>VFSW01003588.1_pt1 | contig 23255 bp, 17 predicted proteins | sample 5358111 | NCBI WGS metagenome assembly VFSW01 (sample SAMN11554181, study PRJNA540505) | mine drainage metagenome | isolation source: sediment from site ElyBrook_90M | place: USA: Ely Copper Mine, Vershire, VT | collected 2017
TGGTGCCTTGCCCCTTCCTGATATGATACCATATCTCCGGTGAATTAGTATTACCATGTAATCAGGGCATCGATATGAGAGATCGCGTCCTAGCCCGCGCAGGCGGGTCGCACCGGTCGCACCGGCTTTGCGGCCCGCGGGCCTAGAGGCGCGCAAGGTTTCTACCGCCGGATCCCACCGCGCCATGTCCGCCTTCATTTGTAAAAGATCATCAGCCGCCGGCTGAGGCGCGCACGATCGCTATCGATCTTGCCGCAGGCTTATCCCGAATTCACGCGGCTCAGCAATTGACGACAACGCCGCCGCGCCTGCATGGCTCCGCGCTCTGGTCACAGCGCCGGCAGCGACGTGAGCACCCAGGCACCGGCTTGCCGGCCCAGCGCGAGTCGCACCGTCGCGCTCGCGCCCTGCTGGCGCCGCACCACCGCCTGAGCCGTCGCCGCCTGGCCCGACGCGCCCAGCGCCAGCGTGGCGATCTGGCACGAGGTCACTTTGCCGCTGCTCTGGTCGGCCTGCTCTGACAGCGCGGTGAAGCGATCTTGCGGCACCGCCGCCGTGATCGCGGAGGACAGCAGGTGATAGGCGACGACATAGCTCTGGCTGGCCACCGCGTCACACCACTGGCGCGCCAGCGCGAAGGGCAAGAGCGCGGGGTCGGGCAGCTCGTCGATCAGCCAACCAGAGCCGGCGACACGCAACGGCACCGCGACGGCGACCCCCGACGCGCGACGCACCGTCACGTGCGCCACCGCCGCGCTCCAGCCGACATCCACGCTCAGCGGCGACACGTCACAGCCGGTCACCACGCCGGCCTGCTGATCCGCCAGCGTCTCACCCGCCACGAAGGTCGCCTCATCGACTTGAGCGCGCGGCCCCGACGCCAGCAAGCGATACACCGCCGGATAGTCGCGGCGCGTCATCGCGTCGCAATAGCGCTGCGCCGTGCCCACCGGCCCCAGTGCCAGCGCGAAGCGCACCCCGCCCAAAGCCAGCGCGACGACAACGATGAGCGCGAAGCCGATGACGAGCGAGCGGCGCGATCGCGGCGCGGCGGGCGTCCTGGCCCCCTGGCGATTGGCGCTCATATCGGGCGATCCTCATCCAGTATCTTCCAGGTGCCGTCCGGCTGCTGAATCATGGTCAGCGTGACGAGATAATTCTGCTCCTTGGACCGGCTGGCCCGCTCTTGGATGGTCGCCTGAGTGAGATTGTTCGTGTCGCGGTCGAAGCGCACTTCGTGAAATGAGGTCACCGGGCCGTACTGGCGATCTTGCGCCGCCGCCAGCTGCGCGAACGAATATTCCGTCAGCCTGGCTTGCTGCGCGTCAGACAGCCAGGCATAGGCGGTCGCGTACTGCTGGTGCTCGACGGCGGTATAAAAGGTCGTGACGGCGCGCTCCGCGCCGTTGGGCGCGAGCTGGGCGGGCGCGAGCACGACGTGCAAGAGCACGTAGACGGCGGCCACGATGACGGCCAGACTGACGCCGATCGCGACAGAGAGGCGCGCGCCTGGCTCTTTGAAGATTCCGGTGACGGTTCGACCCACGAATTGCCGCCCTCCTCATTATCCACACTCGCCTCTGCAGGATACCAGATTTAGCCGCGAGCGCAATAGCGAGCGACAGCCGCCACGAGCTGGTCGGCGGGGCACGGCTTGACCAGATAATCGACCACTCCCAGGCGCGCGGCGAACTCGCGATAGCGCTCGGCGGCGCGCGAGGTGAGCATGACGACGGGCACCTGGCGCCATCGCGGCTGGGCGCGCATCACATCGAGCAGCTCATAGCCGTTGAGCCGGGGCATCTCAACATCGAGCACGACCACGCCGGGCGTGGCCTCGCGCAGCGCGTCGAGCGCCTCAAGCCCGTCACGCGCCACGCGCACCGCGAAACCCGCCCCCTCGAGCGTATCGACCAGCGTATGCCGGATCGAGGGCGAGTCGTCCACCACGAGCACGTCGGGGCGCGCCGCACCCGCCACGGGCTGGCTCACCGGCGCCGGCGCGCCGCTCTGGCGCAACGCGTTGACCGCCCGAGCGACCACCGGCAGATCGAGTACCAGCAGCGTCTCGCCCTCAGGGGCGATGGCGGCGCCGCGCACGCCACGCGCCCGCAGATAGCCGGCCACCGGACGCACGACCAGGTCGCGCTCCTCCGACAGCTCGTCCACCCAGACGCCGATCTCGGCGGCGCCGGCGGGCACCACCAAGAGAGAAGGCGGCAGGTGCGACGTCGCGCCGATCCCGACCAGATCGCGCAGCGAATAGTGCTCGACCGGCTCCGCACCGTGCGCGAGGTCGGCGCGGGTTAGCGTCCGCGCGATGGCCGTCACCGGCACGGCATAGGCGAAGCCGCTGGCGCGCACGACACGCGCGCGCACCAGGCGCAGCGACACGGGCACGCGCAGCGTGAAGGTCGTCCCCTGGCCCTGGGCGCTGGCGACGGTGATTGTGCCGCCGGCTGACTCGACGGCGCGCCGCACGCTCGCCAGCCCCAGGCCGCGTCCCGCCGTGGGGCGAATCTCGACGGCGGTGGAAACGCCGGGCAAAAACATCAGCGCCAGCGCCTCACTGTCGCTCAGGCGTCGCGCCTGCTCAGAGGTCAGATCGACGCCGCTGATCGGCGCGCTCGCCAGCGCCGCCGCCACGACCTGTTGCGGATTGATGCCGCGCCCGTCGTCCGACACGGTGATGACGACCAGATCCCCCGCATACGTCGCGCGCAGCGTGATGCGCGCCGGCCCCGTCTTGCCCACCGCCGCGCGCTCGTCTTCGGATTCAAGGCCGTGGGCGACGGCATTGCGCACGAGCTGCACCAGCGGCTCGATCAGCGCGTCGCAGCTATCGCGATCCAGTTCGCAGCCCGCGACCTCCGCGTCGAAAAGGACCGTCTTACTCTCTTGCAGTGCGGCGGATTGCGCGGCCAGGCTCAGACGCGGCACGATGTCGGCCAGCGGGGCGAGGCTCACCGTCACGAGATCGCGCCGCAACGCTGAGAAGAGTCCCGCCTGACGCTCTTCGCCCCGGCGCAAACGGTTGAGCGACGATTGCAGCGCCAGGTGCGCGCCGCGCAGGTCCAGAATCGCCTCATCGACCATCGCCATGAGCACGTCGAACTCGGTATAGCGCTCCAGCTCGAGCGCGTCGCGCGTGCCGCCCGGGGCGCGGGCCTGGCGCTTTTCGACCCAGCTCGCCAGCGCGGGGGGCAGTGTGACCGCGCGCAGGTTGGGCACGGTGTCGGCCATCGCCGTGCCGCTCGCGTCAGGGCGCGCGCCCGTCGCGAGGCGCTCGGCGCGCAAGCGGTCGCTCAATTCAGCCAGGCGATCGGCGGCACGCTCCAGATCTTCGACGCCGGTACCGGCGGAATGAAAGAGCGGCTGCGCGGCGTGCCGGTCGATCATCATGGCCCCGATCGACGCCATCAAGCCGTCGATGCGCCGCAGGTCGATGCGCGCCAGGGCGCGATCGGCGGGCGCGGGGCGCGCTGAGATCCGCGCCGGGGGCAGGCGCGGCGCGGTAGGCGCGTCAGCCGCCGCCATAATCGCGGCATAACCCTCGTGCAGCGCGGCTTGCTCCGCGGTGGCCCCTTCGTCGTCGCCGCTGGCCCGCACCCGCTGCCTGAGCGTGTCGAGCGTCTCGATGGCGGCGATGAGCCAGCGCACGGCGGCGGCGTTGAGGGCGATCTGGTGCTGGCTGAGTGCGGTGAGCAGCGATTCGCCCATGTCGGCGATGCCGCCGATGCCCTGCGCCCCCACCATGAAGGCCGCCCCTTTGATCTTATGGGCCACCTCACGCATGCGCTGCAGATCCGCCTGCGGGGCGTCGGTGTGCTGCGCGGCCACCAGCCGCTCGCGCAGCGTCACCAGGTCGTCGGCCAGCTCGAGCGCGAAATCGCTCACGGCGTCGGTCAGGCCCGGCGGCGGCTCCGGGGTGTTCTCCTCCAGCGCGAGATCGGCGCGCAAAAAGGCCGCCAGCGTCGCTTGCAGGTCGGCGGGCAGCACGGCCAGCTCAGCCGCCAGCTCGGGGTCGTCCACCAGCCCGGCGAGCGGCGCGGCTTCCACCGGCGGCTCAGCGGCGGCGGCGAAAGACTCCAGGCTGGTCGCCACGCGGCGCGCTTCAGTCAGGTCGCCGGCATCTGGCGGCACGAAGCGCTGCTCGCGCTCCATCGCGCCGACGCGCAATTCGAGGAAGATCGTCGCCACCGACAGGTGCGAGCCGATGGCGCGCGGCAGCGGCGCGTCGCCGCTCACTAGCCGCGCGAAGACGCGCTCGACGGACTGGCCGATCAGCGCGAAATCAGTCAGCTCGAAGGTCGCCGCCAGCCCCGCGATGGTATGGCCGACGCGCCGCAAGGCCCGCGCCGACTCAGCGGGATCGTGATAGGCGCGCGTGGGCGAGGCGAGCACCCTCACCTGCTGGCGCATCTCGGCCAGATAGGACTGCATCTCGGCGAGAAAGGTCGCAAAGTAATGAGCGTTAGGGCGCATGAGTGACGAGGCCTTTCTCGAGCGCGGCGACGACGGCGTCGCCCAGGCGGGCGCAGTCCAGCAACACCGCCACCGGCGCGCCGCCCTCCGGCGCGATCAACTCGGCCCGCGCCAGCGGGGGCAAGCCGCCTGACAGTGACGCCGTGCCGTGCCAGACAGGGCTGGTGCGCGCGACGCTCAGCCCCAGCAAATCAGCGTGATGGCGCACGATCAGCGTGAAGCCGTCGGGCGGTGTGTGGTGCGCGCCGTCGCTCACAAACGACGCCAGATCGACGATCGTCGCCACCTCACTGTCACAGGTGACGACGCCGAGCAGCCACGGGGGGCTGACCGGCACTGGCACGACCGCGCCGATGCGCTCGACGACCCGATAGAGATCGGCCAGCGCCGCCCCCCAGCGCCGCCCCGCGCACTCGAAGAGCACGCATGTCGCTTCTTCCGCTCCCTCTGGCGGCGCGGGTCGCGCGGAATGCGCCTGGGGCGCGGGATCAGCCATGTGTGAGCCTCTCGTCGGGTGGGATGGCGGCCATCGCGCGCGGCGCGCCTTATTGGGGCAAGAGCCGGCGCAGCTCGGTGAGCAGCGCGGCGGGTTGCAGCGGCTTTTTGAGATACGCTTCGGCGCCCAGCATACGCCCGTAGTATTCCTCCGGCAGGGTCGCGCGCTGGGTCAGGATGATGATCGGAATGACGCCTGTCCGCTCGTCCCCGCGAATCTCGCGATACAAATCATAGCCATTCATGTCGGGCAGAATGAGATCCATGACGATGATATCGACTATCTGCTGATTCAAGCGCTCGCGCGCCTCGGTGCCGCTGGCCGCCGGCACCACTTGATAGCCGGTCGCGCGCAGCATATCCGTGAGCATGGCAAGCTCCGTGGGGGAATCCTCGATGACGAGGACCGTGCGAGGCGTAAGCTCTTGCGACATGCGACCCCTTCCGCGATCGGCTCATTGCGCCTGGCCCGCCGGCAGCGACGAGCGCGGCGGCAGCGAGAGCACCGAGCTGACCGCCGCGATGATATCGCCCGGCCTGAACGGCTTGGTAACGAGCAGCTGCGCGCCGGCCAAGCGCACGCGCAGCCAGTCGAAGACTTTATCCCGCCCCGACACCATCACGATCGGCAGGTCGCGAAACTCAGGGTGCTGGTGCAGCAGCCGCGCTACGCCATAGCCGTCGAGCACCGGCAGCCCCACGTCGAGAATGACCACCTGGGGCTTGCTGATCTCATGACGCGCCAGCGCCTGCACCGCCGCGACGCCACTGGTATACGAATGGACGAGGCAGCCTTCGCGGCGCAAGATGCCCTCGATGATGCGGCACACCGCGATGGAATCGTCGATGACGAGCACGCGACACTGATGAAGACTCACACAACGATCCTTTCCAGGACTCAGGCAAGACTGGGCGCCCACGACGCGCCCCTAGGACTTGCTCAGCGATCCGTCAAACTCAGCGAACATTGCCTTCCAGGCATCTTCATAATAGGATCGGTCTTGCAAGGAATCAACGCGCTGATTGATCGCGGTAAAGACGGCCAGCAAGCCGGTGACAAGGGTATCATACGCGGCGAGCAGGTCTTGCGGCGCCCCCTGGCGGCTCAGCTGGCGCAGATAGGCGGTGAAATCGTCCACGTCGATGTGGTTGCTCGTGATGCGCAGCTTATAGCCGGCGACCACGCGACATTGCTCGCGCGCCAGCAGTGATTCGAGCGAGTCGTCGGCCAGCACCAGCGCGTTGGCCCGCCAGGCGGCTTCGAGCGCCTCCATCGTCCAGTTGATGAAAAGCGCCAGCGCGCTCAATTGCTCCGCCAGCGCGCGGCGCCGCTTCCATTCCTGCTCCATGCGGCTAAAGAGCGAAAAGAGATCGATGGAGCGCGCATCGATCGTGTGCGACACTTCGGGCAGCCCCACCGAGCGCTCGGTATACGAGGCGTAGAGCAAGCCGTCACGCGCCAGCAGCGCCAGCACGCGAGCGACCTCCATCTCTGGCAGGCGCAGGGTGATGGCGATGCGCCGGGGCGAGTGATAGGCGTTGACGCGCGTGATCATGCACCACTGCGCGGCGGTAAAGAGCAGCGGATGCTCGAGCGGCGCCTCGATCGCCATTTGCAGCCGCGTGTGCATGCCGTAGGGCAAAAACTGATGCAGATCGCTCCACTCGTGCTGATAGCGAATGATCTCCATCGCGACCTGCGAGGTCTCGATCGGCGGCGTCGTGGTGCGTGGCGGGGCCTGCTCGACGGGATTGAAGCTATATTCGCCGTTATCCCACAGCGACAGCTCGCGCACCGTCCACAGCGTTTGCGTGCGCAGCGCCTCGCCGAGCTGCCGCGGCGTGATGGCCCCGCTCTCGACCAGCCGCTTACCCAACGGATCGCCCAGCGGCTCTTGCGCCTGGCGATCGTAGCTTTCCTCGATGGTCGCGGCATCGACCAGAGCGAGCTGTTGCAGCACAGCGCCCAGGGTCAGGGCAGCGCTGTCATATTCGCGGCACAGCACGAGCGCGCCGTTCTCGAAATAGACGGCGCCCCGGCGTCCGTCGGCGTGTGTCAGCTCGAGCGTGCCTGAGTTGTTGCTCATGCCCATCGTCTGCACCAGCTCGACCAGCCGGAACTCTTTGAGCTGACCACCAAAGCTGCTCTGACGGGGATCTAACACGGGCCGGCCCCAATCCACACCAAACGCGCGGCTGAGCCGCGCAGGCACTCTCTCGTCGCGTCGATTATATCTTAATCTATCTCTCGCCGCCAATGGCCTCTTCAAGAGCAATCCGCCGTCGCGGGCGCGCCTGCTCAGGGCGCGATGCGCTATAATACAAAGCAGAGAACGAGAATGGTTCAGCGGAGGTCAAACGATGCAGACAGATCGATCCTACGTCGAAGAGCGCGCCGGCACCTGGTATGTGCTCGGTCAGCGCGTGCCGCTGCACCTCATCATCGCCGATTGGCGGAATGGCGCCAGCCCCGAAACGATCGCCGAGCATTTCCCCGTGCTGACATTGGCCGAGGTCTATGGGAGCATAGCTTTTTATTTAGGGCAGCCTTCAGAGCTTGACGTGCACTTCGCTGAGATTGACCGCGAGGAATTCGCGATCGTCGCGCAAGCAAAAGCTGCTCGCTCAGAGCGGGCGCGGTTGTTGCACGAGCGTTTTGCCGCCTCGCGCGCGCTCAAGGAATCAACCGCTTCATGACGATGCCTGTGCGCTTTCAAGCTGACGCCGACCTACATTATCCAATTGTGGTTGGCTTGCGTCGCTTGCAGCCCGCCATCGACTTTCAAAGTGCCGATGAGGCCGGCCTGCGCGGTCTTTCTGATGAAGCGGTGCTAGCTCTGGCCGCTCAAGAGGGGCGCGTGCTGGTTACGCATGACGCGCGAACGCTGCCCGCGACATTCGCGCAACGGCTTGCGGAGGGCCAGCGCAACGCGGGTGTCATTATCATCCCCAAGCGCACATCATATCGCGCCGCTATCGAGGCGCTCTTGCTTGTCTGGGAAGCCAGTGATGCTCAAGAATGGATTGATCTGCTCGATTTCTTCCCCTGAGCCTACGCTCTGATTGCCTCACAGCCAACTCCTCTCGAATCGCCTCCATCACAGATGCCCGCTCCGGCGGCTTCCGCTTGCCCCACCAACTCAAGCGGGCGGATATGATAGTTGTCACCCCAAAGTCGTGAGAGTCGGCACTACGCGCGCCGCCGCGCCGCAGCTACACTTGAGACAGAGACGCGGTGAGCGACAGCGGGGTCGTGCCGCCATCATCATCTTTGCCACACAGGAGCAGTCAGATGAACACAACCATTTCCCCAACTTCCATGAGGACCAGAAAGGAGGCGAGCGTGAGCGATGCCGCTGAGAGTGTCGTCCGTTTGCGCGGCGTCACCAAGACCTTCGGAGCCATCCACGCGGTGGACGGCATCGACCTGGAGATCCGGCGCGGTGAGACCGTCGCGCTGCTCGGCCCCAACGGCGCGGGCAAGACGACCACCATCAGCATGATGCTCGGCCTGCTCGAGCCGACGACCGGCACGGTGCGGATGTTCGGCATGTCTCCCGTCGAGGCGATCCAGCACAGCCGGATCGGCGCGATGCTGCAAGAAGGCAAATTGATGCCGGGCATCCGAGTGGAAGAATTCATCGATTTCATTCGCGGCCTGCATCCGGCTCCGCTGCCCAAAGACCAGCTCCTCGAACTCGCCGGACTGATGGGGCTGGAAAGCCGCCGGCTCGACCGCCTGTCTGGGGGCCAAACCCAGCGCGTGCGCTTTGCCATGGCGATTGCCGGCGACCCCGATTTGCTCGTGTTGGATGAGCCGACCGCCTCGATGGACGTGGAAGCGCGCCGCGAGTTTTGGACGAGCATGCGCGCCTACGCGGCGCTGGGGCACACGATTCTCTTCGCCACGCATTACCTGGATGAAGCGGAAACCTCCGCCTCGCGCCTGATCATCATCGCCCATGGACGCATCATCGCCGACGGCACCGTAAGCGACATTCAGGAACGCTATGGCGAGCCGCGCGTGTCGTTTACGCGCGGCGACGCGGGCGCCGGCGGCTTCGACCACCTGCCCGGCGTGCGCCACAGCGAGATCCAGGGCGAGCGCGTGACCTTGCACACGCGCGATGTCGACGCGACGGTGCGGGCGCTGGTCGCCAGCGACATCCCCTGGAAAGACCTGGAAGTCAAGAACAACGATCTCGAAGAGACGTTCATCGCGCTCATTCATAAAGGAGGAGCACAATGAAAGGCTATGTGCGCTTGGAAGTGCTGCGGACCCTGCGCGATCCGCTGTATACGTTTCTGGCGGTCGGAGCGCCCATCGGGTTCTACCTCCTCTTCGCGGGGCTTTTCGGCTCAAGCCCGCACGCGCCCGGCACGCTGTCGGGCAACGTCGAGATCATGGTCGCGATGGCGGCGTTTGGCGGCATTTGGGCCTGCCTGGTCGCGACAGGCCCGCGCATCGCCACCGAGCGCGGCAGCGGGTGGCTCAGGAATCTCCAGCTCCTTCCCATCTCGGCCAGGGAGACATTGGGCGCCCGCCTGCTGGCGTCGATCGTCTTCGCGCTGCCGGCGATCGTGCTGGTCTGTGCCACCGCCGTCGTGGTGCATGGCGTGCAGCTCACCGCCTGGCGGTGGCTGTCGCTGATCCTGCTCGTGTGGGTGGGCGTCTGGCCGTTCGCCATCCTGGGCATCGCCATCGGCTACGCGACCAATTCCGATACCGCCTTCGGCGTGACCTTCGGCCTCTATGAGGTGCTGTCGGCGCTCGGAGGCCTGTGGGTGCCCCCTGCCATCCTGCCGGCAAGCATGCTCGCGGTTGGCGAGAAGCTGCCCACCTATCAGGCGGCGGATCTTGGCTGGCGCGTCGCTTTGGGGCAATCGCCCGAGCTGACCAGCGTGGCCTTGCTGGTGCTGTGGACGCTGGTGTTCGTCCTGTTCGCCGCTCTCTTTGCGCGCCGTGCCGCGACATCACGCTGAGCGTCGCTGGCGCTTCACGCGAGGGGCAAGCTCAGGGCAAAGGTGCTCCCCTGGCCCGGCTCGCTCTCTTCGAGCCAGATCGCGCCATTCATCGACGCGAGCATCTGGCGCGCGAGATACAGGCCCAGGCCGGTGCCGCGAATCTCGCTGGCCAGCGGCGTCGCGACGCGGCTGAAGCGCTCGAAAAGCCGCGCGCGCGCCTCTGGTGGAATGCCGATGCCCTGATCGCTGACGGTGATGACGGCGCGCGGCGCGGCCCCCGGCTCGCTGGCAGGCGCGCGCGTGGCGGCGACGGTGATCGTGCCGCCTTTGGGACTATATTTGACCGCGTTGCTGACGAGATTCTCGATGACCTCTTTGAGCCGGCCCAGATCGGCCTCGACCAGCATATCCGCCGGCACGTCCATCACGAACTCGTGATGGACGCTATAGAGCGCGGTGTGCTTGCGCCGGGCCTCGACCACTTCGCCGATGGCTCTGGCCAGCGGCACGGTGGTGACGTGCACTTCGTGGACGCCGCTGTCGAGCTTTGCTTGATTGAGCAATTCTTCCATCATCTCGGCCAGGCGGGCCGCCTCGTCCGCCGCCTGTTGCAGCAGCACCCGCAGCTCTGAGGGCAAGCCGCCCGATTCCAGCGTCAGATCGAGAAAGCCAATGACGCTGGTCAGCGGCAGGCGCAGATCGTGCGACGCCCGCGCGATGAAATCATCCTTTTGGCGGTCGATGGCGCGCTGTTGCTGATAGGCGCGCTCCAGGTCGAGAAACGTGCGGGCGTTGGCGATGGCGTTGCCCGCCTGATTGGCGAAAAGCTCGATCATCCACAGATCGTCAGGGGTGAAGCGCGCGATCGGCGCTTCCTCCGGCACCGTCTCGCCCGACGGGTCAAGCGTCAGCGGATGGTCCGCCATCTCGCGCACCAGGCTGATAACGCCGATTACCTGCCCCTGATGAAACATAGGCACGGCGGCGACCGGGCCAAATGGCTCGCCGGCAAAGGCGCTGGCCCGCAGAGGATATTGCCGATAATCGTCGACGTATTGGCCCTCGCCGGTGATCGCGACGCGCCCCACCAGTCCCTCGCCCCGGCTCAGGCGCAGCCCGGTGAAATCGCGCCGCAGTCCCACCGACGCCACGACCTCGAGATCGCCCCCCTCGCGGTGCGCGTAAAAGACCATGCCGCCGGTGGCGCCGACGAGCATCGCCATCCTCTGGACGATGGCGCGCAGCAGCTCTTGCGGATCCAGGCCGAATTGCGACGAGACCTCGTTGGCCGTCTGGTGCAGCGCCACCATCTGCGCGAGCCGCCCCTGCGCGACATCGACCGAGCGCTTTTGCCGCTCGCGCTGAGCGACCCGCGCGGTGACATCGACACCGGCGACGAGCACGCTCTCGATCGCGCCGTCGTCGCCGGCGATCGGCGAGCAGCTAAAATCCCAATACGTGAGGCCACCGGCCAGCCTGACGGGCAGATCGAGCATGAGGCGCGGCTCGCCGTCGCGCGCCACTTCCTCCAGGCGCAGCGCCGCGCGCAAGGCCGCGCCGTGTTCGGGCAGCACGTCATCGAGCCGCTGGCCCCAGTCGTCGGGTGAAACGTTGATCAGGCGATCGAAGAGCGGATTGGTCAGCACCAGCCGATAGTCGCTCGCCGAGAGCACGGCGGTCGCCAGCGGCGCGTCGCGCAACACGATCTGCGCGAGATCGCGCTGTGTGCGCAAGCGGTGAGTCAGCCAGGCGAGCTCCGCCGCCGCCGCCAGATATTCGGCGGTGGCGGCAATGAGCGCGACGTGCTCGGCGCTCGGCTCCTCAGCAAACGCCACGGCCAGGACGCCCAGCCAGCGCTCGCGAAAGAGGATCGGCACGCCTAGAAAGACGGCGATGTCGTCGGCACTCACCCCGGCCCGCGCGGCCCAGGCGCGCACCAGCGGATGATCGGTCGCGTCGAGACGCATCGGGCGACCGGCGGTCATCACCAGCAAGATGATGTCGTCGGGCGCAGTGTCTTGTTCGGCGGGAATGACCCGCTCGCGGGCCGCCGCCCCAGCGCACAGGCACAGATCGTGCTCGCCCGCCACCCGATCGCCGCCGCCCCACGGCGGCAGGTCGCGCAGCCAGATCTCCACCAGCGTCTCGTGCATGCCCACCGCCAACAGGCTTGCCCCGCGCTGCGCCGCCGCCATGAAATCAAGCGGCTGCCGCTCCGCCGCGCCGCCTGTCACACCGCCACCCAGCAACGTGGCGCGGATGTCGGCGTCGATTGGCATGATGCGATCTTGCTCGCGGCGCATCGGCGGCATTGGCCAAACGCTGTCGTCCCCTGACCCGATCTGCGTCATAACGGTGTTCTGCGTCCTTTCGCTCGCTCACGGAAAAATGCGCTCACTCTGTATAACGAAGTGTCACGTCATCTTATCGGGTGTGAAAGATTAGTACATTAGTACTGATCCGTCGCTCACCTCTTGCCAAACAATGAACACATGTTCTATACTCCTCTCAGAGGATCGGTGAGCACGCTCCACGCTGGCCGGAGCTGGCTCGCCGCCCCCTCGCGCCGTGTGCCACGAGCACGGCGCTACGTCACGGCACCCCCGCCGTGGCGTGCCGGGAGCCACGACCACAGCGGGGCTTCCCGGCGCGGGGCTAGAGGATTATTCCGCTCCACTCGCGCCATTCCGGCAAGCCGGCGCGTGATGATCTTTTAGGACTTTCGCTCTGCGTCCTTTGATTCAGGCGGGCATGTGTGACGGGGTCGGCACTCGTCCCCGACAGCAGCCCGGAGGGCTTCGTTTTTCGAGCCGGGGCAAGAGTATTATCAATCTTTCCCCCGGCGGCCTCGCCCAGCGCGATTGAGGCCGGCGGCTGGAAGCCGCGCCTGGGTTGACGAAGGCCGCCTTCGCGGCCTGATCGCGGTGGTGCACCCGCCCCGGCGGCCTCGCCCGGCGCGATTGTGCGCTCTGAGCGAAAGTCCTATTTTTTATCAAGTACACCGGACATGGCGCGTCGGGCGCCAGCGGCTGGAAGCCTCTCTTTTACCCACATCTTTTCCCTCGCCGCGGAGGAGGAAGCCGGAGATTGAAATCGCGCCTGTGGGCTGCCTGCGGGCTGCCGCGAAGTCGGCCTGCGCCGACTGGGTTTCGTTCTCGTCCGCGTAGGCGGGTCGCACCGGTCGCACCGGCTTCATGATCGAAGCCGCGCCTTCAGGCGACGGCTCCGCATACCTACACTATACAAGAACGAGTGAAGCAGCGGACGGCCTCTTGAGTGTTGGCTGTCGGGCATGGTACGGTATAAGTCACATCGACCTGTGGCCGCACTGACAGCGCCACTTCACCCCGACGAGGAGGCCAACGCCATGAGCGCCGAACCCATCGTCAGCGTCGACGCTGAACCCGCTCAGTTACAGAGCTATAATCCCGCCACCGGCGAGCTGGTCGGCTCGGTGCCGATCGCCGACGAGCGGGCGGTGCAAAGCGCCGTCACACTCGCTCGCGCCGCTCAGCCCGCGTGGGCCGCGACACCGCTACGCGAGCGGGCGCGCGTCATGCGCCGCTGCCGCAACCTCATTCTGGATCGCGTTGACGCGCTCACTGATTTGATCACGCGCGAGCAAGGCCGCCCGCCGGTCGAGGCGCTGGCCACCGAGATCTTCCCCGCCGCCGACATGGTCACGTATTATGCGCGCCGCGCCGGCAAAATGTTGAAGGACCAGGCGCTGCCGATGCATCTTTTCGTGCAGCGGCGCAGCTACGTTCACTACGAGCCGATCGGCGTCGTCGCCGTCATCTCGCCGTGGAACTTCCCCTTCATCTTGCCGTTTTCTGAGGTGATGTGCGCGCTGTTGGCGGGCAACGCCGTGGTGCTCAAGCCCTCCGAGCTGACGCCGCTCACTGGCCAGGCCATCGCGGATCTCTTCCGCGACGCGGGGCTGCCGCGCGATCTGCTGGCGGTGGTGCAAGGCGACGGCCAGGCTGGCGCGGCGCTGGTGCGCGCGGGGGTAGGCAAGATCTCCTTCACCGGCAGCACCGGCACGGCCAAAAAGATCCTGGCGCTCGCCGCCGAGACGCTGACCCCCGTCACCTGCGAGCTGGGCGGCAAAGATCCGCTGATCGTGCTCGACGACGCCAATCTCGATCGCGCCGCCGACGCCGCCGTGTGGGGTGGCTTCGTCAACGCCGGCCAGGTGTGCGCGTCGGTCGAGCGCGTCTATGTAGCGCGCCCCGTCGCCGAGCGCTTCACGCAAAAGGTCGTCGAGCGCACCCGGCGGCTGCGCGTCAGCCAGGGTGCGGCGACGAACGAGACAGAGCTTGGCCCGATGATCAGCGACCGCCAGCGCGCCATCGTCGAGCGCCACGTCAGCGACGCCGTCGCCAGAGGCGCCAAAGTGCTCGCTGGCGGCAAGCGGCCCGACGGGCGCGGCGGCTATTTCTATGAGCCGACGGTGCTGGCCGATGTGCCCCAAGACGCGCCCGCCATGCAAGAGGAAACCTTTGGCCCCGTGTTGCCCATCAACGTCTTCGACAGCGAGGATGAGGCGGTGCGCCTGGCCAACGCCAGCCAGTTCGGCCTGAGCGCCTACGTCTTTTCCGAGGATAAGCGGCGCGCGAATCGCCTGGCGCGGCGGCTGATGGCGGGCACGGTCATCGTCAACAACGTCATCGACTCATACGGCGCGCCTGAAACACCCTGGGGCGGCGTCAAACAGAGCGGCTTCGGTCGCGTGCACGGCGGCGCGAACGGCCTGCGCGACTATTGCGTAGCGCAGCACGTCATGCTCGAGCGCTTCCGCCCGCTGCGGCGCGAGCTGTGGTGGTTCCCGTATTCGCCCCGGCTCTATCGCCAGCTGCGCGGCATGACGCGGGCGCTCTTTCGTCACGGCGCGTAGGGCGGCGATCCTTCATAGACCAAAAGAGGTGACATCTCATGCCGACTTCCGGCTACATTCGCTTCCCCGCGATCTCAGGCGACACCATCGTCTTCACCGCCGAGGACGACCTGTGGCGCGTCTCTGCCGCGGGCGGTCGCGCCGAGCGCCTCACCGCCGGCACCGCGACGGCGCTGCACCCCCGCTTCTCCCCCGATGGGCGCGCCATCGCCTGCGCGGGCCGCGACGAAGGCCCGGAGGAAGTGTATCTCATGCCCGCCGACGGTGGCCCGGCGCGGCGCGTGACCTATCTTGGGGCGCCGCGCCTGCGCGTGTCGGGATGGCAGCCCGACGGCTCGGCCATCCTTTTCGCCAGCAACGCCGGCCAGTTCTCGCCGCGCAAGACCGTCCTCTTCGCCGTCAGTCCCGACGGCGGTGAGCCGCGACCCCTGCCCTACGGCGTCGCCCACGCCATCGCTTTTGGCCCGCAGCGCGTCACCGTGCTGGGACGCAACATGCGCGAGCCGGCGTTTTGGAAGCGCTATCACGGCGGCACCGCCGGACATTTCTGGATCGACCGTAGCGGCGACGGGACGTTTGAGCGCTTCTTGAGCCTGAATGGCGACCTGGCCTCGCCCTCTTTCGCTGGGCAGCGCTTCTATTTCATCTCTGACCACGAAGGGCTGGGGATGGTGTATTCCTGCTTGTCTGACGGATCCGATCTGCGGCGGCACGCGCACGACAACGGCTTTTACGCGCGCAATCTGAGCGGCGATGGGAGCCGTCTCGTCTTTCACGCCGGCGGCGATCTCTTTGTGCTCGACCCCTCCAGCGGCGCGGTGCGGCAGGTCGCGGTGACGCTGCCCGGTGCGCAGTCGCAGCGGGCGCGCAAATTCGTCGCGGCGGGGCAGTTCCTCGAATCGGCGTCGCTCAACGCGCAGGGCACCGCGCTCGCGCTGGTCACGCGCGGCAAAGCCTTCAGCCTGCCCGCTTTTGACGGCCCGGTGCTGCAACACGGCGAGCCGGACGGCGTGCGCTATCGCTTCCTCGCCTGGCTGGCCGACGGCCAGCGCCTGGTGGGGATTCAAGACGACGGCGGCGAGCCGCGCCTGGTTGTTTTCAGCGCTGACGGCTCGGCACCGCCGCGTGTGTTCGACACGCTGGATGTCGGCCACGTCGTCGATCTGCGGCCGGCGCCCACCGGCGAGCAGGTCGCGCTGACCAACCACCGGCACGAGATCGCCGTGATCGATCTCGCGCAAGGCACGATGCGCGTCATCGACACGGGCACGAGCCGGCCCAATTTCGGCGCCATGATGGCCCCCGGCATCGCCTGGTCGCCCGACGCCCGCTGGCTGGCCTACGCCTTCGCGCTCAATCCACAGCAAACGATCATCAAGCTGGCCGACCTCACCACCAGCGCGACCGGTGCGACCGCTCTCGTGACCGATCCGGTGCGCTATGACGCGGCGCCGGCTTTCGACCCCGGCGGCAAGTATCTCTATTTCCTGAGCGCGCGTGATTTCGACCCGGTGCGCGATTCGCTGCACTTCGAGTTCGGCTTCCCCAAGGGCGTTCGCCCCTATCTCGTCACGCTGCGCGCGGATCTGCCCTCGCCTTTCACCCCGGCGACGAAGCTCGATAAGGAGCCGGAACAAGCCGGCGACAAGGCCGATTCCGCCAAGAGCGCGGAAGCCGCGCCGGCCCCAGTCGCTGTCGATCTGGAGGGCATCACGACGCGCATCGTCGCCTTTCCGGTGCCGGAGGGCCGCTATACGCGCGTGCTGGGCACGAGCAGCGGCGTAGCCTTTGCCTCGCGCCCCGTCGAGGGCACGCGCAACGAGCCATTCCCGCCAGGCCCGCCCGACACCAAAGCCAGCCTGGATCACTACAGTTTCGAGACGTATAAGACCGAGCGGATCGCGGACGGCATCAGCGACTTTGGCGTCAGCGCGGACGGTAAGACGCTGCTCGCGCGCTCTGGCGATCGCCTGCGCGTGCTCAAGGCGGGCGAAAAGGCGCCGGCGGGCGACGCGCCGGGACGCGAATCGGGCTGGGTGGACATGAATCGCGTCAAAGTCTCCGTGCGCCCGGCGGCGGAATGGCGGCAGATGCTCGACGAGGCGTGGCGGCTGCAACGCGAGCAATATTGGGTCGCCGACATGGCCGGCATCGACTGGCCGGCGATCCATCGGCGCTACGCCCCCCTGGTGGAGCGCGTGGCCTCGCGCGGCGAGCTGTCGGACCTGATGTGGGAGATGCAGGGCGAGCTAGGCACCTCGCACGCCTATGAGATAGGCGGCGACCATCGCCAGCCACCCAATTATCGCCAGGGCTTTCTGGGCGTCGATTGGCAATTCGACCCCGCGACGGGCGCGTATCGCATCGCCCGCATCGCGCGTGGCGATCCCTGGAATCAAGACGCGACCTCGCCTCTGCTCGCGCCGGGCGTGAACGTGAAGGCGGGCGACGCGGTGGTGGCGATCGACGGGCAGGTCGTCTCGGCTGCACGCGGCCCCCGCGAGCTGCTCGTCAACCAGGCTGGCAACGAAGTGCGGCTGACCATTCGCGCGGCTGACAACGAGACGCGCGCCGTGACGGTCAAAGCGCAGGCCAGCGAATATCCCGCGCGCTATCGCGATTGGGTGGAAGCCAACCGTCAGGCCGTCCACGCCGCGACGGGCGGGCGCGTGGGCTACCTGCACGTCCCTGACATGGCGGCGGATGGCTATGCTGAGTTTCACCGCTATTACCTTGCCGAATATGACCACGAAGGGCTGATCGTCGACATCCGCTGGAACGGCGGCGGCGAGGTCTCGGGCTTGCTGTTGGAAAAGCTCATGCGCCCGCGCCTGGGCTATGACTTTCAGCGCTGGGGCCACCCACAGCCCTATTTTCAAGAATCGCGGCGCGGCCCGCTGGTGGCGCTGACCGACGAGAACGCCGGCTCGGACGGCGACATCTTCAGCCATTCCTTCAAGATGCTCGGCCTGGGGCCGCTCATCGGCAAGCGCACGTGGGGCGGCGTCATCGGCATCGAGCCATACATTCCGCTGGCCGACGGCACCTTCACGACCCAGCCGGAGTACAGCTTTTGGTTCCGCGATGTCGGCTGGGGCGTGGAAAATTACGGCACCGATCCCACGATCGAGGTGGACTATCCACCACAGGCCTACGCGCGGGGGGTCGACCCGCAATTGGACCGTGGAATCGCCGAGGCGCTGCGGCTCATCGAAGGGCAATCGACGGCGACGCCGACGCCGGGGCCGCGCCCCCGCCTCGGCCAACCAGCGAGGGGCTGACAGGTCAGGCGTGTCTCAGCGCCCCGCGGGAGGGCGACACCAGTGAGGAGGGCAGCGCGCTGGCCGACTACGACTGGATCGGCGCCGGCAAGTCGTGAGGAGCGTGGAACACGAAGCCTGCCGTGTTTTTCGTGTTCCCGCCCTCGTGGGTTAACTGAAATCCTTCATCCAGAGCAGCACGTAGCGCACGTAGCTCCAGTTGAAGATGCCGTAGCGGATGACGGCGTGCGCGCCCTCGTTATAGGCGCTGATGATCCGGTCGAGCTGGCCGGGGAACGTGTGCCACAGCATTTGCAGGTAGGACGTGCCCAGCTGAATGTTGTCCCACAGCCGATAGGGGTTGTAATGGGTGCCCATGTAGGAGTTGAGCCAGGCGGTCGTATACGGCATGAGCTGCATGGTGCCGACCCCACCATCCCAGGCGATGACGTGCTGCGTCCAGCGGCTCTCTTGCCAGGCGATGGCGAGCACCAGGTCGCGGGGCAGCCCGCGCTGGTCCGCCGCCTGAATGAGCAAGGCGCGCGCCTGGGCCTGTGTGGACCACTGAAGCGGATCGCTGGTCGTCACGCCGCTGCCGACGCAGATCGTTTGGCCGGCATAGATGCGATTCACGTCGCGAATGTTGTTGAGACTGGCGAGCGTCCACACAGAGGTGTGATAGCGCGCGGCGATGCCGCCGAGCGTGTCGCCCCAGCGGATCGTATAACTGGGGCAGGCGGCCTCGGCTTGCGGCAGCGCGCGCGAGATGCCGACGCCAGCGCCCGACAGCGCCACCGCCAGCACCAATCCGGCGACGAGGCGCCGCCATCCTCGCGTCACCCGCGCGCGCGGGGATGGCGGCGGCGCGCCAGGCGTCACGGGCCTGGGCGACCCGGTGGGCAAGATATACAGTCCGCTCGCTGATGAGCGTGAATCGCTCGTGCTCATTATGTTGAGAACCTCACTCTCGCGCCAAAGAGGCAGGAGCGGGACAGCGCCCGACCCACCATGCTCACATGTGAGCGCATCGGCACAGAGAGGTCAGCTCAATATTCCACAAGACAGCGCGGGGGGGATTAGGGCGTGGCGGGCAGCGGGATCTCGAGGGCGATCTCCGTGCCGGCGCCGGGCCGCGAGCGAATGGCGAAGCGGTCCGTTAGCGCGCGCGTGCGCTCGAACATGGAGAGCAGCCCCCATGACTGGCCGGCGGGGTAGGCCGCCAGGACCGCGTCGGCGTCGAACCCCGCGCCGTCGTCGCGCACGCTCACGGTCACGCGATCGCCAGCGCGGCGCACCTCGATCAAGCAGCGCGTGGCGCGGGCGTGCTTGATCACGTTGGTCAGCGCCTCGCGCACCACCAGATACACGGTTCGCTCGACCTCAGGCGGCAGCGCGGAGGGCAGATCCGCCACCAGCCGCACCTCTGGCCCGCCCGGCTCGCGATGCCGCTCGACCAGATCGCCCAGCGCGACGGCCAGCCCCTCGGACTCAAGCGCCAGCGGACGCAGGTCAAACAGGACGCCGCGCAGCTCGCGCATCGCCCGCTCCATGCGCTCGCCCAGGCGGCGCATCTCTTCGCGCGCCTGCGCCGGCTGCTGATCCAACAGGTGATCGATGTACTCCAGCGACATGACGGCGTTGGCCACCGCCTGCACCGGACCGTCATGCAGGTCGCGCGCCAGGCGGTGCCGCTCGTCATCCTGAACGGAGGCCAGCCTCAGCCGCGATTGCTCGACGACGCTCTCGCGCGCCGCGACCGCCAGTGCCAGCGACGCCTGGGCCGCCACAGCGCGCAGCAGATCGAGCGAGCGCGCGTCAAAGCCAGCGCCACGCTCGTCTTGCGCCACCGCCAGCACGCCCAGCACCGCCGCGCTGTCCAGGAGCGGCAGGCCCACCAGAGCGTGCGGCTCCATCCCCAGCAGCCGGGCGTCAGTCGCGGCGAACCGCGGTGAATAGCGCGAATCCGCCGCGAGATCGGGCACTAGAATCGCGACGCCGGTCGCGGCCACCGTGCCCACGATGCCTTCCCCCGTGTGAATCATTTCAGCTTCGGGGAGCGTGGTGATGCCTGACGCGCCCGCCACGAAGGGGGCGAGCGGCGCGGAATCGACGTCGAGCACCGCGAGCGGGGTCAGCGCGCCCTTCGCGACGACGCGCGCCAGCCCGGCGGCCCGGCCCGCCCCGAGGGATGCGGCTGCTCGCGCCACCAGGCGCGCCCGGCGCACGGGATGACGCTCCGCCGCCAACAGCGGCGCGATCTGCGAGACGACGAGCGCCCGCGTCAATTCGCGCCGCCACTCGTCATTGCCCATCTCCGCCTCTGAGAGGGAATGCGTGAGGGGACGGGGCAAGGGGGCTTGTGTCGTCATGGTGTGCATTCCTTTGCTGCGCGAAATGGCGCGAGCATGGTACAGTACAATGAGTGGGAATGTATGCCCGCCGGTCAGGTGGCGGGGATCTGACCGGCGACGACGCGCCGGTCGCCGAGGGGAATGATGCATGTCTGCTCCGTCACCCGCGCCCCCAACCACGCCGCCACGCGGCGCGCTCGCCCGGCAATTCGCCACGATTTTGCTTTTGTTGGTCACGCTGGCCGTGACGTTCACGTATTTTTTCGTACAGCCACCCAGTTCTACCACGACGAGCAATCATGGGGTTATCGTGCTCGTGTGGAGCGGCATGCGCCCCGACATGGTGACGCAGACATATACCCCCAACCTGATGAATCTTGGCGCGAATGGGGCCGTCGCTCTCGATCACCACGCGGTCTTTCCCTCGACCACCCTGGCGAATGTCGCCACGCTCGCCACCGGCGCGTATCCCGGCAATCACGTCGTTCAGGCCAGCGCCGACGGCAGCGGCGCGATCGAGCCGGTGCAGACCTCCGCCGCGAACGGCACCGGCGTCTTCACCGGCGCGCCCTTCTGGCAGGTGCCCGTTGTCCAAGCCACGCCCGTTGCCACAGCAACACCCATAGCAACGTCCGTGCCCAAAAAGAAGCCTTCTCACCCGCCGGCCCCCATCAATCCGCCGAGCAGCGTCGTCAACCTGGCTGACGACAGCGCCGCGACACGGGCCGACACCGCGCTTGACCACTCGCTCGTGACGGCACCGACCGTCGCGCGGATCGCCCTTGCCAGCGGACTCGCCGTGAGCTATGAAGGCGCGGACGGCACGGCCCTGATTCCTCTGGTGGGCCAGATCGACGCGACCCAGCCGGCGGGCTATGTCATCGACGATCAGCAGACCTTCCCTGGCACCCTTGCCAGCCAGATCGCCGGCGCCGGGATCGCCCCGCCTCAGAGTCTCGCGCCGGGCAATCCCGATTACCAGAGCCAGCTCAATCAGAGCCTGACCCAGAGCTTCGTGCGTGTCGTGCTGCCCGATCTGCTACTGACGAACAAGCCGTTTCTGAGCGTCATCACCTACACCGATGCCGCCAGCGCCGCCGCGACTTACGGCCTCGGCTCGCCCGAGCAGCTTGCCGCGCTGCGCGCCGACGACGACGCGCTCGGCCAGATCATCGACGCGCTGAGCCAGCGCAATCAGCTCAATTCGGTGAATATCATCGTGACCTCCGATCACGGTTTGTCGGATGTCATCGCTCCCGGCAACGCCAGCGCCGCCGGCCAGTCTCTCGCCGGGCCGAGCGCCGCGCTGCGCACCGATGTCGCCGCGCTCATGTCCGCCGAAGCCGCCAAAGGGGGCGCGGGCTTGTTGCCTGACGTGGGCAAGCTTGGCGTCAGCAGCGGCGTGGTGACCGCGCGAACGACGGCGGTCGTCACGCCCGACGGCGGCGCGGTCGCGATCTGGCTGCCGGCGACAGCCGCTGTCAACGCCGTGGGCAAGGGCGACGGCACGATCGCCCGCCAGACGCTCGCCAGAGAGATCGTCACCTGGCTGCAAAGCGTGCCTCAGGTGGGACCCATCTTCGTCAGCGATACGCTCGACATCAGCGACGGCGTCTTGCCCTTCAGCCAGTTGACGATGGAATCGCCCCGCGCGCCGGCGATCCTCTTGAGCTTTGGCGCCCACGCCCTCGACGTCGGGCAAAACGGCGCGAACCCGCTCGGCTACGCGGGCAGCGCCTATGCCGACACGACGGCGCTCGCCGCGAGCGGCACGCTGAGCCGGCGCGACATGCACACCATCTTGTACGCGCTGGGCCCAAACTTCAAGACCCAATCGCAAGATCCCGCCCCGACGGGCGCGGTCGATGTCGCCCCGACGATCTTGCACATTCTGGGCCTCAGCGTGCCAGCCACGATGCCTGGCCGCGTCTTGGAAGAGCTGCTCAGCGACGGCGGCAACACCATCAACAACGTCGATATCGGCGAATATCTCGCCAGCACGCAGGCCATCAGCGCCAATGGCACGGCGTTCGCCGAAGTGGTGGAATATGAGAAGGTCGGCAACGTGCTTTACATCAACGACGGCGCGGCGGTCCACTCGCCCACGGCGCAATCGCTCGACGCCCTGATCGCTCAGGCGCTCGCCATCGCCGATCAAGAATGACTCGACGAACGGACCGGCGTCCACGAAGCCAGCGCGACCAGCTTACCCGGCGGCGCTCGGTTGTGAGTCGCGCGCGAGCACGCTGGAGTGATAGAGTACGCATCTTCCAGCGTGGGGAGAAGTATACACCTTACCCATTAGCTTTTAAGTAGCTTTCAGGAGAAGGCTTCCTCGCCTTAAAATTAGAGAGTCTTTCCACAAGGTTTTGTCTCTGTATTTCATATGCGATGAAAGGTGCTCTGGTGGATAAATAGCTGATGTCGTATTTTCCATTATAAAATCCCATAAACCAATGCTTTCTAGATCTGACGCAGACTCCTTCACTCAATTTCAACCTTTTGATTGTTGCATCTATTTTTTGTCTAAGGTATTCTGGCAAAGCTGGGTTGGGTCTGACGTGAAGGCTTGGGATGTCTAGGAAAAAGAAATCATTTCCGATTTTAAACGGATCTAGCACGTCTAAATAATTACCTTTCCTAGAATTGAATCTTTGTGATGATAACCTGAAATTAGACCATTCGTAAGCGAGGGATGCATTGAATGATTTTGGAATGAAGTGATCAACAGAAGCCGCACCTGTTACCTGAAGTGTACCCCAAAGTCTAGACAATGATCGGCTCAAACGATGTTAAAAAAGC
>VFSW01003589.1_pt1 | contig 23252 bp, 17 predicted proteins | sample 5358111 | NCBI WGS metagenome assembly VFSW01 (sample SAMN11554181, study PRJNA540505) | mine drainage metagenome | isolation source: sediment from site ElyBrook_90M | place: USA: Ely Copper Mine, Vershire, VT | collected 2017
CCCCCCCGCGGCGGGGCCCCGCGCCGCGGCGCGCCCCCCCCGGGGCGCGGCCCCCCCCCCCCCCCCCCCCCCCCCCCCCCCGCTCGGGGACGACGGAGGGGCGGGATACCAGTGGGAGGCCAGCGATTCGGAGGTTGCCGCCACCTACGGGCTGGATCCCGCCCGCGTGGTCCGGTTCGACACGAACACCTCGCCGCGGACGGCTCCCGCGCTGCCGGGCTGGATCGAGACCGCCGCCGCGGCGGCCCGGCTCAACGAGTACCCGGACGCAACGTACGCGCGGCTCACGGGAGCCATCGCGGCGCGGGCAGGCGTCCCGCCCGGGTGGATCACGGTGGGCGCCGGGGCGGACGAGATCCTGGACCTCGCGGCGAAGAGCTGCCTCCACGCCGGTGCCCGGGCCGTGGTCGCCACGCCGAGCTACGGCATGTACCCGGTGGTGACGCGTCAGCGCGGCGCCGCGCTGGTGGAGGTGCCCCGCGGCAGTCCCGACGACGGGTTCCCGCTCGACGAGGACGCCCTCCTCCACGCGGCGGCGGGTGCCGATCTTGCCTGGTTGTGCGACCCGAATAACCCGACCGGGACGGTGGAGGCGCCCGCGACCCTGGTGACGCTGCTCGAGCGCCTGGCCGCCCTGCCCTCGGGCGGGCCGGTCGTGGTGGTCGACGAGGCCTACCGGGAGTTCGCCGGCACGAGCCTGGTGGACGAGGTGAGGCGGTTCCCCCGCCTGGTGGTCGTCCGCACGCTGTCCAAGGCATACGGCCTGGCCGGGGTCCGAGTGGGCTACGCGGTGGCGCTGCCCGCGCTCACGGCGGGCCTCTCGGCGGTCCGTCCGCCCGGCAGCATAGCGACCCTGTCGGCATCGATCGCCGTCGCGGCGCTGGCCGATCCGTCGTTCGCCGCCACGAACGTTGCGCGGCTCGCGGCGGAACGCGAGCGATTCCGCAGGGCGCTGCTGGACGCGGGCTGGCGGGCGCTGCCGAGCGTCGCCAACTTCCTGCTCCTCGACCTGGGCGGCCCGGAGGCGGCCGATGCCGCAGCGGAGCGGCTGCTGCGTCGCGGGCTCGTGCCGCGCCGGTTCGGAGCCGGGCCGCTGCGCGGCCACCTCCGGCTGACGGTCCGGACGGCAGAGCAGGACGACGAACTTCTCGCGGTGCTGGGCGCGGGCCCCGGCACGGGCACCCAACCGGGAAAGGAGCCGGCCACGTGAGCCAGACCAGATCGCGCCAGGCGGACGAGCGCCGGACCACCCGCGAGACCGACGTGCACGTGCAGCTCGACCTCGATGGGTCCGGGCAGGCCAGGATCGCCACCGGCGTCGGGTTCTACGATCACCTGCTGTCGTCGCTCGCGCACCACGCCCTGTTCGACCTCCAGATCGACGCCACCGGGGACCTGCACGTCGACGAGCACCACACCGTGGAGGATGTCGCGCTGACGCTCGGGCGCGCGCTTCGACGGGCCCTGGGCGACGCCGCCGGCATCCAGCGCTTCGGCGACGCGTGGGTGCCCATGGACGAGGCACTCGCGCACGCCGTCGTCGACTGCTCCGGGCGGCCCTTCGCGGTCCTGGCGCTCGCGCTCCGGGCCGACCGCATCGGCACGCTGCCGACACAGATGATCCCCCACGCGCTCGAGTCGTTCGTGCGCGAGGCGGGCCTCACGCTGCACCTCCGGGCCGACGGCGCGAACGACCACCACGTTGCCGAGGCGGCGTTCAAGGCGCTCGCCCGCGCGCTGCGGCAGGCGGTCGAGATCGACCCGCGCCGCGCGGGCGTGCCGTCCACCAAGGGCAGCCTGGGCGGGGAGCCGGTCGAGGCATGAGTGTCGCCACGCGCGCCTCCGTCGCGCTCGTCGACTACGGGGCGGGCAACCTGCTCAGCATCGGCCAGGCGCTTGCCGTGCTCGGTGCGGACGTGCGCGTCGTCCGCCGTGCGGATGAGATCGGGAGCCCCGACCTGGTCGTGGTTCCCGGCGTCGGCGCGCCGGGACCGGCCATGCGGCGCCTGCGCCGCGCGGGGCTGGACCGGGCGCTCGCGGCGGCCGTGGAGGGTGGTGCCTGGTACCTGGGGATCTGCCTGGGCATGCAGCTGCTGTTCGAGCGCTCCGAGGAGGACGGCTCGCGCGGTTTCGCGTGGATCGCGGGCGAGACGCGCCGCCTCCCCTCGGCACCGCGCCTTCCGCACATCGGCTGGAACGAGCTCGACGTCGTGGCGCCCCACCGCATGCTCGACGGACTGCCGCCGCGCTCGCCGATGTACTTCGTGCACTCGTTCGCTCCGGTGCCGCGCGACCGTAAGGTGATCGTGGCCGAGACCGTGCACGGCGGCCGCTTCGCCAGCGCGGTGGCCGGCGGCCGCCTGCTGGGCCTGCAGTTCCATCCCGAGAAGTCGGGGGCCGACGGCCTCCGGGTGCTGCGCAACGTGCTGGCGCTGGTTGCCCGGAGCGCGGCCGGCGCCGGGCGGGACCCGGGCGGTGCCGCCGCGGAGCGGGACGTGCTCGCGCGCGGGGCCGTGCCCGTGCGAGGGCGCGCGGGCCAGGGTGCAGCCTGATGCTCCTGCACCGCGTGATCCCCTGCCTGGACGTCCGTGCCGGCCGGGTCGTGAAGGGCACCCGGTTCGTGGACCTGGTCGACGAGGGGGATCCCGCGGCGCTCGCGGCCCGGTACGCGGGGGCCGGCGCCGACGAGATCTGCTTCCTGGACATCACCGCGGCGGTGGAGGAACGGGCGACGCTCCTCGACGTCGTGGAGCGCACCGCGCGGAGCGCGTTCGTGCCACTCACGGTCGGGGGCGGCGTGCGGTCCGTGGACGACATGCGCGCGGTGCTGCGGGCGGGCGCCGACCGCGTCGCGGTCAACAGCGCCGCGGTGGCCGATCCGGGCCTCGTCGACCGGTGCGCCCGGCGGTTCGGGCGCCAGTGCGTGGTGGTCTCGCTCGACGCCCGGCGCACGGAGCCGCAGCGCGACGCGGGCGAGACGGCGACGGCCGGCGGGCCGGGGCCCGCGGCGGCCGATGGCGGGGAGCCGCCGGCATGGGAGGTCGTGGTGCGGGGTGGCCGCCGGGCGACCGGGCTCGACGCGGTCTCCTGGGCGCGCGAGGCCGCCGAGCGCGGCGCCGGCGAGATCCTGCTGACCTCGATCGACCAGGACGGGACTCGCGCGGGCTACGACCTGGAGCTGCTGCGGGCGGTGACGTCCACGGTGGACGTGCCCGTCGTCGCGTCCGGGGGCGCGGGGCGGCCCGAGGACTTCGTGGCGGCGATCGTCGACGGCGGTGCCGACGCGGTGCTCGCCGCGTCGATCTTCCACCGCGACCTGCACGGGATCGCGACGGTCAAACGAGCCATGGCGGCGGCCGGGATCCCCGTGCGGCCGCTCGGGGCCGCGGGATGAGGCACGGGGACACGGGGCCGGCCACGCCAGGCGCCGGCGACCGCCCGAGGCCCGGAAACGAGGAGGGCGTGGGACAGGCGCCCGCCATCGATCCGGCCGCGGTGCGCTGGGGACCGGACGGGCTCGTGCCGGCCGTGGTCCGGGACGGCCGCGACGGCGCCGTGCTGATGCTCGCCCACATGGACGCGGAGGCGCTGTCGGCGACCCTCGCGACGGGCATGGTGCACTTCCACTCGCGGAGCCGCGGGCGCCTCTGGCGCAAGGGCGAGACCAGCGGCAACGTGCTGCGGCTGCGCGGACTGGCGCTCGACTGCGACGCGGACGCGATCCTGGTGACCGCCGAGGCGGCCGGGCCCACGTGTCACACGGGCACGCGCTCCTGTTTCGACGGCGGGCCCGCGATCGCCTCGACCCCCGCGGCGCCCGAGGGATTCGAGTGGCTCGAGCGGCTCTGGGGCACCATCGTCGAGCGGCGGTCCGCGGCCGACCCGGAACGCTCCTACACGGCCCGGCTCCTGGCCGGGGGCGTCGACGCCTGCGCTCGAAAGGTCACCGAGGAGGCCACCGAGGTGCTCCTCGCCGCACGCGACCATGCGGAGGCGGAACGCGGCTCCGGGGCGGGCGATCCGTCCGCGACCCGCGCCGCGCTGGCAGGCGAGACCGCCGACCTGCTGTACCACCTGCTGGTCCTGTGCGCCGAGCGGGGCCTCGATCCGCGCGAGGTGCTGGAGGTGCTCCGGGCGCGCCACCGCGCCTGAGCCGGGCCGGCGGGCTGCTACGCCAGGCCGTCCCCGGCCTGCTGCGCCCGGTCGTCCCCGGCCCGCGTCCGCGCGACGCCGACGGTGAGTTGCCGTCGGCCGTGCCGGACCACGTGGTATCGCCCCGCGATCGGCGGCCCCACCGGTGCATCGCCGTCCACCACCCGCACGTCGTCGACGACCACCCCGCCCTGCGCGATCGAGCGCCGCAGGTCGCCCCGCGAGGCGAACAGCCCGCTCGCCATGGCCAGGTCGAAGGCAGTCGGGACCTCTGCGGCGAACGTGAATCCCCCCACGTCGTCGTGCAGGACCTGAAGCACGTCCGGATCGAGCAGCGGCTCGCCGGAGAAGGCCAGCTCACCGACCCGCCGCTGCAGCTCGGCCTCCGGCGTGCCGTGCACCCTGGCCGTCAGGTCGAGGGCGAGCGCGCGTTGCGCGAGCCGGCGTTCCGGGTGTGCCGCCTGCTCTGCCTCGAGCGCCGCGATCTCCTCGCGCGTGAGCAGCGTGAGCGTCCGCAGGTACAGCTGGACGTCCCGGTCGTCGCTGTTCAGCCAGTACTGGTAGAAGGCGTACGGCGAGGTGCGGTGCCGGGCGAGGAAGACCGTCTGGCCTCCCTCGCTCTTCCCGAACTTCTTGCCGCTGGGCGCGGTGAGCAGCGGGAACGAGAGACCGTACGCACGCGGTTCGCCGTCCGGCCCCTGGCCGAGCACGCGCCGGATCAGCTCGAGCCCGGCGGTGATGTTGCCGAACTGGTCGGCGCCCCCCATCTGCATCTCCACCCCGTGGTCGCGGTAGAGGTGCAGGAAGTCGGTTGCCTGCAGCGTCATGTAGCTGAACTCGGTGAACGAGATCCCCGCCCCCATGCGCAGCTGCACCGAGTCCTTGGAGAGCATGTACCCCAGGCTGAAGTGCTTGCCGATGTCGCGCAGGAACTCGATGAGCCCGTAGCGCCCCAGCCACTCGCGGTTGTCGATCATCCGGGCGGCGTGTTCCCCGGGAGAGAAGTCAAGGAAGCGCTCGAGCTGGGCCCGGATCGCCGCCACGTTGGAGGCGAGCGTCGGCTCGTCCAGCAGGTTCCGCTCGGCGCTCCGGCCCGAGGGGTCGCCGACCATGCCGGTGCCACCGCCCACGACCGCCACCGGACGCCCACCCGCCCGCTGCAGGTGCAGCAGCCCGAAGATCGGGATCAGGTGCCCGGCATGCAGCGAATCACCGGTGGGATCGAAGCCCACGTAGGCCGCGATCGGGCCCCGCGCGAGGCGCGGCTCGAGCCCCTCGGTCATCTCCTGGAGCATGCCGCGCCATCGCAGCTCGGCGAGGAAATCGGTCATCACGGGCATCGGCGAAAGCCACCTGCAAGGATCCGGGCGAGACTGGGAACGCGGTTGAGTATGCTAGAGTGCCCGGCGACATGCAGACCAGCGTCACCCGCCGCCGGGCACGGCGCCTCAACGGCGGCAGGCGTGGACGCAGCGGTGGCAGCGCTTCCCGCGTCGCCGTCGCGCTTCCGCTGCTTCTCTTCGGTTCCCTGCTGATCGTCGGGCTCGTCGGCTTCCTCGGCGCGCTCGCCGCATACGGCTACTTCAGCCAGGGCCTGGCCGACCCGCGCACGCTCGACAACCTGCAGTTCAACCAGGAGTCGGTGGTCTACGACCGCAACGGGGTGGAGCTGGCACGCTTCGGTTCCCAGCAGCGCGAGGTCGTGCAGTTCGACCAGGTGCCGGGCGTCGTGATCGACGCGACGACGACGATCGAGGACAAGACCTTCTGGACCAACAGCGGCTTCGATCCGCTGGGGATCCTGGCCGCCGTGCGGGACACCCTCACCGGCACCCAGCGCGGCGCCTCCACCATCACGCAGCAGCTGGTCCGCGCGCGCCTGCTCGACCCCGCCCTGGTCGCCGATCCGAACAAGAAGGTCGAACGGAAGATCAAGGAGATCATCCAGTCGATCCGGCTGACCCAGACCCTGAGCAAGCAGCAGATCATGCAGGACTACCTCAACAGCAACTTCTACGGCAACAACAGCTACGGCATCGCCGCCGCGGCCCGCAGCTACTTCGGGGTGAGCAACCTCAGCAAGTTGACCCTCGCCCAGGCGGTGATCCTGGCCGCGATCCCGCAGTCGCCCACCGAGTACGACCTGGTGCGGAGCGCGGTGCTGCAGCGGGACGGGACCCTGGTCGTCCCGGCCGACAGCCCCATCGTGCAGCGCCGCAACTACTGGCTGCAGGTCATGGAGCAGCAGCTGCCGCTGCCCCGGACGGGCACCCAGTACACGGCCGCCGACTTCGAGGCGGCCATCAAGGAGCCGGTGGTCCTGGTGTCGCAGGTGGCCCCGGCATGGAAAGCACCGCAGTTCGTCTGGCAGGTTCGCCAGGAGCTCACCGACAAGCTCTGTGGCGTGGGCGTCCCGACCTGCCCCATCGTGGAGCGGGGCGGCCTGAAGATCTACACCACGCTCGACTACAAGGTGCAGAAGCTCGCCGAGAAGTGGGTCCAGGCGGCCGCCACCGTGCCGCAGTCCAAGGACCCGGCCGCGGCGGCGAAGAAGCTCGGCCTGACGCTGCAGCCATGGATGCAGAACCTGGTGGGCCGCAACGTGCACAACGGCGCGCTGGCGGCGGTCGACTACCAGACCGGCGAGGTCATCGCGTACGTGGGCAGCGCGAACTACTACGCGACCAAGGCCACACCACAGTTCCAGCCCCAGTTCGACGTGCTCTCCGACGGGTGGCGGCAGGTGGGCTCCTCGTTCAAGCCGTTCAACTACGTCACCGGGATCAACGACGGAACCATGACCGCGGCCACCATGTTCATGGACGTCACGACCGACTTCGGGGGCGGATACACGCCCACCGACGCGGACCTGGAGGAGCGCGGCCCGGTGCGCATGCGCCAGGCGCTGCAGTTCTCGCTGAACATCCCCGCGGTCAAGGCGGTCGCCATCAACGGCGTGGACCACGTCTTCAACATGGCCGAGAAGTTCGGCCTGCAGTTCCAGACGCAGACCCCCACCGCGGGTCTCTCGCTCACGCTGGGCACCGAGGTGATCCACCCGATCGACCTGGCGACGGGGTACGCGACGATGGCCGACGGCGGCCGCTACCTGGGGCGGACGACTATCCTGCGGGTGGTGGGGCCGGACGGCCAGAACGTCATCTCCCCGTACACCCCGCCGGCCGGCGAGCAGGTGGTGGACCCCCGCGCCGCGTACATCATCACGGACATCCTGAAGGGCAACACCAACCCCGCCGTGAACCCGTACTGGGGTGCCTTCAAGGTCACCAACGCCGGCGGGAAGCTCCGGCCCGCGACGCTGAAGACCGGCACCAACAACGACACGAACGACCTGATCGCGGCGGGGTACATCGCGCCGCCGGATGCCGCCGGCAGGGCCGCCGGCGAGTACGCGCTGGCCGTGGTGGCCTGGAACGGCAACAGCGACAACAGCCCGGTGAGCACTCCCCAGTCCCCGCTGCAGTCCCTCGACGTGCCCACGTACGTCTGGCAGGGCTTCATGGACGACGTCACGCGGACCTGGCCGATCCAGGACTTCACCGAGCCGGCCGGAATCACCACCATGTCCGTGGACGCCTACAGCGGGCTGAGGCCCGGTCCCTTCACCACCAGGACGGTCCCCGAGCTGTTCATCAATGGAACGCAGCCGACGCAGGTCGACAACCTGCGGCAGCCGCTGCAGGTGGTCCCCGATCCGACGTCCACCAGGGGCGGCTACCTGCTCTGGCAGCCGGCCTGCGGCACCACCCCGGCGCCCCAGACGCTCTGCTTCCTGGACTTCTCCAACGTGGAGACGAACTACCCGAACTGGCATGCGGCCGACCTGGCGTGGGCGGCACGGGCGATGAAGGGGGCCGGGGTCTACGGCGGGCCCGAGCACACCCGCACCACGTTCTTCTACAACCTGGTGTACCAGCCGTACGGCCAGACCTGGGGCGCACCGTTCCCGCCGGCCAAGTCCTGTGAGGCGGCCGTGCCCACCCCGGGCGTGCCGGGATCGCCCGCCCCCGGCAGCAGCTTCGGGCCCGGCTCGTCGCCCGGCCCCGGTCAGCCCACGGCACCGGCCGCCGTCGTGCCAGATGTCGTGGGGCGGCCGGTGCAGGTCGCGGCACAGACGCTGGTGGCGTCCGGGTTCGTGCCGGTCATCGTGGGGAACGGGCACACCGTGGTCGCGCAGTCGCCCGCCGGCGGATCACCCGCCGCGCCCGGGTCCCAGGTGGTGCTCCAGACCTAAACCCGGGCGGGCGCCGCGGGTCAGACCTTGACGATCGTGGCGCCGTCCCCGCCCTCACCGCGCTCGCCCGGCCGCCACGACTGCACCAGCGGGTGCCCGGCCAGCAAGGCCCGCACGGCGTCGCGGAGCGCGCCGGACCCGTGGCCGTGTATCACCGTCACCTGCGCCGCGCCCGCCAGCGAGGCGTCGTCCAGGTAGCGATCCAGCAGCTCGAGCGCCTCCTCGACGCGCGCCCCCCGCAGGTCGAGCGAGGAGGGCACGGCGCGCCTCGGCCCCGCGAGCGCGGCCATACCGGCCGAGGAGCCAGGCGCCTTGGCCGCGGGGCCGGGCCCGCCCGCCGCACCGGCAGACCTGCTCCCGGTTCCCGCCCGTCGAGTCTCACCCACCGCGGCCGCGGCTGATCGGATGCGCACGGCCGGTTCCTCGCCGAAGACCCCCCGGCGTCCCGTCCTCGGCGCGCCGCCCGCGGCGGCCGCTCCGGCATCCCCGGACGGCGCCGTGCCCGGGCGCACCAGGTCATCGAGGTCCGTCTCCACGCGCAGCCCCCCGGCCTCGAGGGTCGCGCGGCCACGTCCCTCGTCGATCGACGTCACTCGCCCGATCCAGCCGCCGCGCACGTGCTGGGCCTCCATCCCGACCTGCCAGCGCACGGGAACCGGTCCGGCGGTCGCGGGCCGGTCGGGGACCGGGATCCGGGCGAGACGCTCGGAGAGCGAGCCCTCGAGCGCCTCGAGGCGGCTCGCGGTGAGTGTCTCGCGCTCGAGGGCCCGGCGCGCCGCCCGCAGCTCCGCCTGCAGGTCGGCCACCATGCGCTCGGCCTCCTCGCGGGCCTGTGCCGCACGCTCGATCTCCGCGCGCTTCGACCGGACACGCTCCTGCTCGGCCTGGCGCTGCGCGTCCTTCGCGCGTGCCTCGGCCGCCCGGGCGCGCTCCAGGGCGTCGGCGGTCTCGGCGCGCTGGCGGCGGATCGCGGCGAGCGTCTCCTCGAACTCCACCTGGGCCCGCGTCAGGCGAGAGCGCGCATCCGTCACGAGGTCCTGGCGAAGCCCGAGCCGCTCGGCGATCGCGAACGCCTGGCTGGTGCCCGGCAGGCCGATGGTCAGGTGGTAGGTCGGGCTGAGGGTCTCCAGGTCGAAGTCGACCGAGGCGTTCATCGCCGCCGCCGTGTTGTGCGCGTACGTCTTGAGCTCGGCGTAATGCGTGGTGGCGGCCACGAGCGCGCCGGAGCGGATGAAGTGGTCCAGCAGGGCCTGGGCGAGCGCGGAGCCCTCGGTGGGATCGGTGCCCGCCCCCAGCTCGTCCAGGAGCACCAGGGTCCCGGGGCTGGCCGCGTCCACGATGCGCACGATCGAGCGCATGTGCCCGCTGAACGTCGAGAGCGACTGCGCCACCGACTGCTCGTCCCCGATGTCGGCGTGGATGTCCCGGAAGACGGGCAGCCGGCTCCCCTGCTGCGCCGGCACGTGGAGCCCGGCCTGGTGCATCAGGGCGAGCAGCCCCAGGGTGCGCAGCGTGACGGTCTTGCCGCCGGTGTTCGGGCCGGTGATGACGAGCGCGGTGAACTCGCCGCCCAGCCGGACGTCGATCGGCACCACGCGCCCGGACAGCCCCGGGTGCCGGGCCCCCAGCAGCTCCACCACCGGCTCGCGCGCGGTGTCGGCGCGCACGGCGTCCATGGTGGCTGCGAGGCGTGCCTTGGCGGACCAGAAGTCGAAGCGCGCCAGCGCCTCGAGCGTGGCACGCAGCGCGTTCGCCTGGGTCCCGACCAGCCCGGAGAGGTGGTCGAGGATGCGCTCGACCTCCGCCTGTTCGGCGAGCTGTGCCTCCCGCCAGGCATTACCCAGCTCGACGGCCACCAGCGGCTCGACGAACACGGTCTGGCCGCTGCCCGACTGGTCGTGGACGATCCCGCGCACGCGGGCACGCGAGTCGCTCCGCACCGGGACCACGTAGCGGCCGTTGCGGAGGGTGACGATCGGCTCCTGCAGCACGCCCGACAGCTCACCACCGTGGACCAGCTCGTCGAGCCTGGTGCGCAGGCGGTCGTATGCCACGCGAACGGCCCGCCGCAGCGACCCGAGGGCGGGCGACGCGCCGTCGAGCAGCTCGCCGGACGGGTCGATGCTGCGCTCCAGGGTGGCGTGGAGCGCGGGGAGGGGCTGGATCGCCCGGCCGAGCTCGCGCAGCAGGGGCCTGCGTTCCTCGGACAGGGCGTCGGCGAGGCGGCCGGCGGCCTCCAGGGTGTCGCGGATCTCGAGCAGCTGCCCCGTGTCCAGCCGCCCACCGCGCGCCGCCCGCTCCACGGCATCGTGGATGTCGTGGGCGCCGCCGATCCCCGCGCCCGGGTGCTCGGCGGTGAAGGCGCGCGCCTCGTCGGTCTCCTGGAGCGCGCGCGCCACGATCACTGGATCGTCGGATGGCTGGAGGCCCTCGGCCAGCCGGCGCGACGGCGGAAAGTTGGTCTGGTCGGCCAGGCGCGCACGGATGGCCGGGAACTCCAGGACCAGCAGCGACTTCGCGTCCATCATCGGTCCGTGCCGCCCGTCGCCGGGCGCGAGGCGGGCGGCGCCACGCCCGGAAAGCCGCGGGACAGGGACGGGCTCCCGGCCAGCCCGAAGCGGAGGGGCAGCGCGGCCCACGGTTCACCGGCGTACGCGACGTTCACCCGAGGGCCCCGCAGCAGCGCCCCCGTGGTCGTTCCGGCGGCGATCCAGAGCGGCGGCCCGGCGGCCAGGTCGCGTCCGCCATCCTCACCCGAGATGCCCAGCGCCTGGCACAGGCGCGCCGGCCCCGCGGCCAGCCGTTCGGCGCGGTCGGTGGGGCGGCCCCGTCGGCGCCGCTGCTCCTCGATCCCGGCCACGGGCAGCACCGCACGGACGAGCACGGCGCCGGCCTCCTCGTCCTCGGTGTGCGCGACCACGTTGAATGCCCAGTGCATGCCGTAGAGACGGTACACGTACGCGTGCCCGGGCGGGCCGAACATCGGGCCCGTGCGGCGCGTGCGGCCGGCGCGCGCGTGGCTGGCCCGGTCCGCCGGCCCCAGGTACGCCTCGGTCTCGACGATCGTCCCGGCCAGGATCATGCCGTCCACGTCGTGCAGCAGCAGCGTCCCGATGAGCGCGGGCGCCAGGTCGATCGCCGAGCGGGCGTGGAATGCGCGCGGAAGCGGCGGGGGAAGCTCCACGGGCGCGACCGGCCGGTCAGGCGGGCAGGGTCCGGACGGCCTCGGGGAGCAGCGGGCCCAGGAGCGCCAGCAGACCGGGGATCAGGCCGCTGCGCATCGAGTGCACCAGCGCCGAACCATCGAACGCGCCGTACAGGCTGCGCATCCACCCGACGTCGCCGGTCGGCGGCTGCACACCCACGCCGTGGTAGTACGAGTCGCCGTTGAGGACCAGGACGGCGACCACCAGGAACACGATCGCGACGGCCAGCACCCCGCCGGCCAGCTCGTCGAGCACGGCGTAGCGGGGGGCGAGCATCACGCGGCGGTAGTACACCTGCACGCCCAGCGTCATGACGCCGAGCAGCACGATGAAGCTCGCCGTGAACGCGACCATCAGGGAGAAGTCGACCGGAAGCCACGTCCAGTTGGAGGCGAGCCAGGCGCCGATCGGCGAGCGCAGGTACGCGCTGACGATGAACGCGACCAGGAAGATGCCGATGCCGAGCAGCTGGCGCAGCACGCCCTGCGTGTAGCCGACGAAGAAGGCGATCGCGAAGAGCACGACCAGGACGCCGTCCGCCAGCGTCAGGCTCCCGACGAAACCCGCGAGATCCACGGTCCCTCCCCTGTCTGCCCCGCCGGGCTAGCCTACCAGCGCACGGCACCGCGCGCCAGACGCGGCCATCGCGCTCAGGATCGTATCCGGGCGCCCAGCCGGCCGGCGAGCGCGTCGACGACCTTCCCCACCGCCGCCTCGATCTCGTCGTCGGTCATGGTCCGGTCCGCCGCCTGCAGGGTGAGCCGGAATGCCAGGCTCCGCTCTCCCGGGGCCAGCGGGGCCCCGTCGTACAGGTCGAAGAGCCGCAGGCCGCGCAGCAGCGGCGCCGCGGCCTCGCGGACGACCCGTTCCACCTCGCCCGCGGACTGCCTCTCGCCGATCACGATCGCGAGGTCGCGCTCGACGGCGGGAACCCTGGGGAACGGCACGTACCGGTGGGACGGGCGGAGCGCCTCCCGCAGCGCCTCGAGCGAGAGCAGGGCGACCGCGACGTGCGTGGCGCGCGCACCGATCGACTCGAGGTAGCGCGGATGGGGCTCGAACGCCCTGCCCAGCTCGATCGCGCGCCCCTCCGGCCCGCCGATCTGCAGCACCGCGGTGCGGCCCGGATGCTCGTACGGGGCGATTGACGGGGCCCGCACGGCGTGGCGGACGTCGATGCCGAGACGGGCGCAAAGCGAGTCGACAAGGCCGCGCACGTCCCAGAGGTCCGCCGGCCGCGGCGGCTGGTTCCAGGCCGCGCCCGCCTGGTCGCCGGCCAGCAGCACGCCCAGCATGGAGTGTTCACGCGGCTCGCCGCCGGCCCGCTCGTGGACGTGACCCACCTCGAACAGCGCCAGGTCCTCGCGGCGCTGGCGCTCGTTCTCGACCAGCACCCGGGTGAGCCCGGGAAGGAGCGAGCGGCGCAACTGCGAGTGGTCCACCGAGAGCGGATTCGTCACCCGGATCGTCGCGGGATCCTCCGTCGGGATCCCCAGCCGCTCGTGGTCGGCCGGGCCGATCAGGGCGTGCGTCACAACCTCGTCCAGGCCGCGGCCGGCGAGGGTGTCGCGGATGGCATCCACCGCGCGGCGCGGATCCGGGCGGTACACCGGCATTGGGGTCTCGGGCAGGCGGCCGGGGATGCGATCGTAGCCGCGGACGCGCGCGATCTCCTCCGCCACGTCGGCCTCGATCTCCAGGTCCCGCCGGTGGGTCGGGATGACCGCGACCAGCGCCTCGCCGGCCGACGCGGCGTCCAGCACGATGCCGGGCATGCCCGCAGCGATCGGCACCTCGTCTCCCTGCCGCGCCGTCGTGGTCTCGATCTCGACCCGGGCCAGCAGGGCGCGCATCTCGCCCGTCTCGATGGGTGCGCCGAGCAGCCGCACCACGCGCGAGGGGCGGAACGGCAGGCGCGTGGGCGCGGGCTCCTCGGGCGCCGTGTCGATCCGCCCGGGCGCGACCCGGCCACCGGACCACGCCGCAACCAGCTGGGCGACACGGTCGGCCCCGATGCGGGCCAGGCGGGTCTCCTGCCCTTTCTCGAACCGCAGGCTCGCCTCGCTGCGCAGGGCGTAGCGGTGGGCGGTGCGGCGGATGCTGACCGGGTCGAACACGGCGGACTCGATGACGATCGCCGTGGTCCCGTCGCTCACCTCGCTCGCCGCGCCGCCCATGACGCCGGCCAGCCCGAGCGGGCCGCGCGGATCCGCGATCAGCAGCGTGTCGGGCGACAGCTCGCGCTCGACGTGGTCCAGCGTCTCCAGCCGCTCGCCGGGACGGGCGAGGCGCACGATGATCCGCCCGCCTTCGATGGCCGCGGCGTCGAAGGTGTGGATCGGCTTCCCGAGCTCGAGCATCACGTAGTTCGAGGCGTCCACCACGTTCGAGACGGGCCGCATGCCGGCCGCGGTCAGGCGTGCCTGGACGAGGAGCGGCGACGGGCCGATGGCCAGCCCGTCCACGCGGCGTGCCACGAACCGGGGGCACAGGCGCTCGTCCGCCACCTCGACGGTGAGGCGGTCGGCGGCCGGCTCGCCGCTCTCCGACAGGACGATCTCCGGCCAGCGGACGCGCGCGCCGGTCGCGGCGGCGACCTCGCGGGCGAGGCCCAGCAGGGACAGCGCGTCGCCGCGGTTCGGCTTGACGTCCACGTCGAGCACCACGTCGCCGTACACGTCGGCCATCGCCGCGCCCACGGGCGCCTCCGACGGGAGGATCAGGATGCCGTCCGCGTCGGTCGTCAGGCCCAGCTCGTCGCCGGAGCAGAGCATGCCCTGGCTCTCGCGGCCCACCATCCGGGTGACCTCGATGCGGCGCCCGCCCGGCAGGACCGCGCCGGGGACCGCCACGGGGACGCGCTGGCCGGCCGCCACGTTGGACGCGCCGGTCAGGATCGTCAGCAGCGGCTCCGAGGGGCCGGTCCGGACCGTCGTGACCAGCAGGTGATCCGAGCCGGGATGGGGCTCCACGGAGAGGAGCTCGCCGACCACGATGCGCTGCCAGTCGGCGCCGCGCCGCTCGATCCCCTGGACCTCCATGCCGAGCAGGGTCAGCCGGTCCGCCAGCGCCTCGGGCGGCAGATCGACGTCCACGTACTCGCGGAGCCAGGAGAGCGGCACGCGCATCAGAACTGCTCCAGGAAGCGCAGGTCGTTCTCGATGAACATGCGGATGTCGTCGATGCCGTAGCGCAGGATCGCGATCCGGTCGGTTCCCATGCCGAACGCGAATCCCTGGTAGCGCTCGGGGTCCAGCCCGCCGTTCCGGAGCACCACGGGGTGGACCATCCCGGCGCCCAGGATCGTCATCCAGCCGGTGCGCTTGCACGACGGGCAGCCCGCCCCGTCGCAGATCACGCACTGCACGTCGAAGGCGACCGATGGCTCGGTGAACGGGTAGTAGCCGGGGCGGAACCGCGTCGGGCGGCCGCCACCGAACATGGCGTGGGCGAAGGCGTCGAGCAGGCCCCGCAGGTCGGCCATGGTGGTCCCCTCGTCGACCATCAGGCCCTCGACCTGGAAGAACTCGAACCCGTGGCTGGCGTCCACCGCCTCGTACCGGAAGCAACGGCCGGGCAGCAGGGCGCGGATGGGCGGCGCCGCCTGCTGCATCACGTGGATCTGCCCCGGCGACGTGTGGGTGCGCAGTAGGTAGCCCGGCATGTCGGTGTAGAGCGTGTCCCAGAGATCGCGGGCGGGGTGGTCGGGCGGGATGTTGAGGGCCTGGAAGTTGCGCACGTCCGTCTCGACCTCGGGGCCCTCGTAGACCACGAAGCCGAACTGGCCGAACACGCGGGCGATCTCCCGGTTGGTCTCGATCAGCGGGTGGAGGGAACCCCGGCGGAACGGACGGCCGGGCAATGTGACGTCCACTGCCTCGCGGGCCAGCCGCGCATCCAGGGCGGCCGCGTCCAGCTCGAGGCGGCGCGCGTCGAGGGCTGCCTCCAGTGCCTCGCGAACCCGGTTGCCGATGGCGCCGACGTGGGGCCGATCCTCCGCCGGCAGCGCCCCGATGCCGCCCAGCAGGGTCTTCAGCTCGCCCTTCCGCCCGAGATAGGCGACCTGCACCGCTTCCAGGCCCTCGGGGTCGGCAGCGCCGGCGATCGCGGCGAGGCCGGCCTCCTGGAGGGCGGAGAGGCGCGCGGAGATCGTCTCCAGGTCCACGATATGGGCGCTCCCGGGACCGCCGTCAGCGGGTGCGCGCGACCTCGGCGATGCGGGTGAAGGTCGCCGCGTCACGTACCGCGATGTCGGCCAGCACCTTCCGGTCAAGCGCGACGCCGGCGGTCTTGAGGCCGTTGACGAGCCGGCCGTAGGTGAGGCCGTTCTGGCGGGCGGCCGCGTTGAGGCGGACGATCCACAGGGCGCGCATCTGGCGCTTGCGCTGCTTGCGTCCCACGTAGGCGTACGCCATCGCGTGGAGCAGCGCCTCGCGCGCGGGCTTGATCAGGCGCGAGCGGGTGCCGCGACGCCCTTCGGCGGCATCGAGGAGTCGCTTGTGTCGCTGGTGGGCGGTGACGCCTCGCTTCACGCGTGCCATGGGGTCGGGCTCCTACAGGTACGGGAGCAGGCGGCGGACGTGGCTGGCATCCTGGCCGCCGACGATCGCCTTGCCTGCGTAGCGCCGGGTCCGGCGCGACGACTTGATCTCGAGGTGGTGACCGCGCCACGCCTTCACCCGGATGACCTTGCCGTTGCCGGTCACCCCGAAGCGCTTCTGGGTCGCCTTGTGGCTCTTCAACTTGGGCACGTGTCTATTCTCCTGCCGAACCGGGCCGCGTGCCCCCGGCGGGGCTGCCCGTCCCGGTCGGCCTCGACGCCGAGGCGCTGCTGGACGATGCGCGTGTCGTGCTGTTTCGCTTGGTCGCTATGCTGGTCTCGGTGGTCGCCGCCGCGGGGACCGCCTCGGCGACGGACCTGCCGTCGTCGGTCGGTGCCACCGCCACCGGCTCCACCGTTGCCGGTGCCTCGCTCGTCGATGGCGCACCCGCGTCCTCGACCACCACGCTGGATGGCGCCGGCGCTGGAGCCGGACCCGCCTCGCCGGGCGCCGGCGCGGCCGGCCTTCCCTCCGGGGTCGCCCCCGGTTGCGACTTGGGCTTGTGAGTCGACGCGATCACGATCGACATCGACTTGCCTTCCAGCAGCGGCTGCCTCTCGACCGCGCCGTGATCCTTGATCTGCTCGGCGAACTTCGTCAGCAGATCCCGCCCCAGGTTCGCGTGCGTGAGCTCGCGACCCCGGAACTGGCAGGCGACCTTCACGCGGTCGCCGTCCTCCAGGAACTGGATGGCGCGGCGGACCTTGGTGTCGAAATCACCCTGGCCGATCTTCGGCTTGAGGCGGATCTCCTTGAAGTCGACCGACCGCTGGTGCCGGCGGGCCTCCTTCTCCTTCTTGGCGGCCTCGTACTTGTACTGGCCGTAGTCGAGAAGGCGGGCCACCGGCGGGACGGCCATGGGGGCGACCTCGACGAGGTCGTATCCCCGTTCCTGCGCGAGCCGGAGCGCCTCCAGGGTGGGCAGAACGCCCAGCTGGGCACCTTCCTCGTCCACGACCCGTACGGTGGGCACGCGGATCATCTGGTTGACGCGCAGGTCTCGGCTCAGGCTGTATCCCCTCGGCTGATGCTGGTACGAATGAACGGCGGCCGACGCGACGGGCGCCACAGCGCCCGACCGACCCGGTCGCCCGGCGGACTATAGCACGGACGTTTCCCGATCGCCAAGCGTCACGGGCGGCGGGCCGCGGCCTCGGCCGCCAGCCGGTCGGCCAGCGTCTCCCAACCCACGGGCGGCTCCTGCTCGCCGGCGCGGGTCCTCACGGCCACGCTGCGGGCCTCGATCTCGCGGTCGCCGAGCACGAGCATGTACGGGACCTTCTGCTCCTGCGCGAGCCGGATCTTGTTCTGCATCCGGCTGTCGGATTCGTCGACCTCCACCCGGATGCCGCGGTCCCGGAGCAGCGCGCCGAGCTCGCGGGCCGCGTCGTTGTGCCGCGACGCGATGGGCACCACCACGGCCTGCACCGGCGCGCACCAGAACGGGAAGGCGCCCGCGAAGTGCTCGGTGAGGATCCCGATGAACCGTTCGAGCGAGCCGTAGATCGCGCGGTGGATGGCCATCGGGCGTCGGGCCTCACCGTGCTCGTCGATGTAGGTCAGGTCGAAGCGCTCGGGCAGCATGACCAGGTCCACCTGGATGGTGGCCATCTGCCACTCGCGCCCGAGGGCGTCGTCGATGTAGATGTCGATCTTCGGCGCGTAGAAGGTGCCGTCCTTCGGCTTGACCGTGTACGGGGAGCCGGTCCGCTCCAGGGTCCCGTGGATGATCTCCTCGGCCTGCTCCCAGAGCGCCGGGTCGCCCAGTGCGCCGTCCGGCTTGGTCGCGAACGTGAACCGCGGCACCAGCCCGAACCAGGAGTACGACTCGGCGACCTCGCCCAGCAGGGCCTGCAGCTCGTCGCCGAGCTGGTCGGGGCGGACGTACAGGTGCGCGTCGTCCTGCACGAAGTGGCGCACGCGCGTCAGCCCGTGGAGCACGCCCGAACGCTCGTTGCGGTGGAGCCGCCCGTACTCGGAGAAGCGGAGCGGCAGGTCCCGGTAGGAGCGGACCCGGCTGCGGTAGACGATCGTGCTCTCCGGGCAGTTCATGGGCTTCAGGCTGTAGTCCTGGCCCTCGATCAGCAGCCGGAACATGTTCTCGGCGTAGTGGTCCCAGTGGCCGGACTGCTCCCAGAGCTTCCTCGACACCAGCACCGGCGTCGCGATCTCCTGGTAGCCCCGGCGATCCTGGAGCTCGCGCATCGCGGTCTCCAGGGTCCGCCACAGGCGCTGGCCCTTGGGGTGCCAGAACGCGGAGCCCGGGCTCACGTCGTGGAAGCTGAACAGGTCGAGCTGGACGCCCAGCCGCCGGTGGTCGCGACGCTTCGCCTCCTCGCGCCGCCACAGGAACCGGTCGAGCTCGTCCTGCGTGGACCACACGGTGCCGTAGACGCGCTGGAGCATGGGGCGCTTCTCGTCGCCCCGCCAGTAGGCGCCCGCCACCGCCAGCAGCTTCAACGGCCCGATCAGGCCGGTCGAGGAAACGTGCGGGCCGCGGCAGAGGTCGATGAACTCCCCGTGCTGGTAGGTGGAGACCACGGGCTCCGGCTCGCCCGCCGCCGCGGCGGCCGCGCGGAGATCATCGAGGATCTCCACCTTGAAGGGCTGCCCACGCTCGACGAAGAACGCACGGCCACGATCAGGATCGAGCTCCGTCCGGACGAACGGGTGGTCGGCCGCGACGGATGCCCGCATCAGCTCCTCGATCGCGGCGAGGTCGTCGGGCGTGAGGGCGCGGGGCAGCTCGAAGTCGTAGTAGAAGCCGTCCCGGATCGCGGGTCCGATGCCCAGTTTCGCGCCCGGGAACAGCTGAAGGACCGCCTCCGCCATCACGTGCGCCGCGGAGTGGCGCATCGGGTCGAGCGGGTCGCCGGCGTGCGCGTCCAGGAGTTCCTCGGCCGAGCCGCGCGTCGGGGCCTCCAGCGAGAGGTCCTCGGGTTCGCCGATCGACTCGGGGGCCGGGCCGGCGCTAGTGGCCGGTGCATGCCCGCTCGCGCTGCCCGCGTGCTGCTCGCTCATCTCGCGCCTCCAGTGAAACGAAACGACCCCTCGCCCTTCGACAGGACGAGAGGCCGTGCCTCCCGCGGTTCCACCCGCCTTCGCGTCGCGGCCGGGACCGCTCGCGCTCTCTGGTGGCCGCGCTAACGGGCGGCGCCCGGACCGGTTCACCGGTCGCTCGCGGGTGGTGCGTCGCGGGTGGATCGCGTCCGGGTTCGCAGCCAGCCGACCCGGGCTCTCTGGGGCTCCCTGCCCGCGCGCGCGTCCCGTTCGACGCGTTCGATTTCTGGTGGGCGGTACAGGAATCGAACCTGTGACCTCGTGCATGTCAAGCACGCGCTCTAACCGACTGAGCCAACCGCCCCTGTCAGGCCGGCATCTTACTACGCGGGAGGCCCCACCCGCGGCAACCGGCGCGGCCGTGCCGAGATTCGTGACCTCCTGCCCTTCCGCGCGCGATCGCTGCCGGAGAATCCTGCTGTGGGAGGCACGGCATGCACGCGAAGGTCGGAGACCGGATCATCGTCGAGACGGAGCGGGTCGGCATGGCGGACCGGGAGGGCGAGATCCTCGGGGTGATCGAATCGCCGTCCGGGACCCACTTCCGGGTGCGCTGGGAGGACGGCCGGGAGAGCACGTTCTGGCCTGCGGCGGGCTGCGCCAGGATCGTGCCGGCGGAGCCCGCGGGGCGGCCCGGGCCGGCGCACGCGGAGACGGAGCCCGCGGGGTCCGCCACACCGGCGGGATCGGCGCGCTGAAAGCTCGGGTCGGCGCCGCGCTAGGATCCACCGGGTGCGACGCCTGTTCGGGATCCTCATCGTGGCGGCCCTGGTGGTCGCCGCGGCGTGGGTCGCGGCACCGCCGGTAGCCTCCCGGCTGGTGCAGGCCGCGCTCGTCGGGGCCGGCCTCGACGCCGCCACGACGCGCGTCCAGGTGGAGGCGAATCCCCCGCTCGCCGTTCTGCTGGGGCATGCCGACGCGGTGCGCGTCCAGTCCAGCGGGGACACGCTCCAGGGAGTCCACGTGGAGCGACTCGACCTGGTCCTCCACGGGGCTGGAGCAGGTCGAGGCCATCGCCACCGGAGTCGTCGTGACGGGCACGGTCGACGCGTGGACGCTGCTCGGGCGCGCGATCGGGTGACCCGCCAAGGGGCCTGGCCGCGGCCGGCCCGGGCGACCTACCCGCCGCGTGGCTCCCGGCCTGCCGGGCCGCCTGCCCCCGGCCGGAACCCCTCGGGCGCCCCGGTGTGCTCCGTCTTGGCGTAGCGCACTGGCCCACTCCCGAGCGCGACGAGCGGCCAGCTGACCGCGAAGACGGGGATCCACAGGCCGGAGAACACGAGCAGGCGCGCGGCGCGGAGCACCCGGCCGGGGACCGACACCGCGCCCGCGGGGCCGTCCCACCGGAACGAGTCGGCGGCGAGTGCGGCTCCCGGGCCGAGATAGGCGGCGAACAGCAGCCCGAGCGACGGCCAGGCGCCGGCGGCGGCGCCGGCCACGAGTGCCGCGCCCAGCGACACCGGCAGGATGGTCTGGCCCGAATAGGCGAGGTAGTCCAGCTTGGCCCGGGCCGGGAGGTGGCGGCTCGCGAGCAGCGGCGCCGTCAGCTCCAGCTCGCGACGGATGATCCCGCGGCCCCAGCGCAGGCGTTGCCGCCGCAACGCGCCGAGGTCCAGTACCGGCTCCTCCCAGGCGACCACGTCGAGCGCCCAGCCCACGCGTTCCCCCATCGTCGCCACGCGCGACGACAGGTCGAGATCCTCGCAGAGCGCGTGATCGTGCCACCCACCGACCGCCGCGAGCAGGTCGTGCCGGACGAGTATGCCGTTGCCCCTGAACTCGCTGCATCCGCCGTTGCTCCATCGTCCGCGCTGGATCTCGCCGTCGGCGTCCTGCTCGTCGGCCTGGGCCGCCTCGAGCTGGCGGAGCAGCCAGCGGACCGGACGGTGCTGCAGCGTGCGTCGCCGCGCGGTCATCGCCCCCGCTCCTCGCGCGAAGTAGCTGGCCGCCCTGCGCAGGTAGTCGGGTCCGATCCGCGCATCGGCGTCGAGGACCGCGACGAACGCGCCCTGGTAATCGGCCGGCGTGGTGGCGGCCAGGGCGGCGCCCTTGCCATCCGCCAGGGGTGCGGTGCCGGGATCGGGCGGTACGCCGGGCGGGGGTCCGCGGCGGATGACCCGGGTGACGCCGCCGATGCCGGCACGCGCCGCCGCCTCGGCCGCAACGGTTCCGGTGCCGTCGGTGGAGCGGTCGTCGACCACGATCACCTCGAACCGTGGCCGTCCGTCGGGGTCCCGATGGTCCTGGGCCGCGAGGTCGGCGAGCAGGTGCGGGATCACGGCGGCCTCGTCTCGCCCGGCGATGAGGACCGTTGCCGTGGGGAGCGGACCGAGCCCTCCGATCGCGGCGTCGTCCAGCGGCGCGAGCGGCGGGCGGCGGCTCATGGGGGCCAGGGCCAGGGTGACGGCGGCGAACAGGACGCACAGCGCGGCCAGCACGGGCACCGGGACGACCAGCACCAGGGCCGCGCCCAGGATGATGGCCGCGGCCATCGTCACCACGGCGGCGGCCCGCCAGCGGAGCGGTGTCCCGCTCATCGAGCGGTCACGTGTCGCCGCCGGGCCCGTCGCCGCCGGTCCCCGCAGGCCGTGCGTCGCCGGTCGACCGCCGAGGGCTGGTGGTCACCGCGACGGGATCCACCGGTGCCCCGTAGGGGACGGGGATGGCCGAGGCCGGCCGTTCTGCCGTCACCACCAGGATCGAGCCCACCCCCACCGCTCCCACCAGCAGTGCGGCGCCGAGCAGGACCGCGGGCGTGCCGACGAGGTCCGCGACCGGACCGACGACCACGATGGGCAGGAAGCTCGAGATGCTCACCAGCATGTTGAGGACGCCGAACACGCGACCCCGCACCTCCTCCGGCAGCTCCTCCTGGAGCTGGGTCTGGGCGGGGATCGCCACGAACGCGTACGCGCCACCTGCCAGGAACGCCAGGAACACCACGATCGCCAGCAGCGATACCAGTCCGCCCAGGTCGGCCACGCTCTGCCGCCTGGCATTCTCCTCGAGGAACCGGGAGAGCGGGCCGGCGATGGAGAGCACCACCAGGGTGAGCGACAGCCCGAGGAGGCCGCCCTCGATCACGCGGCGACGGGGCATGTACCGGCCGTACGCGTTGAGGAAGAGGATGCCCATCACGATGCCGGCCGCCAGCGGGAGCACGACCACCACGAAGTCCTGCTCGCGCAGCCCGAGAGCCTTGGTCGCGAAGCCCGGCCCGAGCACGCCGAGCACGCCGATGAGGGAGGCCGTGATGGCCAGGTACGTGAGCGACCAGAAGATCCGGGGGTTCGTGCGGATGTAGGCCAGCCCCTCCCGGAGCTGCGCCACCAGGGTCGCGACCGCCCGCTCGGCACCGCCCAGTGCCCCCTCCGCGGCGGGGGCCTCCGGCTCGGTGCTCGGGAGGGTCACGCAGAGCGCCGCGGCCACGAAGTAGAACATCGCCACGAGCAGCAGCAGCGCCGGCGCGCCGGCCAGGTTGACCACCAGGGGACCCAGCAGCGCGAACCCGAGCGCGAACGACGCGTTCAGGGTGAAGGTGAAAAGCCCGTTGGCCTGCATCAGCCGGTCCCGCTCCACCAGGTGCGGGATCATGGCGGCCTCGGCGGGCGCGAAGAACGTGGTCACCGTCGAGACCACCACGTTGAGCACGTACACCAGCAGGAGCTGGTTGCTGACGACCACCATGGCGAGGAAGGCGACGCCCCGCAGCAGGTTGGTCGAGATCAGGATCAGGCGGCGGTCGATGCGGTCGACGTAGACGCCGGCGATCGCGCTGAAGACGACGGCGGGGACGAGGAAGGTCAGGATCAGCAGGCTGACGGCCGAGTTCGACCCGGTCAGGCCGTACACGACGATGGTCAGCCCGTAGATGACCATGTTCCCGCCGATCTGGGTGGACGCCTGCGCGAGCCAGAGCGACAGGAACCGCCGGTTGGACAGGACCCCGAGACCGGACGGCTCGGGGGCCGGCACGCC
>VFSW01003590.1_pt1 | contig 23250 bp, 19 predicted proteins | sample 5358111 | NCBI WGS metagenome assembly VFSW01 (sample SAMN11554181, study PRJNA540505) | mine drainage metagenome | isolation source: sediment from site ElyBrook_90M | place: USA: Ely Copper Mine, Vershire, VT | collected 2017
GGAACAGGCAACGCCGTGCGAGCCAAAGCCACGGTTAGACTTGGCTCATGAGTCCAGACCTGGTTCAGGCGTCAATGTCATCATCGGTGAGAATGCGCAGCGCTGCGCCTTCCGGGTCTTCGAACTGGCGGTGCTTCAGAGACCAGACAAAGCCAGCCAACCCGGCCAACCCCAATGCCAGCGCGGCTGGTATCATCATCAGCAAAATTGACATGGCATCGCCTCAACAGCAGGTCAGCCCGGAGAGCGGAAGCTCGTCGTGCAGCAAATCATTTTTCTTGTCGAGTTTGAAGGCGCTCAAAAGGCCCCCTCGCGCCCGCATGGCGTTCAGGGTTACCAAAATCGAGGACACCGACATTGCCAGCGCGGCTGCCAGCGGCGAGACATACCCCATCACGGCGAACGGCACCGCGATCATATTATAGGTTGCGGCCAGGCCCAAATTCTGATGGATCAGGCGGGCGCTGCGCCGCGACACAAGCAGGGCTTCGAGCACCGGTGCCAGCCGATCCCCGGTAAAGATAGCATCCGCTACGGCCTGCGCGATGTCGGCAGCGCTCACCGGCGACAGCGATGCATGAGCGCTGGCAAGAGCCGCGGCGTCATTGAGGCCGTCCCCCACCATCAGAACTTTTCGGCCCTGGCGCGCCAGGTCTTCGAGCAGGGCGACCTTGTCTGCCGGGCGCACCCCGGCACGCCAATCTCTGATGTCCAGGGCAGCAGCCACGGATTTCACGGCATCTGGCCGGTCGCCCGAGACGATCATCAGGGGCAGACCCATGCTCCGCAATGCCTGCACCACGTGCGGCACGTCGGCCCGCAAGGCCTGACGCATGGGGATCAGCGTGGTTCTATCGCCCCAGCGGAACGCCATGGCAGAGGCCACGGCATCAGTCAGAACTGACGTATCGCCATCCATTTTGCAAAAGGCCGGGCTGCCGAGCCAGGCGCGCTCGCCGCCGATCGTCCCTGTGACCCCTTGCCCGGATGACTCGACGGCATCGGTACAGGGGGTACGATCTTGGCTCAGGCGGGCGAGGGCGCGGGCCAGAGGGTGATGACTGGACAGCGCCAATCGCGCGGCTGCCTGCACGATATCTGCGGGAATGGCAGCGGGTGTGGCTTGCGGCTCGGGCAGAGTCAGCGTGCCGGTTTTGTCAAACACCACCATATCGACGCCCGCCAGTCGTTCGATGGCGTCACCGTGGCGCAATATGACGCCAGCCCGGAACAGGGCCCCCGATGCCACCACCTGAACCGCAGGCACAGCCAGCGCCAGCGCGCACGGACACGTGATGATCAGCACGGAAATCGCCGTCACCAACGCGTCATGCAGGTTCATATGGCCGAAGAAATACCACCCAAGACCTGTGAACAGTGCTGCCAGATGGACCACCGGCGCATAGAGCGCCGCAGCGCGGTCGGCGATGTGGCGGTAGCCCGAACGCGCGGTCTCAGCCGCCGCGATCAATTTCTCGATCTCGTCCATCAGGCTGTCACCGACGGCCGCCCTTACCTTGACGGTCAACTGACCATCGCCATTCAAGGTGCCGGCATAGACGGATTCGCCAACCGATGCCGCCTGCGGCGCGGTTTCGCCCGTCACCAGACTGGCGTCAATGCTGGACTGGCCATGCGTCACCACGCCATCGGCGGGAATTCGGTTGCCGGGTTGCACGAGGATGTCGTCACCGGGCCGCAAGATGTCGACCGGCACCGTCGTGATCTGACCCTGATCATCGATCCGTTCAGCACTGAGCGCCCGCAAGGCTGCCAGATTGACCGCTTCGCTGCGCATCTTGCGGCGCATGGCATGGTCAAGGACGCGCCCGGCCAGCAGAAACATCAGCAGCATCAGCACCGAATCGAAATACACTTCGCGCGCATGGCGCAGCGTTTCGAAGATGGACAAGCCGGTCGCCAGCAGCACGCCGACCGAGATCGGCACATCCATGTTCAGGCCGCCGTGGCGCAGCACTTTTGCAGCGGACGTGAAAAACGGCCGGCCCGCATAGGCGACGGCCGGGATTGCGATGACTGCCGAAATCGCATGGAACAGGTTGCGCGTCTCATTCGACATGCCACCAGCCCAGACGGAAATCGACAAGAGCAGCACATTCATCATCGCGAAAGCGGCCACCGCCAGCGAACGGGCGAGCAGTTCGGCGCGCGCCTTGTCATCGGTCTCAACCACATCGGGGGCAAAAGCCTGGCCTCGATAGCCCAATTGTTCGAGTTTGCCGAGCACGGCGCCGGGATCAGCACTGCCCGAGGCCCATTCGACGCTCAAGCGCTTCTGGGTAAAATTCACCCGCGCCGATGTCACCCCCGGCAGGGCTTGCACGCCTTTTTCGATGCGCCCCAGGCATCCGGCACAATGAATACCCCCGACCGCCGCCTCCATGTGGTCGCGGCCATCCCGCTGCCTGATAAAATGCGACATGTCCGCCGCTTTAGCCATGGGTCGGGGCGCCTCCGGGCAAAGCTACATGATTGACCGAACGGAACATGCGCTCGCCGTTGCGGGCAAGATCGAGCACCACGCGAGCGTCGTGCATTCTGGGCGTGAAACTTGCCCGATAAATGCCCGGCGCAACGGCGGCGAGAACCAGGTGAGAATCGAACTGCATGTTCGAGGGATGTTTGAGCACCACTTTGCCAGTGAGGCCTTCAATCACCTTGCCCGTTGCATCAAGGGCTGTCACCTCAACCTGATCCTGCCCGTTGGGCCCTGGCGAAAAGGTCATGGTCACTTTCCAGTTCCGGGCTTCCTGGGCCCGCGCGGCGGCCATGTCCTTGTCATAATCCAGTCCCTGCTGGTAGGGGTTCGACGACACCTCGCCGCTGAAGGTTTTGATCGCCGTCGTTGCCATATAAACATTTATGGCAATATCGGTTCCAAAGAAAGCCACAAACATCAGCAGCACAGTGAAACCGGTCAGTTTGAAACCGTGATCGCCATTCTCTCGCGCTGCAGGCTGCTTCTGCGTCATGTTACAGTCCCCCTCAGGGTGTTTTGAAATTGTCAGTAGCCATCATTTCGCTTTTTTGTAGCGGGTCGGTCACGCTGAATGTCACGGGAATGCTGGCATGGGGTGGCTCCTTCAGCGGGCCGGTAATAAGGACACGCAGATCGCGTGTGTTATCCGCATCAACCTGGATCGGGAAGTCAGGGCCATCACCAACGACACCGATCACCTGCACTTTGGCGCCCTTGAGGCCACTGACGGCAAATTCAAGCTCCCGCGGCTGACCCTGTTCATTGACGATCTGCACGGTATAGGCATTGCGCACCGAGCCATCGGCATCGATCACGTAGAGCGGGTTACGGTCATGGGCGACGGTAATGCCATCGCTGGGCCGGGTGAGAAGCCGCGTCAGCATGACGGCCCCGATAAGGACAATGGCAACAGCATAGAGAATGGTGCGCGGGCGGATCATTCTATACACCGCAGGCAGGCCAGCCATACGACGCTTGATATTGTTTTCATTGTCATAGGCAATCAGGCCGCGCGGTCGGTGGATCTTCTGCATGACCGCATCGCAGGCATCAATGCACAGGCCGCACTGGACGCAGCCGAGTTGCGAGCCATGGCGAATATCGACGCCGGTCGGACAAACGGCAACGCATTGATTGCAATCAACACAATCACCAGCGGCCTGGCCATGGCTGCGCGCCGCAAGCCCGGTTTTGAGCGACATGCGCGGCTCGCCTCGGTCATAGCGGTAAGTGACGTTGAGGGCATCCTCGTCGGTCAAGGCCGCCTGGATGCGCGGCCAGGGGCACATGTATATGCAGACCTGCTCGCGCATGAACCCAGCCAGAATATAGGTCAGGACGGTCAGTATCGCGATGGTGAACCAGGCTACCATGGGCGCCTGAAATGTCGCGAGCTGATGCACAAGCGTTGGCGCATCGGCAAAATACAGCACCCAGGCACCACCGGTCCACCAGGCAATGATCAGCCAGACCGCGTGTTTATAGCCGGTATGCAGGATGTTGTTGAAAGTCCAGCCCTCGGCCTCCCGCTGGTGCTGGCGGCGCGCATCACCCTCGACCAGCCGCTCGACAGCATAAAACAGGTCAGTCCACACCGTCTGAGGACAAAGATACCCACACCAGATCCGGCCAGCCACCGCATTCATCAGGAACAGGATCAGTGCCGCGAGGATCAGCAGTCCCGCCACATAATATAATTCCTGCGGCCATATCTCGATGAAGAAGAAATAGAAGCGCCGATGAACAATATCAACCAGCACGGCCTGGTTGGGTTCTCCAGGGCCGCGGTTCCAACGCAAAAACGGCAGGCCGTAATAGACACCCAGTGCAAGGACCAGAATCGCCCATTTTATATTGCGGAACGTACCATGTGCAGCCTGCGGAAACAGACGCTTTCCCGGCGCGTAAAGCGGGCCGCTAATCACATCATCGCCACCCGTTTCAAGGACGGGCTGCCCACCGGCATTTGGGGTTGTCATACCAAAATATCCTCAATGAACCGGGCAGTTACTGCCCGCCTCCCAGCGTGTGTACGAAGACAGCCAGAGCCTTGATTGTGGTGGGGTCAAGACGCCCGCCCCAATAAGGCATGACGCCGCCATGGCCATTGGTGACGCCGTTCTCGATGGTTTGCAGGGAGGAGCCGTAAAGCCAGACCTTGGTTGTCAGATTGGCGGAGCCGATGGTGGTATTGCCCTTGGCATCCTTGCCATGACAAGGCGCGCAAGTAGTGGCGAAAATCTTCCCGCCGGCGGCGACGTCGATCCCGGTTTCAGTCTTCAGGCCGGACAGCGAGCGCACATAATTGGCCACCTGTTCGATCTGCGGCTTGGTCAGAATCCCCGCCTTGCCGAAATCCGGCATGGAACCCTGATGCCCTTTGGGATCGCCCGAACGCACACCATGCAGGATGGTTTGATAAATCTGATCAAGGTGACCGCCCCAGAGCCAGCGGTTGGCATTGAGGTTGGGATAGCCGGGCGAGCCCTGTGCGCCAGCGCCATGACAGGGCGCGCAATTATTGGCGAAGGCAGCAGCACCGGCAGCCCGCGCGAAATTGAGCAGTTCGGGCTGCTTCTCGATCTGGTCAAGCGGCGTGGCGGCAAGCTTTTGCATCAAGGCACCACGCGAAGCCTGCAAGGCATCGAGGCTCTGAACAACTGCCGAGCGCGAATGCCAGCCCAGAAAGCCGGTCGTCGCACCGTTGATGAGCGGGATCGACGGGTAGGCAAAGCAATAACCGATGGCCCAGACGATGGTGATGTAGAACGTCCAGAGCCACCACCGCGGCAGAGGATTGTTCAGTTCCTTGATCCCATCCCAGGCGTGCCCGGTGGTGGAGACGCCGGTGAAGCTGTCAATATCATGGTCGGCATGCGGTATGTTGTCTATCGACATGCGCGATCACTCCTCGTCCAAAGGCAAGCGTCCAATCGCCTCATATTCAGCCTTGTGGGAAGGCCACATGGCGAACAGGACGGCGGCGGTAAATACCACGATGGCGTAGATCATCCCGACGGTGCGGGCGATGCTGCCTATATGTTCCAGTGTTGTGCTTGGGGTCATGGCAGGATCTCAGCGAATGTTGGCTTTGTCGTCATAGGTCTTGAAGTTTACTTCAGTGCCCAGCATCTGAAGGTAGGCAATGAGGGCGTCGGCTTCTGTCAGCTTGTTGGCGACGCCCGCGTAATCTCGCGACGTAGCCCCCGGATAGCGTTTGGCAAGATCGGCCGCGCCATCGGCATTATCGGTGTCCTGGGTCGTGATGTCCTTCTGGGCGTCATCGATATCGGTCTGCGTATAGGGCGTTCCGAGCAGGCGCTGGACTTTCAGCTTGGCCACGATGTCGCTTGTATCAAGCGGCGTGTGGAACAGGAAACCGAAGCGTGGCATGATGGATTCGGGCACAACCGACCGGGGGCTCTTCAAATGCTGGCGCTGCCAGTCATCGGAATATTTGCCGCCGACGCGTGCCAGATCAGGGCCGATGCGCTTGGAACCCCACTGGAAGGGATGATCATACATGCTCTCCGCAGCCAGCGAATAATGACCATAGCGCTCGACTTCATCGCGCAGCGGACGGATCATCTGCGAGTGGCAGAGATAGCAACCTTCACGCACATAAATGTCGCGACCCTCAAGTTCGAGCGGCGTGTAAGGCCGGATGGAGCCGACCTTTTCGATGGTGCCCTTCACATAAAACAGAGGCACAATCTCGACCAACCCACCAATGGCTACGGCTAAGACTGCCGCGACAGCGAGCAAGATGACATTCTTTTCCAGAATAGCGTGCTTGGACATCATGGACATGTGTTAAATTCCTCACTCAGCGGGGACGAGCGCGGGAGCGACCGGGCGACCAGCTTGGGCTTGGGTCAGCTCATCCACCGTGATGGTCATCCACAGGTTGTAGACCATGATCAGAACGCCGGTGAGGAACATGGCACCGCCCAGCGCGCGCAGGACATAAAGCGGATGCACAGCCTGAACCGTGTCAACAAACGAATACTGGAGGAAACCCAGCTTGTTGTAGGATCGCCACATCAGGCCTTCCATGATGCCGGCAACCCACATCGAGGAGATGTAGAGCACGATGCCCATGGTTGAAATCCAGAAGTGCCAGTTCACCAGCTTGAGCGAATAGAGCTCCCGCTTGTTCCACAGCCACGGCACCATGCAATAGATCGCGCCAAATGAAATATAGGCAACCCAGCCGAGGCTGCCCGAATGCACGTGGCCAATCACCCAGTCGGTATAGTGGGTGAGGGCGTTGACTTCCTTGATGGCCATGACCGGGCCTTCAAAGGTCGCCATGCCATAGAAAGCGAGGGCCACAACCATCATGCGCAGCACCGGATCGGTGCGCAGCTTGTCCCAGGCACCCGACAGTGTCATCAGGCCGTTGATCATGCCGCCCCATGAGGGCATCCACAGCACGATCGAAAACACCATGCCCAAGGTCTGAACCCAGTCTGGCAGCGCCGTATAGATAAGATGGTGGGGGCCAGCCCAGATATAGATGAAGATCAGCGCCCAGAAATGCACGATGGACAGCCGATAGGAATAGATCGGGCGGTTGGCGCGCTTGGGCACGAAATAATACATCATGGCCAGGAAGGGCACGGTCAGGAAGAATGCCACTGCATTATGCCCATACCACCACTGGAACATCGCATCCTGCACGCCGCTCCAGACGATGTAGGATTTCGACGAGAACAACGAGATCGGCACCGTCGGGCTGTTGAACAGATGAAGGACGGCGATGGTAAGGATGAACGAGAGATAGAACCAGTTCGCCACATAGATATGCGGTTCAGCCCGCCGCATCAGCGTGCCGACAAAGACGAAAAGATAGGTCACCCACACCACGGTCAACAGCAGCTTCTGGTACCATTCCGGCTCGGCGTATTCCTTGGAGGCGGTGATGCCGAGCGGATAGCCGGAGATCGCCAGCACCAGGAACAGATTATAGCCGACAGCAACAAACCATGGTGACAGGTAGCCAGCGAGCCGCGCCCGTGAGGTGCGCTGCACGACGTAAAACGACGTGCCAATCAGGATGTTGCCGCCAAAGCCGAAAATCACAGAATTGGTGTGCGAGGGCCGCAGCCTGCCAAAATTGACATACTGGCTGAAATTGAGGTGGGGAAAGGCCAGTTCAAGCGCGATATAAAGGCCGATCGACATGCCAATGAGGCCCCAAACAATTGAGGCTACCGTGAGAAACCGAACCGGCGCGAGGTAATAATTGGGCTTGCCGTCGATCTCGAGCGGCGGCAATTGTGCCGGGCGGTCATAAAAGTTCTTGAGGACCAGAAACGCAGCAATCGCGGCAGTCCAAGCCATAAGGCTGGTCTGAAACGCATAGGCCGGGGTCCAGGCCTTGGCGGAGACGAAGGTCGCAAATAGCGCGAAAGCCGCTAGCAGCAAAAAGCCAATCAGTTCACCCTGCGTTAATTGCTTCAAGACCCTTTGCTGCATTGTGCCCACCCAATCCGGATTTCAGCGGTAATTTCGGCGCAATGTGGAGCCTTGCCCCCCCTGTCGTCTTTGACCAGGATCAAGATTATCGGACATATTCATCGCCAATATGCCGCATCGCTGCCCCATTATGGCCAGAAATCCCGACACGGCAGCATTTCAGTGAACCGCCCGCAGCCGTTGCGACAGTTTGACACCCATATCAATTCGGTCGCATTTGATGCGTATCAAAGCAATGCAGCGAGGACAGAGGCCATATCGTCGGCATGTCTGATTCCGGCGCATCACCCCTGTCGGCCCTGATTGCCCGCCATGACGGCCATTTGCCGCGCTATACGAGCTATCCGACGGCACCAAACTTCAGCTCCAGCATCGGGGCTGATGCCTATGCGCAATGGCTGCGGGCGACCTCGCTCGAACAGCCGCTTTCGCTCTACATCCACGTTCCCTTTTGCGACCGGCTTTGCCTCTATTGCGGGTGCAACACCAGCGTGGTGCGGCTCGAATCATCCCGCCTCGCCTATGGCAAATTGCTAATGCGCGAGATCGGGATGGTGGCCGACGCGTTGCCGGGCCGAGGTCGCATCGCCCAGATTCACTGGGGTGGCGGCACGCCAACCAGTCTCCCGGCGCAATCGCTGGTTTCCATCATGGACGCCATCCGCGGCAGGTTCGATCTGGAGCCGGGGGCAGAAATTGCCATCGAGATTGACCCGGTCAACCTGCCTCAGGATCGTCTGCCCGCCTTGCGGGCCATGGGCGTGACGCGGGCCAGCCTTGGAGTTCAGGATTTCAACACCGACGTGCAGCGCGCCATCGGGCGGGCGCAGAGCCTGGAGGAAACCCGCGCGTGCCTGAAACAGTTGCGCGACATTGGCATTGCCTCTCTCAACCTTGACCTGATGTATGGACTGCCGCACCAGAGCGTCGATAGCGTCAAGGCCACGGCGCGAGCTGTGCTGGAGCTTGCACCTGAGCGCATCGCGGTTTTTGGCTATGCCCACGTTCCCTGGATGAAAAAGCACCAAATGCTGATTGCCGAGGACAGTTTGCCAGACGCAATGGCGCGCTTTGCCCAGCAGGAAGCCATCGGCGACGTGCTGCGCAGCCAGGGCGGCTATCAGGCCGTGGGTCTCGACCATTTTGCCTTGCCGGGCGATGCCCTGACCGCAGCCGCCGAGACTGGGGCCCTGCATCGCAATTTTCAGGGCTACACCACTGATTCCGCACCCACGCTGATTGGTATTGGTGCCAGCGCCATCGGCAACTTGCAGCAGGGCTATGCCCAGAATGCGGCGCGTGTGCCTGATTATGGTGCCGCCATTGGCGCGAACCGTTTTGCAGTGACCCGTGGCGTGGCCCTGAGTGACGAGGACAGGCTGCGCCGTTCCATGATTGAGCAGATCATGTGTGGCGGCGACGTCGATCCAAAAGCCAGCGCGCTTCATTATCTTGGTCGTGCCGATGCTTTGGATGGTTCGATCGCGGCGATGGAAGCGCTTGAAGCTGATGGATTTGTGGCACGCGACGGCACGCGCTGGCGCGTGACCGAGCGGGGCCGCCCGTTCATGCGCCAGGTCGCCGCAACTTTTGATGCCTATCTGGGGCAGGGCGCGACGTCGCGGCGTTATGCGCGGGCCGTCTGACGGAAGCGGCCCGCACGCATCGCGCGAACCTTACCACAAACCACTGACCGATCCTTTGAGTTTTCGGCTTCGATCCCTGCTTCAGGGAGACAGGAAGGCTACGGTTCGTGACAGCCTTGCCGGATAACCCTCCCGGATTCGGCTTGCATAATTCAAATGGCAAGGGCACTCTGACGCGGACAAGGGATTGCATCCCGGTAATGTCGGCTAACATGCCGCGGTGGGGGGTTGCCATGGAACGGTTTGATTACCTTGTCTTGGGCGGCGGGTCGGCAGGATCGGTTCTGGCCAGCAGACTCAGCGAAAATCCCGCCACCACCGTAGCGCTGTTTGAAGCAGGCGGCACGGGCAAGGGCTGGCTGACCACGGTTCCCTTCGCCTGCGCCATTGTCGTGCCGCGCAAGCTGAACAATTGGGCCTACAGCACCACCGCGCAGGCGGGGCTTGGCGGGCGGCAAGGCTATCAGCCGCGCGGCAAGGCGCTTGGCGGGTCCTCAGCCATCAATGCGATGATTTATACGCGCGGCCATCACGCCGATTATGACGAATGGGCGGCACTCGGCAATCCCGGCTGGAGCTTTGAGGACGTGCTTCCCTATTTCCGCAAGGCCGAGAACAACGAAGATTTTGGCGGCGATCTGCATGGCAAGGGCGGCCCGCTGAATGTGGCGCGGCTGCGCACTGACAATCCCTGGCAGGGCCGTTTTCTCGATGCCGCACGCGAGGCGCAATTGCGGGTAAATGAGGATTTCAACGGGCCGGAGCAGGAAGGCTGTGGCACCTATCAGGTCACGCAGGTCAATGGCGAGCGTTGCAGCGCCGCGCGCGCCTATCTGCATCCCTTCATGGACAAGCGTCCCAATTTGCATGTCGAAACCGGTGCACACATCCAGCGCATCCTGTTTGACGGCCACCGTGCTGTCGGGGCCGAGATCAAGATCAACGGCACCGTGCGCCAGGTTTTCGCCAACCATGAAGTCATCCTCAGCGCCGGAGCGTTTGGCTCGCCACAAATATTGATGCTCTCCGGCGTCGGGCCTGCGGAAGATCTGGTGAAACAGGGCATCAGGCCAGTGATCGACCTGCCCGCTGTCGGACAAAACCTTCAGGATCATGTCGATTTTTCATTTGGTTATCAGGTCAAAGGCATTGAGGCGATGGGTTATTCCCTGCCTGGCTTTGCCGCGCTGTTCCGCTCAATCGGGCAATATCGGCGCGAGCGGCGCGGCATGATCACCACCAATTTTGCCGAAGCGGGCGGGTTTCTCTCCACCGTGCCGGGGCTTGAGCGCCCTGATGTGCAACTGCATTTTGTCGTCGGTCTGGTCGATGACCATGCGCGCAAACCGCATTGGGGCCACGGTGTTTCCTGCCATATTTGCGCCTTGCGCCCGAAAAGCCGGGGCGCGGTGCGCCTCGCCAGCGCCCATGCGGACGCCGCCCCTGAGATCGATCCGCATTATCTCGAACATCCCGATGATCTTGACGTGATGGTGCGCGGCTACCGTTTGACGGAAAAAATCATGCAGGCCCCGGCGCTCCAAAGCCATGTCATCAGGGACGTCTTTACCGCAGGCATCAGCAGCGACGATGATGTCCGCGCCATCATCCGCAAGCGTGCCGATACGATCTACCATCCGGTGGGCACCTGCGCGATGGGGCCTGACCCGGCCAGCAGCGTGGTTGACGCCAATTTGCGGGTGCATGGCCTTGACGGCCTGCGCGTCGTGGACGCTTCGATCATGCCGCGTCTGATAGGCGGCAATACCAATGCTCCCACCATCATGATTGCCGAAAAAGCCGCCGACATGATCAAGGCAGAAGCAAGAAACTAAGAAGAACAAGCAGGGGGAAACCATGACAGATGCAACACAGGGCAGCCCGACGGCGTGGCCTCGGGCTTCGATTGCCTGGTATGGCACGGCGGTCTTGTTCCTCGGCTATCTTGCAGCCTTCATGGATCGCAGCATTCTCACCTTGCTGGTGGTGCCCATCGAAAAGGATCTTGGGCTCAACAATGTGCAGCTTGGCGTACTTCAGGGTCTGGCTTTCGTGACCTTCTACGTGCTGATGGGGTTGCCGCTGGCCTTTGCAATTGACCGCATCAACCGGCGCAATGTCGTGGCTGCGGGCATTGGATTCTGGAGTGTGATGACCTGTTTCAGCGGGCTGGCGCGCAGTTTCAACGGCTTTTTTCTGGCCCGCGTCGGCGTCGGCGCGGGCGAAGGCACGATCCTGCCGGGCGCAACCTCGCTGGTTGCCGATTATTTTCCGCCCGCCAAGCGCGGTCGCGCGCTGGGTCTGTTTGCATCGGGCATCTACCTTGGCAATTCGTTGTCACTGATCGGCGCGGGCGTGCTGCTCGGGCACTTGCAGGGACGTATCACGCATCTGGGCTTCTTCGGCGATCTGAAACCCTGGCAAATGGTGTTGCTGGTGGCGGGCCTGACGGGCCTGCCGGTAGCGCTGGCAGCCCTGTTCATGCGCGAGCCACCGCGTCGGCATGGTCGCGCCAAAAGTCTCGGGCCGGCCCCTGGCACCGGTCTCAAGGAAGCCTTCACGCAAAACCCTGGTGCCATTGGCGCTCAAATCGTCGGCTTCACGATGATGGCCTTTGCCGCCTATGCCGGGACGAGCTGGCTCGCCACGATTTTCATCCGCGACCTGCATCTCACCCAGCTTGCCACCGGCCTGCGGCTCGGCGTGATGTCGCTGGTATTGGGGCCGCTGGGCTCGATCCTCGGCGGCCTGCTCGCCGACAAGCTTGAAAGCGCTGGCCAGCGGTCGGGAAAATTTACCACTGGGCTGGTGGCGGCTATTGGCGTGGTGCCGGGGGCGTTGCTGTTTGCCGGCTCTCCGTCGCTGGCACGCGCCATGGTGGGCGCGGGGCTGCTGATTTTCTTCTCCAGTTCGGTCTGGGGCGTTGCCGTTGGTGCGTTGCAGGAAATCGTCCATGGTGCCGTGCTGGGCCGGGTTACGGCGATTTATACCGGCATTCTCAACATATTCGCGCTGGGCCTTGGCCCGCTCAGCGTCGCCTTGGTCGGGCGCTGGATTTCGGGTGGCAATGGCGGGCTGTCACCGGGCATGGCCATTGTCGTGCCACTCGCCGCGCTGGTCGCGGCGATCGCGTTCATTGCGGGTCGGCGTCCTTATCTCAAGGCAAGAGACCAACTGGATTCCCTCATTCCAATCAACAGGGCAAACTGATGAGCAACGATTTGCGCCAACCGGCCTCTCCTTTCACCCTTGCCGCCCATGCGGAAGTTGCCGCCGAACTACCGTCCGACGATCCGCAGGACTGGCTTGATGCCAGATTTGGACTGGTCGCGCCGCTGCCAGAGGGCGGCATCAAAAGCGAGGATGGCACCCGCCAGGTCTGGAATATCGATCGCTTTCAAGCGTTCCAGCAGCAGGATGCTGCCTGTCCGGACACGGTCAACCCAAGTCTTTGGCGCGTCGCACGGCTCAACGCCATAGCCGGGCTGTTTCAGGTGTGCCCCGGCGTGCATCAGGTGCGGGGCCTCGATCTCTCCAACATCACCCTGATCGAAGGGGCCAACGGCCGCATCGTCATTGATCCCCTGATCTCTTTCGAGACCGCCAGGGCCGCGCTCGACCTCGCAGATCAACACCTCGGACCAAGGCCCATCACCGGGCTGATCTATACCCATAGCCATGTCGATCATTTCGGCGGGTCTGAAGCCGTCAAGGCCCGCGCGGTGCCTGATGTGCCGATCATCGCCCCGGACGGGTTCATGACCTATGCCGTCTCGGAAAACCTGCATGCCGGCAATGCGATGCGGCGGCGGGCGTCCTATATGTACGGGCCACTGCTCCCTGCCGACGCGCGTGGGCTGGTCGACGCGGGCCTCGGCAAGACAACGTCGGGAGGACGGGTCGGGTTGGTGGTGCCCACGCATGCCATCACCTTTTCGGGCGAGCGCATGGTCATCGATGGCATCGAGATCGAGTTTCACCTCGCGCCCAACAGCGAGGCCCCAGCCGAAATGATGGTGTACCTGCCGCACTTGAAGCTGGTCAATATTGCCGATGTGGCGTGCCAATGCCAACACAATCTCTATACGCTGCGCGGTGCGGAAGTGCGCGATGCTCGGGCTTGGGCGCATGCGCTCGATACGGCCGCATTGGGCTTTGCTGCCGAGGCTGACGCGCTCTGCGCCGGGCATCAATGGCCGCGGTTTGGAGCGCCGAGAATCGTCGAGTTTCTCGAAAACCAGCGTGATCTTTATAAATACATCCATGACCAGACCCTGCGGCTCGCCAATGATGGCCTGACGCCACGCGAGATTGCCGAGACCCTGAAACCACCGCAAGCCCTGGCGAGCCAATGGCATCTGCGCGGCTATTACGGCACCACGGCACATAATTCCAAGGCGATCTACCAGAAATATCTCGGCTGGTTTGATGGCCATCCGGCCAATCTCAACCCTTTGCCACCCGAAGCCGCAGGCCCGCTTTACGTCCAATTCATGGGTGGGGCCACCCAACTGCTGGAAAATGCGCGTGCCGCCTTTGAGCGGGGCCAGTATCGTTTCGTCGCGGAAGTGCTGACGCATCTGGTATTTGCCGAACCTGGCAACCGGGCCGCGCGCGCCTTGCAGGCCGACGCGCTGGAGCAATTGGGCTATCAGGCCGAAAGCGCGCCCTGGCGCAACATTTATCTCACTGGCGCCATGGAACTGCGGCGCGACGATGCTTCTGCCCCGTCGCCGCTTCCCGCGCCCATGGCCTCGCCGCTGGCCGCGCTGCTGCCCGTTGAGCAGATTTTCGAGGGGCTCGCTGTCGCGTTGGATGGGCCGAAGGCGGATGGCATGGTGGTTGGCATCAACTGGCGCTTCAGCGACGGATCGGGCAATTTCCACATGCGGCTCAAAAATGGCGTGTTGAATTTCTGGCGCGATCGTGACGCTGTGGCGGATGCTACCGTGAAGCTGAGCCGAACTGGTCTTGCAGCCGTGCTGGGCGGGCGCACGACCTTCCAGGCCCTTGTGGCGGCGGGAGAGGCGAGCGCCGAGGGCAACTTCGCTGCGCTGGCGGGCCTGCTCGGCCTGTTCAGGCGCCCGGATCCGCGGTTCAACATTGTGCTGCCCTGAAAGGCCAAAGTCAGGAATCAAAGAAAGCCGGTCGAGAACCAGGGTATGGCGGCGATCAGCACAAGTCCGGCCATCAAAGCCGCCATATAGCCCCAGATCGGACGGATGCCTTCGTTCGGATTGACCTTGCTGATGGCACAGGCGGCATAATAACCAACGCCGAAGGGCGGCGAGAACAGCCCAAGGCCCATCGCCAGCACCACCACCATGGCATAATGAACTTCGTTGATGCCCATGTGCCGGGCGATCGGAAACAGCAAAGGCCCGAAGAGGACAATGGCCGGAATGCCCTCCAGCACGCTGCCGAGCACCACAAAGGCGACAATGGAAACCGCCATAAAACCGACAGCGCCGCCGGGAAGCTGTCCCATCGCCTGCGCCAATTGTGTTGAAAAGCCCGATTGCGTCAGGCCCCAGGCCATCGCCGATGCGGCACCGATGATGATGAGAATGGCCCCCGAGAGGGAGGCGGTATCGACGAGGATGGGCACGAGGCGCCGCCAGTCGAACTGGCGGTAAATCACCAGGCCCGCGAAAAAGGCATAGGCGATCCCAAGGGTGGACACTTCGGTCGCGGTGGCAATGCCACGCACGACCGCATAGCGGATCAGAACCGGCAAAGCCAGCGCGGGCAAAGCCTTGACGAAGCTGCCCCACACCGCAGCCTGACTGGCGCGCTCGGGCAAGCTTACAGTGGCCGAGCGTGCCCGATGCGCGACCACGAGGCAAAGGCCGATGGCCAGCACCAGCCCTGGCACCATGCCGCCGGTAAACAGCGCCGCAATGGAAACGCCCGCCACCGAACCGATGGTAATCAGCACAATCGAGGGCGGAATGGTCTCGGTCTGCGCACCGGTGGCGGCGAGCAGCGCCACCAGTTCGCCAGGTTTGGCCCCACGGGCAATCATTTCGGGGAACAATGCTGGCGCCACTGCGGCCATGTCGGCGGCTTTCGCCCCGGAAATTCCGGAAACCAGATACATCGCCCCAATCAGCACATAGGAGAGGCCACCGCGCAGATGGCCAAGGAGATTGGCGAGAAAGCGGACCATGGCACCGGCCATGCCGGTCATTTCAATAAGCTGGCCCAGGAACACAAAAAGCGGCACAGCCAGCAAAATCAGATGCGACATGCCTTCGTCCATGCGCCCGACCAGCGTCATGGTCGGCACCCGCGTTGTCAGGGCCAGATAGCCGAATGTCGCCAGCGCAAAGGCAAAGGCGATCGGCACGCCCGAAAACACGCAGAGGCCAACAACCCCGACAAAAAACAGCAGTAGATTGAGATTGCCCAACGTTTGCAGCCAGGGTTGCAGCAGCAACAGGCCACCGCAGGCGATGGCGACCACGCCGAGGGCCAGCACGCTATCACGCCACGCGACACGTTGTGCCAGCGCCAGCCCCGAAAAGGCAATCATCAGGCTGATGCCAACCGGGAAAGCCGCCGCGCGCCAGACGCCGGAAATCTCCATCGCCGGCGTGATGATGGCGACCGCCGCCAGCGTCCAATGCTCCACGGGCCAGGCGATCAAAAGCAGGAAGGCGAGCGTTGCCGCCAAAGCCAGTGCCTCGAACAGGCCGCGCCGCGTCTCCGGCACGCGTGCCACCAGCGCCGTCATGCGCATATGCTGGCCGCGCTGCAGCGCCAAAGCGGCTCCCAGCATGGCGAGCCACAAAAACAGCGTTTCCGCCAACTCATCCGACCAGATCAATGGATGATCGAAGACGCCGCGCGCGGTGATCCCTGCCAGCAGCACCAGCACTTCGACGGCGACAAGCAGCGCCGCCGCAATTTCAACGATGCGGGCAAATCCTTTTTCGACGTGCAGAAGCTGCAACCGCGCCTGGCCCATGCTGCGCGATCAGCCGAGACTGCCGACGCTCTGCTCCAGCTTCGCCCAGGCCGCAGCGCCGAATTTGCCTTGCCATTCCTTGTAAAATCCAGCGCTTTTCAGTTTGTCGCGGAAGGCGGCGGGTTCAACGGCATTAAACACCATGCCTTTCGCCGTCAGGCTCTTTTGCAGTCCGGTGGTCAGCGTCGCGACGTCGGCCCGTTCCAGCAGGCCCGCAGCATTGATGTGCTTCGTGACGATCGCCTGAATGTCCTTGGGCAGCGCTTTCCAGTTGGCGGTGTTGGCCAGGAACCAGAAGCCATCCCACATGTGGTTGGTCAGCGAGCAATATTTCTGCACCTCGTAGAGCTTCGCCGTGTCAACAATCGCCAGCGGATTTTCCTCGGCATCGACGACCTTTGATTGCAACGAGGTATAGACCTCATTGAAATTGATGGTGGTCGGTGCTGCGCCGAAGGCCTTGTACATCGAGGTCCACAGCGCCGCGGGCGGGACGCGGATTTTCAGATTGACCAGATCGGCGGGCGTCACAATCGGCTTGCTCGACGTCGTGGTCTGGCGGAAGCCATTGTCCCAAATGGTGTCGAAAGCAAAAATTGAGCCCGATTTGGCGATTTCCGCGCGCACAAAAGTGCCGAGCGGGCCATCCATGGCTTTCCAGACAGTCGGATAGTCCTTGAAAGCGAACCCGACACCATTGATGGCGGCAACCGGCACCAGCGTCGAGAGGATCAAGCCTGACAAGGTGAAGAAATCAACCGCGCCCGAGCGGACTTGATCGAGCGTGTCAGTGTCAGAGCCGAGCTGGCTCGACGGGAAAATCTTGAGTTCAAACCGCCCGCCGGTCTCGTCCTTGATTTTGGCGGCGGCTTCCGCCGCGCGCTTGTTCATCGGATGGGCAAGCGGCAGGTTATTGGCATATTTATAGGTGAACTGGGCCGCCCTGGCTGTGCCTATGGCAAAGCTGGAAATCGCCAGCGCGCCAGCGCTTTTGGTGAAATGACGACGCGATAAGGCTTGCATGGCATGGCTCCTTGAGGAATGGATTTCGACCCCTTGATCCCGTCCTCTGCTCCTGACGGAATTATACTTTTCTTTGTCAGACATAAGTGGCAAATTAGACAAATCATGTCAATTGGAGGAAGCGTCGCCATGTCCAGCCTGGCCCCACCAGCAGGCGGCACGGCGCCCGTCAGCCGCCGCGTGGCGAATCTGGCGCATCCGCTGCGTCAGAATGCCCGCCGGTTTCCCGAGCGTCCGGCCTTTGTCTGGGGTGATCTGGTGCTTGACTGGCGTTTGCTCGACGCGCGTGTCTCGGCCATGGCGGCGGTGCTTGCCGCTCACGGCGCCACCAAAGGCACCCGCATCCTGGTGCATTCGAGCAATTGCAATGAAATGTTCGAATCCATGTTCGCCGCCTTTCGGCTCGGTGCTGTATGGGTGCCCACCAACTTCCGCCTGACGCCCGCCGAGGTCATTGAGCTGGCGCGCGATTCGGGAGCCGAACTCATGCTGTGCCACGCTGCGTTCAACGGCCATGCCGAAGCCATAGCCGCCAGTGTCCCCGAAGTTCGCTGGATTGGCCGCATCGGGCCGGGCGCTTCCGGTGATTTTGCGCTGGCACCGCTGGTTACGGCGGCGCTTGGCACCAGCCTGCCAGACTGCGCGGTCGACTATGACGATCCGTGCTGGTTCTTTTTCACCTCCGGCACAACGGGTCGCTCGAAAGCGGCGGTGCTGACGCATGGGCAAATGGCCTTTGTCATCACCAATCATCTAAGTGACCTGGTGCCGGGCACGGATGAAAACGATGCGTCGCTGGTGGTGGCCCCGCTGTCACATGGCGCAGGCGTGCATCAGCTCAACCAGGTGGCACGCGGGGCCAAAACCGTGCTGTTGTCATCGGATCGCTTCGATATTGACGAGGCGTTCCGGCTGATCGCCGCCCATCGCATCACCAATCTTTTCACTGTGCCGACCATTCTGAAAATGCTCGCTGAACATCCTGCCGCCGACCTCCATGACCATTCGAGCCTGCGCAGCATCATTTATGCCGGCGCACCGATGTACCGCGAGGATCAGAAATTCGCGCTGCGTAAATTTGGGCCGGTGCTGGTGCAATATTTCGGGCTCGGCGAGGTCACGGGCAATATCACGGTGCTGCCAGCCGCCCTGCATGATGAAGCCGATGGTGCCAATACGCGGCTCGGCACCTGCGGTTTCGAGCGCACCGGCATGCAGGTATCGATCCAGAATGAATCCGGCGAGGAACTGCCGCCCGATACAACCGGCGAAATCTGCGTCATTGGCCCGGCGGTTTTCGCGGGCTATTACAATAATCCCGAAGCCAATGCCAAAGCCTTCCGCAAGGGGTGGTTTCGCACTGGCGATCTCGGCCACATGGATGCGCAGGGCTTCGTGTTCATCACCGGACGCGCCTCCGACATGTATATTTCCGGCGGTTCCAATATTTATCCGCGTGAAATTGAGGAAAAACTTCTCACGCATCCGGCTATTGCTGAAGTCGCCGTGCTCGGGGTGCCCGATGCGAAGTGGGGCGAAATCGGCATTGCGGTTTGTGTGCGGCGCGCGGGCGCGCAGGCCAGCGAGGCCGATCTTGCTGCCTTCCTCGAAGGCAGGATGGCCCGCTACAAACTGCCCAAGCGCTACTTGTTCTGGGATGCCTTGCCCAAATCGGGCTATGGCAAAGTGCCCAAGCGCTTGATCCGCGAGAAGATCGAGGCCGATGGCAGCCTTGCCGAGCCCGCATCGCTACCGGGTCACCGATGAGACGCATCCTTCAGCCCGGCCCGCCTCCGGAAACGCGCCATGCAGCGGTGGTGACGCGCGGCCTGAATTTTGAAACTGTCTTGCCCGCAGGCCAGCGTCTGCTCGATGCTGTGGCTGCGGCCTTTGCAGCCCATGGCATGGCCAGCGGCGTCCTGCGCTTTGGCGATGGTGCGTTCGCGCCCTTGGCCTATGTGATGCCTGCTCTGCCGCCGACGCCGGCCCACGCCGCTTTCTACAGCGAGACATTCCGGCCCGAAGGGATAACCAGGCTGAGGTCAGGAGCTTTGACCTTTGGCCGACGGTTTGGGCAGCCGTTTTTTCATTGTCATGCCTTTTGGCAGGAGGCGAGTGGCCACCAAAGCGGCGGGCATATTCTCCCCGAGGAGACCCGCCTTGCCGCGCCGCTGGTGGTTGCGGCAACCGGGCTTGGTGATGCAGCCTTTGAAGCGGTGGCGGATGCGGAGACCGGTTTCACGTTGTTTGAACCGCGTGGCGAGGGGGCAAACAGCGCACCCTTCCATGCGCTGCGCCTGCGCCCCAATCAGGATCTCGCGGCAGCGCTTCAGGATTATTGCCGACAGCACGGCATCGCCCGCGCCCTCATTCGCGGCGGCGTTGGCAGCTTGATTGGCGCGCATTATGCCGATGGCCGGATCAGCACGCCTTTTGCCACCGAAATGTCAATCCGCTCCGGCACCGTCGCTGATGGTGACGCCAGGATCGAGATCGAGCTTGTCGATTATGAGGGCAACCTGTCGGGTGGCCTGCTGCACCAGGGCGACAATCCGGTGCTGATGACGATGGAGCTTGTGCTGGAAGCGCTGTGAGCGAAGGGAGATGGCATGAAGGATGATCGTCTGGCAGGCCGCGTGGTCCTCGTGTTTGGCGCGGGATCGGTTGGCCCCGGCTGGGGCAATGGCAAGGCCGCGGCGGTGGCCTATGCGCGGGCGGGAGCACGGGTGATCGCGGTCGATATCGTTGCCGCAGCAGCGGCGGAAACAGCGGCGCTCATCAGGGGCGAAGGCGGCATTGCCGATGAAATTACTGCGGATGTGACCAAAGCCAGTGACGTCGCCCGCAGCGTGGCTGCCGCCTTTGCATCATGCGGGCGCATCGACATTCTGCACAATAATGTCGGGGCCACCCACATGGGCGGACCCGTGGAATTGTCGGAGGCCGATTGGAAAGACTCCGTCGATCTCAATCTTTCAAGCGTCTATCTCGCCTGCAAATATGTGCTGCCGATCATGGAAGCGCAGGGGCGCGGCGTCATCACCAATATTTCCTCATTGGCGTCGATCCGCTACGTTTCCTATCCGTATTTTGCCTATTATGCCACCAAGGCGGCGGTCAATCAGGCTTCCGTCGCACTGGCATTGCAATATGCCGCCAAAGGTATCAGGGTCAATGCGATCTTGCCTGGCCTCATGGATACGCCGCTGATTTACCAGCAGATTTCCGGCCAATATGCCGACGCCGATGCCATGGTCGCGGCGCGAAATGCCGCGTGCCCCATGGGGCGGATGGGTACCGGCTGGGACGTCGCCCATGCCGCCGTGTTTCTTGCGTCCGACCAGGCGCAATACATCACCGGTGTGTGCCTGCCGGTCGATGGTGGGCTCAGTGCCCGCGTCCTTTGAGCGGCCAACCCCAACGCATCACAAGGGCTGGCCAAGTCGGTCTTGAGGCAGAGCGGCACTTCGGTTTCCGAGGCGGTCTCCAGCGCCCCAGCGGCGTTGGCAACGGGCGCACGACGCTCCCGTTCTCTTGCGTTGATTTCTAGAGCGGTTTGGCGTGGCCGGTCATTGCCTCCGGACGCACCAGCCGGTCAAAACTTTCGGTGCTGACATAGCCGCTGCGCAAGGCTGCTTCGCGCAATGTGAGCCCCTCGGCGTGCGCCGTCCTGGCGATACTGGCGGCCTTGTCGTAGCCGATGATGGGCACCAGAGCGGTCACCAGCATCAGGGACCGCCGCAACAGATCATCTATACGCGCGCGGTCGGCCTCAATCCCGGTGATGCAATGGATGGCAAAACTCGTTGCCGCATCCGCCAGAATACGAATGGACTGCAACACAGCGTTGGCGATCAGGGGCTTGAAGACATTCAGTTCAAACTGCCCCTGGCTATCTGCAAAGGCAACAATTGTGTTGTTGCCCATGACCTGCGCGCAAACCATGCACAAGGCTTCGATCTGCGTCGGGTTCACCTTGCCCGGCATGATTGAAGAGCCGGGCTCGTTTTCCGGCAAGCGCAACTCGCCCAGCCCGGCGCGCGGCCCTGATCCCATCAGGCGGATGTCGCTGCCAATCTTGAACAGGCCCGACGCCAGACTGGTCAGCGCTCCCTGGGTGAACACCATCGCGTCATGCGCGGCTATCGCCTCGAATTTATTGGCTGCGGAAGTGAAGGGTTGCCCCGTGAGAGCGCTTACCCGCTCTGCAAAAGCATCGGCAAAACGCGGATGCGTGTTCAAGCCAGTGCCGACCGCCGTTGCGCCTTGTGGCAGCGCCCATAATCCCGGCAAGGTCGCCTCGATGCGGGCGCGGCCCAGCGCCACTTGCGCACTATAGCCGGAAAATTCCTGGCCGAGGGTGATCGGTATGGCATCCTGCAAATGGGTGCGGCCAATCTTGACGATATCATCAAAGGCGTCGGCTTTCTGCGCTAAAACCTGGTGCAATTGCTCTAGCGCCGGGAAAAGATGATGCTTGATCTGCAATACCGTGGCGATGTGCATCGCGGTGGGAAAACAGTCGTTCGATGATTGCCCAAGATTGACGTGATCGTTGGGATGCACGGGGAACTTGGTCCCGCGTGCGCTGCCAAGTCGCTCATTGGCTAGATTGGCGATGACCTCATTCACGTTCATGTTGGTTTGGGTACCGGACCCTGTCTGCCAGATCAGCAGGGGATATTCCGCGTCGCGCTCTCCGGCTGCTGTCTCTTGTGCGGCCCCTGCAATGGCGGCCGCCAGCGGGGCTGGCAAAAGTCCCAGCTCGCCATTGACCAAAGCGGCAGCCTGCTTGACCAGCCCGAGGGCATGAATGAGCGGCAACGGCATCCGCTCCGCGCCAATCCTGAAAGTCTCCAGCGCGCGCTGCGTCTGAGCACCCCAGTAGTGATCGGCTGGCACTTCAATCGGGCCAAACGTATCAGTTTCAGTGCGTGTTGGCTTGTTTGTCATCATTCGTCTTTCCCATGGATTTCAAAGCCTGAGCGACGGATAACAGGGACCGGCTCAAGCTTGGCGGTCAGGCGGCGATTGCCATTGATGGGGATGAATCGTTAGTTGGTTGGAACTTTCGCCCATATGCAGTGTCGAACGTGCCATTGTAGACGGCGCAGCGACCTTGCAACAAGAGATCGGCGCCGCGCCGCGACCAGCGCATCTGCTGCGATTTATTCATTCGGCGGTTCACCAGGAAATTGGCTGTGCCTTCGGTGATCGCGGTTCCAGCTCGCGATCCAGCCCGATGGTGTTCGGCATAATTGACCAGCCAGTGACTCTGGCCACCAAGATAACCGTCCAGCGCCTGCAACGCGGTCCAGAACTTTCGGGACGGCGCCGTGGACCTTCTGCTGCCCGGTTCGCCCCGGAATTGATGCATAACCGGGCGGATGCTGTCGATACTTTTCTGCGCAGTCTTGGCTTTTCCATTCCACATGCGCCAGTATCAGCAGTCGATCCGAACACCAAACCGGAACTAGAGCATACCCCGGTTAGCATGATCCATAGCCATCATGCCGGAAATAATTTGCGCATTCGGGTGGGCTGAGCTCGTCGAGGATGGCACCGATGCGATCCCATAGTTTATCGAGGGTTCGTTCCCTGGCTTTTCGCAGCAGGGCCTTGAGCTTGGC
>VFSW01003591.1_pt1 | contig 23249 bp, 22 predicted proteins | sample 5358111 | NCBI WGS metagenome assembly VFSW01 (sample SAMN11554181, study PRJNA540505) | mine drainage metagenome | isolation source: sediment from site ElyBrook_90M | place: USA: Ely Copper Mine, Vershire, VT | collected 2017
GCAGTGCTTCCCAAAGCGGATCGCGGAAAACGACTGCGCGATCGGCGTCGCTATCTCAAACTTGCTCCACACGTGCGCAAGGAGGTGCAGTATGAAGCCTAACCCTTGGTCCGCGCCCGATAGGGTTGGCAGGCGCGCGGGGTGAAACCGTAATAGCGCGCGAAGTCCTCGAACAGCGGATGCCACAGCACCTTGTTCTCACTGCGGCCTAGCACCAGGGTGCGCGGGTTATCGTACAGGCAGCTCAGGGTGACGCCGCCGAAAAAACGAAACGCGCGCTCGTGGCCGTCGAGCAAGGTCGCCAGCCGCTCGTTACGATATCCGCGCGTGAACAGCCGACGCGAATAGCCCAGGGTGAACACGAACAGATGGACCGTTTCCGCCTGCTCGCCGATCCAGACCTTCAGTTGCCCGTAGTCAACCTGCGCCTGCTCGCCGGGCGCGGTCTCGAAGCGCACCGTTGCGAGTTCCGACCACTTCCACTGCGCCCGAAATGGTTGCAGAAAACGTTGCACTTGCAGATACCCGCCGGTAAACCCCAAGCCCACCAGCTCGCGATGTACAACCACCCCGTTCCACCCGACCTCCGGCGCGCGCCGCTCGATGAACTCGGCAAACTGATCGATCGGCCGGCGTCGGGACTGGCTTCAACGCGGTTGCCAGCTGCCCAACTTCAACCAACGCTTTATCGTCTTACGATCCACTCCCAGTTCGCGCGCAATCCGCTTCGCTCCCTCGCCGCGTTCCTTTCGTGCCACCATCTCCCGCACCAGGTCCGCCCGTAACATCCGCTCCTCCGCCGCACCCGCTTCGGTCGGCGGAGAAACTACCCGATTCAATCTCTCTTCCATTGCTCCTTCTCCTCTGTTCCTCAGAGGGGGGAGTTTTAAATGATGTCTATGGGGGCAGTTTCACATGATTGCTGACAAAAGCTGGCCGCGCAAGCGGACCTGTATGTCTATCCCGCTAAAAAGCGGCCGCAATCCAGCTGTTCCCGTACGCTCCACCTCTGTAGGCGAACACAGTCTCGGGTGCGCACAGCAGCAAGATAGCGGTTGACACTTCGCAATGGTATTGGCCGAAAGGTCAGGAATGATCGACCGCGCTTCGAATGAAGTGTAAAACTTGATATGTGATCCCGAATTGTACCTGCGAGAAGTAATGACGCGCATCACCGATCACCCGATTACTCACATCGAGGAGTTGCTGCCGTGGTAAATCGCCGCAAACGGATCGCTCGCAATCGAACCGGCAGCGTAGACGATAATGCAGCCGGGAAGAAATCCGCCGTCACTTCCTTGTTCCTGCCCAATATCGCGCAGCTAATCGCCGACGGCGAAATCACCGTGGGCATACTCCGTCCCATTGGATGTGTCGCCACCGCCAACGACAGGCATAATTGCTTGGCGATGCTGGTCCGGCGCCGGGGCGAAACCTTGACCCAGTTGCTGACTCGGCTCGATCTTGCTATCGCCAAAGCGTTCACTGAAGACATCTTCACTGACGAAGTCAATCCGCCATCGACGACTTCCTGAGGTGTCCACGGTACGCTTTCAGGCGGGAAGAAGCATGTCCTCCAGCATCTTCATCATCGCGTCCACTTCGACGATATGTTTGCGCCACCCGATAATCGAGGTTTCGCAAGAACCTCATGGGATCGACATTCCCTGTGAACCATAAGTGCTACACCCCCAAGCAGGGGCAGTATCTGGTATTCATCTATTACTACACGAAGGTTAACGGCCGGCCGCCGTCGGAGGCTGACATGCAGGCTTACTTCCGCGTCACACCCCCCTCTGTTCACGCGATGATCTTAACCTTGGCGGCCAACGGTTTGGTTGAAAGGGATCCAGGACGGGGACGATCACTTCGTTTGTTAATCTCGCGCGACGACCTACCGGACCTGGAGTAAGCGTGCGCGGCAGCATCAACGACACGCCGCCGCGTTGGGGCTGGTTATCTGATCGGACCGCCTCAATAAGGGTAGCGATGCGTGGGCGAAATGCTGTCGTTAGTCTTGGGAGTTGCGCGCGACAATGAGAATGCCTGTTTTCGAGATAGCCCGGCTCTCATAAATCAGATCTGGGCTATGCCGGCGCGGGAGATCTTTGTGACAGCCACGCCAGCATTCGTTCAATCCCTCACTGGCCTTTCCGGGATGGTCGCGGACTGCGAATGCTCCATTCGATGCCGAAGCGGACCCCAGGTTGTTTACGCAACTAATGGTCGAATTCGAAGCCAGCCTGGACCGACGATGAATTCGAATCAGCGGACAAAGTCTTATTTGAACGGTTTGGCTCGGATTTTTGTGCGATGCTCAGGTGCGGTACCCCACTGAGTCGAATATCCGCGGAAGTACTCTTTTTGCCATTTCTCTCGGCTGGCCTCGGAACTTTCTTCCGCTAGGCCCGCATTGAAGGCCAGTCGGCGGACAGACCAGTCCAGATAGCTCCGCCGAGTTTTGGGGTCCTCTTCGAGCGATCGAAATTCCGGCTCGACGGATTCGATCACCCCGCGCGCCGTCGGGTAGATCATACATATCGGTTCGTCACGCTCGAACGCGACCGGCGTCAGTTTGCGTGTGAAACGCCAGTTCATAGTGAATGTAAACGGCGACCAATCAGTCTCGACAACGCCTATGAGCGGCTGGATGCCATCCTTGAACAGATTAGATGGCCCACTGACGAACAGGTCGAAGCCGGGTTCGGTGCGGAACAGGCCATTTATGTGAAAGGTCAGTATGCCATGCCCAAAATGGCTTATCGCGATGAGGTTGCTGCTGCGTTCCCTCGCAACTCGTTGGATCGTCACCGATTCAAGCAGATCGGCTCCGTCCCACTCAGCGACGAACGCCACTGGGTTGAGGATGAACCAGCCGTGGGCATTTGCTATGTTCAGCGGAAGGCATCGATAGGCAAAACCATCCTCGGTCGCGTCCATCCAATCGCGTCTATGCGGTGCCGGGATAATCTTCGGACGCTCGCCGGAGGTTGGGTAACAGATGAGCTTCACGTGAGTTGACTCCTTAAGGTACTATTCGCCGACGCATTCAAGTCCCATTAGTCTTCTAAAGCAAAATATCGACTCGCCGAATATCGAGCCAGGCAAGCTCGACGAGTCTAGCAAAGTGCCCGACGGTCAGTTTTGGCTATAGCGGACATTCACGCCCTCATCGGAGCGGTTCCACAGTATGCCCTGATGTCACGATCACAGTACTGGGCGCCCGAACGGCTCCATCGCTATGTCGAAGGCAACCTGGCCCGTAGTCTCGCTGCAGCTTGGCGCATTCCCTTCTATTGCGAACGATATGGCAACCACGCACCGGAGCCGGGCAAGCTTCGGGATCTTCCGATTCTCTCTCGCGTGCAGGTCCCTCACCTCTTGAACTCAGTGCGCGCGATGGATCCTTCCCGGAATAATCTCATTCCCGGCCATTCCGCGGGATCGACAGGGATGCCGGTCGGCTTTCTGTGGGACGCTCGCCATCAATCCAGCCGATACGCAGCGCGCGCCCGTTATTTGCGGGCCAACGGATGGAGTGCCACCCGACGCAGCGCATGGATTGTGTCAAGAAGGCCCGAGAGTACAGATGCGTGGTTTGTTACCCGCGACCGGTTCTTAGGGGCGAGCTTCGCTTCGCACATCGGCGACCTCGAGCAGCAGGCCGAATGGTTGCGAAAGCTCGACCCGCTGTATCTATATGCGTACCCGGTGAACCTCGACGGGCTGGCGCGGGTGTTTGAGACGCGGCGATGGCGTCTTGTTTCGCTGCGCAAAATTTTTTCGGGCTCGGAGATTCTGGAGGGTTCACTTCGCGAACGGCTGCGCCGGATCTTCCGCGTAGAGGTATCGGATAATTACGGATCGACCGAAGCCTTTCTCGCCTGGGAATGCCCGCAGCGGGGTTATCATATCAACGCCGAGCACGTACTTCTTGAGATCGTTGATGAATTCGGACGTGGAGCTATGCCGGGAGCGATGGGCCGGGTATTGGTGACGACGCTGCAAAATCACCTCATGCCGCTCATCCGTTATGAGATAGGAGACTACGCTGTCGCAGCTCAGGGAAGATGTCGTTGCGGGCGAACGCTCCCGCTGATTGGACAAATCCTCGGTCGTGAGATCAATCTTTTCGTCGATGGCAACGGCCAACGCTTCGTTCCCTGGCCCCTGTTCAGGCCCTTACGGCTCGTGGGTGGATAGCGCAATATCAAGTGGTGCAGCGCGATGTGGGTCGCTTCGTCATCCGGTTCGCGTCAGATCGCGATCTGGCCCCGCAGGACGAGGCCGCGACGAACGCTTTTGCCAGTCGCCTTCTGTTTCAGTTCGGCCCGAGGGACAGAGCAGGTCGATCCCCGCGGCCGCCGCAACACTCCTGGAGGACAAGTCCGCCTTGGTGACGGCAATTCAGCAGCTTGGAATCGAAGCACATCGAATTGTGCCGATTCTTAGAGCAGCTTGAAGGAGATAGTGCGGACCACGAACAGATCGATCGATGCGATCCCTGCGACCTGATTGTGCAGGAAGGTCTTCCAATCCTGGGAGGGCGGTCCGTGCCGTTTGGTCATGTATCTCGTCACAGTTGATTGGGCGACTTCGATCCCGAGCATCAGCAGTTCGCTGTGTATCCGCGGTGCTCCCCACAGAGGGTTTTCCTTGTTCATCCGTCGGATGAGATCGCGGATCTCGCGGTTGATCCTTGGCCGGCCACCGCGGCGGCGCGATTTCCAGCGCCAATAGGCACGAGAGCCGCACCGATGCCAGCCAATCACGGTCTCCGGCTTAACCACGGTGATCGCATTCAAAATCGATGGGAACAATCGGTAGAGCCAGACAAAGATCAGTCGGTCGATGTTTTTCAGCCACACTCGCGACCGAGACTTGCGGCTCAGGACGATCACCTGCTGCCGCAGGACCAAGGTTTTCAGCCTCAAGTCTCGCCCGCGACTTCAGGCGCGATCGCTCGACGAGCAGGCGTTTGATCAGAAACTCGACCATCCGCGTTCCACTATCACGGCCCGACCCGCCCGTCACCCGGGATTAGGTTTTCGGTATCGACGGGAGGGGGAGCGCCCCTGGGAGGAGTTACCCGGCCATGGCGTGCGCCAGGGAAACATCTGGTTATAGCACCTTCATTTGGGGTGCGAAGGCGTCGATCCGTGCGCCCGGGATTTCGGGTGAACGACCACCCCTGAAACCCCTCCGCATCGGCAGCCGTAATAGATCCGTCTCCAATCCTCAAACCAATGCGGGGAGAGAGCGTCGTGGCGCCAGAGTCTATGACCCTTTGCACAAAGTCCGTCGATGTGCATCTGATGCCCACGAATCTTGAACTTGCGCTGCTCCGTCACGTCGCAGCCGCACTGCGGGCAGAATCGGCGTGGTTCCAGCCTAATTCCTACGCCGCCGGGTTTTCGCCCTTGCAGTGGAGATTCCATAAGTCTTCCTCCACGTTAAACCGGTTTCCGTGTCGCAAGCACAAATTGCCCAGCACAAATGCCGAGAGGCCCGGATAGTGGAGCAAATCCCAAGCCAGCCCTTTTTTGAAGGAAATAGAAGAAACCAAGTTGTTTGTTCGCTAGCATTGTGACGATTCGCGCCACTGTTCCTGTACCGTTTCATCACGGAGAAGCGGGGGAACCGACCCAAGGAACCCCGTGGGGGGAAGGGAGCACCGGAACACGGGAACGTTCGAGGGAAAGATGATGGAGACATCGGGCTCCACAACCGTCTCAACGAAACTCGAGCGGATAGCGAAGCTGGCGCGCGAGATGCCGCAGGCGGCATTGACGACGCTTGCCCATCACATCGACATCGAATGACTGCGCGAGGCGCATCGGCGCGCGCGCACCGAGGAGTGACCGGCGTGGATCGGCGGACGGCCAAGGACTACGCGAGGAACCTGGAGGAAAATCTCCGCTCGCTGCTCGAACGAGCCAGGACCGGCAGCTACTAGCGCCGTCGGTCCGAAGGGTGCACATCCTGAAGGCAGGGGCTGGCTCGCAAACTTGGCCCATCGGCATCCCGACCTTCGAGGACAAGTGCTCCAACCGGCGGTGGTGATGGTGCTGGAAGCAATCTACGAGCAGAGTTTTCTGAACGGCGACGCTGAGCTAGCCGGTTGGCCAGCTGTCGTTACCAAACAGAATCCAGAGTTGAGACGGTCAGAAAAACTGCACCACCGCCTTGCGACACATTAAACTTGCTCGACGTTTCCTCCAGAACGTCGAGAGACAGCGTCACATGGTGGAGGGGCGATGTCGGGTTCGGTTTCGCCAGCCTCCCGCAGGCGAAGGGCGAGTTCCGCGCGATTCTTCTGGTACCGCTCCATGCAATGATTGACCCGCGCGGCACCGTGGAAGCGCAACTCGATGCCAAGTTCAAATCGTTGTTCAACATCTTTAGGCACTTGAACTAGAAACGATCCATAGTGTGCGTGTAACCGGCGCATTCCGATGCTACGCGCCTTCCGTTCACAAACCGCGCCAAATGGACCCTCGAAAGGGAGTTCGAAGATCCGTTGCAGGAGCGCGCCGCCCGGTAACATTTTCACCGGGCGCATCGTGGGACATGCATTCGGCAACTGCTCCTGCGCCCAGGAATTTGCGGCGAGCAGCGCATGGGCCTGATGGGTAAGAGGCTCGGCTTGAATTATCTCACGCGCGACGTATCGATCGCGGCGCGAAACGCGTAGATGGGCCTGCGACATATAATAATTAGGGCAAAAAATCCGCTGCGAAAAGCTGGCGTCCTCTCCCAGGCCAAGGAAAAGCTGTTGATTCTGGAGGCGGCCCGCGATTTGTCGCCCCCACCGGCGCGGCGAGCTTGGCCTCCGCCGGCCTCCGTTCAGGAAGCTGATCGGTGAACGGGGCCAGCGAGCAAGACCCACGCCGAAGGCCGCGAACTCCCTGGCCGAAAAATGGGCGGTGAGAACTATTCCTCGGACTCAATGGAAACAACAAAACGCTCCGTTCTTCGACGTCGGCGCTCTTTTGATATCTTGTCCGGCACCGTTCGTCGTGGCGCGTAAGCGACGCTGACATCTTCAAAAGGAGGTGGAGAGCCGGTCAGCGCGAACTCGCCGAAGTCGTATTTGGCACTCGTGATGACGGGGCATCCGGATGATGCGACTCGGTCAAGCAATTTCCAACGTTTGAGCCGCGCCACGCGCGGCTGATGAATGTAGTGCGTGGACATCCGCATGTCGCTCGGGAAGTGCGCATGATCAAGCAGCAACACGCGATATCCCTTGCGAGCCAGTAGCATCGCGAGGGGAGAGCCTGCACATCGCGCACCGACGATAATCGCGTCGTACACTTTTGGTCTCCCTGGGTCTTTTCCCTATCGCGTTAAGGACTTTGAGTTAACCCCGCAAACCTCAACAAAGTCATGCGACTTACAAGCCGGAATTTCCTTTGTTAACTTGGACTTCCGTTTTGATGCCCCGAGTCTAACCCGTTCTATAGCTTGAACTGCTTGGTCGGTAAGGTTCCAGCCTTTGGTTCGCAGCGTTTCCAAGGCGCTGGCCGGGGGGGCTTCCCGGCTGGCCCTGTCTGACGCCCGGTGATACAGAGGCGCTCGGCGGTTTGGTTTGGGGTGCGTCGACGCGCTGCTCAAAGTGCGCGGCTGAAAACCGTGAAGTGCGCAAGTTTTGCGCGGAATGTGAAAGTACGATCCGTTGACGACGATGTAATCGCGTGAGTAAGCTCCCCACTACCCGGCGGGGCTCGATCGAGTCTTGTCTGACAAAGCCGTGATTCGCACTCAACCTCATTCGCTTACCGATTCAAGATTGGACCCCGAGTCGATCGTCATCTACACGGCGATCACTGGAAACTACGATACTTTAAAAGCGCAACCTCCTGTCGCAACGAATGGTGTCGAACTTGTAGCATTCCTCGACGAAGCCGGACCAATTCGTGAGACGAGATGGATGCGCCGGATTCCTCACCGCGCGTTCGTCGATCAGAGGCGCAACGCCAAGATTCACAAGGTCTTATCGCATGCGTATTTTCCGAGCAAAACTTACAGCTTATGGATGGACGGCTCCGTAAGCATCAATTTTTCTTTTCCGATCGAACAGCTCATCTCCGAGTATCTGGCCGATTGTGATTTGGCCCTTTTCAAGCACTATCGTCGCACCTGCATTTACCAGGAGGCTGGAGTTGCCCTTCACCGTCGTCTGGCCGATCCCACGACCATTCGCCGGCAGGTTGAGAGCTACACACGCGATTGCTATCCAGCCAACGCTGGCCTTTCAGAATGTTGTGTGCTGCTGCGCCGCCACACGCAGGCAATCAAGGACTTCAACGAAGCTTGGTGGGATGAGATCTGCCACGGCTCGGAACGTGATCAGATCAGCTTTGACTATGTAGTCAGAAGATGCGGCATAAAATGTCGTTACTTCCCCGGCTCGATTGAGCAGCCCGATTCGTTGTTCCGAAGAACTTATCACCAGAATCAGTTCAGGCGAGCGCTGGCGAGGCGGGGTGTGCGCTTCCTCGGGGCAGTATGCGACGCCTCCGTAACGCCGATAACCCTATCAGCGTTGGAGATGCTGGGCCGAAATCAAAATCTGATCTTTCGGGGAGATGACGTCCGCATGCGCATTTTTCCGATCACGAATTTCTCGGCTGATTCGTTTGGAGGCGCTCCTCTACCGGCCGCGGTTCCGCTGGGCACGGTTCCGGCCGGCGTGGCCACCAAGCCAGCTTCCCGAGGGAGTATCGGTTTGCCAGATCCACCACCGGAATCCAGGACATCGATTAGTCGCAGCGATGGGCCGGGCGCTTGGCCTCAACCGTCGCCTTCCTCACCGAGGGCTCCGGGAAGGACCATAGCGTTCGGACCCCAGCGTGACTTTCCTTCGTGGGACTGGATCGGCTTCGATACGTCGCGGGAGCTTTCGAAGTACTATCAAATGACCATCTATGACTCTGGCCGAACGGTTCCGCCGGACTGCGACGTCTTGGTCATTGTCAAGGTGAAACCGCCCCCTGAGTTCGTTGTTGAGGCTCGGCGCAAAGGTTCGCGCATCGTTTACTGCCCGATCGACTTTTACGAGAGCCAGGAACAACTCGTTTCCGACGCAGACTTCCTTCGGGCGTGCGACATGGTTTTGGTCCACAGCGAAAGATTGCTGCCGCTGGTGCAATCATATTGCCGCAACTCTCACTTCGTCGAACACCATAGCCGTTATTCACTTCCCGAGATGGCAGAGTATAAGGACAAAGGCTTCGTTCTGTGGGTCGGAGGCTGCCAGTATCTCGCACCCTTCGTTGGATGGCTTCGACAGCACCCGATCGGCGCCGAAGTCAAAATACTCACCGATATCGGAAAGGCATGGTCGAGACGTGGCGCACGTCGTTACGCGACCCTCTCGCTCTCGAGGAGAACGTGGTCAATTGCCGGGTGCGAAGTTTACCCCTGGTCCGAAAAGGCGCAATTTGAAATGTTGCGCGAATGTAAGGCGGCGATCGACGTGAAGCAAATCGAGGTTTTCAATCAGTACTATAAACCCCCGACCAAAGCCCAGAAGTACATCGGCTCTGGAATACCGTTTGCTGTGAATCCTGGCAGTTATTCGGCAGAATACTTCCGAACCAGGGGCTTCGTAACCGCGTCCCCGGCGGATACCGTTCGATGGTTCTCGCACGACTACTGGGAGGAGACCCGAAGGTTCGGCCTGAAGCTTCGAGAATATACCTCGCTCGAGGCGGTGGGACTGAGATACAAGGAGTTAATAGAGTCGATTCTATAGCTAGCCCTGCGGAAGAAGGAAATCGATGTTTCGAGGGGCTTGACACTCAATGGGTCTAGGTCGGATGTGGCGTCTAAGTCGGATGTGGCGTAAACCGCAGACCCCTTCGACTGCCCCGCGAGGATTAGTATGCGTTGTAGCAATGCTGAAGGGTGAGGAGCCTTTTATAGACGAGTGGATTGCCTATCACCGCATAATCGGTGTCGATCATTTCTTCCTTTACGATAACGACCCAACCCTCCCACTGAAGTATCTGCTCAAGCGCCACGCTGAATACGTGACCGTCATCGATTGGCCCGGAGAGCACAATGAGCTTCGAGGGCGCAACAAACAGACAAAGGCTTACACAGATTCACTTCGTCGGATCAAACACCGCTGGGTGGCCTTCATCGATGGAGATGAATTTATAGTCCTCCGCAAACATGCGAACCTAAAAGAATTCCTGGCGCAGTTCGAAGATGTCGGTGCAGTGCTTCTTACTTGGCATCTATTCGGTAACAACGGGCACTATACCAACCCAAAGGGCCTGATCACGGCCTCGCTAACGCGCCGAAGGCGCGAGCCGGGCCGGATGACGAAATCGATAAACAAAGCGGAGGCCATCTCGTCGATCCAGAATGCTCATTCTTGCAGATTGAAGCGTGGGTTTAAGGCGGTCGACGCGAACAAACGACCCTACTCCGAGATTCTTTACATGGGCAAAACGGAAGTAGCTCACATCAACCACTACATGTGTCGGTCATTTGAAAACTGGATGTATCGCGTTGAACGTGGTGAAGCTGCATACACCAAAGAAAACTACCCAAAGAACAAAGACCATCGCTGGAGGTTTGAGCGGGAATTGTGCGAGGCGAAGTTTTTCGAGATCGCGAAAGAAACCAACGAGCTTGTCGATGAGTTTATGCTCAAGTACTTGGAACCTATCCGGGCTTTTCTAAATTACGAGGGACGGACGCAGCGCTGAGGCGGAAGATTTCGAATTTCCGGCCGGAAATGATCCGCTCACAATGATTCGTGCCAGGCTCAGCGCGATTGTCGAGCCTGACGGTTCCGGTTCAGCGACGGAATGAACAACTTCTATCGCTCTCTCTCTCTTGGACCTTTGCGGACTGAGTGCCGAGCGGTTGCCTCACTGAGCGTGCATAGCGCGGCCTCGGTTCTGCTGACAAGGGTCCGTACCGGAAAGGCCTTTACGATCCGCTCTCTGCCCAGGCTTCGGGCGGCCGCGGAACGAGGCTCAGAGCGTTCCAGTAACTCTTGCAATCCGTTCGCGAGGCCTTCCCCATCGCCGGGTGACACTAGCACGCCGACGTCCTGGACGAGTTCGCGGGAGTGACCAACATCGGTCGCGACACACGGAACCTCACAGAGCATTGCTTCGGCGATCACATTCGGGAATCCTTCTCCGAAGATGGAAGGGTGGCACAGGACATCGAGCGCGCTGTAGACGTTTTGGATTCGCGACTCGGATCCGCACCAAAAGAGGCGATCCGCTAGACCGTAGCGCAGCGTCAACGCCTCTAGCTCGGGGCGCCGCTCGTACGGGTCGGGGCCCACGCAAACGAAGCGGAGATTCGGGTTGGTGGTGGCCATCCGACGGGCGGCTTCGAGGAAAATCTCGTGGCCCTTCATAGGGTCCAGTCGCCCAATCAGACCGATCAGGCGCTCGTTGTCGCGGATACCCCACGCCGCCCGTATCCGCTTCCGACCTTCTCCATCCACCTGAAAAACGGTCGCGTCGAAACCGTTCGGAATAACTTCGATCCGATCCGCGGGCAGCCCGGCGGCGGTCGCGGCCTCGCGGACCGACGGAGCGTTGGCTATCATTAGGTCAGCAGTCCACGGCAAGTTCCGCTCCAAAAAATAGATGACCCGATGGAGCGCGCTGTAGGGACGGCTGTCTCCTTGCGTTACCCGCAAACCCCAGACGATGGGCAAACGAGGATAAAAGCCCTTCGCGAGCCCGGCGAGGACATTCGCCGAGGGCAAATAGGAGTGAAGTATGTCCGGCTGCTCGCGCTCGATCAGCGCGCGCAACCGCGTGAGCAGCCGGGGGGAGGGACGCTCTCGCTCCCCGAGGCAGATCATCGTTATTCCCAGAGATGACAGTTCGGCCTGAAACGGCCCTCCTGGGACAAGAGTTGCGACCAGTACCCTATGACCTGCAGCGCGGAGTCCGGCGGAGAGCAGGCAGAGCTGGCGCTGCGCGCCGCCCACGTCGAGGCGAGGAATCAGAAACAACAGCTTCACGAATACGAGGACTCTGCCATGCCCGGTCTGCTGACCTTCATGTTACCCACTCACTACGCCCTCCGATCCATTGCCCGATGAGGGTAACGAAACGCTGGCCGAAGTGGAAACAGGAAACTACGAAGTGGCATCGAGCGGTCGCTGGTTTTTAAATCTCGCAGCCGTTTCTAGCCGGGTGACGATGCACTTCGAACTGTCGAACAATGATCTCTAGCCACGCGAAGTCGGCGAGGCCGACAGGTCTTAACAAACTGCGTGCATTCATCGAACAGCTCAGATATCACAGTGCTGATGCTCCTTACGACCGAACAAACCAGCGGATCGCACGTAAGCTTCGCGGCGGAAACCACTTTTGATGACCTGCAGGACGGAGCGACGCGCAGAATCGCGACCCGAGCGCACCGAGAATGCAGCATCTTAGATAGTGCGCGAGTCGATCCCAAACCGCCCCGCCGCGTCCCGCTGACTAATCCCCTCCACACAGCGAGGGATTTTCTCTCCGGTGTTTACAAGCAATCCAAAATCGCGCGATCGCACTCAGCGCTCGGCATTTGGGTGCTTGGGTCATCGACTCCGTGTCATCCGCGAGTTCTTGGGGTAAATGGTTCGTGGTCGCTCACCCGAAAAGTTCGTCTACTTGCCGGTCCCAATGAGGCTTACTATCTGGGCGCTATTTAGGGCATCGTCATCGAACGTCAACGTTCCGTTCACAATGCCCTTCCTGGTGGGCGAGAACTTCAGCGCGACCGAGCATTTTGCACGGGCGGCGATGCTCGCCGCGCAGGTGTTCCTCGAGATTACGAAGCTCGCGCTTACCGCGATGCTGGAAAAGTGCAGCGCGACATTCTGCTGGTTGGTTAGAGTGACGGTTTTGGGCGAACTCTTCTTGTGTACGCGTACTTTACCGAAATTCTCGCTGCTCACGGAGAAGGTGACCGGAGTACCGCCGCCGGTTCCGGTGAGACTCACTACCTGAGGACTATTGGGACCATTATCGGTGAATGTCAGCGAACCATTGAAGCTTCCGACCGCGTTGGGCGCGAACTTAATTCCGATGGTGCAGTTGGCTCCAGCCGCGAGACCGGTGCCGCAAGTATTGTTGGCGACCGCAAAGTTTCCGCTGGGTACGATGCTGGAGAACGACACCGGGACGCTCTGAGCATTGGTTAGACTGACGGTCTGAGAGGCGCTAAGTGCGCCGGCCGTAACGGTGCCAAAATTCAAACTGGTAGGCGATACCATTATGGCGCCCACGCCGTTGCCTTGAATAGACACGGTTTGTGGACTGCCTGTCGCGCTATCGGTGAAGGTTAGAGCACCAACCGCATCGCCGATAACAGTTGGGCTAAACGTCACGCCGACCGTGCAGCTGGCGCCTACGTCGAGGCTGGTACCGCAGGTGTTGCTTGCGATGGCGAAGCCTGCGCCGCTGATCGCAATGTTGGAAATATCGATGGACGCCGTCGCCTGATTGGTTGCGGTAACCGTTTGAATCGCGCTCGTGGTGCCGAAGAGCTGAGAATTGAACTCCAAGGCATTGGGCGAGACGGTGAACGGTCCGATCCCGTTGCCGCTCAAAGTGACATTTTGCGTGCCGACGGTGTCCGTGATCGATAGCGTGCCCAACGCTGAACCCAGAGCAGACGGTGCGAACGTCACCATAATGTTGCACGAGGCGGCCGCGCCGAGACTGCTGCAGTTGTTGGTCTGATTGAATGGTCCAGTGACGCTGACTTTAGTGACATTCATCGGTCCGGTACCGGAATCGGTCACCACCACGGTTTTGGCGCTGCTGGTGGTGCCGAGGATTTGAGAATGGAAATTCACCGAAGTCGGCGCGATTGACACAGCGGGTGCGGTTGCAGTTCCCGAGAGAGCGACGTTTTGCGTAGTGCCGAGGTTACCGGAGTCATCGGCGATGCTCAGGGTCCCGTTCACGGTGCCAGCGCCTGACGGACTGAAGGTAACATTGACCGTACAGGTGGCACCCGCGGTAAGCGTCCCGACGCAGTTATCGGTTTCGGCAAACTCCTTGCCACTCGCCGAAATGGAGGCGATCTTGAGCGGGCTTCCGCCAAAATTGTACAGGGTGATGGGCTGGCCCGGGCTGGTTCCGCCGCTGTTCTGTGAGATGCTCAACGTACTCGGCGTGAAGCTGAGCGCGGAAGGACGCGGGCTCGGCAAAGGCAGCGGGGTTACGCCGAAAACGTAGTAGGAGCCGATCGGGCCCACTGCTCCAGAGGACGTTAATACCCCCACCATCTCATCGACAGCTCTTACACCTCCGCCACCGGTGAAGACGGTCCCGCTCGCGTCGACCGAGATGCTGTTCAGGCCCGCGGTACCGACTGGGCTGACAAAGATTGAGGTCCAGTTCAGTCCCGTCATATCGTCCACCCGGACGACCTCGGGGGCCTGGGACCCATCGTCGGCTACATAAATCTTACCGCTGGAATCAACCGCCACCGCCTCAGGAGAGCCAAAGGTGTAGCTGAAGCCATTAACGGACGGAGACTGCGTAAGAGCGGTCCAGTTGGCGCCGGTCATGTCATCGATGCGAATGATGCGCCTGTTTCCGGCATCTGCAATATAGATGCGGTTGTTTGAGTCAATCGCCACCGACAGAAATGAGAGGAACTGGCCAACGCCTGAGCCGACGCTGCCATAAGTAATCCAATTGGCGCCGGTCATATCGTCAATACGGACGAACCGGGAGTTGCCGGTGTCCATAATGTAAATCTTCCCGGATGAATCGACGGCGATGCCTTGCGGATCGTAGAACTGTCCTTGCCCGGAACCGCAAGTGCCACCATAGGTGGTTGCATTGGTCCCGTTCATGTCATCGATCCGAACGATCCGGCAGTTGTAAGTGTCGGCGACGTAGATTCGGCCCTGGGTGTCGAGCGCGAGGCCATAGGCCCCGTAAAATCCGCCGATCGCGGCACCGTCATATGAGATCTGATTGGTGCCCATCAGGTCGTCGGAACGCAGAATCTGCTCGCTATCGGAGTAATAGAATGGAGTATAGGCCGAATTGTAAGCCGTGGTTCCGCTCGCCGGACGGCCGACTGTGAATGCTTGAGAGGTAACGCCTACGATTGCCTGCGCGGCGCCATTCACCGTGGAGGTGCCGCTCAGATATGCAGTTAAGCTGAATCCGCAGGTGACGTGTCCACCGCGGCCACCGCCTGAGCAGCCCTCGGCGGCGGTCCCGCTCGTGAAGGTGGCGCTGATGCTTGTAGTGCCGTCAGTTGAAAGAAAGCCAAAGCTTCCGCCCGCGCAACCGCCGAGGCCGAGCGCCGGACAGTTCAGGGTCAAAGTGCCGGCCGGGGCCGCAACGTTGGAGCTAATCGTGACGCCTGACCCGCCAGATGCTGAACCTCCGGAGTTTGTAAAGCTAGCTTGGTCGGCGTATGCGACCGGAATGGAACCAGCCAGAAGTGTAATAAGAGCTAGAACAAGTGTCTTATTCATTTTCCAGAAGAGCTCGACCAATCCCTTGCTACGCAATATGATGAGTTAGACTCGATCTACCTTTACCGTGTAATCCCCGACCTGGATTCTTTGTAAGGTCATTTTTCTTCGCCATGATTTAGGTCGGCGCGATTCTACTCTTCGCAGTGAGCGCCGCCAACCTTAAATTGCGGGAATTTCGCATTGCGTGGTCAGAATCGGCTCGCGCACGTTCATACGCGCGTATTTACCTTCTGGAGGCCTAAGTGATGACAGGTCGCGCGGTTATCAATATCTCACTTTGCGGTTGGGCGCGCCGACCAGCCCAACTAGGGTCTCTTCGGGCGACTGCGTCTGCAACGTGCTGCTCGATACATAGATCTCTCCGACAAAACTGTCGGAATATTGGCCGACCAGCAAATCCGATCCGGTCCGTGACGAAGGTGTGCGCCAAGGACGGCCACCGAACTCGAAGGCGTGCGTCGCGATTGTGGTCTCGCGGACGTGTCGGCAGAGGCGGTCAGAACCCGAGTCAGGATCGGCATAAAACTCAATGTGGTCCAACTCGATTTCCTGAGTGTTCTCGAACGCACCGGAGTAGTGCAGCACCGTGTCGCTGAATCCGTCCGGCTTATAGAAGATTCTCAGATTGCCGCGGCCCCGAATCACTTCAGGTCCCTGTCTGCCGTCCTCTTTAGCGATGACAAATGTCAGTTTGAAGGCGAGAACCGGCAGTGATTGACCATCGCGGCTCGCGACGAACAATCGGCCGGCAACGCAGGATGCGTAACCACGTAGCCCACGATTGCTCCCGTCATCCCTGGCGCGCGTGGAGGCCAGATCCAAGGCTTTTCCGCCAAAAGGCCCACCAGCCCAACAGCGGTAGACGAGTGATTTCGCCCAACTGGAGCGCGATAGATGGAGGGCGACGGTAATTGCGCTCCACTCGATGCGCATCCGGCCAGAGTCATCGCGATCGCGTATGCAACCAATCTGACTGGATGTATCGTCAAACAGTGAGGCATACACAGGACCTCCACCGAGTCTGCCTCCTTGGTACGCAATTGCACCGCGAAAGGGAACAACCTTCGCAAAAGAAGCCCATGGGTAGAGAACTGAAAATTGTGGCCAAAGCGTGGCCGAACACGAGACCGCGAGATGTTTTGAGGGGGGCTTCGGATGCGAGGCGGGGGGACTAAAAGTCCTTGTTCGCGGTGCGGAATGTCGTTTCAAGGCGCGGCGTACCTCAGGGGTTCAGGTCTCAAAATTCCCCGGGAGGGATTCCCTCGGTGCGATTCCAGTCCTGCCTCCCGGCGCCAATGCCTCAACGCATAACGCCGTTATCGAGCAGTTCACTTGCTCGATCCTTGCTATAGCTGAGGAAATTCTCGAGCACGTAAGCGTTGTCACGGCCCAGCGTTGGCGATACTCGGGCCGGCCCGCCCGGGGTGCGCGAAAACCTGAAGGGCCAGCGCTCGACCGGCACCTTGCCGAACTTCGGATGCTCTAATTCCACGATGTGCTCGCGATAAACCAGTTGCGGATCCATCAGCATGTCGGTGCTGCTCGCCACCTTCGCCGCGGGAATTTTTTGCGCTTGCAGTTGCGATTCAAGTTCGAAGCCATCGCGGTTGCGCGTCCACGCGCCCACAATCGCATCGAGGTCGTCCTGATTCGCAAGGCGCGCCTCGATGGTCGCAAAACGCGCCTCGCGCGCGAGGTCTTCTCGCTCCATCAACGCGCACAATGCCGACCAATGCGCGTCGGAACCGCATGCGATCGCGATCCAGGAATCGTCGCCGGCGCATGGGTACGCACCATGCGGCGCCATCAGGCGATCGCGATCACCAATCGGCCGCTGCACAAATCCGTTGGCGGTGTATTCGAGAATCGCCGGCGCGAGAAACGTCATCGAGGCTTCCGCTTGCGAAATGTCGATGTATTGTCCCCGGCCGGTGCGGCGGCGATATTCGAGCGCGGCCAGAATCGAACTGATTGTGAAACGCGGCGCGACGCAGTCGGTGTAAGAGCCATACGGTCCCGCGGGCGCACGATCAGGCCATCCACACAGATTTCCAAATCCCGAAATCGCGGCCGCGAGGTTTCCGTAACCCGCGAATTTCGAGAACGGACCCGTCTGTCCCATGAGGCAACTGCTCACCATGATGATGTCGGGCTTGATCTGCTTCAGCGCCGGATAATCCAGGCCCCAAGCTCGCATCGCCTTCGGCGAAAACGATTCCGTGACCACATCGGCCCATCGCACGAGGTCGCGGAAAATCTGCCGGCCGCGCTCGTCGCCGAGGTCGAGCGTCACGCCCAGTTTGCCGGCGTTGAGATTCATGAACAGACCGGAGGTCTCGATGCCGAATTCGCCCTGCAGATACGGACCGATGGTGCGGCAGGTGTCGGGACGGCGGCTCGACTCGACCTTCACCACCGTGGCGCCATAGTCGGCAAGCACACGGGTGGTTGCGGGACCAGCCATCGCCCAAAACAGATCCACGACCTTCAAACCTGCGAGCGGCAGCGTGCCTTCCACAGATGGGCCAGGCGACGTGCCGCGGGCGGGACGCGTTTCTTGCGGACGCGGCAGCCATTCGCGCAGTACTTCGGCGTTATGCTCGCCCAACGATGGCGGCCGGCGTCGATACGCGATCGGACTCTCGCTGAATTTTGCGAAGGCGCCCGGATATCGCACCTTTGCGTCCAGTTCCGGATGGCCGATCGGCGTCCAGTAATCGCGCGCGTTGAACTGCGGACTGTTGACGACCTCATCGATAGTCGCTACCGGCGCCATCAGCAGGGACTTCTCCAGCGCGAGCTCCATCAACTCCGCCTTGGTCATGCTGCTGGTGAATTGTTCGACGATGCCCTTGAGCCGGTCGAATTCCTCCATCGGCACTTCGCCGGACAACAACTTTGCGTCCAGCGTCATCCAGTCGGTGTCGCGGGTGGCCTCGTCGCAGAAGCCGCGCTCATAGGCGCATTGCATCAAACGGCTGGTCGCGGCGCCGATGGCGGCCCCGAACCACAAAACCGCGACTACGTGACCGTCGCGCGCGGGCCAGACCTGGCGCGCGATGAACTTGCCCGCGCGCACGCCGCCCGACTCGCGGTTGACGCCGGTGGTGCCGAGCGCCGGAACCAGCGGCTGCGAGAAGGCAGCGACCGAGATCGATTCCTGCGCGGATACGTCGATGTGCTGGCCGAGGCCGGAGCGCAATCGCTCATGATGGGCGATCAATGCGGACGCGGCGCCGTCCGCGCTCGCATGAAGAAAAGCCTGCGGCACCGTGATGCGAAGCGGCGAGCGATCGGCGTCGCCTTGTAGAAGCAGCGTGCCGCCCGCGGCGACCAGGGTCAGATCGGTCGCGGCGAAGTCAGCCTTGGGACCATCCTGGCCGAATGCGGAAATCGAAACATAGATGAGGTGCGGATTGAGCGCGGAGAGATCCGCATAGCCGAGGTCTCGCCTGGCGAGGTCACCGGGTGCGCCAGATTCGATCAGGAAATCCGCGCAGGCGGCGAGCTTGCGCAAGGTGTCGCGATCGGTGTCGCGATCGAGATCGAGCGTGATGCCGCGTTTGTTGCGATTAAACGCCCAAAATCCGAGCGAGCGATCTCGATGTGGCCGATCGCGATAGAAAGGTCCGGTATGGCGCGAGCGCGAGCCCTCAGATGGCTCGACCAGAACTACGTCGGCGCCCAAGTCTCCGAGAATCTGTCCGCACAACTGTCCGCGTTCATCGCTGAGGTCGAGAACCTTGTATGGAGAAAGCATCGCGCGCTCCCTCGGCGGTCTCGACACGAGGCCGCGCTAAGCAGAAATTTCCGTGTCACCTTTTCACGTCGGATTCTCGGTCCGATCAGATCAATCGTCAAGCCTCGCGCGGTCCTGGGCTACGTCCTCGCTGGCGAAGTGGCGATTTGTCAAAGCTCACGAAGTTCTGCGAATGGAATCGGACGCCAAAACGAGAAGCGGCGGGTCTTCGCGGCGCTCCAGGGCCCCACGGCCTTTTGGGTGCGCAGACTAACGGCCCCAACAGAATCTTCCGAACGAGAATCGCATCGTACAGCAGGCGAACTTGCTATCTGCCCAGCTGCTCGCAAAGCTGAGCCTCAAAAGGCAGGCAGCCTGTGCTCCGCAAAAACATTTGCTCTGGCTTGAAACCTGTCTAGTTCTTATGGATTTTACGAAGACATCCGATGACGAGAGAGGCCGGTTGCATGGTGGGCGCAGGGCTGATTTGGCTCCGGATCGTGGGTGATCTGGTTCACTTTCTGTGTCTGGTCTTGCGCTCTAGGACCTCGCTCGCCGCGGAGAATCTGTTCCTGCGCAAGCAGCTGGCGTTCTATTGAAGAGCGTAAGGTCAAGCCCCGACGTGCCGACAATCCGGCCCGACTGAGCTTGGTGCTGCTGAGCCGCTGGTTCAATTGGTGCGACGCTTTGACCGTCGTGAAGCCCAGAACCTTCATCACATGGCACCATAAGGCCTTCCGCCTCTTTTGGCGCTGGAAGTCAGAAGCCGGCCGACGACCAATCCCTCTCGAACTTCAACATCTGATTCGCAAAATGGCGCGCGAGAATCCCTCGTGGGGCGAGGAGCGGATCGCAAACGAGCTGTTGCTGAAACTCGGCCTTCAGGTGTCGCCGCGAACGATCCGGAAGTATATGTCGAAGTCTCCGCCGACGACGGGTATACCTCGGGGCGACCAGCGGTGGGCGACTTTTCTAAAGAATCACGCTCGGGGGATCATCGCATGTGACTTCTGCGTCGCGGTGACCGCCACCTTCCGAGTGCTTTACGTGTTGGTGGTGATGGAGCATGCTTCGCGTCGATTGATTCACCTCGAGGCAAGATCGACTAACGTTGATCACGGCGTGGGTTGCCGGCCGGTGCAATCGGGAATTTTGGCAAATATTTCCGGATGACGCGCGGCGACAATGCCATCATCAGCCACCGCATCCCTGCGACACCAGCGGCGAATCGGAAAACTCTAACTTTTCGAAGCATTCGGAGTGTGATGGACAGCCGAGACTACGAATTCGCGAAGGTCAAGGAGCCAGTTCTAGATCGCCATCGCCCATCGTTATGTACCATCGTTGCGATGCCGCGAACGGTACGAGATCGGAACGTCGGGAATGAACCTTCAGACTGAAGTGGATAGGATCGCGCTGTGGCACAAGAACGAAGCCGTGGCGCCACAGGATGCGCCGGCAACTCGGTTCCGACGCGTAACAGCTCGCCGCAGCGACCCCGTTGCGCCGGAAGTCCTCGAGTCCCGCGTCAATCAACAGGTCGAGGACGCCGTCAGCATTCTCCCGTGCGATCAGAAAGTCCGCCAAGTATCCCCATTTGACTCCGTTGCGGGTCGTGGTGCGCGCCACCAAGACTCCCACCAACTCTGAGCCGCGTTCGACTCCGAAGAGCGAATATTTCGCATCGGGGCGATCGGTGTATCGCCATCGGAGATAGCGCTGATTACGAACAATCATGGCCAGGTCGTCGCGACGGGCGCGTTCCCATAGGGCATCGAACCGCTCATCGAATTCTTCCAACCGCACGACGGTGACTTTGCGTGTAAAATCGCGGCGAAACGGCCCCGCGATGACGCGAGTCACAGCGCGAGCGGCAGCGCCGACTGACGCCAGCGCGCTGCTTCCAGAATGGTGCTTGATCAGGGCGGCGCGATCGAGAATTCGAAGCAAAGCATTCATCTGGGACGGTGCCCAGCCCATAGTTGCGCCTACGTGTGCGGATAGACGCCGTCCTCACGCGAGTGCAATCGGAGCTTGATATATTTGTCTGGAATCCACCCGCTGCCAAATCCGTAAGCGGCGATAGGCAGGACGGACCACCCAGGTGCCGAGATTCTCCACTTCGCATGCCGATCCCGCGATCCACGCCGGCAACCGAAATCCTGCGACGACGGACACGACCTTGATGCCGACGGCATAATGAACACGATAGGACCTTCAGGTGGATTGAACGGATTGGTTTCGTATTTCCAAGGCCATTGCCGAATTATCCGCCCGGTTCGGCTTCCGAAAATGTCGCGCGCAGAAAATCGAAGACTTCCGGCTGGTCCGCGAGGCGATAGCGTTGCAATGTCGGATCATCCGCGTTTGCCATCGTACGGATCAGTCGCTCAACTAAGTTTATTGCAGACCGTCAATGAGGTCGGGCACCTACCGGGACAGGACATCGGCATCGTAATTCGAGATTGTACTCATGAACTTTCTGCCCGGGGTCCGCGCGATCTCTTCTACTCGTTCCAGCGTTAAAGTGACTTCAGTTCCCATGACTCTTAAAAAGTCCTCGTGCAGCAGACGCTCCTGCTCAGGCGTCCAGGGCTGATCGACGACCAGCTTTATCAAAAACCGGTCAATCGCCTGTTGTACAATTTGATATTGCTTTACTTCGAGTCTATCCCTGAGCGCACCCATCAAAAGCCATGGCGATAGCAGCTTGCCACCTCTCAACCGGAACAGATTGACAGTTCTTCCAATAACGCGGTTCAAGGTGGGCAAGGTACGACCGCATTTGCATGGCTCGGTTGCAGCTATCGCATAGTCCCCGATTTCATAACGCACAAGTGGCATCAAGCGATTCTGCAGTGTCGTCACCAGTACCCGCCCCATCTCTCCGGCTCCCGATGGTGCTCCATCCTCGTCGACCACCTCCACAAAAACGTGCTCGGCATTGATGTGGTATTTTCCTCCGTGACACTGCCACGCGATAAAAGCCTCGGTCGATCCGTAGTTGTCAGAGATATCGACGCCCATGATGCGTCGCGTCTTCTGACGGAGATGGTCCTCGAGTACTTCTGACCCGGTAAGCACCTGCCGCAGCGATCGAAGCTTGATTCCGCTGCTCTTCAGGGCATCCAGGAGGGCATCCAGAAACGATGGATAAGCGTACAAGCAAAAGGGATCGATTCGGCCGATCTCTAGCGCAAGACTTCTGAAGTCGGTGGGAATCTCGGGAAAATAGGTCAAGGGTAACAAGCGATTTCGAATCAAACTGCGATCCTCGGTCCCGGTATAAGAGCCGGTGTAGATGAGCCATATGCTGCTGCGCAGGGGGGTCCATCCGTTCTCGTGGAGATATCGTGCTCGAGCGGCGAAGCGACTGACCTGATGCGCACGATCAAAGAGAAACTCCACCGGCATCCCGGTCGAACCCGACGAAGAGTCCGAAGAAAACTTTGTTGTTAAAGGATAGAGTAATCTTACTGATTGGTTAAGCTGCGGAACTTCGGACCGACGCAGGATTGGCAGTGTCTGAAACTCACGCGATCGCGGGTCGCAGTCAAAACGCTTCGCATAAAATGGTATTCGCGCCGCTGCGACTAGCGTTTCCTGGAGCGAGGTCCGTATATGTGCGCCCCGCCGCTCGGTATCCCAATATTGTGACCGCAGGAAACTTAAATACCGAACTGCAGCTTCGGCGAATATCGAGAGCGACGGCATCTTTCCTAGACTTGACAAAAAACGTTTAGACTTGCCAGCCGAATGCGCTCCTCAAGGCGTGTTGGCGGTAGACGTCACTTTAGAAACGAAACATCATGCCAACTGTTCGCAAGGAGCGCAATCTGGCCTTAAAGCCTCATCCTCCACTACCTTCAGCATAGGTGGCGTCTCCTTCCACCCGGCTCCCACCGGGCTTCGCGTGGTCTACGCGGAAGGGTACGCCGCCCTTTTCATGACGTCAGCGATCCCCCAACGTTGTTCAGGTTTGGAAGACGCCGGTCCGACCGGTTACCCATCACCGATAACGAC
>VFSW01003592.1_pt1 | contig 23247 bp, 19 predicted proteins | sample 5358111 | NCBI WGS metagenome assembly VFSW01 (sample SAMN11554181, study PRJNA540505) | mine drainage metagenome | isolation source: sediment from site ElyBrook_90M | place: USA: Ely Copper Mine, Vershire, VT | collected 2017
CGTTTCAGTAGTAGGCAAATGCGGCGGCAATAAGCGCCATACAAATTAGGATAATCGCGGGGATGCGACCGGCCGCACTGGACGACGACGGCGGCGTAGCGCACACCAGCAGCTGTGGCGGCAAGCAGCCTTGCGTGTAGGCGTTGGAACATCCGGCGACTACGTTGCACGTGTCCACGGTGCACGGGTCGCCGTCGTCGCACCGCGTGTTGTCAGCCTGAAGCGCGCAGACCGTCCCGTTGCAGTACGGCACGGCGCAGTCGACCGAGCTGGTGCAGTCGGAGCTGCCCAGGCAGGCGCCGCACGCGGTCGCGGCAAACAGCAGGAACAGCGCGCTCCAGAGCATGGCTTCGGACATCGCGACGCCCCGGACACGTATGTAGCACCGACAATACGAATTTTTCGTTTTTAACGAATTTCGCCGATGGTAAATCGTTCGCCACTCCTCGCAGAACTTCTTGTCTGTGGACTGCACGGCCAGGAGTTCGAGCACCGAAGCGCGCCCTGTGCACCTTCGCCGAGCGGCCTTGCAAGTGCGCATGAGCGCCGCCTCGGCGCTCAGCGACAGGAACGACACGATGTGCGACAGCGGACCGTCGGGGGCAAGTCGAGCAGCCGAGGCGTGCCGGCTGACGTCATGGGAAATTTGCGGGGACGGACCGGGGCGTGGGGCGGGCTGGTCCCCGTTTTTTGCGCGTGCCTTTATTTAGAAGCCCCCGCTGCCGCCTCGCCGGTGCGCCTGCGACGATGATCTCGATCTGCAACTTGCAGCTGACGGCGCTGCTCGCCCGGGCGACCGCCGCCCGGTGCGACCTGGCCGAACTGATGCAGCGCCATCGCGACGCCGCATTTCAGTCGTCCGTAGACTATGACGGTCTCGAGGAACGCGATTTCTTCGAGCTGAGCATCGCGCGGTGGCGCAACTATCCGGGCGGAGACGCCGGACTGAGGGCGCTCGTTTCGCGCCCTAGTTCCGCTGTCCTGGCGATGATGCTCGGCTACGACGACTCGGATATCGTGCTGATGTCGATGAACCGCAAGGGCGCCGAGCTATACGCGTCGCGGGCCTTTCTTCCGTGCTCTATCTACTTTGGCCCATCGATTCGCCTCGACTGCGCCGGCGATACGATCGAGCCGTTCACCAGCCCGACCAACATGTCCTCGTTTTTCCGCTCGTTCGACTTGCTCGAGCTGGACTGCACCGGGTCTTCGATCGCGAGCACGGTCGAGGCCATCGGCCGGCTGCGGATTGCTCCGACGGCGCTGTTGTTCCTGGGCGACAGCCGCCGCCCGGGCGATCCGGCCGAACGGATCGGACAGATCGCCTCTGCCGTCCGGTCGGTCGTCAAGACCGGCAGGACGAAGTGTGAGGTCTCCATCACGCTCGACGGATTCCAAGGATCGGACGCGCGTTCGCTGTTCGCTTTTGTCGTTTTCCGCAAGGACGGAAAGCCGCCGCCGCCGAAAGCCCTCGAACGGCAGCAGACGGCTATCGCGCGCATGGAACTCCACGTCGAGGAACTGAAGAAACGCGCAGCCGAGGTCGCCCCGGTGACGGCGGTCGCTCCTCCGCCTCTGCGCCCGGTGCTCCCTCCCCCGTCGCCGCCGGTCATGGTTCCGGCGACCAAGATGATGCCAGTGCCGGTGCCTCCTCCGCAGAAGCGCCCACGCGAGCCTGCGCCGGCAATCGAGGACGCTCCGATTACGATCGATTTGGAAAAGCTCAAGGAGAAGATGATCGACGACAAGTGGCTGGACGTCGCGCTGTTGATCGAATCGGAGCAGGCCGGCTACTGGCGCTCGGCGCGCTTCACTTTCACGACCGCCCGCATCGCTGCGTTCCAGGTGCTGGTCTACGCGCGGCTCATCGGCGACGTCGACCTGTGCGTGGCCGCCTCGAGGCAGCTGTTCCTGGCCACTACCGACGAATCGGGCGCCGACGACCGAACCGAGACCGGCGGCGAATTTATGTGGGACGATCCGATCGACCTGTGCAAGATCTCGCCGGCGACGCCCGAGAAGCCGCGCATCGAGCTCGGCTTTGATCGCCTGGACGGCAACATCCCGCCTGCCGGGGCGCATCTAAAACGACAGCACGACATAGATCTCTACTGGACGGTCGCCAAGGAGGAGCACCGGAAAGGCGCCAGCTGCTGGGACGATGGCGTCCGCCGTCGATACAATAGACTCTGCGCAAAGACGCATAAGGCAAAGCGCACAAAGCACAACGGAAAATAAATATCATTTCCTGCTGGCGCAGTGCTCGTCGACAGTGATGCGCCGACTGCAGTCGGCGCAGTAGACGAAGCCCGCCTGCGCCACGCGCGCGCAGTCCATGCACACCGAAGCACAGCAGACGCGGCAGTGCGCGAGGTCCAGGTTCAGATATCCCTTGCCGCACAGCTCGCAGATGAACGCGAGCGCGTGGGCGTCGCACATCGGTCTCCCGTCGAGCGTCACGTCGGCGTCCGAATCGCACTCGCCATAGTCGCAGACAGCCGGCTGGGGCAAAAGCTGGCCTTCTTCGCCGTAGGATAGCGGCGGTGGGCCGTACTTGTCCAGCCACTTGCATCGTTTCCATTTCCATCGATAGTCTAGGGACTGGTCCGCGCATCGCTTGTAGCTGCCCCGCCCGAGTAACGCCACGACGTCGAGCTTGTCGGTTTCGTAAAACTGCGAGAAGATGCGCTTCAGGCTGCGAAGCTTTCCAGCTCGGCATCTATCTCGCGCCTCCTTGCACGTTCGCGACAGCGCCGCTTCGTCGCGCAGCGTTAGAAACGAGAGAACGTGCGCCCACGGGAGGTCGGGCAGGGCGATGAGGAGGAGCGACATCTACCGAATACCGGATCCGGTATTCGGGTCTTTTTTTTATTGTTATTAATCATTCATGGAACAGGGCAAACATCATCTCGGCCGTGGTGCATTTCCGGCATCGAGTGCACGTAAAAAACCGCTCGCCGCGCCCCCTCTCTATCGTATACACTATGCACGCGTTGCACGCGCCGCGCGTGCATATACTGCATTGGACGAGCAAGCAGGCCACCGAGCCGCACAGTTCGCAGACAGTTTTCTCTGCGTGCTCGTCGCAGAGAGTCGCGCCCACCTCGTCTTCGAGATCGTATTCTGCGCCCCACGTGTCTGCCAAATTCGGCGAGCTGATCGATTATTGATCGCGCCGCGGGGGTGACGGCCGGCTTCGTCGCCGCATCGACAGCGCATCGGGCCTGCGGATACTGGAAGTCGTTCGAGTTTATCCACTGGAAATGAGCGCCGCGAGGCGCGGCTTTGCCATCCCCGCAAAACAACGCCTGATTTGGTAATGCTGCTGGCGCCACGTCCCCGTAGTTATTGCGCTTTATAAGAGCGCGTGCGAGCCAGAGCGCAAACAGAAACGCTCGGCCGAAATGGGGCGCATCGCTCTGCCTATTCTGTTTTTTCTCTGTTTGGTCGCCGGAGCAATTTGTACGACGAGATACGTGGTCGTCGTGGACGGCGGGAGTTCTGGCAGCAAGATTAACATCTTTTCGTACGACCCGTCGAACCCGCGAGATACGTTCAAACGTAGCTCGCCGATGGTCACTCTCGCGCCGGGTCTCTCGTTCTTTGCGTCGCCCGGAGCGACCGCGTGCATCACTCTGACCGGCACCGCCGGCTGCGTCGCGGGTCCGAACGGCACGTTCGCCGACTACCTGGACGCGATGGCCTACTACCTGGTCGAGCAGGCCTTCCCGGTCCGATCGCTCTTCCGGCTGTACGCCACGGCGGGCATGCGAGGCGTGGAAGCGGCCAGCGCTCTCGGCATCTACTCTAGCGTGTACGATCGGTTCTCTTCGACGTACTCGATCGACGACCCGATCTCCGACGTGCGCACGGCCTCCGGCACCGACGAAGCGCTCTGGGGATGGATCACGGCGAACCTGGCCTTTGGCGCCGACAACACGCTCGGCACGCTCGACCTGGGCGGCGCGAGCACGCAGATCACGTACGAGTCTGGTGGGAGCAACACGTCCCAGACGACTTCCCTGCAGATCGAAGGCGAGACCGTACGCGTCTACGCTCAGAGCTACCTGGGTTTCGGCCTGGACTCTGTTCAGCTGACCTACCTGACGATGCTGGCCGAACGCGCCGCGAACTCGAGCACCCCGAACATCACCAGCCCGTGCTATCCGAGCGGGACGATTTCCGTGGCGTCGGCCGTCGCGCAGGGGATGTTCAAGCCCGCGGCGGTTTCGATACTGACGAAGACTTTCGCCATCGATTACATCATCGGCGAGGCCGATCTGGACGCGTGCGTACGAGACTTTGCGCCCGTGATCACTTCGATCGCTCCGTACGGCACGGACGCGGACGGAAACCAGCTCCGCCCGTTCTTCGCCTACTCCGCGCGGCCTCCCGTCGCATCTCGATCGCCCGATGCGTATCTCGCCATCGGAGGCTACAGCTCGCTCGTGGCCCCCACTGGATTGCCAGCCGGCACGGTACTTCCTTACGCCTCCGTCGTCGCCGCCCTGGGGTCGTCGTGCTCCGCGAGCACCTGGACGTCGGTTGCCGCCGGAGCGTCCGGCGTACGCCCCTTCCTGGCTCGCCGGTGCGAGGATTTCGCGCTCATCCGAACGCTCGTGGAAGTCGGCTACGCCTTCCCCACCGCGAACCTCACGATCGATTTTCTCTCGCTTCCGACCTGGGCGCCGGGAGCTGCCTACCAGCTCGTCACGTCGCCGCGCTTAATCCCCGGTCCTTCGGACTCGGCCTACCCTTTCAAGGTGGCGACGGCAGTGCTCGGCGTTGCTGTGGCCATCATGGCCATCGCCTTGGCTGTCCTGATTCCGATGCTCCTGTGCCCGAATGCCGTGGCTTCCGGCCGGTATTCGAAGCTGAAGACTTCTATGCGGCTTCGATAAACGCGCGCAGATACCTAATACGGAAGAAGCGGGAGAGGGGCGCCGCGGCGAGGCGCGGCCTGGCCATAATGAAAACACCAATTCGCCGTCGGCCGGTGCGGTGCTATTGCCGAGTTCTTTCCGCAGCGCGCGAATACACCTAATCGACTCCTGTAGTATCTCTTGGCGGCTGGCCTTGATTCCGTCCAGTTCGGGCAGTTGTTGGTGCAGGTCGGTGAATAGGCGGTCTATCAGCAAGCGCCGCTCGCGCTCCTTGATGTTCTTGGACTCGCGCACCCCGCCGTACGGCGGGGTCGGACTGCGTTTACGCTTGCGAAGCGGCGCCTCCGGTTGTTCGCCGAGCATGTCGGAGAGATCGCGAGCGAGCGGCAGCGGAGGAGGAGGAGGCGGAGGCGAGGCGACCGACGCCATCGATGCTACTACCGTAAACGGCAACAGAGCCGATTTATTTGTCCAAGCTGTTGTACTTCTTCTCGGTTCGGATCAAATCCGCCACCGTGGCGTGCCTTTCGCACTCCTCGCACAGCCAGTGTTCGCGCCCGCCCACTTTCGCCTTGAAAATTCGGCACCGTTTGCTTCGGTCCATCCCGCACAGCTTGCCCCGTTAATATATCAGAGAGCGCCCCCGCTTTTTTTTTAAATCATTCCAACCGCATGCAGCAGAAGGAAGTAGCCGACGACGTCCCAAAAAGTATTTGGCGCTAGCGATCGCGATCGCATTTTGGAGTTTCAGTGGTTTACGCGTGCAGATTCTTATAAAAAAAAGATCGCATTTATTCAGACGGTCCCGCAAAGGCGTCGTCGATGAGCTGATAGTTGGCGATGACGACGAACGCGCCTACCAGGTAGCCGCCGAATACGCCGGCGATCGTCCGGTCGAGGACGATCAGAGCGTAGAGTCCGACAAACACGCCGACGACGTAGGCGAGCATGATAAGCGCCCAGTGGACGCGCCGGCGGTAGCGCAGCAGCAGCCACGTGGTGAGCATCATCGCGTCCTGCGGGCGCCGGATCGGAACCCAGTCGCCAAACAGCGACCGCAGCAGCACGCCGATAAAGTGGTTCAGCACGATCATCAGCGACAGCAGCGCGACGTCTCGCGCATAGCGGTGCTTCGCGAAGACGAGCACCGGCAGCGCCAGCACCGTCAGCCACTGCACGAGTTCCGGGACGAGCCCCGACGCGGCCAGCAGCACGTTCGCCGCCGTCGTTTCTCGTCCATTGAGGAGCTCCATGCGGGCGTCTGCGATCACACGCATACTGCTTTCATTTAAGCTGCTTGCGGTTAAAGTAGGCGAGCAGGTCGTCGGCCGAGGCGCCGGGCTTTTGCGCCCGGAACAGCTTGGCGTCTTCCAGGTAGACGTTGAGCTGCTCGGCGTGCTGCAGGTGCAGGGCGACGACCTCGTAGAGCATCTCGGCGAGCGGCCGGTCCTGCAGCAGCCGCAGCACCGGCTCGGAGGCGATGATCGACTCCCGCGAGGCGGCGCCCAGCTTAGCGTAGGTCGCCTGGAATCGCGCGGCGTCGTCGGCGCTCATGTCGCAGGCGCGGCGCATCAGCGCCTCGGGGCGGATGTAGCGCAGCTGTTCGGCGTCGGCCGAGACCGGCGCGACGCGCGGCGGGTCCGAGGCCCGAAGGACCTCGTCCATGCACGCGTTGAAGTCGGACCACATGATGATGGACTGCTACGGGCGCACGCGGCGCCGGCCAATTATGCTGTCGGCGTATAATACGGGCCGCGGAGAGGCGACTCCCGAGTAGCCATGGAGGTGCTCGGCATCGCCACGGTCGTCCGCGGCGTCGCGATCGTCGGCGAGCCGTACAGCCGCGAGCAGCGCCTCGCGTGCCTGGACGAGCAGCGCGAGCAGCTCTGCCAGAAGAAGCGCGTCGCGGGCGCGCGCGACCCCGAACGCGAGTACGGCGAGCGCATCCGCGCTCTCGAGTGCGTCCTCGAGCGCCTCGTCGGCGAGCGCCGCGACTACGTGCGCGTCTGCTGCGACAAGCGCGAGGTGGCCCGGCGCGCCCTCGAGGAGGCCGACTCGGCGCGCGCCGAGTACGCCGAACTGGTCAAGCGCTTCGACGACGTCAGCCTCGGCTGCAGCTACCTCTGCTCGCTGTGGTTCCTCTCCCACCCCCACACGTCCCCCGCCCTCGCCCCCTCCCCCCCCGTTGACGCCGCCACGCGGTTGGGGGGTTCGCTGCTCAACACGCGCGCCGCGGCCCGCCGCGGCAACGCCGACGCCGTCGTCGCCGACTGGCACCGGCGCTTCGAGCTGATCAAGACCGAGGTCGAGCGCGACCAGCATCCGCAGCCGGAGCAGTTCACGCTGGCGCTCGAGGACAACGTCGAGGAGCGCCGCACCGCCCTGCAGCGCTTCGTGGTCGATTACACCGCCGCCGTGGGGCGGTCGATGCCAGGCGTCGACTGCTCGCTGCTGGAGCTCGAGCCGCTGCTGGCGCTAGACAAGACGCTGTACGACGAGATCCGCGAGTTCTCGTGCCTGGCGGCCGCCGAGCGCCAGCAGGCCCTCGAGGAGCTGTCGGCGCTGCGCTGCGCCTACGGCGAGAAGCTGGCGCGCTACCGCGTCGTCGTCGCCGCCGAGCAGGAGCTGGAGCGCGAGGACGCCGAGCACCTGCGCGAGCTGAGCGAGCGCATCGAGGCGTCGCAGTGCGAGATCAACCGACTGCGACGCCTGCGCCCGATGGAGGTCGCGACGTGCGACTCGGCGCGCGCCGGCTGCGACCGCGACCTGACGGCCGCCGAGGAGGCGCTGCGGTTGGAGCTGGCGGCGGCCGCCGGCGCCGATCCGTGCACGACGCTCACCGCCGCCTGGCGCACCTACCACGTCTACGAGTGCGAGACGTTCGAGATCAACTTTCAGCTGTGCCCGCCCGAAGGCGAGCAGCTCGACCTCTGCTGCGCGCTGAAGCGCGACAACACCGTGCAGATCGAGTCGCTCGAGCGCGAAAAGCAAAAGCTGCAGCTGAAGATCGCGAGCTTCAACGAGGCCCTGCGGTGCGGCCTGCGCCGGCATGAGATCGTCCGCCGGATGGCCCAGTGCAAGACGCACGAGGAGATGAAGCGCATCGAGCAGGAACTGGAGCAGGAGGCGTCGGAGGACACGGTCCTGGAGGCGATCCTGCGCTGCGAGCGCCGCGTCAAGGAGATCTGCGCTTGGCAGGAGGTGCTCTACTCGCAGCAGGAGCGCGGCGTGTGCGCCGACCGCCCCGAGCCGGCGTTCCGCTTCGAGGATCTGAAGGCGGAGCACTCGGGCAAGTACATGATCGACATCGCCGATCGGGCCAGCCAGAGCCGCTTCCTCTGCTGCTTCAACCTGGTCGTGAAGCCGCGGCACGCGCTGCTCCGCGCCCAGAAGATCGAGGCGCGAGCCGGCGCCCCAGGCCAGCCCGCGACCGGCATTCCGTTCCACCTGGCGGTCGAGCGTCTGGCGCTCGACATGGACTACGCCTGTCGCTCGGTGCCCTACTACGTGCTGTGCAAGCGCATGCGCGACCTGGTCGACGACGAGCCGGTGCAGCGCCTCGGCGAGCACCTGTGCGACAAGTACGAACGCTTCGTCGCGCTCGTGTGCGACAAGGCATGCTTGACGCGCCCCGAGGAGGAGCGCAAACAGATCTCCCAGCACGTCCGCGCCTCGCTGCACGGCGTGACGCTGCAGGAGTTCAAGGACAGCGTCCGGCCCGAGATCCTGACCACCAACGTCTGGTCGCCCGGCGAGCAGGAGATGATCCGCGCGCTCGACAAGGACACGCGCCAGAGCAACGTGCCCAGCTCGCCGGCGGCCGCCCCGTCGCCCCTCGGCGGCCTATCGGCCGAGATGGAGGATCTGGAACCGAAGGTGTCGCCGGCCGCGAGCGACGAGGTCGACGGCGGCGGCATGACGCTCCGGACCAAGCAAAGCCTGCGCATGATGCACAGCAAAGCACGGATGGCACAGACGGGCAATCCGTGCGGCGGAGGCGGCGGCTGCGACGAGCTCGTCGTCGTCGCCGAGCTGTTGGTCGAGAAGGAGTCCGCCAAGCAGGAGGCGCTGACGCGGATGGCCGACATTCGCACGGCGGCGGTGGCGGCGCGGCGGCGTGGCGAGCGCGAGGCGTACGGCTGCCACCCGCACTATGCGTTCGCGCGGCTGCTGGCGTGCCGCGGAGCGGGCGTCGAGGAGTTTATTTCCAACCGCGCGCTCCTCAACGCCCGCTCGATGTTCGATCGGCCCCGCGCGCCGCGCGCCGCCAAGCTCGAGGAGGATCTGGCGCGGTCGATGCGCGCGCTGATCTCGGAGCCGATCTACCTGCAGGACGCGCACGGCCTGTGCGGCTACTACGGACTGTACTCGATCGCCTACTATGCGCCGCTGGTCACCGAGCTCGGCCGCTTCCTGGCCGACGCCATATCGATCGACGAGACCCTTGAGCGCGCCGCGTGCGAGGCCGTCTGCTCGGACGAGTGGGACCGCTGCGACGCGCTCGCCGAGTCGCTCGATCTGCATCTGGAGCAGCTGCGCCGGCTGGCGGCGCAGAAGCTCGGCCCGTGCACGCCTCCCGCCCCGAAGCAGCGCCTGCCCGAGGGACACGGCTACGTCGAGCGCACCGCCTGCACCCTTTGGTTCTCGGACGCGCGCAAGGACGCCGAGGCGCTGGCCATCAAGTGCAACGACTGGGACCAGAGCTTCCCCTCGAAGCTCTACGAAGAGAAGGGCGGCGACCCCAAGCGCACGCTCGAAGAGTCGCTGCGCGACTCGCGCTACACGGCTTTCTCCGACGCGCTGCACGACGTATTTTGCGAATGGCACGAGCGCGTCTTCTGTCAGCTGTGCGAGCTGGACTGCGCCGGCGTACGCGCGCACCACCGCTACGTCTGGAAGCTGCTGCGCTCGGAGGCCTACACGGCCGGCGCCGACCCGCGCCGCAAGCACGAGCTGTGGACGGCGCTGCTGGCGGTAGACAAGAACGCCGTCAGAGGCGTTCTGCACAACCTGGCGCGCTGGATGCGCTTCGCCGTCGAGGTGCCGGACGGCTGCGCCGTCGACATCGATTCGTTCGAGCAGCGCAAGTGCAAGACGGTCGCCGAGGCGCTGGCCGGGCGCGAGGCGGCGCTGGCCGCGGCCGGAGAGCCGCACTGCAAGCTGACGTTCCTCATGGCCGACCTGGCGCTGCGCTTCCACCGCGAGCTGCCCGTGTGGGACGTCGAGGTGGCGGCGTGGCGCCAGCGCATGATGCGCTGGTTCACCAAGCCGACGCCCGGCGCCTCGCCCGGCCTGCGCGCCGGCGCCTGGGCGACCGACCCGTGGAAGGAGACGATGCTGATGCTCGACTCGCTGCACGCCCGATTCTCGGTGTTGAACACGCCCGCGGCGAGCGCGCAGATCCTGGCCGATCGCCGCCGCCTGATCTGTTCGTTCGCGGACGAGACGACGCTCGAGCGGCATCTGGGAGGATCGACGCTGCAGCTGGCGCGGGCCTACTGCTCGCCGCTCTCGGAAAAGTACGAGCGCACCGAGTGGTTCCTGCGGCTGGTCGAGGACCTGTCTGCGCTGTACCAGCGCACCGCCGCGGCGCTGCTGGCCTGGTTCGACGAGTGGGCGCAGGACGCGCTGCCGCTGCGCTTCTGCTTCAAGAAGGACCCGCCGCGCGCCGACGAAGCCGCCGATCGACTGCGCCCGGAGCTCCCCTGCATGGAGCTGGCGCTCGAGTCGATCCTGTCGACGGCGCTGACCTACCGCACCTACGCCCTGCGCCGCGCGATGCAGCGAGAGCGCGTCCACATGCTCGGCATGCGCGCCAAGGGCGAGCCGACGCTGGTGCCGGCCGACGACTCGTACCTGTCCGCGCGCGAGGAGTTCTACCGATCGTTTTCCGACGACGGCGTGCGCAGTGCTGTGAAGATCGTCTGGCCGATGCAGCAGTGGATCGGCACGCAGCTGCCGCGAGAAGTATCCGAGGGCGGATCGCTGCACGACGCGCTGGTCTACCTGCGCGAGCGCCGCATCTGGAACGGCACCGGCCACGAGCGCACCGCCGTCGAGTCGATGGTGCTGCTCTGGCGCCGGCTGTGCCAGGCCGAGGCGCTCGGCTTCGAGCGCCTGCTCGCCGGCGGGTGCGCCGCGGCGGTCACCGAGGCGGCGCAGCGCTACGTTCGCGACTACGCGGCACGCACCAACGTCGATGCGCTTCGCCAGTCGCTCGGCGCCTCGCGGCGCTCGATCGCCGAGGCCGAGCTGGCGGCGCTCGAATACTACGCGCAGGACGCGTGGCGGGAGCTACCGCTCGACCGCCGATTCGCCTACATGCCGCAGCACCTGGCCGAGCGCCTGGAGCGCAAGCACGCCAGCGACATCGCGCAGCGGCACCGCAATCCGATCTACGTCGACCCGGCCGAGGCGCTGTCGATCGAGGCGGCGTCGGCCGACAACGTCAACCCGCTGCCGTTCGCCGAGAACCTCGCCGCGGAGAACTACGTGCAGGGCGTGCGCGACACGATGTTCTTTGTCGACGACGCCTCGCCCGAGCCGGACGCCAACGTCTACCCGGGCTACGAGAACCTCTACGTGCGCGTGTTCTACCGGGCGCTGAACCTGTCGCTCGACCACATCGACTGGGCCAACGAGCGCGATCTGATCGCGCGCCTGCTGACGGTGCTTCGCTTCCTGCACTGCCGCGACGCATTTGCGTTCCTCTACGGCGAAGAGTACAACCTGAAGAAGCTCGGGCAGGTCGTATCCAGCGACAGCGGAGGCGACAGCACCGCCCTGTGGCGCTGCATGTTCATGGCGCTGGCGCGCCTCTCGACGCTGCACGTCAACACGGTCGAGTGGTCGGCCGACTATGTCCAGATCAAGAACCGCCTCGTGGCGCTGCCGACGATCGCGGACGCCTTCAAGGACAGCAAGCAGGCGAAGCCGTTCGCCGAGCGCAAGGCCGAGCTGCGGCAGGCGGTCGTCGCGCGCATCGCCGACTTTCGCCAGGCGGAGCTGACGACCGAGCAGTTCCAGATCGACTACATCCCGAAGCAGTGGCTGCAGTCCGGGCTGCGCACGGCGGTCGTCGAGGCGACCGGCACGCTGGCGGTCGACGGCCGCATCGATCCGGAGATGGCCTACGTCATCGTGCACCGCATCGTCCAGGCGGTCGACGACGCCGCCCGCAACAACAAGCGCATCAAGCGTCCGACGTTCGACAAGGCGCTGTCCGAGTTTGAGCGCGTCCTCGTGGCGAACGCCGCCGAGCCGGCCGGCGAGCCGGCTCGCCGCGAGTTCGAGATGATCAGCACCGAGCTGAGCGCCGCTCGGAAGGAGCGCGCGGCGTCCATCCCCCCGACGTCGGCGCTCGGCTCGCTGCTGCGCACGGCGGCGGCGGCGGCCTCGCGCAGCAGCCCGCTCGAAGGCCGCATCCGGACGCTCGAAACGAAGCGCGCCGCGATGATTGCACGCTACCCCGAATTGGCGCGCATCGATGTATAAAAAATATCTGACCATTTCCTCATTCGGGAGTGTCATGGAAGGCGCCGGTGACGTGTGCAGCGTGGCGGTAGTCGGGGCACAGGGGCACAAACTGCTCGACGGGCGCTTGCGCCAGGACCCCACCGTCATCATGGACACGGGCATGGAGCCGGTGATGGTATGCTCTCAGATACGCACCTGTCAACCCAAGGCGACGGTCGTCGTGGTGGACGCGTGCGACGAGTCGTCGGTCGATCGCGCCGGTCGCATCTGGCGCGAGCTGGAGCGCCAGGAAGCGGGCGAGGCGGCGCCCTACACGATGCTCGTCATCGTGAACTGGGACGCGGGCGAGCGGCAGCTTCGGCGGCGCATCGACGAGCTCGGCAACAAGACCGACCGCACGGCCGAGGTGTGCGCGGGCGACCGCGACGGTTTTTTCGCGTGCGTCCAGCACGCCATACGTCGCTCGCCGCGCAGATAAATGCACCTTTAGCGGCCGAGCGCGTCTTCTCGTCATGCATTTCGACGTCCCGCTGTCGTCGCCGGTGGCGGCCACGCTGGCCTACTGGGTCGGTCTCTGTGCGCTGCGCAGGGCGAAGCTGCCGCGGCTCGAGCTTCGGCGCTTCACCGTGGCGCACGACCTCGCCCTGCGCGCCTTCTCGGCCGTGCTTCTTGGGCTGTTGGTGGGGGATGGGGCGCGCGCCGCGCGCGAGCCCGGCCGGGTGGTGGTGTGGTGCGACGCGCGGCGCACGGGCGCGTCGCTCGACGGGCGCCTGGCGCTGTGGTTCACGCTGTTCTACGCGAGCAAGATCTACGAGTTTATCGACACGGTGCTGCTGGTGCTGAAGGGCAAGGAGGTGATCGCGCTGCACAGCTTCCACCACTGGTCGACCTTGTGGGTCGTCTGGGTGCCGATGGTCGAGCGCGTCGCCGTCGCCTGGGTCGCCATCTGCGCCAACCTCGCCGTCCACGTCATCATGTACTACTACTATGCGATGGCGGCGATGGGCCGGCCGAGCGTCTGGAAGCGCTGGCTGACGACGGCCCAGATCGCCCAGTTTGTCGCCGACATCGCCTCGGTCGTGCCGGCGCTGCTGCACGGAGGTTGCAGCGGCAGCACCGCAGGCCACGTGCTGCCGACGGCGATCGTCGCCGTGTTTCTGGCAATGTTTGTCGATTTCTACCGCCGCTCGTATCGATCGTCGTCGTCAGTGAAGGATAAAGTCCTCTGATGCGCGGTATCGAGCCAGTCGCTCCTCGCGCTGGCGCTGCATCTGCCGCAGCGTCTCGTCGACGATCCGCTCGTTCTCCAGGCGCAGCTGTTCGGAATTGTCCGGAGCAGGAGCGGCGGGCACCGCGGCCGGTTCGTCCGGGTGGATGCCTGGGATGCAGATCGGTCGGTTGCGGAGCTGGTCGAGGCGCAGGTCCTTCCACCGGTAGCGGTTCATGTCCAGGTGGCCGTTCAGCACGCGCACGAGGCCGTCGAGCAGGTACTGGTCCGAAGTGTCGACGACGTCGCTCGTCAGCATCGCCTTGGCGTCGTCGGCCAGCGGCACCTCCTGCGGGATGATAAAGATAGTGAAGATGGCGTCGGTCAGGCGCCGGCGAAGGTTCTCGTCGTCGCAGTCGTTGCGCAGCATGATCGCCACGAAGAGGCGGAACGACGCCTCGATGCCTCGGTCGGCGATGAACTGCCGCACGACCAGCTCCGGCCGATCGCACTGCTGCTTCAGATCTTCAAACTCGCGACAGCGGTCGAGCGCGATGCGCATGTGCGCGGGATTGTCGGGGCTGATCGAGCGCAGCATCGCCTGCGCCTCGGCGTCCTCGTGCACCGCCACCGACGCAAAGCCACTCGAGAAGCCAATGTCGGAGCGCGCAAAACGGAACGTGGGCTCGAGCAGGTCCACGAGCGACCAGGCCACGACGGCCAGGGCGGCCGTCGCCGTCGCCGCGTAGACCATCGGAGCTAGGTCGCGCACGAAATGCGTCGGGGCCGAAAGCACCGGTATCGCCGCCAGGAACGCCAGGCACAGGCGGCGCGTGCGTCGATCGTAGCGCAGCGAGTCGCGCTCGACCTCGGGCGAGTAGTCGCATCGATCCGATTTCCAGACGTGCCGCGCGGCGAACGCGCACACCAGCAGCTGGCACAGGAACGGCGCCAGCTGGAAGAACATCGGCGGGTAGCACGGACCGACGGCGATGCTGTAGGGCACGACCATCGCAAAGAACACGCCGGCGGCAAACAGCGTGACGCCGGCGGACAGATGCGGAATCGCCGACAGCGGCTGCCACTTTTCGAGCATCGAGGCGGCGACGGCGACGGTCCAGCCGCAGCAGCCGAGCAGTCGCGTCAGCCACAGGCTCCAGCCGACGCACGGCATCACCGGCTGCGTCCCAAAGACCCACAGGGCGCCGAGCAGCAGCGCGATCAGGCGCACCGGCCATGCGAAGCGCGCGAGCGACGGCACCGAGGAGTTGCGCCACAGCACAAACACCGACTCGGCACAGAGGCACACCCAGAACCAGCCGGCGCACCAGAACCAGTTGGAAATCTGCATCGGGCGGGCAGTGCTTGTACGCCGGGCTTTGTAGCAAGCGGTTTTATTGTCGCTTGCATCGGCGGCGCCGCCGCTTTATGACGATGCAGGAAGCGAAAGCGGCGCACCGCTCGGCGGGCTTGTACTTGAGGCGCTTGGGCAGAAACCGGACTTCCCAGCCGCGGCGCGGCCGGTGTTTCGCGTGGTTCCATACGAGCGAGAACCAGCGCGTGTCGGTCGAGGCCGGAAGCAGATAGACGGCCGTGCACCGTTTCGATCGCGCGCCCTTTTCGATCCAGCGCACGATGTTGCGGTCGAAAAACGGATGGCACCAGACTCGCTCGCCGTTCCACTTTTGCGCCAGGCCGTCGTCCTTCTTGGTCCAGTGCCGCGGCAACTTGGCGTTCGAGTCGGAGCTGCACGCGTCGACGGTGAAGCGAAACTCGGCGTTCAGCGCCTCCCAGAGGTCGTCGGGCACTCCGAGGCAGCTGTCCTCGGTGAGCGGCTTGAGGTGATCGCGAGCGCGCGCTCGCGACGCCATCGCCGTTGCGCGCAAAATCGAGTCCGCGGCAGCTATATAGGACGAGAAGAATCCCGCCATTTCCTACGATGCTGTCCGCTTCGCCCACCGTTTCGCGCGCCGATGCGGCCGGCGCGATGCTGCAGCGGGCGGCGCTGCTGCGGCCCGACATTGCGCTCAATTTCGACCTGGAACTCGAGCTGACCAACTTTGCGGCCGAAGAGCGGCGCCCGCAGCTGCACCTGTGGATGAGCTATTTCCAGGAGCAGACGGCCCGGACGTGCGAGCTCGAAGTCGCCGGCAAGCGCACCAAGCGACACAACGTCGCGCTGATGGTCAACGCCCCGCTGATGCCGGCCGACTGCTGCATCGACATGGATCTGGTGACGCTCGTCCCGAACCCGGACATCCCGGGCGTCGACGGCTTTGTCATGAGCGGCTACACGTCGTTCCTGGTCAGCGACCTGGCCCGGCTGAAACCGGGCGAGTCGCTGCAGGCGGACGTCTCCATCGGGGGCGACGAATACACCAAGGGCGTCGTGCATCTGACGATGCGCACCGCGCCGGTGCTGCGCTGCCGCGTCGTCGGCCACCCGCTGCTCGACCGCGATAACCTCAGACAGCTGTTCAAAAAGTTCAAGTGGGCCGGCCTGTCGATGTTCGACAACCAGAGCTCCAAGGGCATCAAGCCGCTGCGCGACGTCTGCCGCCGGACGCACGTCCTGTCGTGGCGCACGCGCTGGGGCCACCTGCCGACCGAGTTTTTCTTTGTCGACAACACGCGCGACTGCGGCCGCCCGGGCGAGGCGTTCTTCGCAAAGCTGCTGGCCGAGGCGGTCGCCGCTCGGCCGTGGTCGCGCGCCGATCTGCTCGAGGTGGCCAAGCTGCAGCTGGTCGATCGGCGCGACTCGGGCGACTACGACGAGCGGTTCCACCGGGCGGTGCTGGTGTTCGCCACGATGCTCCAGCTGGTGATGAACTCGGCGGCCTACATCACCGACCTGTGGTACCGCGCCAACGGCCGCGTCGAGGAGCGCGACTCGTACGACGACATGCTGGCCCGGCGCGGCAACGGAGACTGCGAAGAGTTTCCGCGCGTCATGTGCTGGCTGATCATCTGGCTGCGCAAGATCGAGCGCATCCGCGACCCGCTGCTCGCCTACATGCAAATGATCGCCGACCTGTACATCGAGATGGGCGTCGACGGCAACGTGTCGGCCAACAAGGCCGGCAACAACGCCCGCTCGTCGGGCGACGATTTCGGCGCGCACATGTTTGGCCTGCTGATACCGGTCCTCAAATTCGAGGAGCTCGTACACCGCGGCAGCAAGGGTCGCGACTTTCGCCTGCCGCGCTACGGGAGCGGCGCGCGCTACCCGTGGGAGCGGCGGTTGCGCATCGCGGTGCTCGAGGGCACGTCGCGCGTCTTCCCGTTCTTCGAGCCGCTCGGACAGCTCTTTCCGGACCTGCGCCGGCACGAGGACGCGGCGTCGCGCGCTTTGCGAGCGCTGAGGAGCGCCGATCCGAAGCTGTTCGGCGAGGTGTTTACGCGCGAGTCGCACCACGGCCGCGACACCTACCACTACGATAGGGCGCAATTCGAGCGAGACTGGAGCGGATCTCTCTACGGCTTCTACCGCACGGTCAACGAGGGCTACAGCGGCTACGCGATCGAGCTCGGAGGACGGCTGGGACGCTGGGCGTTCGTCACCAAGGTCAGCAACGAGTGGCGCTACGGCGTGCCGATCGAGGCGCTGATATTCGACGACCCGAACGTCGCCGTCATGTTTCAGATGCCGCTCACCGAGGCGGTGCTGTGCGCGACCAAGATCGCGCTCGAGCACGTCCGGCGCACCCCCGTCGACATCCCCGCCGGCCCGACCAAGACCTACGAGGCGGCCGAAGCGGCCGTGAAGGGGGTGGCAAAGAAGGACAGCGCCCCCTTCGCTACGCTCGATCTCTACACCGAGCCGCGGATGGTGCCGGACGCGCAGGCGCTCGCTCGCGCCCTGGAAAAGGCGGCCCGCGAGCCGTGGTTTATCGGCGCCGAGATGAACGCGATGCGCTTCTTCGACGGGTTCGAGTGCGCTCGCCTGCGCCTTCGGCTCGCCCAGTAAAGCGAGCTCGGCCCGCAGGCCCCTTTCACAAGACAAGCCTGAACGCAGTGATCTCCTTCTTGAGTCGCGCGTTCTCAGACTCCAATACCGCGATCCTCCGTTCGTAGGCCTCTCGATTGCGATTCTCCCGGCGCAAATTCGCCTGGCGCTCTCGGCCGATCGAAGCCAGCCGATCTTTGAGAGATTCGATCTTTCGGGTTTGCGCTTCGGTTTCCTCTCGGTATCGCTCCTCCATCTCGGTCCTCTCTCGATCCATTGCCGCTCTCTGGAGATTCCATGCTGCGTCGGCTTCCTTCTCGAGCGCGGCCACGCGATCCTGAAGGCGAATGCACTGTTCGGCGAGACGTCGGGTGAATGGATTCCATTTGCTGTCCCACTTGGGGGCGAACTCTATGTCCGCGGCGCTCGTTGTCGATCCGGCCATGCGTTCGATGAACAACCCTTCGCGCTCCACGACACTCTCTACACGACAAGCGTTTAGCATTTCATAGATTTGATGTAGCTATCGATTTGCTCGTCGGTGTAGCGATACGGAGCGGCTCGGAGCGCCTCTCGGCCGAGCCGCGCCTGCTCCTCGGGCCCGGCGTCGGCGTGCTCTTGCAGCACGAGGGTCAGCGCGCGCAGGGCGTAACCGCTCGGCGTCTCGGACTGCACCGAGCGGTCCCACTCGCGCAGCCACTGCTTCAGCCGCTCCATGGGCCGGTCGACGACGAACGGGAGCATCGCCGCCTCGAAGAACGCCAGAAACTCTCCGTTGATCCGCTCGGCCGACGCCCGCTCGTGCCGCATATGGCACAGCGCGCTGTAGCACAGCATGACGTAGCGCGAAAAGAGCGCGTTCGACTCGACCACCGGGCACTGACGGAACGCCTCGCGCATCCGGTCGCCGCACGCCTTCAGCTCGGCGTCGCTCTCCGGCAGCGCCGCCTCGGGCATCGTGTGGTCGCCGTAGCGCACGCCCTCGTAGCACCACAGGCGGTGCGGCTGCACGCCGGCCCAGTGCTGGCGCTGGCACGCAGGGCCGCAGTAGCGCGCCACCTTGCACCGCGAACAGCGCCATCGCGCAGCGGCCTCGATCGACTTGGAGCACTGACAGCAGTAGTGATGCGCGACGGCGGAGGCCATGCAATCTGTCGCCGGGGGGTGTGCGCGCAGGCGTCCCGTCTATGTTCGCCGCCGTGCCGCACGGTTATTATTTCTTCGTGAAATGCGGGGATGCCTTTTACTATAAAAGGGAAGGGAAACCGAGGAGCGTCGTGCTGCCCTTCCCGCCCACCCGCCGGCGGCGATGGCGTCCCTTTCGGTGCACATCAAAGAGATGACGCGAGCTATACTGGACGACCCCGTATATCAGGGGCGCTCCGAAACCGACCGAATGTGCACCCGCTGCCGCAGGGCCAACCGGAAGGCAAAGAAATGCACCGGATGCGAGCAAGCGTTTTACTGCAACGCCGAATGTCAACGGTTCGACTGGCCTCTGCACCGCGATCGTTGCAAAGAGGCACGTTCCCGGCGCGAAGCGGCCGGAGACGACTGGCGAGAGCGGATGGCCGCCAATCGCCGCTTGGTTCGATGTATGATAGCCGGCCTCGAGCTGAATGTCGTCCAGCTTCCGACCGCGATGGCCTATGCGTCGGTCACGAAAATCCGCCACTGGCCGCTGGAAAAAGTGGCCGGCACGGCGCGCCTCTTCGCCTTGTTAGTCACCTATCGAGGACCGGAGATGGTCGACCGACGAGAGTTCCTCGGGCGCTTTCTCGAGTCGCTGATGGACGTCGCTTTCGCTGCAGCTCCCGGTAGCCCCTCTCCGGCGTTGCGTTCCGGAGACTTTGAATGGAAATGCATCGACCGCAGCGAAATCGACGAACACCGGGGAGATTCGCTGTCCGACCCCGACCGAATCATCGTGGTGGTCTGCTCGGCGATCGACAATCTAGAAGTACACTCTGACGGCTGTATCGCCGGAATGGCACGCGAGGGAGACGACCTCGACAAACTCGTCGCCCACGGACGGCGACTCGTGGCCGAACGAGAGAGCGCGGACGACTCGCGCCCCCCGTTCGTTCGTCGCAAGTAAAACGACGAGCGCGACGCTCGCTGTCGCGCAGCCGGTCGGGGGATGTGGCGTCCGTCCGTCCGCGGTAGTTACGACCGTTTGGCATTGCGGCTTGCAGGCCCGGCATCTTGGAGACGTTTTTTATGCCACGGCGATGTCCAGGACCTTAAAGTCCGACTGGTGGCGGATCAACGGGGTCCAGGTGCAGGCGGCGCGCACCACGGAGCTGCCGGGCGGTGCCGAGGCGCTGACCTCGTCCAGATAGACAAAATCGTAGCCCGAGCGGGCGGCGCCGGGCTTGGCGAAGGTGACGCGCGAGGCGATCTCTTCGCAGGCGCGCCGGTCGATCTCCTTGTCGAAAAACTCGCGGACCGTCAGAAGCGCCTTGTCGCCGTGCACGACGTAGAGCATCCGGGCCTTGGGGTTCTCGATGGCGTCGTCGATCAGCTGGCCGACGAGCAGCGAGGTCTTGCCGGCGCGGCGCCGGGCCTGTACGCAGGCGCGCTTCTCGCGCGCAAACAGGGCCTTGGCTTGTTCCATGGGGTCTCGCACCGATACGTCTCCGTTCTCATATTTATTCGTCGTCATTTTCGTTTGGCGAATCGGACGAGTCGCCGTCGTCGTCGCCGCCGCCGCCGCAGCACGTCTTGCCGCAGCCCTCGCAGCGCTGGCGTTCGCAGCCGTCGCACGACTCGAGCGTTTCGCAGCAGTAGACCTTCTGGCACAGCTCGCAAAAGTGCTCGCACCAGTCCTCGGTCTCGTAGCACGCCTGGCAGGCGCCCTTGTGGCACCGCGCGCACTCGTACTCGCGACCGCCGGTGCAATCGATCGTCCCTCTGAGATCGCAGTCGGAGCAGTTGGCGGCGCATCGCGAGCAGTGGCCGGCGTCGCACCGTGTGCAGTACACGTTCTTACGGCAGCAGCTGCTGGTTTCGCACGCCTCGCAGTAGCCGTCCTTCCACCCCGGCGCCTCGGTCGAGCAGTCCCAGCAGACCCACTTGTGGCAATCGGTGCACTGGACCATGTTGCCAATGTCGTCGGAGCCGAGGCACAGCCCCGGCATCTTCTCGGTGCACTCGGGCACCGGAACAGGCCCGGACGGCTTTTGTTTCTTCTCGGACGACTTGTTCGCCGGAGCAACAGCGGAGCGCTTGACGGCGGTGGCGGCCATGATACAAATGAAAAGCCGGCGCGCGCCCGGGTTCCTTTAATGGGAAATTTGCGGGGACATCTTTCCCCGCGACACCAGCGCCGCGTGCAGGGCGCCGGGCCCGTCCGCCGACGAGGAGTAGTAGACCAGCTCCAGGCCTCGGCCGGCTAGCTCGTAGTTCATCACGAGAACCTCGTCGGCAGAGGGCGCGAAGGGCAGGAGGACGTCGTAGGTCGTGGGCGGAACGGACATCGTCCCGCACTCGGCGCTCTTGCGAGCCGACTCGACGATCGCCTTGCGAAGCTTCGTGAGACGCTCTTCGGGTGTGCGTCTCACGACAACGTCGACGCGATGGCGCAACAGCCCCTCAGAGTCGAACCACTCGGGGAATCGCTGCATGCGGGGCGAGGGGCTAGTTCAACAGACGCCACTTCCGGAAAAGGCATTTGCAACCGGCCCACATGTTTGACGACCTGGAGGCGCTCGAGGCCGAGCAGGCGCAGGAGGCGCTGCTCGATGCCGAGCTGCAGGCGCAGCTGGCGGAGGTCAAGGAAGAGCTCGGCAAGAAGCGCAAGAGCGCCGGAGCCTCCGACAAACGCGAGGTGTCGGCGGTGGCCAAGATGCGGCGCAAGTTCAACGACAGCGGCAAGCTGCTGCGGCAGCAGCTGAAGGACGAGCGCGACGATCAGGCGATGTCGATGCAGGCGCAGGCGGTCGACTCGCAGGCGCTGACCGACAAGCTCGAGGACGCGCGGCGCATCCACCGCGAGATGCAGCCGTTCGTCAAGCAGTACCTGAAGAAGAGCGCGCCGCTGAAGACCTCGGACGTCGCGAGGTTGAACGACACGGTCGAGGCAGCGATACGCGACCTGGCCGCCATCTGCAACCGCCTGCTCGACGCGCAGAAGAAGCGCGACAAGGAGGCGGCGTCGCGCACCGCCCGCATCGACAAGATCGAGAAGCGCGTCGACGACTCGATCCGCAACCTGCTCGACCAGGTCAACGCGCTGGCCAGCGGCGCGCAGCGCGTCACGTTCGAGATCGAACGCGGGCCGGCGGCGAAAAAGGCGGCGGCGGCGACTCCCGTTGCTGCGCCCGCCGTGCACCGATCGTTCGTCGCCAGCCCGGTCGACATGCACCGCGACCAGCTGCTGGCCAAGCGGCGCGAGGTCGATCCGTCGTTCGTACCGCCGGCGGTCCTGCCGCGCTACATGCTCGAAGGAACGGAATAAAACACCCTCCGTATATTGGTTTTCGTCGGGTGCCATCGGGCACCAGCGATGGAGAGCGACGTCACGGCGACGCTGCAGACGCGCGACGCGACGACCTATGCCCAGACCAACAACCGGCTGGCCCGGTACTTTGGCCCGCCGCAGGGCGAGGTCAAGGTCGGCGCCTACGACCGGCTGGCGGTGGCGACCAACACGCTGCCCGACGCCTACAGGGGGAGGAACCTCTTCTTGAGGGATACGATCGACGGGTTCATTTTCGATAACAACGAATGGATGACCACGCTGGCGTTCCCGTGGCTCTACACCGACGAGCACAACATCGCCTGGAACGAGTGGCACTTCAACGGGGCGCTCGCGGGAGAGGTGCCACCGGAGGGCATCTCGCGCCTGATCACGACGAGCAGCAGCCAGAAGGAGGCGCGCGTGGTGCGGCGCGGCCTGGCGTTCATCCTCGAGCACGGCTTCTGGCGCACGCCGGCCGGCGACGAGCAGTACCGGCGCAACATCCTAGGCATCAAGCAGTGCGTGCAAGAGACGCAGAACTACGACGTCAGCGTCGCGATCCGCTACTGCCGCAACTATGACCGCGAGTACCGGCGCAAGCGGAACATGCTCCAGGTGCCGGTCAAGGCGCTGATGGCCGAGGAGATCGACTACTTCATCGTGCTGCAGAAAGGCTCGACCAAGCTCGACTACCTGATCACCAAGATGCTCAAGCGCATGGCCTACCACAAGGTCATCCCGGATCTGATGATCGCGCCCAAGGACTTCCGCATGTACTACGGCAAGCTCGACCCGGTCAAGACCGCGTACTACTCGTACGGCCCCGACGGCGTGATGGCGCTGAAGGCGGGACCGGACGCCCCGACGTCGATCCAGGGCATGACCGTCGTCGAGTCGCGCCACCTCGACATCCAGGAGAACGAGCCGCCCGTCGACGTCTTCCTCGACGATTTCGTGCACGGCACGCACTATTTCCTGCGCGATCCGGCGTTCGGCGAGAAGCACGACAACTATCGCACCTCGTGGCTCGACGCGTACATCTACAACGAGGACCAGCAGGACGACTTTGTCAAGGTGCAGTTCCAGGAGGCGTTCAAGTTTTGCCAGCGCTTCGACGAGACCAACGGTGGCAAGCCGACCGACGATCACGAGAAGCTGCTCGACAGCGGCGCCCTGCGCCGCCTGTTCTACAGCTCCGCCGGCGGCTATGCCGGCGCAGGCCCGGGCGTCGACCAGAAGCTGGAGGAGCCGCTGCGCGACATGTTCATCTATC
>VFSW01003593.1_pt1 | contig 23242 bp, 23 predicted proteins | sample 5358111 | NCBI WGS metagenome assembly VFSW01 (sample SAMN11554181, study PRJNA540505) | mine drainage metagenome | isolation source: sediment from site ElyBrook_90M | place: USA: Ely Copper Mine, Vershire, VT | collected 2017
CCGCGGCGAGCAGGTCGCACATGCTCTCGTCGTCGTCGACGACGAGGACACGCGCGCGCGGTCGATTCGGGTGCGTTCCCATCAGTTCACAGGATGCCCCAACACTGGTTGGCGGGGCGAGCCTGAATCTAATTTGAGTATGCCGAATTCGCACGTCGACTGGGGTTGTGCGCCCTATCCGTAACGGGATGCGCGCGTGTGACATTTTGCCACGCTTGATGAGGGCCATGGGAAGCACCGGGCTCGTGGCCGACAACGGCGCGACAATCCGCCTCGCGTGGCGCGGCTGTCCCCGGCTTTCACGGCGATCGCGGCTCGATCGGCGCGAGCCGCGCGTGCTCTCCGGCGTCGAGCTCGTGGCGTGGACCATGCAGTGCGAAGGACATGCCCGAGGGAGAGCACCCCGTCCCGCCCACGGCTCTGGTCGCTGACGACGACGAGGACATGCGCGCGCTCGTCGCGAGCGTGCTCTCTGCGGATGGTTACCGGGTCCTCGAGGCATGCGACGGCGCCGAGCTGCTCGAGCAGCTGGAGCGCGCCCTCGCCGACTCGGACACGCGCCCCGACGTCGTGGTGACCGACATCATGATGCCCCGCCTGTCGGGGCTCGGCGTCCTCGACGCCATCCGGAAGGCGCAGCTGCACTTCCCCGTCATCCTCATGACCGTGCTGCCGGACCAGGCCGTGCATCTGGTGGCGCGAAGGCTGGGGGCGGCGGGCGTACTGCACAAGCCGTTCGGTCCCGAGGAGATCCGCGCTGCGGTCATCAGCGCCTGCATGAGCTACCCGACGCGCCCGTCACTACGGCCCTAGGCCGCCCGAGCGCGCTCCCAGGTACCCCGATTGCAGGCAAGGGCTGCATGAGGCATCTAGCAAACGGTTCACTGTCCCTCGCGATGGCGCTCGTCCTCGTCGCCGTCGCCTGCGAGTCTCCGGCCCCACCGGCGGTCGCTCCCTCGGCCGCAACCGCCACCGATCCGCTCCCTGCGCCCAACGGCGTCACCATGAAGCAAGCGCCGTCGCCCTCCGCCCCGCAGTACGGTCCGCGGAGCCCCATGGTCCCCGGCGCGGAGGTCGACAGTGACCTGGACGCGCTCGACGACGGCCAGCTCGCGGGCATCGTTCGCGCGATCCACGAGACCGAGGCGGAGATGACGACGCTGGCCAGCGCGAGAGCGGTCACGCCTGCGGTCCGGAGCTTCGCCCGCGACGCATCCGAGGCCCACCGGGCCGCAGACGATCAGCTCCGCGTGATCCTCGGGCTGGTCGGCGTCGTCCCCACCGGCTGCGCGCGGAGCGCTTCGCTGCGCGCGGACGCGCAGAGCGAAGTGGACGAGCTGCAGCTGACCGACGGGCGGGACTTCGATCGCAGGTTCGTCGACGAGCAGGTGGCCCTGCATCGCATGGCCGACGATCTGCTCGACGGCATCGCGCTCAAGACCAAGAACCCGATGCTCAAGGCCCAGATCAAGGCCGACCTGGCCGTCATCGACGATCGCTTGCTCCAGGCCCGGCGACTCCAGCAGGCGCTTGCCGGACGGGCGCCCTAGGAGGCCCGCCCACGCCGGCGGCGCAACCCGCTGACGAGCGCCGCGCCCATCACGCCGAAGAGCCCCCATGCCGCGCCGTTCGACGAATCCTCCCCGGGCGCCGCGGCGCACGAGATCGACCCGCTCCCGGTGCACTGGTTGCCCGAGCACACGCCGGACCCGGTGACGGAGATCTTGGACGACAGGACCTCGTTGAGCGCAGAGACGCAGGCGTTCACGTCGCTCGCGCTGACGTAGGCGCCGTCGCAGAAGATGGCGCCCGACGACTTGCACTGCGTGGTGCAGTCGCTCGAAAGCTCGCTGCGACACTGGGAGTAGCTGCTCTCCTGGCACTTCTCCTGGCAGCTCACGTTCGCGCTCGCCGTACACGAGCCGGTGCAGTCCGCGTTGCACTTGGTCGTGCAGCTGGCGGTCGTCGGGACCTCGGTGCACTGGGTCGTGCAGTGGTCGCTGCAGCAGGCGCTGCACGAGGCCTGGCAGTCGGTCGACGACGTGACCGTCGAGCCGTCCGGGCCCGACGACGACGAGCTGGAGGAGGTGCACGACGCGCTGCACCCGGACTCGCAGCGCGAGCTGCAGTCGGTGGTGCAGTCGAACTGCGGGGGACTCTGGGAGCACATCGACGAACAGCTCGACTGACAGCTCGACGTGCACGTCGCGTCGGCCGAGGCGTTGCACTGGCTGTTGCACTGCTGCTCCAGCTTCGCGGCGCACGCCTGCTCGCAGGTCTCCGGGGCACACTGCGTGGAGCAGTCGCTCTGCGAGACGAGGTTGCAGTGCGCTCCGGCGTCGATGTCGATGTCTCCGCAGGCGGAGATGTTGGCCATGGCGATCCTGGGCGTACCCAGCAGACCGGCCAAAGCAATCGCGGGAAGTGCCCAGTGACTCAGGCGGTGTCGGTGGATCTTCATGAAGGATCGGTGCTGCAACGCGCAGACCACGCCGCCATCTCGCTTTCCGGCGCGGGGGATTTCGACGTTCGACGATCGCGGCAACCCGTCCGCGCTCGGACGCGCCCGTCGTGGCGCTCCTGCCGCTCCGTGGCATCGCGCCTCGACTGTGCAGCGCTTTCGGCCCTCGAACGGTGGCCCGGAGGTTGCGTCGATGTGGGCGATGAGCGTCAGCGATGCAGCACGATCCCGCGAGGTCGCCGAGGCGGCACGCGAGACGGAGTGGAAGAGGGAGAGCTTCCTGCGCGATCTCTTCCTCGGCTCCTACAGGCTCGACCTCGTCGTCCCGTATCCGGAGCCGGTGACCGAGCGACCCGCATTCGCCGCCTTCTACGAGAACCTCCGCAGGTTCCTCGTCGAGCACGTGGACCCCGTCACCATCGATGCCCTGGGCGAGTACCCGCGCTCCGTCCTCACCGGGCTCGCCGCGCTGGGGGCGTTCGGAATGAAGATCCCCGTGGCCTACGGGGGGCTGGGATTCACCCAGCGCGAGTACGAGCGCGTCATGGAGCTGGTGGGGAGCTACGACGCGAACATCACGGCGCTGCTCTCCGCGCACCAGTCGATCGGCGTGCCGCAGCCGCTGCGGCTCTTCGGCACCGAGGCGCAGAAGCGCAGGTACCTGCCGCTCTGCGCGCGCGGGGCCATCTCCGGCTTCGCTCTCACGGAGCCGACCGTGGGCTCGGATCCGGCGCGGATCACGACCTTCGCCGAGCCGACGCCGGACGGTCGAGGCTACGTGCTCAACGGCACGAAGCTCTGGTGCACCAACGGCACGCTGGCCGAGGTCCTCGTCGTGATGGCGAGGACTCCGGGAGACCGCATCAGCGCGTTCATCGTCGAGACGCGATGGAAGGGCTTCCAGGTGCTGCGTCGCTGTCACTTCATGGGCCTTCGAGCGCTCGCGAACGCGCAGGTCGCGTTCCGTGACGTGCTCGTCCCGAGGGAGAACCTCATCGGGCAGGAGGGAGAAGGGCTCAAGATCGCCCTGGTCACGCTGAACACCGGTCGCCTCGCGCTGCCCGCCGCGACCTCGGGCGCCGTCAAGGCGTGTCTCGAGGTGTGCAGGAAGTGGTCGAACGTGCGGGTCCAGTGGGGGCAGCCCATCGGCAAGCACGAGGCCATCGCGCACAAGCTGGCGGACATGGCGGCATCCGCCTTCGCCATGGAATCGGTCGCCGAGCTCGCGGCGGACATGGCCGATCGAGAAGGCTACGACGTGCGCCTCGAGGCCGCGGCCGCGAAGGAGTGGAACACCGTACGACAGTGGCAGGTCGTCGACGACGCGCTCGAGATACGCGGCGGTCGCGGCTACGAGACGGAACGGTCGCTGACCGCGCGTGGCGAGGTGCCCATCGGCGTCGAGCGGATGATGCGCGACTCGAGGATCAACCGCATCTTCGAGGGCTCCAGCGAGATCATGCACCTCATTCATGGCGCGCGAGGCCGTCGACAAGCACCTGAAGGTCGCCGGGGCCCTCGTCGATCCCAGGACGACCCCGCGCGAGAAGCTGCGCGCCGTGGCTCGCGCGATCGCGTTCTACGCGGTCTGGTTTCCGTCCCTGTGGCTCACCTGGTTCTGGTGGCCGCGCTTCGGCGAGTTCCGGTCCCTGGCGCGTCACGTCCGCTTCGCGGCGCGCGCCAGCGGCAAGCTGGCCCGGTCGATTTTCTACGGCATCCTCGTCTTCCGCGGGGGTCTCGAGCGACGTCAGGGGTTCCTGTTCCGCATCGTCGACATCGCGATGGAGCTCTTCGCGATGACGGCCGTCGTGGCCCGCGCACGGCAGATGAGGGAGCTGGAGCACCCCGCGGCCGACGAGGCCCGGATGCTCGCCGACCTCTTCTGCCTCGAGAGCCGCGCCACCGTGAGCGAGCGCTTCCATGCGCTCTGGCGAAACCGGGACGCACTCAAGGATGCGGTCGGCCGGGGCGTCCTGCAGGGCCGGCAGAGCTGGCTCGAGCAAGGGATCGTGGGCCTGGGCCGCCCCGCCGAGGATCTCGCGCCCCGCGCGCCGGACCTACGGTCGGGGACGGCAGACGGTCATCATCAGGTTGCGACGAGGTAGGCATCGCGGATGCAAGGTGAGTCGCCGGAGCTTGATGAAAGGGAGGCCGCGATGGTCATGCAACCGGGCTCGTGGGTCACCGAGACCGTGAGGCTCAAGGAGCGCATCGGTCGCGGCGGCATGGCCGAGGTGTGGCGAGCCGAGCACGTGACCCTGGGTGTCGACGTGGCGGTCAAGTACCTGCCGCCGCAGCTGGCCAGGCGGCCGGGCGCGGTGCAGCGCTTCCTGGCCGAGGCGCGCATGGCCTCCCAGCTGAACGATCCCTACACCGTCCGCGTGCTCGACTGCGTCGTACGTCGAGAGCCGGACGGCAACGAGACGGTGTTCATCGTCATGGAGCTGCTCGACGGCGAGGATCTGAAGAGGCACATGGAGAGGGTCGGGGTCCTGTCGCTGCGAGCGACGGCCGAGATCGTGCAGCAGGCGGCCTGGGCGCTCGGCAGCGCCCACGAGCTCGGCCTGATTCACCGCGACGTGAAGCCCGAAAACATCTTCCTCGTGCGTCATTGCAGTCGCCGCTACGTCAAGCTGCTCGACTTCGGGGTGGCCAAGGACCGGGCTGCTGCGCCGGGCATCACGATGATCGGCGTGACGCTGGGGACGCCCCAGTTCATGAGCCCCGAGCAGCTCGAGGGCGCGCGCGACCTCGACGGCCGATGCGACGTCTGGGCGCTCGCCGTCGTCGCCTACGAGTGTCTGACCGGGTGCATGCCCTTCGAGGGGAAGGGCGTCACCGCCCTGGCGGCCGCGATCCACCAGCGGCGTGTGCGCCCCCCCAGCCATCTGCGCGGCGACCTGCCGCCCTCGGTCGATCAGGTCTTCGCGAAGGCCTTCCAGCTGGACATCCGGCACAGGTTCCAGCAGGCCCGTGATCTGGCCGATGCGCTGCTCGACCTGGCCGATGGGGGGCGCCTCGCGGTTCCCGGCGTACGCAAGCTGGTGCCGAGCTCGCGAGCGCGGGTCCCGGAGCATGTGGCGTGAGCCCTCACACCCGCAAGAACGCCCCTCGGTGGCGCCGGTGACGAGCCGTGCAACCCCTCAAGACGACGGGGCGGCGTCGCGTGTGCATACGGTCCCAGCATGGCATCGACCCGCGCGTTCGAGCTTCTACGGACCTGCCTGCCCATGCTGGGGGTCGTGGCCTTCGTGGCCGGCTCTCTCTGGACCGGCATCCTCTTCTCGGTGAGCTGGCTCTCGGGTCGGGCTCGCTGGATGGCCGATGGATCCGACCTGGGGCTGCTGGCGCTCTCCTTGAACCGCCGATGGGCGACGCCGTGTCTCGTCGTCTGCCTGGCGAGCGTCTCGCTCTGGATCTGGACGCAGCCCGCAGGAGCGGTCGACCTGGCGTCGATGTGGGGGCTGGGCGCGGCGATGCTCGCGCTCCTGCTGCTGCACTCGAGCGTGGAGCACCGAGCGGTCCGCATCTCGCGAGGGAACGTGAGCGCGACGCGCGGGGGAGGGTGTGCGCCGGTTGATGCTGGTGCTTTCCTTCGCGGTGCTCATCACCCTGGTGGGGTTGCGCGTCGCCAGGTCTTGAACCGAGATCGGATCGGAGGTCTTGCCATGGTCCAGTTCCGACGAGCTGCGCGTCTGTCGGCCGTCGCGGTCGTCCTGACGGCCGGGGCGTGCGGTGGCGCTTCCTCGGCGCCCCCGGCGACGCCCCCACCCTCGGCGGCGGCGTACACAACGGTGACCGTCGTGCCGCCGGCGTCGTCCGAGCGTCTCGGGGTCACGATGCAACAGGGGCCCGGTCCGGGCGAGCCTGCCACCGCGCCCGGGATCCCCGCTCCACCGGAGCCGCCGGCGGCAGCCGACACCGATCTCGCCACGGGGCTCGACGACTCCCAGATCGTCGGCGTCGCCCGGGCCCTGGCCGACGAGGCGATCCGGCTGTCGCGTGTCGGCGAGGCCAGGGGGGCTTCCCGGCCGGCCAGGATCCTGTCGCACGACGTGGCCACGGGCTACGAGCAGCTCCAGGACGCGCTCGACGCGGTCGCCCGGAAAGTGAAGCTGGTGCCCGCCGAGAGCCGCGCGAGCGTCGAGGTCAGGGCGCTGGCGGCCGACGCCGTGAGCGGCATGGGTGGCGCCCACGGGCCGGCGTTCGACCGGGACTACGCCGCGGCGCAGGTGCGCCTGCAGGAGCGCGCTCTCACGATCATCGACGGGCTGGAGCGGCACACCGTGTCCCCGGAGCTGCGCACCGAGCTGGAGCGGCTGCACTCGCGAGTCGAGGTGTTCCTGCACGAGGCGAAGGGCGCGGCGGGGCGCTAGGTTCCGGTCGTCATGGCGCTCTCGCGCGCCTTCTTCGCAGTGCGCTCCAGGCGTGTACAGGCAGCATCGCCATCGAAGCGCGTGGCCGGCGCCCGGCACCATCGACGAACCGTCTCTCGCCGGCTCGCGATCACATTTTTCTCTCCGGGAGCCTCCCGCCAACGACTTAATGGATGAGAGGGACGGGACGTCGTTTTTCCCGTCGTGCGGCCTCCGGCGAACGAGTTACCGGATGAGAGGGACGCGAAGCCTCCGCGTCGACCTCGCAAGACTGCGAAATGATTCACCAGTGCGCACGCAAGATCAGCAGCGGGATGCCCCGCATGCACGCCGGGAGTCGCGTCGGTGACGTCGTCGAAGGGCTGGTCGGCGTGCGTGCCGAGAACCTGCACGCGCACATGGCGCGCCGCGCCAGCGCGAGCAGCACCACAGGCTGGCGCGAAGAGCTCGTCGCCCGGTGCCGCAAGGATCTCGTCGCCTGGTGCCAGGAAGCCTTCGGCGCCGTCGAGCAGGCCCTCGCGGCCCACGAGCGGACACGCGGCCAGCCCGAGAGCGTCGTTCCACCGGAGGAGATGTGATGAAGGGCGAGGTGAAGCTTCCGGTTCTCTGCACCGTCCGTACGCTCGCCGGGCTCGGGAACGCGAGCAGACACGTGGCGACGCAGCGGCTCCGCGAGTGCGGTGTGCGCCGCGTCAACGCCGGTCGGCGGGTCCGGATCCCGATGGCGGAGATCGAGAAGAAGATTCCCCTGATCTTCCAGAGCTTGCGGCTCGTCACGTCGACGCGTCGACGGCGCGAAGAGGGAAAGTGGCAGTCATGATCATGAAAGCGAACCGGAGAATCCGCACAGCCGCTGGGATGATCCGGCAGTCGACAGCGAGGACCTGCACAGCCGAAGAGCTCTTCATCGACGAACCGCCCGTCCGGTTCGGAGGGAGGGGGGCCGGAAAGAAAAGCCGGTCTCCCTACCCCTATTCCCATGGTCTCCTGCCTCGGGCTTCAGCCCGGGGCAGCGCGAGTGACGCGGATATTGGGACTTCCTCGAAGATGAGACCATGGTCAGGTCCACGAAGAAGTCGTGACGAGCTACTCGACGCGAGGCCCGAGCAACTCGGCGGTCTCGACCTCCACGTCCAGCGCGCCGCTGCCGCGACGCAGGTGCACCTTCTTCACCGTTCCGGCCGGACCGGCGAGCGCGGCCTGCACTTCGTGCCGAGCCATCTTGCATGCATCCTTGCCGTCGATCGTCAGGAGGACGTCGCCGATCTGGAGCTTCGCGCGGGTGTCGGGGGTGTTGGTGTCGGTGACCTGCCGGACCTCCGGGCAGCCGTCGTCCCCGAAGCGAATGGCGACTCCCACGCGCGAGGTCGAGGCGCTGAGCTCCTCCGTGTGCGGCGCCGGGTCGGCGAACAGGCGCGCGTGCGGGTAGTCGAGGACGATTCGATGGCGGAGCAGGACGTCGTTCGCGAGGGCCCCGTGCGCGCCCATCGTGACCGGCAGCTCTCCGAACATGCGGCCCCACGTTCCGGTGGGCCGGTCGACGAACCGGGCCGGCCCGAGGTCGATCTGGGTCCTCTCCTTCAAGCCATACGAGCTGGGATCGCCGGGGGTGTGGACGGCGACGTCGGGGACGGCAAGGACCTCTTCGGCGTACTGACCGCCGATGAAATCGGCGTCGCCGAAGGCGCCCACCGCGAACGGGTAGGCGGCGTGCTGCTGGTGCTGGTAGTCGATCTTGTCGCGGTCGAGCATGCTGTTGCTCGCGCCGGTGTCGAGCAGCACGCCGTAGCCGCCGACGGGGGTGCCGTGGTCGAGCAGGAGGAGATGCACGAAGGGGTAGAGCGCGTGGTTGTCGCCGCCCGGCATCATCAGCAGGGGCACCCACGTCGCGTCGCCGGGCTGGAGATCGAACTCCTTCGGATCGCCGAACGCCATGCGTCCGTGCCCGGGATCGATGCACACGACGAACCGGGAGAGGAACCCGGCCCCGAGCTGCCCGACCATGAAGTCCTTCATCACGCCGCGCCGCTGCCTCGCGCCGGCGTCCGTGTCGTCGGCGACCAGCCAGCTTGCGCCGTCGGGAAGCGGAATGTCGCGATCGCCGACATGCAGGGTGCGAGGGAGGGTATCGGCCGTGAACCCGAGGCGCTCGACGGCCGAGCGATGGATCATCAGGCCGCGCGTGTTGCCGCCGCTGTCCACGTGGAAGCGCAGGGGCTCGGGGCTCTTGCCTCCGGGAAGCGTGACCTCGACGTACTCGCGCCCGCCGGCGATCTCCATCGGCACGCTGGACGGTCCCGTGCAGAGGCGCGTGAGCGTGTCGGCGAAGGCCGAGGGCTTTCCCGAGGCCGACGCGGTCGACCCGGTGGCCGGAGCGACCGGCGCCCGCGGCTCCGGCGAGCAGCCGAAGAAGATGCATCCCGCGAGGAGTCCCGAGAGCGCACGCATGGCGTGCGCGATGGTCTCGCGCGACCGGCGGTGCGTCAACGCCTCGAGCCGACGCTCTGGAGGCGCGACATGACGTTCATTGGAGGACCAGCGCCAAGGCTGCTCACGCCCGATCGGTTTCGCACGCGCGCGCGGTGCAAGCGGTCGCTCGTGTGACCACCGAGGCATCTCTTCTACGAGATCCGAGCTGCGCGACAAGCCGTTTTCCCAGCGGAGCCGTCCGCCGCTGCGCGGCACGGGGTATGCCCTCAGATGCGCTCGGAGGGCCGCGCCACGGTGGGTTACCAGTCGTACGTCCGCGCCCGCAAGCCGTGCATCATGCTCGTCGGCATCGATGCCGGCGCGGAGCCGGCGGAGCTCGGGCTGGAGGATCTCGCGGGCGCCCTGTGCGTCGTCCGCGTGCGGCACCCGCTCCCGGCCTGCGAGCGGATGCTCGTTCTTCGACCCTTGGTCGTCATCTTGGGCCAGTCGGTGCGCGAATGGGCGCTGCCGGTGCTGGAGAAGACGACGAAGGAGATCGACGCCGCATTGCTCCAGCTCGGGCCCCTCGTCGTCCGCGACGCGCTGCGCGACTGGTTGCGGCGCACTCTGGAGGCCACCATGGCGCGGCGGCTTCTGCGCCTGAGCAGCGGCTGAGGTCCTGAAGGCAACGGGGGCAGTATCCTGGTCACCGGGGCGACCGGCAGCGGGTCGTAGGCGGCAGCGAGTTGGGGTCTCGCACCCCTCCTCCTCAGTGCCGAAGCCAGCGTTGCCGTTCCGTGATGGCTTTCGCGTTGCCCAGGGCGGTCAGCAGATCGTCCGTGTCGAAGGGCTTGTGCAGCACTCCGGCAGCGCCGAGGCGCCTGGCGACCGTGTTGATCGACTCGTCAGAGAGGACGGTCATGACGACGACTGGCAGCTTCCAGTGGGCATTGCGCAGAGCTTCCAGGACTCCGAGCCCCGAGAGGTAGGGCATCTTCAGGTCCGTGAGCAGTACGTCCGGTCGCAGGCCCGGTTCGTCGTCCGCTGCCTGCTCGAGCAGAGTCAGCAGCTCCTGGCCGTCGTGGGCCTGGAGAGTCGAATGGCCGGCGGACTTCAGTGCATCGACGACGAGAGCGCGAAAGTCGTCGTCATCATCGGCGACCACGACGACCATGGGCTCGCTTTGGAGGTCTACAGGCGGGTGCATGAGCGGTCCTCTCGCCGTCGAAGCCACAGCACGATCCAAGCCCGAATCAGCTGGTAGACGTCGGACGGTATGGCACCCATTGTGCTTTTCGATCCCGCCCATGCGCGAGCGCACGTGCGCCGACGGCATTGCCCCGGTCAATGCCATCGGGAGCATCCCGGTCGTCGCCGCCAGTGGCCAGCATCCGGTCGCCCGGGTGACCAGGTGAAAGCCCCCGGCGCGGATGTGGGTGCAAAGAAGGTGTTCGGGCGCTTCCGTCTCGTCAGGCGCTTGCCGGGGCCGCGCCAGACCTTTCTCGCGACCGACGGGCCCGATCGTCAGGTGGTGCTCGAGGTGCTCGGCGCGCCCAAACGCAACGAGGGGCTGCTGGCGCCCGAGATCGCCGACGAGGTCACGAGCTACGCGCGCCTGTCGCATCCGAACCTCGTCAAGGTCGTCGATCTCTTCTCGTCCGACGGACGCCTCGTCATCGCGCTCGAAACCGTCGACGGCATCACCGTCGAGGTGCTGCGCGATGCGCTCGACGGTGCGCCGCGTGGCGAGGCCGACGCGTGCTGGCTCTACGTCACGGCCTGTGTGCTCGACGGGCTCGCCGCGGCGCACGCAGCGACGGACGCCACGGGGAAGGCTGCGCCGGTGATTCACCGAAACGTCAATCCATCGAACGTGCTGGTCACGGGGGACGCGACCGTGAAGCTCGGCAACTTCGACGTCGCGAGCATGGCCGCCGTGCTGCGCGACTCGAACCCGGCCTTCACGGGCGGCAACGTGCGCTACCTCGCGCCCGAGCAGGCCAGGCTCGAGCCGGCGGGGCCGCGGTGCGACGTGTACTCGACGATGCGCGTACTGTGGGAGCTGCTGGCCGGCCGCAAGGCGCCCGAGGTGACGTCGCTCGACGTCATCCGTCCCGACCTCGACCCGCGCGTGCGCGAGGCGGTGCGCGTCGGTCTCGAGCCCGACCCGGCGAAGCGGACGATCGACGCGGGTCACGCGCGGGACGCGCTGCGCGGCGCGATCGACGTGGACGCGGCGCGAGGGCGCTTCGCGAAGGCGGTGGCGCACGCGCGCTCGTCCCTGGAGGCGCCGACCGTGGCGCCGCCGCCGTCGGACGAGAAGATCCTGCTGCCGACGTCGGCACAGCTGGCGCCCCCATCGCTTCCGCGGATCGTTGCGCACGCGCCGGGTCCGCCGCCGCTGCCGCAGGCTGCGCACGCAGTACCTCCGGTTCCACCCGCCGTGCCGGAGCCGGCACCGGGTGCAGAGCACACGCCGATGGAGGTGGAGCTCGACGCCAGGGAGGTGGAGTCAATCGTGCCACCGGCTGTGGGCACCGAGCTGGTGTCCGTGGCGCCGCCGGGGGCCGGTCGGCGCAAGAGGATTGCGCGGGTCGTAGCGGGGGCGTCGGTGGGGCTGGGGGTGTGCGTGCTCATCGCAGCGGCGGCGGTGCGGCTGGGGACGCAGCCGGAGAGAGCGTCGCCTGCGGCAACCCCGACGCCGACCCCGAACGCGACTGCGACCGCGACCGCAACTGCGACCGCGACCGCGACCGCGACTGCGACCGCGACGGCGTCCGACTGGGGCGAGATCCAGCCTCCCGCGTCTGCCGCGGGACATCGCATCTACGTCGACGGGCGCGGGAGGCGGCGGAAGGCGTGACCCCCGGCCTCGGCATCGCCTTCGTCGGGCTGTCGGAGCAGGACCGGCAACGCATCGACGCGTTCTGCGCCCAGCGCGCCCCCGTCTACGTCGACGTCGAGGAGTGACCCGAAGCCGTCGCCCCGCACGACGCTCTCGCTGTGCACGGAGCTGTTCGCGAAGCCGGCGCACCGAGAGGTACGCCGTCCCGGGCGCCCACGACGACCGCCGCACCTGAGCGGTCAGCCCGCCACGGAGTGCCCCTACGACACTAAAGCCCCTCGCCCAGCTCGAAGGGGCGGATGACGTGGGCACGCCCGTCGTCCTTTCGCCCCACCAGTGAGAGGTCACCGTCCTGAGAGGCGACGAGTGCGAGTGCCAGGCCCCCTTGCTGCGTGCAAAACAGGACAGCCGAACGATGACGGTTGCCGCCGATCGTCGAGACGAGCACCTCCTGTTCGCTTCCCGGCAGCCGCGGATCTTCGAGGACGACCAGAGGATCCTCGGCCGCGCCCATCTGGATGGTCGCGCCGAAGCCGACCACACCGAGATCGTCTTGCATGACTAGCGCGCCGTCGACGGCGGTCAGCCGGGCCACGAAGTCGAGAGCGTCTGCATGTGCGCGCTCGGCGTCTCGCTGCCGCCTGAGGAAGTGCGCCTCCGACTCGGCCTGCTGCCGTCGCTCCTCCTTTCGGTTGAAACGTTCGTGATTCTCGAATGCGTCCTTGAGCAGTGAGGCCGACGAGCCCGGGTGGGTGAACGCGCGATGAGCAATGAGCCCCGACAGCGAGTGCTTGCGGTCCACGATGAGGATGGTCCCCCCATGACCGAGGGAGAGCATTCGACTGGCGAGCCGCACGAGCTCTCGGGCGCGCGACACGTCGGTCAACGGACCGCGCAGCATGCCGATGAGGTCGAGGCGGCTCTCGAATATATGCCAGTGGTCGGTCACGAACAGGGCCACGGTGGTGCCGTCGTGGCACACGGTGAAAGCGCCGGGCCGGAGAACTCGAACTTGCAGGAATCTCGGTCGGAGCTCGCGATCGATCGAGATGGTTGGGTCGCCCTGATGGATCAACCCCCAGATCCCGAGCGCGCCGCCCTCCTTTGGCCAGACGGCGACGCACGTGAGCCCCGGATCCGTCGCAGGGGCAAGCTTGCGGAGGTACGCCGGCTCGAAGGGAAGAGTGGAGGCGAACGCGAACGTGCCATGCCCGAGCTCGGCCGCGTGCTCGGGAGACAGGTATGCGATCGTGAAGGCACACTCGCGCCCTTCTTCGCTGCAGAGCGAGGTCACGTTGGCGACGTCGAGGATTCGTGCGAGCGCATCCTCGCGCGGGACCGGCATCGACCCGCGGGGCGCTTTCCCGACGATCGACGGTCGTTCCGCCGCCTCGTCGGAGCGGACCTCCGCGATCACCGGCAGCAGGTGACGGGCGAGCTCGCGAGGGTACTGGACCTGATGGGTGTTCGGCATGCGGGACGCCATGGGTCGAGAATCGACCGTGACCTAGAACATTCGCGGAAGGCCGGGCTCTCTTGCGTGCTCCCGGACTACGATCAGCCCGCGCTTGCCGAACTCTGCCTGTTCAAGAGTGCCGGCGACCGGATCGAGGTCCCTCCGCGCGGCTACAACCACAGCGCGGGCGAGGCGCTACTGGCGATTTCCGTGATCACCTCTGCCGTGGCCTTCGCCGTCGTCACCAGCCGGGCAGGTCCCGCTCACCACGACCTCGCGAAAGGCGGATGACCGGGCGCAACATCCACGTGCCGGTCGTGTCCACGACGAGGCGCGACTTCCTCCCGGCGAACGCCAGGGTCACCTGACCGGTCGCGCCTCGCGCGCCCTGGAAGTGGCCGGCGATGCGGACCACGTCCGAGGGGACGGTGAGCGGGTGGACCGCTCCGTCGGCCGTGGTCGCGGTGTTCGTTCCGGACGGGTCGATGAAGAGGCGCAGCGCCTCCGCCGAGCCCGCGGGCAGCTCGGTGACCCCGACGCTCGCGAACGCCCCGCCCTGCAGCGTGAGCAGATCGACGGTCATCTCTTGCGACGAGACCGTCGTCCAGACGTCCTCTTCGTCGTCGGGACGAGCGTCTTCGAGGCGCGCGTCGATGCGCGAGATGGTGACGACCACGTGGGTCACGGTGTCGACCGGCGGCAACACACCGAGGGCGTCGTCGTCGAAGTCGGCGACGCGCAGCTCGACCGGGCCGCTCAGCGGCGCCGTGCTCGAAGAGGTTCCTTGCGTTGAGGAACCGCTGCACGCGACCAGCAGCAGGCAATCCAGCGAAGGCATCACGAGATGGGTGCGCATGAGAACTTCTCCTTCGGTCGAGGTGCGCGGCGGATCCGCGCACCAGCTCGATGTGCATCGGCCAGGCCACGCGCGCACCAGCGAGCTCGTCGAGGGGACAAGTGCGCGGGATACCGCCCTCACCCCGGGCGACACGATGAGTAGTACCGCCACACGACGAACCTCATCCGACGCTGTAGGGGTGGTAGAGCGTGATCATCGCTCGCTCGCGGGCGTCTGGCACACGATCGTGACCGCCGTTTTCCCGGGCTCCTGGGACGTCGACGGCGTCACCGTGCATCGCTCGGCCTGCCACTGCGGCGACGAGGCGGGCTGGGTCGGGCGGTCCGGCCAATGTCGCGCCCCGACGATCCCGAGCAGGACCCCCGCAGCCAGCCCCACCAGCCCGACGACGACGCGACCCGCGAGCCTGCGGCCCCCCGGCGCCCTCGGCGGGGGCATCGTCGAGAGCGAGCTTCGCTGCATGGCCGGAGGTGTCGAAGGGGTGATCTTCGGACTGCGGGAGGCGCGACGGGCGGCGTCGCGAAGCAGCGACAGGTCGGCGAGCATCTCGTCGGCCACCTCGTGCCGCTCCTCGGGAGAGACCGAGAGGGCCCGCGCGACGATCTCCTCCAGGCCTCTCGCCACGCGATCGCTGCGACCCGTCTGCAACGGGGGCGCGGCCTCGTGGAGCTTTCGCTTGAGCAGGTCCACGCCGGTCGACTCGCCGAACACGTTGCGTCCCGAGACGGCGCGGAACAGGATCGCGCCGACCGAGTAGAAGTCTGCGGCCGGCGTGACGTTGCGCGAGCTCAGGATCTGCTCCGGAGCCATGTACTCGAACGTCCCGACGGAGCGATCCGCGGTCGTGATCTCGGTCAGGCCCTGGTCGGTCTCCTCTTCTTCGGATGCGAGCCGGCTGACGCCCAGATCGATGAACACCGCGCGCGAGTCGTGACCTCCGATCCGCCGCATCAGCACGTTGGCCGGCTTCACGTCGCGATGCACGATGTGCGCGCGATGCAGCTCGCGCAGCCCGCTCACCAGGTCGATGGCCAGATCGATCGCCTCCTCGACCGTCAGGCGCCGCGACGCGAGCAGCGACGCGAGCGACGATCCATCGATGAGCTCCGTCACCAGGACGGGGCCCAGACGCTCGTCCTGGATGAAGTCGAGCACCCGCACGACGTGGTCGCTCTGCAGACGGCCGAGGAGAAAAGCCTCGCGGGAGAACCGCGCGACGACCTCGTGGATGTGGGCCATCTCCGGGCGCAGGGTCTTGATGGCGACGCGCAACCGCAGCTCGCAGTGCACGCCCTGCCATACGTCACCCATCGCGCCGGAGGCGATCCGGCGCTCCATGCGGAATCGCCCGGCCACCAGCAGGCCGGGAGACGGGCTGACGATCCGTACGCCGCTGTCGTGAGCGACGTCGTCGACGAGGTCGCGCGGCGTCAGAGCGCTGGGTGCAAGGGAGTTACGTCGTCGGCTTCTGTGCGACATGGTCAGACTCCCCGTTGTCCTGAGCCCGTTCTCTGTTCGCGACTCAAGCAAGGTGGGGGCCGTCCAGGTCGGCAAGCCGCCCAATCGGGCTCGGGCGAGCGTGGTAACCGGACCGACCAGTGTCCGGGTGCCTCAGGAGAGGCAATTCTGGCGCGCACTCCTTGCTCCTCGCCCCCGCCCATATGCAGGCGAACGACAACACGGGCGCCGGAACGCCCTCGTCCGACGCCGAGCACGTGCGTTGCTTCCAAGGACTCACCATGACCGAAGACCCCTTGGACCTGGTAGGTGCAACCATCGACCGCAAGTACCGCGTGCAGAAGGTCGTCGAGGAGACGGGGTCGTCGGTCGTCTACCGGGCCGTGCACAAGGTCTGGCGCCGCCCGGTCGCCATCAAGGCATTCAAAGCGATGCGCCTCTACGAGGCCGATCGTGGCCGCCTGATCGAGGCCTTCGTGCGGGAGGGGACGCTCCTGATGGAGCTGTCCGAGCGGTGCGCCGCGATCTGCCAGGCGCGCGACGTGTCGTCGCTGACGACGGCGCGCGGCGACTGGGTACCTTACATGGTGCTCGAGTGGCTGGAGGGCGAGTCGCTGGATTCGATGCTCCTGCGCGAGCGCGAGCAGGGTGCCCGGCCGCGCAGCGCTCACGAGGCCGTATGCCTGCTCGATCCCATCGCGCGCGCCCTCGCCGTCGCCCACGAGCGGGGCATTGCCCACCGCGACGTCAAGCCGGGCAACATCTACGTGCTCGCGAGCGGATGCAAGCTCCTCGATTTCGGCGTGGCGGAGATCGTTCGTGACTTCTCGCGCTCCGGCAGCGCGGCGGGTGCCGACGAAGGGGTCGGGTACACACCGGCCTACGGCGCGCCGGAGCAGTTCCTGTCCGATTTCGGAGCCACTGGGCCGTGGACCGACGTGTTTGCGCTGGCTCTCGTGTTCGTGGAGCTGGTCACCGGCCGTGAGCCCCTGGGCACCGACAGCATCGGCACGATGATGGCGCGTTCCTGCGATCCTCGGGTTCGGCCGACGCCTCGCACGCTGGGCATGTCGATCTCGGAGGACGTCGAGCGCGTGCTGACACGCGCCTTGGCGCTCCGCCCCGCGGACCGCTTCGCCAGCGCAGGCGAGTTGTGGTCGGCGCTCAAGCGCGCGACGCCTGCGCCCTGGATGGACCTAACGGGGACCTTGCCCATTCCGCTGGTCAGGCGGAGGCTGAAGGGGGCGATCGCTAGCTGACAGGAGCTGCCGATGCCGCCCCGCGTCAACACACGCCCCGCCAGTCGCGCCAGAGTGGCTTACTCTAGGATCCATGGGGAGCGTCTTGCTGATCGGCACGGACGCAGGGCTCGCCACCGACGTGCGCCGCGAGCTGCAGCGGCAAGGTCACCGTCTGGTGTGGGTGCGGGGGACGCTGAGCGACACAGTGGGGGAGAAGCCGGACGCCGTCCTGATCGCCATCCCGGCGTCCGCACAGGCCGCGGTCGCCAAGTGGCTCGACACGCAAGCGGCGATGCTCTCCAGCGTCCCCACGGCGCGGCTCGCGGCTGCTTCTGCGGCGGACGTGGTCGCGCGGGCGCGCGAGCTCCTGGTGAAGTCGGCGCCGCCGTCGGCTCCACGCCTCCGTCCGCCGCCGCCGCCAGCGAGAGCGTCCGGCAAGCTCGACGACCGCGTCTTCGCCGACGCGTCCGGCAACATCCGGCCGGTGGGCCCCGTGGCGACGCGGCGCCTGTCTCGACGGCGCGGCGAGCTGAGCGTCCTGCCTTCCCCCGACGACGTCGTGCTGATGCGGCCCACCGGGGAGCGCCGCCGGCTGCGGCTCGCCGGCGAGATCGCCGCGCCCGGCTCGATGTGCGACGTCGTCATGATGATCGCGCACTCGCACCTCGGCGGAGAGCTCGTCGTCGTGGACGACACCGCGACGCGATCGATCTTCTTCGAGCCCGATCACCTCGTCAGCGCGGCGTCGTCGGCGCATGCTGAGCGTCTCGGTGAAGTGCTCTACCGCCACGGCGCGCTATCCCGCGAGCAGGTCCATGCGGCGACGGCGCTCGCGAGCGAGCGCAACATCCGCTTCGGCGAGGCCGTGGTCCAGCTCCGCCATCTCACCGTCGAGCAGGTGTTTTCCCTGACGTCGCGCCAGATCGACGAAGTCTTCCAGGCCATCGTCACCGCCGACACCGGGCTGTTCTACTTCTTCGACGAGTTCGCCGAGACGCGTCTGTCTTACAGGCATCGCGAACCCATCCCGGCACTCGTGCTCCATGCCGTTCAGCGCATGGACGAGATGCGCTTCTTCCGCGACAAGATCCCGACCGACGGGCACGTGCCCGACCGCGCGACGGAAGCCGCCCCGTCGGTTCGCGGCGACCACGCCGCGAGGGTTCTCGCATCGATCGACGGGGTGCGATCGGTGCGCGACCTCTGTCGCGACCTCGGCGAACCGGAGCTGGCGGTCACCCGCGCCCTGTTCGAGCTGGTCCAGCTCGGGGCCATTGTGGTGCAGCCGCCGCGCGAGTCGTCGACCCACGCGATCGTCGGAGTGTTCAATAGCGCCATGCGCATGCTGATGCGCGAGCTCGACGCGATCGACGACACCGATGCCGTCCGCCTCGAGCTCGGTCGCTTCGCCCGCAATCACGGCCTATACGCAGCGCTCTTTCGCAACGCGCTTCCCGCGGACGACGGCACCCTCGATCCCGGGCGCATTTCCTCCAACATCAGCCGCATGTCCGCGCCCGATCACGCCGATCGGATGCTCGCCGATTCGCTCTACGAGTACGCGTCCTACGCGCTGTTTCTCGCGCGGCCGCACCTCGCACGCGCGGAAGGGTCCGCGCCCAAGGAGGCCGCGCCGAAGAAGACTCGTCTCTCCGGGACGTTCCGCGACCTTCTCGCGCCGCTCACCGCCGAGGAGCGCGGCGAGAGCGTCCCGCAGAGCACGCGCAAGCCCGACTGACGGCGATCGCGTCCGCCTTCAAGAGGAAAGAAGCGGTGTCTTCATGGGGCGACCGTCCCTCCCGCTGGGCGGACCTGCGGCGCCTCGAGGATCTCGATGTCGTAATCGTCGACGACCATCACCGAATCCCGGAAGGCGACGAGCGCGGCGCGGCCCTCGGCGGTGAGCTCGACGAGACGCACGTCGACGCCTCGCGCGGCCGTCGCGTCGGGTCGCCGCGCGGTACCTTCGAGCGGGAACGACTCCTGCGCCAGCGGGTGCACCACGCGCGCGAGGACGTTGGCCCCGGGCGCGACCGCAGCCTGGGTGGGGACGAAGACCGTTCCCCCGGGGATCTCGTCGTCGATGAGCTTCCCGAGCTGCTCGATGGTCGGTCGCAGCTCGAGCTCGACGGCGACCGGGGCGGTGCTCCGGAAGCGCTCCACGTAGCTCGGCGCAGCGAACACCAGCGTCTTCTTCCTCTCTGCACCGGGGTCGCGGGTCAGAGGGCGCACGAGCTGCTCCCAGCGGTCCTTCGCCGGGCCGGCGAAACCCACGAACTGCACCGCGAATCCCGGATACTCGCTCGGGTTGCGGTCGGCGCTCGACACGACGTGGAGCACCGTGCACGAGACGGTGAGCTTGGTGTCGTCCGGAGGCAGCGTGAACACGAGGCGGACGAGCGAGTTCTGGGGCGGGCAATCGTTCGAGCGCACGAACGCCCCGGTGAGGCTCACGTCGCCGGTGAGCAGGTCCAGGTCGTGCGAGCGCCTGCGGAGCGTCACGGGAAGGGCGCAGCGAAAGCGCTGACCGAGGGCCGCGAGGCTGGCTTCACCTTGTTGCGACATCGTGGCTCACGGCTCGCGCGGGCGGGTTCAATGGATAGGAGACCGCAGGCGCGCGCGCGGTGCAAGCGGTCGCTCGTGTGCCACCGAAGGCGAGATCCGAGCTTCGCGACAAGCTGTTTTCCCAACGGAGCCGTCCGCCGCCGCGCGGCACGGGGTGTGCTCTCAGATGGGCTCGGAGGCCGCAGCCACGGTGGGTTACCAGTCATACGACCGGCGCTCGTGAGGCCGCTGAACCCGAATACGCTTGCGGATTGCGCGCCGTTCACGAACGCGATGCAGGCGATCGGGGCTACTGGCAGTTGCCGTTGCCCCCGCAGGTGAACGGCTCCGCGCAGTACCCGCCCCCGCCGCCGCAACAGCGTTCGCCAGAGCCGCCGCACGAGACGCAGGTGTTGTTGCGGCACTGGCTGTACGGCACGTTGCAGCCGAGACCACCGCCGCAGCACGCCTGCCCGATCTCCCCACAGGTGCCCGCCAGGCATCCGCCGCCCGCGCCACACGTGCCCTGGCCGTGCCCGCACATACCGCCCGCCGCGATGCAGGTCTGCGAGCCCTGATCGCAGCACCCGCCCGAATCGCACCCGTCGGCACAGCAGGCCTGTCCCGTGCCGCCGCAGGGATTGCAGGTACCCCCGTTGCAGACGACGTTGGCGGCGGTGCAGAATCCGCCACCCGCACCACCCCCTCCGCAACAGTTCTGCCCGGAGGCGCCGCACGGATTGACCACGCCGCCGCAGCTGCCGGCGACGCAGGTCCCGAGGCCCGTGCCGCAGCTCCCGGTCGCGGCGACGCACACGCCGGCGACGCAGCAGCCGGCTGCGCCGCACGTGTTGTCCGGGCAGCATGGTTGGCCGGTCCCGCCGCAGGCTTGCGCAGCGCTGCCGTTGTCGCAGATGGTCGCGGCTCCGGTCGACTCGCCGGAGCCGACACAAGATCCGCTTCCCACGCCGCCGTCGCCCCCGATGCAGCAGCCGCCGCCGCCGCACGAGATCGTCCCGCCGCAGCATATCTGCCCCGGCGCGCCGCACTGGGTGCACGTTCCCGCGCTGCACACGCCACCGCTCGGGCAGCTCGCCGTGGAGCCGACGCACACGTTGGTGCCCGGATCGCAGCAGTCGCCGCTGGTGGTGCACGCCGCGTTGGCGCAACACGTCTGGCCGGTGCCGCCGCACTGGACGCAGTTGCCCGCCCCGTTGCATGCGAGGCCGGCGCCGGTGCACGCGTCGCCCGCGCAGCATGGCTCGCTCTGCCCGCCGCACGCGATGCAGTGGCCCCCGCTGCACACGTCGCCCGATCCGCTGCACGCGCCGCCGCCGCAGCAGATCTGGTTGGCACCGCCGCACGCCTGGCAGGTGCCGCCCGTGCACACCAGATCACCCGCGGTGCAGGTGTTGCCCGCGCAGCACGGATCGTTGCTGCCGCCGCACGCCCCTGCGTCGCCGACGCACGCGCCGCTCATGCACGTGCCGCCGATGGTGGCCGGGCAAGCGGTGCCGGAGGAGGTGCAGTGTCCGCCGACGCAGCAGCCGCCGGTGCCGCAGGTGTCGCCCGCGCAGCAGACCTGCGCCGAGCCACCGCATGGCGTACACGTGCCGGCGTTGCATACGTCGGCCGAGTCGCACGTGCCGCCGGCGCAGCAGTTCTGACCGCTGCCGCCGCACATCTGGCACACGCCGCCGACGCAGGCGAGCCCGCTCGCGCCTGGGCACTCCGCGCCCGTGGTGCAGCATACCTGCCCGGCTCCGCCGCATGGCTGGCAGTTGCCGCCGACACAGGAACTGCCCGAGGCGCAGGTGCCACCGGCGCCCGAACAGCAGCTCTGGCCCGTCGCGCCGCACGCGGTACAGACTCCGCCGACGCAGTCGTTACTCGCGCTGCACGTGTTGCCGCCGCAGCACGATTGACCCGTCGCCCCGCACGTCGAGCCGTCGCCGCCGCTGCTACTGCCGCTTGCGTCGCTGCGACCGTCGCCCGTCGCGTCCATGACGCCGCTGCTGCTGCCGTCGGTCATCGCGTCCGTGCCGCTGCTGCTGCCGCTGGAGCCGCCGCTTCCATCTTGCGTGGCGTCGCCGCCGCCGCCGTCCTCGGGCCCGCCGGCACCAGTGCCGTTGCTTCCGCCGCATCCCGCAAAGGGGACCGCGATCGCAAATGCCGCCACGACTGCCCACGACTTCCAACGAAGCATGACGAGACCTCCGTTCGGCGTGCGCGACGCCCATCACCCCGCAACATGATTGTGGCTCCCGCGACCCGGCGCCGGCAACTGGCAACTCGAGTGACCGCCCCCCGGCGACGGCGTCCGCGCTCTGTCTCACTTTGGCACGCCATTCCGTCGCCCCGGAGCATCCTCAACCCGGACAGGCTCGCATCCGAGCTGTAAGCGTCGCGGAGACCAGGATCGTGGCAACGGCCACCCATGCGGCAGACCGTCGATGCAAAGCCATGCGTTGCGTCCCCGGTGGATCCGCACGACGATACCAGGGGCCGCGCCGACCGGGCTTGCAAAGTGACTACGGGGCCCCCGCAGCGCTGCTGACCCGCTGCGGCGGTTGACGTGGACACGCTCTACTTCTCACGCGGGGAGCCCATCGAGCAACCGCGCGACAGCCAGCGCCGTGGACTCGGCAATTGCAGCGAATCGCACCAGAGCGAACCGGCTGAGCCCGGACGTGGTCTCGGTGTACAGCACCGCCGTCGGCGACGAGGCCGGAGCGAGCGCCCGCGAGGTGCTCCGGACCGCTCCGTGCGCGTCCCGGTGAACTTCGTACGTGGACCCGAAAATAGTCTGTCGGAAATTCGGGACTCGTACGGTTCCCTCAGTGGGAGAGGCGAGGCGACTCGCAGGGGCCAGGCCGCCGCCAGCCACCCTCGCCGGCGGCCTTGGCGCGAAACGAAGCGAATCGCTCGTGATTTCGAGGCGTCCGGCATCGACGAGTCGAAAACGGGACTCGGTCGATCGAAAAGCTGCCTCGTTCGATCGAAAAGCAGCCTTCCTGGATCGGATCCGGTGTTCGTCGCGCGAGATCCTGCCTCTTCGGAGCGAACCCCGACCTCTTCGGAGCGAAATCCTGCCTCTTCGGATCGACATCCTTGCTGTTTCGATGCAGACCGGGTCTCTTTCGATCCGATCCTTTCATTGTTATTGCGAAACACGCACCGTTTCAATCGACGGATATCGGGGACGGATTGAAGAATGCTCGGGGCCGAGGCAACCAGGTCGTGGTCGGATCGAAAAGGGCGAGGGCCGGATCGAAAGAGGAGATGCACCGATCGAAAACGTCCTCTTTGCCACCCGACCCGGTACGGTCTCGATCCAACGTGCGACGCTTTCGCGCGAACCACCGCCGGTTCGGATCGGAATGGGCGGGGCTCCGATCGAACCATCGCCGGATCCCATCGAACGACATCGGGTTTCGTTCCGCCGCGTCACGGTTTGCATCGGCCCGTGAAGAAGTCCGATCGAAACACATCGAGATCCAATCCAATCAGGCACGATTTCGATCGACGAAGGCAGGATTCCTGGAGTTTCCGAGGATCGGCCGCTGTCGCTTAGCCGATGTAGGATAGAAGAA
>VFSW01003594.1_pt1 | contig 23225 bp, 23 predicted proteins | sample 5358111 | NCBI WGS metagenome assembly VFSW01 (sample SAMN11554181, study PRJNA540505) | mine drainage metagenome | isolation source: sediment from site ElyBrook_90M | place: USA: Ely Copper Mine, Vershire, VT | collected 2017
ATTACCGCGCGGATTAATGTGGGATTTGACCGGTGGAATAATCAGGGTCCTAACAATCGGGCAGCAAAATAGGCAAAATGAAACTTCGTAAAATGGCTGTAATTGATCGGTTGCGCGGCAAACCTCGCCCTTCAGAGCGGGGAGGATTCCACCGTGACCAGAGATTCTCCTGTATTGTGACCGTCCATTCCCTTTTATTGTGACCAATTTTGGGGGAATCGGGGAATCGGCGGTCACGATCGAGGGGAATACCCAAAAAGCCAAAGTCCAGAGGATTCACACCGGTATCGCTAATGCCAGAAAAGACTTCCTGCACAAGACCACAACGACGATCAGCCAAAACCACGCGCTCATATGCATTGAGGATTTGCAGGTACGGAACATGTCCAAGTCTTCCAAAGGCAATAGCGAACAACACGGCAAGAAAGTGGCGCAAAAATCCGGCCTGAACCGTTCTATCCTCGATCAGGGATGGGGCGAATTCAGGCGGCAGCTCGACTACAAGGTGTCGTGGAACGGCGGAATGCTGCTGGCTGTACCACCCCGCAACAGTAGCCGTACCTGCCCGTGCTGCGGTCACGTATCAAAAGACAATCGGCTCACACAGTCAAAGTTTCTGTGCGTAGAGATGGGCCTCATCAATGCGAATCCATGCAAGCAGGTAAGAAGGAACGAGGAAAAGCCAGGTAATAGAGAGGTGCTGGACGCAGAGGTCACGGCGTTCCTCCCGCTTTGCCCTCAATGGCTCCAAGCCTACTTGGAAGTGAAATTGCTGACCGGGTTGCGCCAGGGGGATATGTTGCGCTTGAGCCTGTTCAGTATTCGGGATGACGGCCTGTTCGTGCTGACCGGAAAACGCGACAAGCGCATCCTGTTCCAATGGACGCCCGTACTTAAAGCCGCCATTGATCAATGCAAGGCACTTAGACGCAAGCCGTCAGACTCAAAGCTGTTTGAGATCAGCGCAAGCGGGTTTAAAGCAGCCTGGTCAAGGGCAATGGCAAAGTACGATGGGGAGAAGTTTGCAGAGAATGACTTGAGGGCGAAAGTGGCTACTCAAGCAATTGATGAAGGGCGTGATGCCACTTCCATGCTAGGTCATTCAAGCGATGCGGTAACACGCCGCCACTACATTCGTGGCACAAGAAAAGTGAAGCCGATGCGCTGAATATTCTCCAAATGCGGTTTTATTCTCCAAACCACATTTGAAAACATACCATAACTTGTTGAATTATTGGGGTGACGGATGGGATTCGAACCCACGACAACCGGAATCACAATCCGGGACTCTACCAACTGAGCTACCGCCACCACCGCTACTGCGAGGCGCAATTCTAGCATAGTCATGGAGCGAGTGTCATGCTCTTGCGCCCGTTATTTGTGCAAATTATCCTGGGGGAGAGTGCTATGCTTGCGCGTTGTCTCGCAGGATAATACAAATGATGATAGAGATTTGTGAAACGGATGGAGTGAGAACGTTGCACTTCGGTTCCGAATGGATTCAGGGTGCCATGCGTGTGGCTCGTCCTTGGCATCTGGAACTGGAATACACCCGCGAAATGATGTTGCCCTTGATGTTGCGCGACGAACCCGAGGAGCCCCTGGAAATCCTGTTGATTGGTCTCGGTGCCGCCTCCATGATCCGCTATCTGTATCGTCATTGGCCACACACACGTCTCACGGTGGTGGAAATCAGTGCGGCAGTCGTGGCGGCGGCGCGGCAATCGTTCAAATTACCGGAAGATCCGGCACGAATCGATTTGCAGGTGGCCGATGGGGTTGCCTATCTTGCCCAGTGTACCCAACGCTTCGACCTGATTCTTGTGGACGGTTTCGATGCCCGGGCGCGGGCGGGGGGCTTGCAGGGGCACCCGTTTTATCGGGATTGTCGTCGGTGTCTGGCGCAGAATGGGATGCTTGCGGTCAATCTGTTGAGTCGACAAAGCCACTACAAGCGCTCAATCGAGGCCTTGGGTCGGGTGTTCGATGGACGCAGTCTGGCATTCCCTTCCATGGACAGCGGCAATGTGGTGGCTCTGGCGAGCAGTACGGAAGGGGCCGGGCGTGTTCGTCTGGTCGAACTGCGCGAGCGCGCCCTGCTGTGGAAAAAAACCAGGGGGATCGATCTGCGTCCCACCGTGAGCCGCCTTGAACAGTCTCGGCTCTGTCCCCATGGCTGGCTCGAGCTTTAAAAGCCGGCGTGTTGCTGAGCCACCATGCAGAAGATCATGGGAATGGACAGCATGGTATTGAAGCGCGAACCGAGCATGGCGATGCGGGTTGCCTTGGGCCTTTCAGTGATTTGCACGGGCACCATGCCCAACGCTTTTTTCTGATTGGGCCAGATGATGAACCAGACATTGAAAGCCATGATCAGGCCCATCCACATCCCCAGTCCAATGGGGAGGTAGGTGTGATCGCTGAGGGTCAGGGCAGGTACGATGTAGCCATTCATGGATGCCAGTCCCAGTCCCAGAATGACGGTGGCCAGAGCGGCCCAACGGAACCAGAAGAGCGCAGTGGGGGCGATCACTTTGGTAATGGCCGGTTTTTGTTCGTCCGGGATCTTGGGCATGGAGGGAATCTGGACGAAGTTGAAATACCACAGCAGGCCGATCCACAAAATGGCTACGGTGACGTGCAACCAGCGGAATACAAAAGTCCACCAGTTGTGTGACACCAGATCGATGACCCCGCCGGTGATGGCGGCCACCAGCAACACCAGAAGGATCAACCCAGCAAGCAACGTGCGGCCGAGCGATTGAAAAACAAAACCCATGTGATGCTCCCAAAAGTTATCAGTTTGCTGACCTGCCTATACGGAAAGGTCGCGACCCCGCAGAAGATACCACATTGATGGGTCATTCGTGAAAAGTGCTGTACTTCGTGTACAAGGACAATCAGAGGATGGTGGTTTTCTACGAGGATGGCTCGGCGCCGCGTGGTGAAATGTTCTCGACAGGAATTGCGGGAGAGAAAGCATGTGGAAAAGGTTGCGACGCGCACACCAGCAGCGGGACGTTTTGCCCGAGGGGGCACCCCCAGTGGTGCAGCCTCGGGTGGCACGCTCGTGGTTTGAGGTGCAAGGAGCCGTGGTGGTGGAACGCAACCGGTGGTTTCTCGTCAGCCTGTTTTTGAGCGGAGCGCTGGTGCTGACGGGAGGGGCTCTGCTGGGGCTTTTACCCCTCAAGACTGTGGTTCCCTTTGTGCTGGAAAAAGCCGAGAATGGAGCGGTATCGGTGACTTCGGTCCAGGCCCAAGCATATCGTCCTGGGGATGCTGAAAAGCGCTTCTTTCTGGCTCAATGGGTGCGACAGTTGCTTACCATCGATCCCCATTTATCCCCGACCTACCTCGCTGAAGCGTATCAGGTGACTCGCAGTAAAGCCACGGTGGAATTCACCGACTGGATTCAACGCAACCAACCCATGGCAGAGTTGCGGAAGGATCCCACCTTGACGCGCACGGTATCCATATCCAGCGTATCTATTATTGAAGATGGCGCGGCATTAGTCCGTGTCGTCACAGAGCGAAGAAACTCTGGCAATCCATTGGCCCAGATAGAGAAATTTGTAATCACCATGCACTTTTCAGTAGTGCCGCCCGAGCGCGAAGAGGATATCCTGAAAAATCCCGCGGGGCTATTCGTGACTCATTTTTTAGTGAATACGGATCTGGAGAAATAATGATCCGGTGCGTACGATTCTGGGGGTTGGCGGGCATGCTGTGCGGCAGCGTTCTTGCTGTGGCTGGAGAGCGCATACTGGTGCAGACGTGGGATCCGGAAACCCCGACCACGATTGTTACCCTTCCTGGAGTTCCCACGGATCTGCAGTTGGCTCCCCACGAAACCATCACCGGTCTGGCCTTGGGGGATACGATCCAATGGCGAGTAGAAGAGTTGCCAGGGCATCTGTTCATCAAACCTTTGCGTCCCGATCTCTTTACGGCGGGAACTCTGGTGACCAATCTGCGGGTGTACCCCTTGATTCTCAAGAGCACCACGGTTCAGGGACCGTGGTTGCTGCGGGTGCGCTGGGTAATTCAGGAACCGCCTCAGGCCTTGTCTCCGGCGATACCAGCGGCACCCCTGCTGGAACCGGTGCGGCGCAATGAAGATTACACCATCGAGGGGGATGCCGAATTTCGTCCCCGCGCAGTCTTCGATGATGGCCGTTTCACCTGGATCGATATGGGGCATCCGCAGGTGTTACCCGCCATTTTTATGGTGGACGACGACGGCTCCAGATTGGTGAACTATCTGTTGCGTGAGCCCTATTTTGTCGTGCAACGGCTGATGCCCCGCTTCATTCTCAAACTGGGGGGCCAGGAAGTGACGGTGATCCACCGCAATTATTCGGAAGAGGTGGCATCGCACCATGACTGAGGAGGTCTGGGAAGAGGCTCAGGAGCATGATGCCGGTGACCGTCCGCCAGGCAAGGTGCGGCGCCAGTTGCACCTATGGGTGGCTGCAGCTCTGGGCGGGGCGGTGATCCTGGGGTTTGGTGCCCAGGCCTTGATTGGTCGGGTCCAGGCCCACAGCACGGCGGAGCATGCGCCGGATGCGGATGCTCTGGTGCTGGGCCAAGCCCCGGCGGCCAGCCAGTTGCAGCAGGAACTGGTGCGGGAGCAGTTGGCGGATCCTGGACCTGTGCCATCACAGGGAGAGGTGAGCACCACCAAAGCGCAGCAGGAGGCTGCGGAGAAGTTGCGCCAGGAGCAATGGGCGCGGGAGCAGCAACAGGCGCAAATCGCCGCCAGTCCGATTCTCGCCATTGCTGCGCCGCAATCTCAGCCAGTACCTATGGCGGCGTCATCCACGGGTTCGGTGGCGTCAACGCTTCCCGAAGCCCATACCGGTGACTCGGCGTCAGGAGCTCCCACCCTGGGTTTGGGGGTCAATGGGGTGAGTTCGGGAGCCGCTCTGGGGCTTCCGGCAAATCTGGTCAATTCCCTGCCGACTCCGTGGAATGCCAGTCCCGCATCTGGGGCGCAGGCCACAGCGCCGGCACCCAAGTCAGCGCGCTCCAGTCAGAACACCACCCCCCTTGAACCGATTCATCCCCAAAGTCGCCAGTTGGTGTTGGAGGGAACGGTAATTCCGGCCGTACTCCTGACGCAGATCAACAGTGATTTGCCGGGGTTGATTACCGCCCAAGTGACGGAAGACGTGTATGACTCCATTCATGGAATGGTGCTGACCATCCCCAAAGGGAGTCGTGTCATTGGCTCCTTTGGTTCGCGTATTCTGCCTGGTCAGGAGCGTTTGATGGCCTCATTTCACCGCTTGATCTTGCCCACGGGCGTGAGTTTTCAGCTGGAAGATATGAATGCTTCCGATGCCATGGGTCAAGCGGGGATGGAAGATGAAGTCGACAATCGGTTCTGGAAACGTTTGGGGGGGCAGTTCATGACCGCCGGGTTGGCCCGGGTGGTGTCTCAGCCCAGTGGCGGGGTCATGGTATTGGGAGGAATGGGCAATAACCTGACCACGGATGCTGCAGGCCAGATACTTGTCAACACGGCCAGCATCGGTTTTGCCGCCGATGCGGCCATCGGACCGGTGATCATCATCAAGAAAGGATATCCCTTCAGTCTGCTGGTCAACCGTGACATGGATTTTGCTGCTCTGACGGAGTTGCCCCGCTAATCGAGACACCCACGGTGCAGGTCTCCGATGAGTGGGTCAGGCAGTGCCGGGGAAGGGGGCAAGGGGCGGAACCACATCGCCGTTCTGGGCGCGATGGCGCAGCGCCTGATCCATCAGCACCAAGGCCAGCATGGCCTCGGCAATGGGGGTGGCGCGTAGGCCGACACACGGGTCATGGCGTCCGGTGGTCTGAACTTCCACTGCCTGGCCCGAGAGGTCGAGGGACTGTCGTGGCAGGCGAATGCTGGAGGTGGGTTTCACGGCGATGTGGGCTATGATGTCCTGCCCCGTGGAAATTCCTCCCAGAATTCCGCCGGCATGGTTACTCAGAAAACCGTTGGGAGTCATTTCGTCGCCATGTTCACTGCCCTTCTGGGTGACCACAGCGAAACCATCGCCAATTTCCACGCCTTTCACGGCATTGATGGACATGAGGGCATGGGCGATATCTGCATCCAGACGATCGAATACCGGCTCACCCCAACCGGCAGGCAGGCCGCTGGCCACGACCGTGAGGCGGGCACCGACGGAGTCACCCGATTTGCGCAAGTCGTCCATGAACGCTTCCAGCGCTGGGACCCTTTCCGGGTCGCCGCAGAAGAACGGATTGTGGTTGACGGCATCCCAGCTTTTCAGGGACAGGGGGAGGGGGCCCAACTGAGACAGATAGCCCCGTACCGTGACACCGTAGCGGTGGGCCAGCCACTTTTTGGCAATGGCCCCGGCAGCCACGCGCATGGCGGTTTCTCGGGCAGAGGAACGCCCCCCTCCGCGATGATCGCGCCGTCCGTATTTCTGCAAGTAGGTGTAATCGGCATGTCCCGGCCGGAACTGGGCGGCAATCTTGTCATAATCCCGGCTACGCTGGTCTTCATTGCGGATGAGCAGACCAATGGGTGTCCCCGTGGTCACTCCCTCAAATATCCCGGAGAGGATTTCTACCTGGTCGCCTTCGCGTCGTTGGGTCACGTGGCGCGACGTGCCGGGTTTGCGTCGGTCCAGGTCGTGTTGCAGATCTTCTGCGGAAAGGGGCAAACCGGGAGGGCAACCATCCACCACTGCGCCCAGAGCGGGGCCATGACTTTCACCAAAGGTGCTGATGCAGAACAAGCGTCCCCAAGTATTCCCTGACATTCTCTGTTTCGCCTTGTATAAAGTGCCTATTTTAGCAGATTGCCTTTCTTCGTTAGCCCTTCTGTGGCCCTCAGGGGTGGAGAAGCCCATAATCGGAAAAGTGCAGTTGGTAGTGGGCATTATCTACCATCTCGATGCGTACCTGTCCTCCCACCGGCAGCGTGAGTTTGTCGCTCACATGGCCGAAGGGCAGGTTTTGTAGAATGGGAATGGTGGGAATCAGGGTCTTGAGATATTCCACAACACGTTCGAGGGTATAGGGCGCAGCAGAAGCATGGGTCGGTTCACAGCGATTGAACTGGCCCCACAGAATGGCCCGTTGGCGGGTCAAAATGCCGGCATGGTAGAGCTGGAGCAGGGACCGTTCGATAATGTAGGGTTCTTCGTTGACCTCTTCCAGAAAAAGAATGCCATCGTCGATATTGGGCATGTAGGGGGTGCCGACCAGGTGAGAGACCAGAGCCAGATTACCGCCCCACAGGGTGCCTTGCAGGCCTTCTGCCCTGTGGCGCAGGCGGATTCCTGCAGCACCGTCATAGGCCAGAAAGGGCAGTTTGATCAGAGGGGAAGAATGTTCGGTGGAGCGCAGCAGGGGTTCAAAGTGTTCTGCATGGAGCGTACTGCGATGGGGATGGCCAAAATCCGGCGCTGCCATGGGGCCGGCAAAGGAGACCAGACCCACCTGTGCTAGGAGTGCCAGATGCAAGGCCGTGATATCGCTGAAGCCGACGATGGGTTTGCGCGCGCGGGCAAAAGCCGCGTAATCGAGGTGGGGCAACAGGCGGGTGATGCCATACCCTCCACGCGCCGCCATGATCAGATCCACCGCCGGGTCATGAACCAATTGATGCAGGTCACTCAGGCGTTCGTCATCGGTGCCGGCAAAATAGTCGTGGCGGGCATGGATATGGCGTCCTTCTACCACTTTAAATCCATGTTCCGTAAAGTACAGGGTGGCCATCTCCAGCGCACCCGGTTCCGTCAGAAAACCGGAGGGTGCGCAGAGGCCCAAAGTGGGGGACCGGGGCAGCAGGGTAGGCAAGAGGGTCTTCATCCGCTTAAATATACCTGAATTTTGTGACAAATGGGCGTCGAGGAGAGCCCATGGGCGCGTCTACACAAGGACTGACGTGGCGGTGTATGAGATAATGGAAGATTGAAGTGTGAGGAAGGATGACATGAGCCCCCGGACGCTGTATGACAAGTTGTGGCAATCCCATGTGGTGCGCGAAGAAGCCGATGGCACCGCGCTGTTGTATATTGATCGGCACCTGGTCCATGAAGTGACCAGTCCCCAAGCCTTTGAAGGGTTGGCTTTGGCGGGAAGGCCGTTGTGGCGGCGGGACAGCATTGTGGCGACGGCTGATCACAATACGCCCACCACCACCCAGAGCGAGATCCGTGATCCCATTTCGCGCCTGCAGGTTGAGACGCTGGAGCAAAATTGTCAGTCCTATGGTTTGACGGCGTTTCCCATGGGGGATGGGCGTCAGGGCATCGTTCATGTCATCGGGCCGGAACAAGGGGCGACGTTGCCGGGCATGACGGTGGTTTGCGGCGATTCGCACACCAGCACCCATGGCGCATTTGCAGCCTTGGCTTTCGGCATTGGCACTTCCGAAGTGGAACATGTCATGGCCACCCAAACCTTGGTGTCGCGTCGGGCGCGCACTCTGCGTGTCACGGTGGAAGGGACCCTGTCTGCCGGGGTGACCGCCAAGGATGTGGCCCTGTTCATCATCGGTCATATGGGTACGGCAGGGGGCACCGGCTATGCCATGGAATTTGCTGGACCGGTCATTCGCGCCTTATCCATGGAAGGGCGCATGACATTGTGCAACATGGCCATTGAGGCCGGTGCTCGTACCGGAATGGTGGCCGTGGATGATGTCACCATCGATTATCTGCAGGGGCGCCCCTTTGCCCCCCAAGGAAAACATTGGGAGCAGGCAGTAGCTTATTGGCATACCCTGCACAGCGATGAGGGGGCAGAATTCGACCGCGAGGTACGTTTGCAGGGGGCGGATATTGAGCCGCTGGTCACCTGGGGAACCTCGCCGGAAATGGTAGTGGGAGTGACCGGCAAGGTCCCCGACCCCCTTCAGGAAAATGATCCCGTGCGCCGTCAGGGCATGGAACGGGCCTTGGAGTATATGGGGTTGACAGCCAATACCCCCATCACGGAGATCACCGTGGACAAGATTTTTATTGGTTCCTGTACCAATTCCCGCATCGAGGATTTGCGGGCTGCAGCCATGGTCGTGAAGGGGCGCCACATTGCTCCCACTATTCAGTTGGCCATGGTGGTACCAGGCTCCGGGTTGGTCAAGGCGCAGGCGGAAGCCGAGGGACTGGATCAGATTTTTCTGGCGGCAGGTTTTGAATGGCGCCATCCCGGCTGTTCCATGTGTTTGGGCATGAACGAGGATCGTCTGAATCCCGGAGATCGCTGCGCCTCTACCTCCAATCGCAATTTTGAGGGACGTCAGGGAACCGGGGGACGAACCCATCTGGTGAGTCCCCAGATGGCCGCCGCCGCCGCTATTGCCGGACACTTTGTAGATCTTCGGGAGAACTTCTGATGCGTGCCTTTACCCCCTTAAATGGTCTGGTGGTGCCTTTGGATCGGGCCAATGTGGATACTGATGCCCTGATTCCAAAACAGTTTCTCAAATCCATCCGCCGCAGCGGTTTTGGCCCTAATTTGTTCGATGCATGGCGCTATCTGGACGAAGGTCAACCGGGGCAGGACAATAGCCAGCGGCCCTTAAATCCGGATTTTATCCTCAACCAATCGCGTTATCAGGGGGGGCAGATTCTCCTCGCCCGCGAGAACTTTGGCTGTGGTTCGAGTCGTGAACATGCTCCCTGGGCCTTGGATGATTATGGTTTCCGGGTGATCATCGCCCCCAGCTTTGCCGACATATTTTTCAACAACTGTTTCAAGAACGGCTTGCTACCCATTGTGCTCGCTCCCGACCTCGTGGATCGTCTCTTTGGGGAAGTGGTCGCGGCCCCAGGCTATCGCCTGTCCGTAGACTTGGCCGCCCAGACCCTCCAGACCCCCTCTGGAGTTGTGTTTCCCTTTGCCGTGGATGCGTTCCGTAAGGATTGTCTGCTGCGCGGGTTGGATGAAATCGGTCTCACCTTGCAACATGAGGGGGCCATTCACGACTATGAAGCACGGCGCGCACAGACCGAGCCCTGGATCTTCGCAAGCCCCTGAAAGACGAGTCGTTGAGCTTGTCCAAAAAGTCTCCGACCACGGCGTCCAGTGGTCGGATGAGGATAAAGACCCACCAGAACAGCAGGGTGCGCGAGATTTTGGTGCGCCAATAGGCCGACTGCGGCGCATAGAATCAGACCACCAGGTTAATGTGACAAAACCAGCATGGCATTGACGGACATGATGGCCGCGAGGGAAAACACAAAATGACCCCGGGCCCAGCGGCGATCATTGGCTATGCCTCGTTGGGACCAGGTCCATCCCATCCAGCTCAGTCCCACAGCGCTCATGACCAGAAAGTAAGGGATCCCGGCGAGGCCTGAGAAAGCGGGCAAGAGGGTCATGACGGAAAAAGCCGTGACGTACCCCAACATTCTGGCTCGGACTGCAGCACTGCCGTGGGTCACGGGAAGGACCGGGATGGCAGCTCGGCGGTAATCTTCCAGATGTAAAATGCCGATGGCATAGGCATGGGGAATTTGCCACAGGCAGAAGATCCCCAGCAGCAACCATGCTCCGAGGTCAAAATGGTGGCTGAAAGCGGTGTACCCCAGCAGCGGGGGGACGGCTCCGGCCACGCTGCCTACCCAGGTGCCCAATCCAGATTGACGCTTGAAGATGAGACTGTAGAGACCCACATAAATGACCAACCCGGCCACGCCAATGGTGACCGTGAGGGAAGAGGTGCGCGCCATCAGAATGCTGAGTCCTGTCGTCAGCAATACGCCTCCCAAGGTCAATGCCGAGGCCGCGCCGATCCGCCCCTGGGCTAGGGGGCGTTGGTGAGTGCGGCCCATGAGGGCATCGATGTCGCGATCGATGTAATTGTTGAATACACAGCCGGCACTGATGATCAGGGCTGCCCCCCAGAGGATGGCGAAGAATCCTTCCACGGGTGCATGGCCATGGGTCGCCAGCCCCACTCCGCCCACCACTGATACCAGATTGCCCAGGACAATGCCGGGTTTGATCAGGGACAGGTAGTCGCGCAGGGTGGCGGGGGCCCGCAGGCTGAGGGTACTCACCGTTACGATTCCATGCCTGACATCATGTGCATGTTGGCGTTATGCATGATCCACAGGCTCCCTCCCACCAGCAGGATCACGATCAGCAGGGTATAGAGCAGGGCCATGAGGTTCCAGAGTTGCCCTGATGAGGTATTGAGGTGCAAAAAGTAATGCATCTGCACGCCAATTTGAATCACGGCCAGGAGCGCCAGTCCGCCATAGCGCAGGGTGGGGTCAAGGGAAAGGCCCGAAAGCACCAGCCAGAAGGCGGCGCAGGTCAGGAGCAAGGACAGGAGGAACCCCCAGAGATACGTTTTAACGGTGCCGTGACCGGCTTCCATCGATGGATGCGGGGAAGAGGAATTCATGCGCTGACTCCCATGAGATAGACCACGGTAAAAACGCCGATCCAGATCAGATCGAGAAAATGCCAGAACAGGCTGAGACGAATCAGGCGCGACTGGACGGGGAGGGAAATTCCGCGCAGGCGGACTTGAACCAGCATATTGATCATCCAGATCAGTCCCACGGTGACATGTAACCCATGGGTTCCCACCAGCGTGAAGAAGGCCGACAGAAAGCCGCTGCGTTGCGGGCCATGGCCTTCAGCCACCAGATGGGCAAATTCATGGAGTTCCATGCCGATGAATCCGCAGCCCAGCAGGGCGGTGACCAGCAGCCACTGCACCAGGCGCGTGGCAACCTGCCGCTGCAGGGCGATCATGGCCAAGCCAATGGTGGTACTGGACAGCAACAACAGCACGGTTTCGGCAAACACATAGGGCAGGTCAAAGAGCGCTTTGCCGTTGGGCCCGCCAGCGTAATTCTGGTGGAGTACGGCGTAAGTGGCAAAGAGGGCGGCAAACAGCACGCAGTCGGTCATCAGGTACAGCCAAAAGCCGAAAGAGGCACGACTGACCGCATCGGCCTCTGCTGTGTGGGTCAGTGAAGTGGTGGCGCTCATGGTTTAGTGCTCGAAGGCAAGGGGAGAAGGCGGGGCGGTTGCGGCGGAAGTTACGGGCGGGTGACGCAACGCCCGTTCCATGGCAGCCACTTCCAGGGCAGGAATCTCGTACTCGGTATGCTGGTTCCAGGAACGGGCGATGACCGCGCCGATGATGGCCACCAAGGACACTGTCGCCAGCCACCAGATGTACCACACCAGGGCAAAACCCAGGGTAAAGGTCAGCCCGCCGATAATGGGGCCCAGAATGGAGTTGCACGGCATATGAATCGGCAGGTAGGGAAGGACCGCGGCCACCCGGCCGGATTTTTTCAGGGCGGTGAATTCATCCCGGTGGGTCACCTGCGGAATATGGGCAAAGTTATAAGCGGGGGGAGGGGAGGGCACGGACCACTCCAGAGTGCGACCATCCCACGGGTCTCCCGTGGTGTCGCGGAGCGCGTCACGGTGCCGCATGCTCACGGCCAGCTGCACGATTTGACAGACTATGCCGCCCATAATGAGGATTGTGCCTGCCAAGGCAATCACCAGATAGGGTTGCCAATGGGTATTGTCATAGTGCACCAGACGCCGTGACATCCCCATGAAGCCCAGGGCATAGAGCGGCATGAAGGCCAGATAAAAGCCGACGATCCACAGCCAGAAGGCGAGGCGTCCCCATTTTTCATTGAGCTTGAAGCCAAAAACCTTGGGAAACCAGTAGGTATAGCCAGCAAAATAGCCGAACATGGCACCGGGAATGAGCATGTTATGAAAATGGGCAATGAGGAATTCGGAGTTGTGCAGCTGAAAATCGGCGGCTGGGACCGACAGCAGCACTCCCGTCATGCCACCGATACAGAAGGTGATGATGAATCCCAGGGTCCACAGCACCGGAGTGGTGAATTCGATGCGTCCACGGTAGAAGGTGAAGAGCCAGTTGAATACTTTGACTCCCGTGGGCACCGCAATCACCATGGTGGCGATGCCAAAGAATGCGTTGACATTGGCGCCCGCGCCCATGGTGAAGAAGTGATGCAGCCAGACCACGAAAGATAGGGTGGAAATGGCCACCGAGGCATACACCATGGAGGTGTAGCCGAACAGGGGCTTGCGGGAAAAGGTGGCAGAGATTTCAGAGAACATGCCAAAGGCTGGGAGTATGACGATGTACACCTCGGGATGGCCCCAGATCCAGAACAGGTTGGTGAACATCATGAGGTTGCCGCCCATATGGTTGGTAAAGAAGTGCATCCCCAGATAGCGGTCCATGGCGAGCAGGGCCAGGGTCACGGTGAGCACTGGGAAAGACAGCATGATCAAGACATTGGTCACCAGAATGGCCCACGAGAATATGGGCAGCTTCATCATGGTCATGCCGGGCGCGCGCAGTCGCAGGATCGTTACAAAAAAATTGATGCCGGTCATCAGGGTGCCTACCCCGCCCAGTTGCAATCCCCATATCCAGTAATCAACGCCCGGACCGGGACTGTAATGCTTCTCCGAAAGGGGGGGGTAGCCGGACCAACCGGCGTGGGAGAAGTTGCCCAAGCCCAAGGACAGCATGACCAGTGCGCCACTGGATGCGGTGAGCCAGAAACTCACGGAGTTGAGGAAGGGATAGGCCACATCGCGGGCGCCGATCTGGAGGGGGACAATGATGTTCATCAGGCCGATGAAGAAGGGCATGGCCACAAAAATGATCATGATGGTGCCGTGGGCACTAAATATCTGGTTGTAGTGATCCGGTGGCAGGTATCCCTGAGCACCACCCTCGGCCAGCGCTTGTTGGGTCCGCATCAGCAGGGCATCGGCAAAGCCGCGCAGAAGCATCACCATGGCCAGCACGATATACATCACGCCGACGCGTTTATGGTCCACGCTGGTGAACCATTCGCGCCATAAATAGGACCACTTGCCGTGGTAGGTGATGAGAATCCCAATGCACAGCAGGAGCATGCTGGATCCCCCCAGAGTCGCCATGATAATGGGATTGTCGTAGGGAATGTCATGGAAGCTGAGTTTGCCAAAAATGAGTTCTTCCATCGGTTCAGTCCTCGATCATTGGCGTGGGTGTAGTCTTTGCGGGGGAGTTCGTATTGGGGGAAAAACTGGTCACAATGCTGTCGAACAAGTCAGGAATCGCCAGGGAGTATTGTTGCGGATCCTCGTTTTTTGTCGGCAATTCGAGTGTCTTGAAAGCAGGGCGATCGAGTACCTTGCCTTGTTCGCGGATCTGGGTGATCCACTGATTGTAACTGTCCTGGGAGGTAGCAACGGTTTCGAAGTGCATCCCGGAAAAACCCTGACCGCTGAATTGGGTGTTGTAGCCCTGAAAAACTCCCGGTTCGTCCGCAATCAGGTGGAGGTGCGTTGTCATGCCGGCCATGGCATAGATTTGTCCCCCCAGTTGGGGAATAAAAAAGGAACTCATGACGGCGTCGGAAGTGATGATGAAATCCACGGGGACTCCGGCCGGAATCACCAGTTGGTTGACGGTGGCCACCTTCTGCGCGGGGTAGATGAACAGCCACTTCCAATCCATGGCCACCACCTGGATTTTGAGGGGGGGCTGGCTCGAAGCCAAAGGGCGATAGGGGCTCAAGGCATGGGAGGAGGTCCATACCAACGTGCCCAGAATGGCGACGATCACGGTGGGAACCAGCCATATCACCACCTCGATCCGGGTGGAGTGGTCCCACTCGGGATCATAGTCGGCATGGGCATTGGTTGCTCGATATTTCCAGGCAAAGATGACGGTCATCAAAATTACCGGGACCACCACCAGGAGCATCAGTCCCAGGGCGGTCAGAATCAGGGTCTTTTCATGGCTGGCAATATATCCCTTGGGCGTCAGAACGGCCCATTGGTCGCCACAATCGCCGGTGCAAGCCCATAATGCGGCAGGCCAAAACACGGTGATGGTCACCAGTACGGTCATCAACTTTTTCATACGGTGTCCTATGCCAAGTGACGGACTTTCCCCTGTTGACAGGTAAATTCGACGGCCAAACACTCAAATACTGATCGCGCTCAAAGCATTTGCCAATTGGCTATGGTACCCAAACAACCGTGAAAAATTGTTACCAAAGTATGACCAATGGGATGAGGCGGCTTGGGGGAAAGGAGAGGGGTTCTGCTTTACAAGGGTGGCGATGGCAGGGCAAAAAAAGAACGGAGGCCGGAATTGTATTTCCGGTCACTCCGTCGATCTCCCCCTCCACGTGTGCATTGGCTGTTTATCCCAGCAGGGAGTGTACAGCACTGCGTTCTTCGATTAATTCCTGACAGGTACGTTGAATTCTTTCCCGGCTGAAAGCGCCAAGTTCCAGTCCGCGAACCACTTCATAGCGTCCGTGGCGACAGGTGACAGGCATGCCGCAGAAAATTCCTGGGGGAATATCATAGCTGCCATCGGCAGGGATTCCCATGGTCACCCAATCTCCCTCCGGAGTGCCGTGAATCCAGTCGCGCATGTGTCCCAGGGCGGCGTTGGCCGCCGACGCGGCGGAAGACAAGCCGCGCGCCTCGATGACGGCAGCCCCACGCTTTTGCACCGTGGGGGTAAAAACCTCGTCGAGCCACACGGGGTCTTCCAGTAACGTAACCAAGGGTTGGTCCCCCACCAGAACCTGCGAGGTATCGGGGAACTGGGTCGTGGAGTGATTGCCCCAGACGATCATGCGGTGCAAGGCGGTTAGGGGTTGGTTGAGTTTCAGGGCCAGTTGGGTCAAGGCGCGATTGTGGTCGAGGCGCATCATGCTGCTGAAATTGTGGGGCGCGAGATCGCGGGCGTAATGCAGCGCAATCAAGCCGTTGGTATTGGCCGGATTGCCGACGACCAACACTTTGACATCGCGTTGAGCCACCGCGGACAGGGCCTCGCCCTGAGCCTTGAAGATGCTGCCGTTGATTTCCAGCAGGTCACGGCGTTCCATGCCCTTGGAACGCGGGCGGCTGCCGATGAGAAAGGCGATGGAGATGTCACGAAAAGCTTCTGTGGGTTCAGTGGTCGCGGTCATGCCATGAAGCAGGGGAAAAGCGCAGTCTTCCAGTTCCATGAGAACTCCGCGCACCGCAGGCATGGCGGGAGGAATATCGAGCAATTGCAAAATAACCGGTTGGTCAGGCCCCAGCAGGTCGCCACTGGCCACACGGAACAGGAGACTGTAACAGATTTGTCCCCCGGCTCCGGTAATGGCAATGCGCACGGGTTTCTTCATGGATGGCTCCGTTTTTTTCAAGGGGCGGTAAGCAGATTGCGCAAGACAAAAGGCAAGATGCCACCGTGGCGATAATAATCCACTTCTATCGGAGTATCAATCCGGAGCAGCAAGGGAATGAGGGAGGGTTCTCCCTGGGAGCGGTGAATTACCAGAGTCACCTGCTGTTGCGGGACGAGGGGTTCAGAGCCCAGATCGATGTCAAAGGTTTCATTGCCGTCCAAGTCGAGGGTAGCCAAAGCGGTGCCGGGTAGAAACTGGCAAGGAAGCACGCCCATGCCCACCAGATTGCTGCGATGAATGCGCTCGAAACTTTGGGCAATGACGGCCTTCACGCCGAGTAGGCGCGTTCCCTTGGCGGCCCAGTCGCGGGACGAGCCCGTGCCGTATTCTTCGCCAGCAAAAATGACCGTGGGAATTCCGGCGGCCTGATAGCGCATCGCAACATCATAGATGGAGTGGGCTTCGCCGCTGGGGATATGGCGCGACACTCCGCCCTCCGTTCCGGGCAGGAGCAGATTCTTCAAGCGTACATTGGCAAATGTACCCCGCATCATGACTTCATGGTGGCCACGGCGTGAGCCGTAACTGTTGAAATCAGCAGGGCTCACCCCCTGAGCCTGGAGATATTGTCCCGCAGGAGAGGAGGCTTTGATGGAGCCTGCCGGGCTGATGTGGTCGGTGGTGATGGAATCACCAAACAGGGCCAGAGCATAGGCTCCGCGCACGGGGGGCGGCGCGGTGGGTTCCATGGCGAAATCAGCAAAGAAGGGCGGCTCGGCAATGTAGGTGGAGGGCTCCCACCCATAGGTCAGTCCCGTGGGGGCAGCGATGCCACTCCACAAGGGATGGCTGTGGGTGAAGTCACGGTAGCGGTTGTGGTAATCCTGGGGCGACAGATAAGTCATGGCATGGGCCAATTCCTCCGGGCTGGGCCAGAGGTCGTGAAGAAACACGGCGTGTCCTTGGGGATCATGCCCGATGGGCTCTTGGGCGAAATCAATGGTCACCCGTCCAGCCAGGGCAAAGGCCACTACCAGGGGCGGGCTCATGAGGAAATTGGCACGAATGCTGGAGTGGATGCGCGCCTCAAAATTGCGGTTGCCCGAGAGTACGGCACAGCCCACCAAGGGATGTTGCGTCAAGGCGCTGTCGATGGGGGCCGGCAGTGGACCGGTATTGCCGATACAGGTGGTACAGCCGTAACCCACCAGACGAAAACCCAGGCTGTCCAGAGCGGTTTGCAGTCCTGCGCGGGCCAGGTAATCGGTGACTACGCGGGACCCGGGGGCGAGGGAGGTTTTGATCCAGGGAGCTACGGACAGGCCACGGGCCACCGCCTTTTGGGCCAAAAGTCCGGCCGCCAGAAGGACGCCAGGGTTGGACGTATTGGTGCAGGAAGTGATGGCCGCGATCAGCACCGAACCATCATCGAGGGAAATGTCGGGGCGATCCGCTGGATGAATGTGGCGCAAGGCGGCAGTTTTGCCATAGCCGCCCTGGTCCACAGGACGCGTCAACAATTCGTTGAAGGTGTGCTTGAGTTGTTGCAACGGGATACGGTCCTGGGGACGGCGCGGACCCGCCACCGAGGGTTCGATGGTGCCCAGATCGAGAGTCAGTGTTTGACTGTAGTCACAGTCGCCCAAGTTCGGCATGCCATAAATTCCCTGGGCTTTCCAGTAGGCCACCAGCGCCGCGATTTCGGCGGGGGTGCGTCCGGTCGCGGCAAAATACCGCACGGTTTCGTCATCCACGGGGAAAAATCCCATGGTGGCGCCGTACTCGGGGGCCATATTGGCCAGAGTGGCGCGGTCGGGAAGACTCAACGCGGCCGCTCCCGCACCGAAGAATTCCACGAATTTGCCGACCACTTTGGCTTTGCGCAACATCTCGGTGACGGTCAACACCAGATCCGTGGCGGTGACACCTATGGGCAGCGTACCCGTCAAATGAACGCCCACCACATCCGGAGTGAGGAAGTATAGGGGTTGTCCCAGCATGGCGGCTTCCGCCTCGATACCGCCCACCCCCCAGCCGACCACACCGATACCATTGATCATCGTGGTATGGGAGTCTGTTCCCACCAAGGTGTCAGGATAGTAGACCTTATTCTGCTGTTGCACGCCACGCGCCAGATATTCCAGATTGACCTGGTGAACGATACCGATTCCTGGAGGAATCACCTGAAAGGTATCAAAGGCTTGCATCCCCCACTTCATGAAGCGGTAGCGTTCCTGATTGCGTGCGAATTCGAGGGCCATATTGTCCTCGAGGGCGCTGGGGGTATTGTAATGATCCACCTGCACCGAGTGATCCACCACCAGTTGCACGGGGACCAGAGGTTCGATGCGTTGGGGATCGCGCTGCAGTCGTTGCGCCGCTTGCCGCATGGCGGCCAGATCGGCCAGCAGCGGCACACCGGTAAAATCCTGAAGAATCACGCGGGCCAGCATGAAGGGAATCTCTTCCGTGCGTGGCGCATTGGGTTGCCAGCGCGCCAGAGCTTCGATGTGGGTCGTAGTAATGCGTTTGTCATCCAGATTGCGCACCAGGGATTCGAGGACAATGCGCAGGGAGACGGGCAGGCGGGAAACTTGGGCGATGCCCGCCTTTTCAAGAGCACTCAAGGCATAAAATTGGCCATCACAGTCAGGAAGAGGTTGCAGGGCGTGGTAGGGATCGTAGGACATGGGGGGTTCCGGAAGGGAATTGAAGATGAAGCGGTGTGCAAATTTAATCCCGGTGGATAGCGCTGTCAACCCATCTTCGCGAGAATCCTCGCCTACCATACCGAGATGGCCTAGAATGGGAGCGTGGGAAAAACTCCCCTGTCTGCTGTGAAACTATGGAGTCTCAGGAGGTATACTGTGGATTCTAGACTCACTTGTGTTTGAGGAATGTTGTTCATGCCTGTCCTGAAATCTGCCCATCCTCCCAAGAATCTCGATTTGCGTACGATCCGCTTGCCCTTGCCAGGCATTGTGTCCATCTTGCATCGTGTCAGTGGGGTATTGCTCTTTGTGGGAGGGATACCGTTATTCCTGTCCCTTCTCGATCATCTGTTGCACCCCCAGGCTGAAGGCCCGGGAGCGGGGATTTCCCCCTTCATCAAAGGGCTCTTGGCGTTGCTTCTGTGGGCCTTTATTCATCATTTTTGCGCGGGCATCCGGTTTTTGTTGCTGGATATTCATCGGGGCACCGACATTGCTCAGGCACGCTCCTCCAGTCGCTGGGTTATGGTCATCAGTCTCGGGGTGACCCTGCTGGTCGAGGGTTGGCTATGGTAAAACGTATCGTCGTCGGCGCCCACTACGGACTGCGCGACTGGTTGGTGCAACGGGTCACAGCGGTCATCATGGTGCTGTACACGCTGCTGGTCCTGTTTCTGGTGCTGCTCTTTCATCCTCACCAGAGTGCGGAATGGGCAACCTTGGGCCATTGGCGCCCACTGCGCATCGCCACCTTTCTGTTCCTGCTTTCCCTATGCTGGCATGGGTGGGTGGGAATGCGTGACATATTCATGGATTATGTCAAACCGGTGGGGCTGCGCCTGGGGTTGCAGGTGGCGGTGATCCTAACGCTTATGGCCGAAATGGTGTGGGCCGCAGAAATTCTTTGGGGATCTTGAAATGGCGTTGAGCAAGCAGGTTTTTGATGTGGTGATTGTGGGTGGGGGAGGGTCCGGTTTGCGGGCTTCCTTGCAACTCTCCGAGGCGGGCTATTCCGTCGCGGTGTTTTCCAAGGTTTTCCCCACCCGTTCCCACACCGTGGCCGCTCAGGGCGGGGTCGGTGCTTCCCTCGGCAATATGCAGGAGGACCATTGGTTGTGGCATATGTATGACACCATCAAGGGCTCTGATTACCTGGGCGACCAAGACGCCATCGAGTTCATGTGTCGCAAGGCCCCGGAACTGGTGTATGAGCTGGAACATTTCGGCATGCCCTTTGACCGTAACGAAGATGGCACCATCTATCAGCGCCCCTTTGGCGGGCATACGCAAAACTTCGGTCAACGTCCTGTCCAACGCGCCTGTGCTGCGGCTGATCGTACTGGACATGCGCTGTTGCATACCCTGTACCAGCGCAATCTGCGTTCCCGTTGCCAGTTTTTTGTGGAGTGGATGACCCTGGATCTGGTACGTGACCGGGAAGGGGCGGTGGTGGGAATCATTGCTTTGGAAATGGAGACGGGCCAAGTGGTCATGTTTCAAGCCAAAGCCGTGATTCTGGCCACGGGGGGGGCGGGACGGATTTATCGCTCGAGCACCAATGCCTACATCAATACCGGAGATGGTCTGGGGATGGCAGCCCGAGCGGGCGTTCCCCTTGAAGATATGGAATTCTGGCAGTTTCATCCCACCGGCGTCGCTGGGGCGGGGATCCTCATCACCGAGGCTGTCCGTGGTGAAGGCGGGATTCTGCTCAATTCCCTCGGGGAACGATTCATGGAGCGCTACGCTCCGAACATGAAGGATTTGGCCAGCCGCGATGTGGTGTCCCGCGCCATGGATCAGGAAATCAAGGAAGGGCGGGGGTGTGGTCCGGAAAAGGATTTTGTGTACCTGAAGCTGGATCATCTGGGCGCAGACATTATCCACAAGCGACTCCCCGGCATTCGTGAAATTGCCCTCAAGTTTGCTTCGGTAGATCCGGCCCGCGACCCCATTCCCGTGGTCCCCACCTGTCATTATCAAATGGGCGGCATTCCAACCAATTACTATGGGCAGGTAGTGGTGCCACGGGGGGCGCAGACGGCGGACCCGGTACCCGGTCTCTACGCCATTGGCGAATGTGCCTGTGTCTCGGTCCATGGGGCCAATCGTCTGGGAACCAACTCGCTGCTGGATCTGCTGGTGTTTGGTCGATCGGCGGGAGACCATGTGATTTCCTGGCTGAAAACTCACCCCCAGCAGCGGGATCTGCCCCGTGGTGCAGAAGATGCCACCTTGGCACGCTTGGCCGCATTGGAGCAGGACGGCGCAGGAGAATCGGTAGCGCTTCTGGGAGATGAAATGCGCCGTACGGTACAACACCATGCGGGGGTATTTCGCACTGGAACGTTGCTCGACGAAGGGGTGGAAAAAATTCGCACCATTGCCCAGAGAGCTGGGGAACTCCGCATCAAGGACAAGAGTCAGGTATTCAATACGGCGCGCATCGAAGCCCTGGAATTACAAAACCTGGTGATCGTGGCCGAGGCAACCCTGGTCTCGGCGGCGGCGCGTCAGGAAAGCCGGGGGGCCCATGCCCGCGAAGATTTTCCCGAGCGGGATGACCGGCAGTGGCTCAAGCATAGTTTGTGGTACCTGCAGGACAGTCGAATGTCGTATAAACCCGTCAATCTGCAACCGTTGACGGTGGAATCCTTCGAACCTAAGGTTCGTGTGTATTGAGGATGATGTGCCCATGAAATTCAGTATTTATCGCTACAATCCAGAGAAGGACGAGCGCCCGTACATGCAGGATGTCGAGGTGGAGTTGCTTCCCACCGACCGCATGCTCCTCGATGCCATCTTACGCATCAAGGCCCAGGATGACAGTCTCGGGTTGCGCAAGTCCTGTCGCGAAGGGGTTTGTGGTTCCGATGGCATGAACATCAACGGGCGCAACGGCTTGGCTTGCATCACCCCCCTCAAGGGGTTGGCGGAGCCGGTGGTGTTGCGCCCCTTGCCAGGGTTGCCGGTGATCCGCGACTTGATCGTGGATATGACCCAGTTTTTCAAGCAATACAACTCCATCAAGCCCTATCTGGAAACCACCTCCCCGCCGCCGCAGAAGGAGCGGTTGCAATCTCCTGAAGACCGGGAAGAGCTGAATGGGTTGTATGAATGTATTCTCTGCGCCTGTTGCAGTACGGCCTGCCCGTCCTTTTGGTGGAATCCGGACAAGTTTCTGGGGCCGGCGGCGCTGTTGCAGGCCTATCGGTTCATTGCCGATACCCGCGATGAAAACACCCGCGAACGCCTCGACGATCTGGAAGATCCCTATCGTCTTTTCCGTTGTCATACCATTATGAGTTGTGCCGATGTGTGCCCCAAGGAATTGAATCCCACCGCCGCTATTGGCAAGATCAAGACCCAGATGGTCAAACGAATGGTGTAACCCGACATGAGCGATGAAGACATCACTTCCGACCCAGTATTGTCCCGTTTGCTGTGGCGGAGTCGTCGAGGGTTGTTGGAACTGGATGTGCTATTGCACCGTTTCCTGACACTTCACGCGGCGAGCCTGACGGATCAGGAGCGCCAGACCTATGGCGCATGGCTGGAACTCTCAGACAGCGATTTATTGCGCATGGTACTCGAACAGGTGCAGGCGGATCCCCGATGGGCTCCGCTGTTGAGTAAAATTTTAGATTCTTGACCTGATGACCATCGGGCCTACAGGAAATAGACGGAGAAACGAGCATGAATGAACAAGGGAAGATGACGCTGAGTTACAACGGAACGACCATTGAATTGCCCGTTTACGGCGGAACCTTGGGCCCGGCGGTGGTGGATATTCGGATGTTATCGCAAACAGGATTATTCACCTTTGATCCTGGTTTTGTGGCGACGGCCAGTTGTCAGTCGGCCATTACTTATATCGATGGAGATGCCGGGTTGCTCTACTATCGGGGTTATCCCATCGAGCAACTGGCGGAACACGCGGACTTCATGGAAGTGTGCTATCTGCTGCTCAATGGTGAACTGCCCAATGCCAGCCAGAAGGAGAATTTTGTCAGCAATATCCGCAACCACACCATGGTCCATGATCAGTTGCATAATTTTTTCAAAGGGTTCCGTCGGGATGCCCATCCCATGGCGGTGATGGTAGGGGTGGTGGGTGCCCTCTCAGCCTTCTACCACGATGCCCTGAAAATTGCCAACGCCGAGCACCGCGCCATCTCGGCCACCCGTCTTTTGGCCAAGGTTCCCACCATTGCGGCCATGTGCTATCGCTATAACAAGGGTCTGCCTTTCATGTACCCGCGCAACGACCTGAGCTATGCGGCCAATTTTCTGTACATGATGTTTGCCACGCCGTGCGAGGAATATG
>VFSW01003595.1_pt1 | contig 23223 bp, 15 predicted proteins | sample 5358111 | NCBI WGS metagenome assembly VFSW01 (sample SAMN11554181, study PRJNA540505) | mine drainage metagenome | isolation source: sediment from site ElyBrook_90M | place: USA: Ely Copper Mine, Vershire, VT | collected 2017
CGTCACCAAAGGAGAAGACTCCACCATCTGATGCAACTAGCCAGTAGCCCTTGCCGCCGATAGAACTTGGAGATGATGTTGCCGAGCCAATTGGAACGCCACTCACAGCTCCAGACAATGGTGATACACCAGCATTCGTCAAGGTCGTCAAGGCGAAATAGTAGGTAACCCCAGGCGACAACGAAGCGACATTATAACTTTGAGAGTTCGGGGAGAGCAAAGTTGGAGCAGAGCCTTGAAGTCCGCTTAGAGAGCTTGAGATATAGAGGTCGTAACCGGAGATCGAAACGCCACCTAATTGAGGCGATGGCTTCCAGCTAACTGATGCTGATCCAATACCCGGCGACACAGCTACATTCGTTGGTGGCTCAATAAGAACGTTCGCGCCTACGGGCGACTGATATTGATAAGCGCCTATCGAGCAGGTGCTGACTCCAGGTTGTGGTCGAGGTTCCCCCCTAGCATCGCTAGGTGGTATTACAACTCCACTTGGAACCAGACTTACACCTGTAGCGGCAGGACCACATAGGCCGCTACTTACTGGAATTACATCGAAGGCTGGGGACCCCGGACCAGTCGCAACCGTAAATCCGAACCCTCCATTGTCAGAGGGAACCGGTAGTTGCAACGATTGATCAACTATGAGGGTGGAAGAGGGAGCTCCGCAACTTGAATCAGTTGACAAATTGTATCCAAGGCTTGAAAATGCACCATAACAGTTTCCGCCCGAGTTACCGCCAATCAATGAAGCACCTACGACGTTTGTAGTAGCCGAAAAGTTCTCAATACCTCCACCTCCCGATGATGCGGAGTTTTCAACAATCGTATCATTGGTTGCGGTAGAACTACCATTTTCTACAACCGCCAATCCTCCCCCATAGGTTCCGGCCGAATTTAGGGAAATGGTGTCATTCACGATATTTGCGGAACCGATTGCGACAATTATTCCACCGCCGGACTCTTCAGCACTGTTACCCCCAATGAAGCTATCTGTCTGCGACAAACTACCAGTTACATAGATCCCGCCGCCATCGAAATACGAATAGTTTCCCGATATGATGTCGGCGGCAGAAGTAAAAGTTCCCTTATCAACGTATATACCTCCGCCAAAACCGGGAGATCCTGGGAGGTTCGAATTGAACTCGATCAGACTGTTATTGGATCTAAAAGTTCCATCGCTATAGATTCCACCACCCGAGCTCGCAGAATTGGACGATATCACGTCATTAGCGATAGCAAAGGTGCCACCACTAGCATCTTTTATTCCTCCACCATTTCCGAGATCGGTTTTGACGGAATTGGATGAGAAAGAGTCACCCTTGCTAATCGCATTGCCCGCGTTGTAGACCCCTCCACCTCCATCTCCACTCGCAATTTCATAATTGGCGCCTATTACGGTGTTGTTAGAGATCGAGCTATTCAGACTGTACAAGAGGCCACCGTTATATACGCCTCCACCAGCCACCGTGGCATAGTTTTGGCTTATGGTCACGGTATTGTTGGAGACCACTGAGTGGGAAAGATAAAGTGAACTCTCATTATCGATTCCTCCACCTATGGCGTAAGTTGCGCTAGAAACTCTGTTTTGGTCGACAGTTACCCCAAATAGCGACGCGGTACCATAGTTAGCAATTCCTCCTCCGTTCGTAGCTGCGGAGCCACCTGTTACATCAAACCCAGACAATGCCACCGACGAACCTGCATATATGGTTATGTTCGAGCCGGGCTGGTTAACACCATTCGTTGTACCGGCGATCGTTACAGAACCTTTTGCAAAAAGGGAAACGTCCTTCAATATCTTCAATTGCTCCGAGTAATATCCCGGCTCAACATCGATCGTGTCACCATCTTTAGCGACACTAAGGGCCGTTGCAATACTTCCACAGGGTGCTATATCGGAGCACGACGTTGTCGAACTACCAGCAGGCGCAACATAGAGTATCGGGGATGAATTCGGAACAGCCGAGACCTCATCCGAACTCTTCGTGATCGTACCCGCCGTAGTGACAGCCTTTACAGTAAAGTAGTAGCTGACTCCGCTTTGCAGCCCCGACACCGAAAAGGAGTTATTTGAAGCTGATATCAAAGTCCCGTTGACAGGATTTTGCCCCTCCCCACCAGCTACAGTTCCCTCGTAGATGTTATAGCCAGTTATGTCCGTTTGGGTGTTTAGATCTGGCTCCGTCCAATTGAGAGTTAGAGATGTAGACCCTGTCACCAACGCAGGTTCAAGGATTGGTGCGACTGTGGCAGAAGACGTCGCAAGGACGGTCGCGGAGGCGGACGCAGCGGTGGCGACGGAAACGAGAGAGGCTGCGAATACAACGGCTAGGGTTAAACCAGGTGCGACAGTGCGTTGACTATGCAAATATTGTCGCCCTAAATTCTTGGCAAACATAAAAAATCTCCAAAAAGAGCATTTACAACTCGGAAAGACCGACTCAAATTTACTTCGATTTCAATACGCAATTTAGATTTTCGAGGATTAATTATCTTTAGAAATGAGAGAGGGCAAGTTCACTCTTGGATTTGACGATTTACTTACTTGAAGGATCGTAAGGAATCAAAAGACCTGATGCGGATCGCACCAATTTGACCCTACCTTTATTGAAGTTGGTCGTTGTGGAACCTACCTGAAGGGGCCAAAATTAACAAGGATCTTCATCACGAGCTTTAGCTGAAACCTGAGTAGGTGAATTTAGCCATGATCCGGATCAACTCGTTAAAACCTGACCTTCGTTGAAAGGATTTATCAAAAGGTAAGCATCGTCAACGAACAAGCTCGAACTTCAACTCCTTGCGACGTACAAAGCGAAGAGCACCAATCGCTCCGCGAAAAGGATAGTTAAAGACCTACAGCACGACAAAGGTTTAATATGCCAGATCGCTACGAGGACTCAAGACCAACGCATATCGTTCGAGCAACTTAAAGAGTCGACGCTTACAAAATATCGAACGAGCCCTCATTACGACAGGCTCGACTGAGGTGCAACTCTGCCATGAATCGACCAAGAAGCTCCTCTTGAGAAATCGACCCTGAGTATCTGAAATCACAGCTAATTCTCGATCTGCCGCGTCTCCTACGGTTGGCTTCAAAGGCCGACTTTATGTTATCTTTGAGCCTTCAACGAGAGCTCTTTAGCTCCCCATACATCTCTTCTTTGCATAAAAGCCGAGGTATGGAGAGCACGCTACTCGCGGGGATCCTACGTAGAATATCGATCGAAAATCTACAACCACTTAGGAACCAATGCTAGATATTCCCTAGCCCTGGCCCTAGCCCTCGTCAGCGTCGACGTCAGCGTCGACGTCGGATACACAAAATATGCGAGAACTAAAGGTTGCCCTGAAGGAGAACACAATCTGTGATCTTGTTCTTATCTCCCTATGAAACGGGGATATTACTCAATAAAGTCTGGATTATTACCACCATCAGCTCTCGTAGGCCTTCGATTGCCGAGTGTGCTTCTTTGCAAGTCTTGCCCCTAGTTAATAGATGACCCCGATACGTTCCCGCGTAATGGATAGGTTCTTCAATCTCTGAAAGCTTTCAGCGTTAATTTTGGACCTGCCGCTCAAACCTAATAAGTGGATTTGCCACTTTTGGGCGCAATTGAAAGCTATGAGTTCTTTTGGCAATTAGCAAAGACCCTGTCGCGAATGACGATCAATTCCAGGTGGGTAGGCAGAAATGGATAGCTAAAAGGCAACCGAAAATCAAAAAGTTGTGAGTCACCTTAGCTTGGTTTGCTACCAGAGTCGACAACTTTCGTAACTGCTCGGTCCTTACCAGATTCCTTAGCTAGATAAAGGCACGCATCTGCTTGTGCCAAAAGATCGGTGGCCTTTAATTCCTTAGGAAATTCCAACGCGGTGGCAGCACCCATTGAGACCGAAAAGTTCCACTCCGGTGCCTGTCGCACCTGAACCTTCCTAACGGCGGCAAGAATTTTTTCGCAACGTTCGATTGCATCCGCGCCGCCTGTACTAGGCAGAATGACCGCGAACTCTTCGCCGCCAAATCGAGCCACCATCTCATCGGCGCCTTTTACTTCCCCCCCAAGGGAGCGAGCTATAGCACACAGAGCATCATCCCCAACAAGGTGACCAAATGTGTCATTGAACTTTTTGAAGTTGTCGATGTCGATCATGACCAGCGTCAACGGTGTTGAATCGCGCTTACAAATTCTCCAGTGCGACCGTATACCTTGATCGAATGCACGGCGATTGGGTACACCTGTTAGGCCATCGCTCATGATCATCTTTAGCATCTGTTCTTCGAGTGCCTTTTCGGCTGTAACATCGACGATCAACCCAACAGAACGCAGAGGGCGATTCCTTCGGTCGAAGTTGATGACCTTACCTCGAAGCGAGAGGTAGCGCGTTTGGGCGCCATCAGAGATAGACGTTGAGACCTCCATAACACTACGACTCATTAGGTCGTCAAATGCCTGAGATACCTGCCCTAGCTCACCTTCAGCAAAGAGGGCAAGAAATGACGCAATGCTCTTGGGCAGGGAGCCAACGTCCACACCGATTATTTGTGATGCGACGCTCTCCAGGGTCAACGATTTGGTTCTGTGGTCTATCTCCCACATTGCCGCGGTAGCGTGTGAAAGCGCTAAGTCGAGTCGAGCTTTGAGGTCTATCGTTTCATTAATAAGTCGATGAAATTCGGTCGTATCTCGCCCTGAAGCCCACCAAAGGGTTGAATTTGAAAGTGGACGAGCGATCCATTGGAGATAGGCATATCGCCCACCAGCCTGTAAAAATCGACTCTCCATCAGAACTTCACTCGCACCATCTTCGAGTTCGGCGATTCCTGCGACGATATTCCCGATGTCTTCCGGGTGGACTAACTCAAGGAGCGACTTTCCAGTGATCTCCTCGATCGAGACGCCCAAGAGTTGAGCGAAAGAGGCGCTAACTTCGCGTAGATTCCCATCGTTACCTGCTAATGAAAAAAGTTCGATCTCCGCCTCACGCGCACTTATTATCTGTGGATCCGTAGTTAAGGTCTCGCTCATATCTATCGAATACGATTCTTCGCATAAAGTGACAAAAGCGTCTGTGCAACTTGGGCGTTAGTTACAAGATCTGGATTGACCAGTGGATACTGTGTTGCAGGCGCGAAACCATCCAGTTCGTCGGCTAAATCTTCATCGTCCACATGCTCAAAGCCCATCGACCAGTCGCCAAACATCGGGTGAGTTATCTCGACGTCCGCGAGAAGTCGGAGGTTGGTGTGACGGCTATCAGTGCCGATCCGCTCATAGACCTGTTGAAGTGCCTCTTCGTCACCTTCGAGCATTTGAAGAAAGCTCTGGCTCGAATAGAGGAGCATTCCGCTAAGACCATCGCGTTCGTTGTTCTTACGGGACTTCTCTAACAATTCAACCAGCTCGTCGGGGGATAGATCGTAAGTAGCTTGGCTGCAATAAATGATTCGTCTCATCGTAACCCCTTGGAATCGTTCCGCCATGTCTATTGAAAGTTATGGTTGCTAGGCGGATATTCATTACTTATTGATAAATTCGACACGAATTTACAAAGCCTTGACTATTTTCGGTTCATAAAAAGTTCAAAGGTAATGAGATCCCATGCGATAGCAATAGGTCGCACTCAATTGAAAGCGCAACCGGAGAGTCAATATCACAGTTCAAGCAGTGATTGCACTTTCGTCAGTCGATTTGAAAAATCGCCATGGACCACTCTTTTACATCCCATGTAAAGGGATAGATGCCGGGGCATCGCGGTCCCACCTGTTTTGTAAGTCTTTGTTGATAATAGCCTTTACGAGGGAATATCATCAATACCCCTTTGCTTTCAACCCTTCATAAGAGCTATCCCATTCAAAGGGCCTACTTCGCAAGCAGGCGTGGAGGAGAAGTTTCCGACTGTCAACTATGACGGGGCCAAGATTTGGAAATATTCCATCGATGGACGACCTCACGAGGTCGATACGAAAGTTACCATCCTACAACTCGGTCCATCACGGTCATTAAAAACCCTGAAACAATAAACGGATAAAAATGGTCATGAAACAAATTTCATTTACTTATTCATGTTTTTATAAAATTTACCGAATTAAACAAAAGTTAACCTGTTGCCAATCGGCAACAACAAGAAGCGAATTGTCCGAGCGAATTTCACTTCGACTCGAGACGTGCAGATTCAATGGAGGGCAGATGTCCATCACCGAAGTTAGAGGTTCAGTTGACTCCATGGGAATGGCCCAAGGTTCAGTGGGGAGGCTGAGAGACCACTTCCCCGCCGATTTCATCGTCTCGACGATAACTTCTGACATAGCAATGATCGCTTTTGATACCAAGGGAATCGTACTTTGGGTAAATCGCCAATTTGCCGGTGCGGTTGGATATGAGCCACGGGAACTCATCGGTGTTCACCACCGTGAACTCTGTACACGCGAATTTGCAAGTTCGAGGCAGTACCAAGAGCTATGGACCAGGCTCAATAGTGGCGTCGCCTTTGCTGACAAGATCGAAAGGGTCTCAAAGTCTGGCCAGCTCGTATATCTAGAGGCCTCCTACATGCCAATCTTGGACGACTCTGGAGTAGTAGTAGGCGTCTGCAAGGTAGCAACAGATATAACAGCCCGTGAACTTGACTCAGTGCGCGCGGCTCACACTCTCCGTGAGATGGCGATCAACCTCTCCCAAAGGGCGACCGAAGGCATCCAGTGCGCCCACCAAGTAGCGAACGGCGCCGACCGCTTAGCCACCGACGCTGGTTTGAACAGCGGTCTCATGGACGAACTCCTTGCTCAAACCCACGAAATTGCTCAAGTTGTGACTGCAATCCGTGAGATCTCAAGCCAGACCAACCTACTATCCCTAAATGCTTCAATTGAGGCGGCACGAGCAGGCGAGCACGGCCTAGGATTTGCGGTTGTGGCAGACGAGGTAAGGTCGCTGGCATCGAAGGTTGACAAAGCAACGCGCTCGATTCAAGCCCAACTAAAGACCATTTCAGAGACTGCCATCTCAATCGCAAACAGCAACGAGGTAACGACCGGCATCGTCATCGACTCGCAAGCCTCCACCCAACAGGTCCTAGCTGAATTTCAGGGGGTAGGCCAAGCCGCGAGTGAACTCGAAGCATATGCTCGAAGCCTCACCGATTAGCAATTACTTAGGTTTCTAAGTTTTCCTTGTCCAGTCTTCGAACGCGATCTAAAAAGATCAAGTAGTTAGCTCCTTCGAATAGTGGAGATACCCTTCTTATCTTCTACTACGTAACCTCGAGTAGCCAGCTCGTCCCTCAGACGATCTGACGTAGCGAAGTCCTTCGAATCACGGGCGGCGAGGCGCATATGAAATATCTCCATCACGTCAGGAGGGATCGCGGCTTCATCCTCTTCAATATCGAGCGCTAGAGCCTTGATAATCCGGATGATCTGCGATCCTTCTGCGATAGCAGAGGTCAAATCACCCCGGTCAAAGCCGCCATTGGCACTAGCGATCGCAGAAAATAGAAGGGCCATGACCTTTGGCGTATCTAGGTCGTTATCCATCGCTTCAACGAACGCATCAAGGATCGCCCCAGAAGAGGTCTCAAAGTCTGCTGCTAGTTCGGGGCTAGTAGCGATGGCATCGAAGTACCTACGAAAGAAGTTATCTAACCTACCTAGGGCAGAGGTCGCATCGCCAATGGTGTTTTTCGTAACCTCTAATGGACTTCGGTAGTGCGATTGAAGTACAAGTAGGCGATAGCTTCTTGGGTCACCATCTCCAATAAGCTCCGGTAGTGTCACAAAGTTACCAAGTGACTTAGACATCTTCTCGTCACCAACGACGATAAAGCCGTTATGGATCCAATAGTTGGCAAATGGTGCTCCATCGGCAATCGCTTGGGCTCTTTCATTCTCATGGTGAGGAAATGCCAGGTCGAGGCCACCGCCGTGAATATCAAAGCGCTCCCCAAGGATGTCTCGAGCCATAACTACACACTCGGTATGCCAACCTGGCCTACCAATGCCAAGTGGTGTTACATAGCTATTCGTGGAGTTGGGGAAGAACTTCCAGAGAGCAAAGTCTGCTGGAGACCTCTTGCCCCGGTCTTCATCGACGCGTGCACCAGCACGGAGAGACTCGAGCGATTGACGCGCCAACAACCCATAGTCACTCACCGTAGATACATCGAAGTAGATGCCATCATTCAACTGGTAGGCGACGTCTTCCTCGATCAACTTGGCGACGAAGGTCGCCATCTTCTCAACGTACTGCGTCGCATGGGGCGTTGAATCGGGGCGTAGGACGCGCAATTTGTCCATCGTCTCCCACCAGATCTCTTCGTAGCGATTGGTAATCTCAGCAGGAGCCACCCCCTCTGCATCGGCTTTAGCGAGGATCTTATCGTCAACATCGGTGATATTGGAGACGTAGCGAACTTGGTAGCCCTGCGAAATAAGGTAGCGCCTTAGAATGTCAAAGACGAGGACGAAACGGCCGTGGCCGATGTGGGGATAGTCGTAGACCGTAGGTCCGCAGACATACATAGACACCACATTGGCCTCTATGGTTTCGAATCTCTCAATTTGACCGGTTGAAGTGTTGTGTAATCTAAGCACAAAGGTATGGTAAAGGCAACGATGAGTTTTTCAGTCCCCGAGAAGCCGACTCTTGAGGCTCTTGAAGAGAAGTGGAACGAAATCTGGCAAAAGTCAGAGATCTACCGCTTCGCTCAAGGCGATAGTAAGAGTCCTATCTACTCCATCGACACCCCACCGCCAACTGTATCTGGATCGTTGCACGCGGGCCACGTATTGTCTTATACGCACACAGATATTATCGCTCGTTATAAGCGAATGGCGGGCTTCAACGTCTTCTATCCGATGGGTTGGGACGACAACGGTCTACCAACCGAGAGGCGAGTTCAGAACTACTACGGAATCACCTGCGATCCCTCGATTGCCTACGTGCCAACATTTGTCCCCACGCCACCAACGGATAACAACCAGCGTCACACACCAATATCAAGGACGAACTTCATCCAGGCGTGCGCAAAGTTAACCCAAGAGGACGAGCTGATCTTCGAGCGACTTTGGAAGACGATCGGCCTTTCGGTCGATTGGACCAAGACCTATACATCGATTGGACAGCGAGCCCAACGAGTTAGCCAACTCTCCTTCTTGCGACTCTTCAAAGAGGGTCACCTCTACCACAGCGAATCACCCACTCTATGGGACGTCGACTTTCAAACCGCTGTTTCTCAGGCAGAGCTCGAGGACAAAGAAGAAGACGGCCTCTTCTACTCAATCTCATTCGCTAAGAGCGATGGTAGTGGCGACGTCGTCATCCAAACTACGAGGCCTGAGCTTCTTCCAGCCTGCGTTGCTCTAGTTGCTAACCCTGATGACGATCGTTACAAGGATCTCTTTGGCAAGACGGTGGTCACTCCCCTCTTTGGAATCGAAGTACCAGTAGTGGCACACCCCCTTGCAGAGATCGAAAAGGGCTCTGGAATCGCGATGGTCTGCACCTTTGGCGACCTCACCGACGTTCAATGGTGGCGTGAGCTAAATCTTGAACTTCGACCAGTAATCGATAGGCGTGGTCGAATAGTCGAGGTCGACTTTAGATCGAGCAGATTTCCAAGCAAGGATCCAAATATCGCCGAGGCTCACTATGGCAACCTCGTCGGAAAGACGATGCGAACCGCTAGGGGCGTCATCGCTGAAGCTCTAGATGAGGCGGGGTACTTCCCAACCGAACCCAAGAAGATTCGTCACGCCGTCAAATACTACGAAAAAGGCGATAAGCCTCTCGAGGTAGTTACCTCGTGGCAGTGGTACATCCGCACCCTTGCGCACAAAGAGGCACTACTAGAGCACGGCCGCAACCTTAATTGGAACCCCCCTTACATGCGAGTTCGCTACGAGAACTGGGTAAATGGTCTTGCCTCAGATTGGAACATATCTCGCCAACGCTACTTTGGCATCCCGATTCCGGTTTGGTACCCGATCGATGAAAACGGAAATATCAATCGTCATGAGCCGATACTTCCAGCTGAAGACGAACTGCCAATCGACCCATTTCAAGATACGCCACCTGGTTACGATCCAAGTCAAAGGGGCGCCCCTGGCGGCTTCGTTGGCGACAGCGACGTACTCGATACTTGGGCTACCTCTTCTCTTACTCCACAGATTGCAACTGAGTGGGAGGCTGACGAAGAACTCCACAAGCGCCTCTTTCCGATGGATCTGCGCCCTCAAGGACAAGACATCATTCGAACGTGGCTCTTCTACACAGTTCTTAGGTCCCATCTAGAAGAGAACGTTCTTCCTTGGAAGAACACCGTCATCTCTGGCTTTGTGCTAGACCCAGATCGCAAAAAGATGTCAAAGTCAAAGGGTAACGTAGTTACCCCGATGCCGCTGATCGAAAAACACGGCGCCGACGCACTGCGTTATTGGGCGGCTAGTGGTCGAGCCGGCGTAGATACTGCAGCCGATGAGAACATGATGAAGGTCGGGCGGCGCTTGGCAATCAAGGTCTTAAACGCCTCCAAATTTGCACTCTCTATCGTGAACAGCGAAAACTCCTTCGACCTATCGAAGGTGACCCTAACTAAGGTTGACGCTTCGCTTCTTAGTGAGGTCGAAAAAGTCGTCGCCGATGCTACAAAAGCGTTGGAAGAGTACGAGCACTCTAGGGCGCTCGAAGTAGTGGAGTCTTTCTTCTGGAAGTTCTGTGACGACTATCTTGAGCTCGTAAAGATCAGAGCGTACGGCGAAGACGGAGACGTCAACTTCACCTCAAATGACACTCTTTCGGCGCGCATTACTTTGATTAGCGCGACGGATATCTTGATTCGTCTACTCGCCCCGTACATCCCCTTTGCGACAGAAGAGGTATGGAGCTGGTTCTCTCAAGGATCAATTCACCGCTCAGCCTGGCCAGCTGCGAATGAAACGCTACAAGTGGCTTCAAAGTATTCGAGCGACCTATTTGGTGCAGTTGTTGCCACTCCTGACGATGGCTTGATCGACGTCAATAGCGTCTTCGACGTTTTGTCGACGGCACGAAAGGCCAAGAGCGAGGCTAAGAAGTCAGTGAAATTCGGTGTTGACCTAATCGAGGTAAATGCTGATGCTTCAATTGCTTCGGCAATCTTGATTGCCGAAGCTGATATCAAGGCTGCTGCCGTGGCTCGCGAAATCACAGTAAACGTTGTGGATGGAGCAAAGCTAGAGGTATCGGTAAAACTAGCAGCAGATTAACTACGAAGATATCCACTAGATCTCATTCCTCATCCTCCTTTCGGTTTGCCAATTATCGACTTCGTCGTCAATTGGAGGAGCGAAGGGACAAGCGCAAGGCACCCATTGGATTCGGCCTCATAAAACGAGTCGTGGTTATTGCCGTTAGCTCTGTAGAATTCGGCTCCCTTATTGCAATAGTTACTTTCCACGACCGCTGTTAGGTCGTGGAAAGTAACAACGTGGGTGGCTGCGACTGGAGCCTGGTCGATACCATCGATGTTGCTCGTTCCTTTTGGAGCTTTACATCCTGGCCGTAAGCGAGAGCTTTTTGATTGCCTGCTGTTAGCTTACTGGTTGCTCCCCGGGGGGACGTAGAGTTGTATCGGTTGAACGATGGCGCTCGTGTCCTCTCTTTTCCAGGGTTGTGACCTCACCTCAAGCTCTTCCAACAGATTCACCGTCTCCTTGGCGATCACAACCCCTTTGCTGCCGTAGATGGCGTACTTGCCGACAATGTTGCGCATAAGTAGTTACCAATTAGCTTGGTCGCTGTAAAAATGAACGGCTCTTAGAGATGCTCCGTAGGTGGGTAACCTAGCATTGCATTCCAAAATTTTTCTAATCCGTTTCTTTTTCGAATTAGCTAGACGATCGACAGGCAACTAACCAATAGATGAGTTCCTAGCTGGTGGAATCAGCCCGCATTTAAATTTCAGCCGCGACACTGCCCTACTGACAAAGCTGAGCCTGCTCTAAAGGTTATTTCGATTCAAAAGCTGAGTGGCGACGAGAAGATCAGCTGCGGGGTCGAGACTCCGAGTAACCCATCAATTGGCTCACTTTTTCGCCTGCTCCTTGAGCATCCGTGAGTATTTGAACGACGGGTACCGGTTTACCGGCACCCGTCGAATCGACTAGCAAAGTTGCCAAGTGGCCTATTGTCCCGTTTGTGGTCGCTTCCTCAGTCGCTTAGTCGGGGCGATAAGTATCACACCAGCAAGACCAAGGGAACTGACAAGCCACCAGTAACTCGCTGCACTCCAGGGCTCACCGGTATGGGTAGCTGGAACCGTTATCACCGTGGAGATAACGTTAGCTGGGGGTGCAGAGGAGGGTACCGAGACCGATACAGATGCAGGCGGCGGCGTCACCGTGATCGTCGCCTGTGCGGAGACTGGGGATATATTGTCCCCAGAGTCGCTCACCGTCGAAGTGTTTGTAATGGATCCCGTCGCATTCGAAGCCACCAGTACGGGAACCGTAATGGTACCGATAACGGGATTTGATATTCCCGCTACAGGAGGAACCAAGGTACAGGTGACGGTATTGGCAACAACAGAACAGCTAGACGATGCGAAGCCGCTTCCAGATATTGTTGGCGTCCCATTTAGGCTTAGGCCAGCTGGCAAGGTGTCAGTCACCGTAGCTGGTGCATTGATAGTTCCCGTGAAGGCCCCTGCAATGGTAAAACTGTCGGTGCCTCCAGGTGAAGCAGTCGGAAACGTTGCCGTCTTCGTGAGGGCAACCGAAGGAGCGCTAGAGGGCGCAGCGACTGGTTGGAGTGGCGTGATTGTATCGGATGCATTTACCGGTGGGGCGAGCGTACACGACACGCCATTAGGGGTCGCGAATTGAGGGCAGAAATCGCTAAGAGTCGCCGTATTGGTGATCCCTACCCCCACAGGGCCGATGGCATATGCTGTGATCGTAACTGCTGGCAATTGGGTGCCAGCAGTTAGTTGAGAGTTTCCAGCCTGGAGTGTGCAGTTCACAGTACCTTGACCACCAGCGGTACTTGGTCCTGTAGTCAAGTTACAGGACCAAGTACCGACACCGTTAGTCGCGGAGGTGGCCGCCGTGGCGGTGATGCCAGAAGGCATTGGGTCAACCAGATTGTAAATTCCTGATCCCGGCAACGGTGAATTAGGTGCTATCGAGGGATCTATCGTGAAGTTGAAGTTCTGGTTGTCGATAACACTTCCGTGGACATTGTCGGCCTTCGTAAGCACATCTATTGGAGCGTTATCGAAGTAGGTGGGGCTACCGTTTTCGAGGGCGAAATCATCAGCGCCCAAACTTATGCTAGTGGGCGTGTCGATCCACGTTGGGGTTATTGTTGTGCTGCCCGTGCTCGGTAGGGACGCTGGGTTGATGTAGCCGAAACTTACATTTGGGCTTACCTTGCCATTGACGTTTCCCGATGCAATCCAGAGGTTGTTAGTCGTTGGATCTAGCGTCATCGATTCGGTCTCTAAATTCGGTGCTCCGGATACCGTATAGACGGTACCAGGGATAGAAGATTGAGAGGGAGTGGAGGCGACGTTGATATAGCCGACCTGACCATAAAACTCCCTAACAAACCAGAGTTCACCCTTTCCCGGCACATATTGGAGGTCTCCGAGAGCGCCGGATCCGGTTAACGTGTAGGTATTGTCAGGGGTATTTAGCGAGCTTGTTATGGATGACAATGCAAACTGATAGATGTCGTTGCCGCTAGAACTTCCGACGAAGAGTGATCCATTAGCCACTGTCATTGGCTGGCCGACGCTCACACTGAGCGGCTCTGGAGTCGCTTGATCGGTCGATGAGTTGATCACCCATAGGGTAGATTTTCCGTTTGTAACGCCAGACGCATTCGTGTTCTGGGTGAAGTAGGTATTTGTTCCGTCTGTGGCGATCGAGTACGAGCTTGAAGACCCGAAGCTGTGACCAGATGTAGGCTTAATGCAGGTAGAACCCTTTACCAAAGTGTATTCGAGCGTGCTGGCATTGAGAGTCAGATTGCTTGGGTCGACGTTGACCACTTCAACGGGGCAGGTGCCGCTGCCTTGGTTGATTATAAAGAAGGTATTTCCAATCGCGACTGCGTCGAATAAAGACAAACCACCGCCAAGGTTCAGGTATCCAACCGCAACGTGTGGTAGTGACTTGCTTATCTCTATCAGCTTCCCATCCACCGTATCCACCCAGTAATTCCCGGACGAATCTGTGAGTGTCTGTTCAAAGTGGGTCGTTGCCGTGATTCCAGTGCTTGGATTAGCGATCAGATTTGCTAAGTCGAAGGGTACTGGGTCGTACGTCGGTGTCGCCGCGCTTGCGACTGATCCGGTCAAAGCGATAGCGGCAACCGGAACGAATCCGACCACCGCAGCAGCCGCTGCACTTATGAATTTATTTTTCACAAGACTCCTTTGTATTGAGATTCTTGGATTTTCTAAGAAACTTTTAATACCGCGCTAAAGTTTACACAAAAAAGTGCCGATAATAGATTTTTTTCATTCTTATAAAACTTCACAAGTCAGTTTCATTTTCGAACCCAAAACTGAGCCTGCCAAAAGCGCTCTAGATAAAACCCCTAGCGTTCAAGAGACCTTCAACTAACAAAGTTCCGCTTCACGTGCTATTGAATCGAAATATGAATTCCTACAGATAAAGCTGTTTGTGTTCTTCTCGTCCGCGATAGGTTACGCCGATCAACATCTTTCAGTTTCCGATCAAAGTGTCAACACTGGTAAATATTTCATGCGCGTTGTTGTCTCTTGATAGATTTCCCGAATGAGTGTTTCTTACTTGCGAAGCCCAGGCGCTATAGGTGGGATAACCATCTTTTTTTTAGGTCTATATCGACTTCAACATGTTCTATTTAAGGCGTGCTTGAATATGGCAATTGATGGCATCCGAGGCGACCTCCGTGAAAATCGTAACTGGAGCACTACTCCTGAGTGACACGCGATCCATGACCTTAGCGTGATCTGCTCCCTTGCGTCGTTTCCTCTCGCCGTGGGTCGTACCGTTTTAGATAAACTCATCTAACTGGTCATCCTCATCGAACCCATAGGGGTTTATACGCCATGCGATTGCTCTTCTAATATTGCTTAGCGGCAGCGATGCATTTGGACATGACACGCCAAAGTGTCTAGTTAGATCGGTGGCTGAGATTCCCGGCTTGCCGTTCGAGAACAAGAAAACAGTCAAGAACCGCTTAGTGAGTGGAACCTGACTCTGGTGAACGATAGTCCCAGTGGTCACTGACGTCTAGCAGCGACAGAATTTGCATTCGAAAAGCAATGCCCGGATTAAAGAGTTCCTCCTTAGGGTTGATTGCAAACGCACGTAGTGGGTAGCGGAGTATTTGGAACAACGAAATCCCTCCTTTCATCGAGCCTGGATCAGGTATTATTCGCGCGCAGTTGATCAAGCTAGGCGTTCATTGCGTATGCAATTTTCGTGGCCATAATCATTCATTCCGAATGGCCATATTAATGCATTTTTTTATGGCTTCTGACAGCACGCAAAAAATATCTTCAAAATGAACAACTCAACCGCACCGATAAAGCCTGGCTCGTAATGGACCAGGATTATCCCTAGGTATCAAAGTGGTGGACGCCTTTGCTATAGGTGACGTATCGTCAACCACCTCTTTAACCGGACTTACATCCAGTCGTTCCAACGTCTTTTTACCCTTATGAAGGGAAATTTTGTCGACGGAACAAAGCTTGCGACGGCGGTACCATTAGCAGACAAGTAGCCGCTAACACGAACACGATAACGCTTAACTTCAAATAGTTCACCTCGAATATTCCAACGGCAATTTACCTATCGTTGATCCTTATTGGGTGATTGATGCATGGAGGTGCCTATTCATCAATGGCTCGAGTCTTACCTTTGCGACTAATGCGGCAATTACTTAAAATAAAAACGCTATTGAGATCGGAGGTGTCAACGCATGGCGAGCTACACCAAAGAGCATCATCGAAATCTAAATATAGAGAGGGTGGCATCCCGATCGCTACCCGACACGGTTCGTGGTTACTATGCATTTAAGCTTCTAATCTGGGGGGTGGCGCAAACTACATTTCGAGCTCACGGATCGATACGATCGGAGACTTACCGCAGCTAATAATGCACCCTCCCGATTTAAGCTACCATGCTTTGATCAGGTCATTTGGGCCGAATTTGAACGCAGCGTTGACGTTTGGCCCCACACCACTACGGCTAACAGCGATTAACGGCGTATCTTTGCTAGCGCCGGGAACCTGAAGAGTTGCGGCAGCTAGAGCGTTTAGATCGCCGTTGTCAAAAGGTTCGGTTTCAAGCCACTTTATTGAGCCTGCAAAGGTAATCACCTTCGCCAAGGGATTGCGGTCGGCGCCGATGATATCAACTTCAGGGACGTTAGTTCGGGTCCAGTATCCGCCTACGGCTTCCGCAGCGAGACCATCAAGTGGAAGAAGTCGGGCCAGAGACTCCCTAACTATCGGCTCTATTGCTCGCCCTCTCCAAGAGGTCCAGCTAGCTTTTATTCGCGCCAACACCCGATCGGAGCGTCCACGTTCGATTTCCGCTAGGTGAGGTCCAATGAAGGTAAGCCAAAATCTCAGGTAGGGATCAACGACGCGATATCTTGCCTCTTTTGAGGGCTTGGTCGATAATGGAACCTCTCGAATGACAATTCGCTTCGCGGCAAGTAGTTCAAGTGCCCGGGAAGCACTAACTGCTTGGAGCCCACCGGCAGCACGCGAAATATTGGTAAAGGTCGTCTCCCCTGCCCCGATCTTTCCTAAAACCTCACGGGCTAATGCTTCTACCGGGAACTCGGCGGCCAAAGACCGTTCTGCACTGACGATCAGGGCTGACGTTGTCTCTGAGAGCGCCCCTTCGAGGTAATCCCACATAGAAAGACCTACAGGCCAATCGTCACAGATAAGTGGAAGTCCCCCCGTAATAAGGTAGGAGTCGAAGGCCGATGTTTCATCAGGCGAACCAACGATTTGTGCCGTCTCAAGTGGTGACAGTGGCGGGATGATCATCTCAGTTCCCCGCTGATAAAACGCCCGGTCATGAGAGTTCAGAGCCTCCATCATAGCGAGGTCAGAACCGACCAAGATCAGCAGAACTGGCTTGTGGGATAGGATACGGTCCCACTGCTTTTGAAAGATAGCTTCGATACTCACATCTTGTTCGACAAGATACGGAAACTCATCAAAGATCACAATGCTCGGAGTGTCGTGCGGTAAAGTCTGCCCGAGCAATCGCAGTGCAACATCCCAATTATCCAGGTGAGTACCTCTGAACAGATCAGCATTCGGAAGATTCGACTCCACAACCGCTTCTGCAAACAACTCCAGTTCATGGCTCTTCTGGCGCGATGCCGTGAAATAGAGCGTCGGTACCCCCGAACGGTTGGCAAAGACCTCCACCAGTCGACTCTTGCCAACCCGACGTCGACCACGCATGAGTATGCAACGTCCCGGAAGATCGGTATTAATCTCTGACCGAATACGCACTAGCAATCGATCAAGCGAATTCAACTGAGTCTGACGACCAACAAAGCCCGGCATAATACCTCACAAAAGTATAATTTATGTTACTAACATTAATGTAAGTAACATAAATGTTAGCATCTAAAGGCTTGTTTTTCGTACATTAACTCACCAACCGCTACGAATCAAGGGGATGGGCTTTCACCAAAGCGTCAACGCAGACCTGGAATCTACCTTTCCCGTAGGTCAAGTCTCCAAGGCACAACTTAGCTCTCAAGCATCTCCAACAGTGCGAACTTCGACCTTGCGTCAAGCTGATTTTCATGAAAGACGCTGCTCACAAAGTCGAGGGCCTCTTGCGCGGTCCTGAAGCCAGAGAGCTCATAGAGAAGTCGTATGTCTTTGATATCTCGGTCGGCTCGCGATGCCCTAACCTTCATCGCGAAAAGAGTCTTTGGATCGGGGACCAAAACAGTGATGCCTGGAACCGTTAAAACCTCGACAGGAACACCCGGATGGACAGGTAAAAGCCCTTTAACGGCGTCATTAAGCCAGTCGCTTTCAAGATTGTGCCTTTGCGCTATCGCGCGAGCGGCATCATATATTTTCATCTTCGGTTCAAATACAGCGTCCAAATCGGAGGTCACTCGATCGGTGCTATAGGCAAGTGCCACTGCTCGGCCACCCACTAAGTACAACTGGCCAGATGCGCCTTCTTCTGCGAGCACGCTTCCAAGCTCGGTTAGGAGCTCTCGTATTCTCGCGCGATCGAGTGTCTGTTTTTGGTTCATACCGACTCCAGAGAGCGAGCACTGGTAAAGACCCTCCGGTTACTCAATGCACCAGGGGCTTCCGCCATTTCAATAGCTCTCATTCCCGGAAGCTCTGTGCGCCACCAAAATATCTCCAAGTAGTAGACGTCAAGGTAAACCCACTTTGGTACCGTGACCTCATCAACTACGCATAAATGCTCCACATAACCAGCCAACATGGCGTCAAAGCGCAGATCCGAAGTCGAAATCGGCCGCGTGGAGACGGACTCGAACTTGTCGGAATCTTTGACGATGCCTCTCCATTGACCCGTGAAGCGACTCATTATTCGAAATGCTAACACTCGATCCGGAGGATCTTCCATGAGTGCGCACCTCATACCTACCGCAACCGACGTAATCCTAGGGGTGGAGACGGAACCCACGTGATCGAGGTCGAGGGCTGCGGTGATTTTACTGATTAGCGAAAGACTTGGATCATGGATACCTCTTTCGAGGTTAGAGAGCGTAGCCTCACTGCAGCCGACGACATCAGCCAGCTCCCTTCGGCTGATCGAAAGAGAAGCTCTTGCCTTGGTGATTGTTTCAATTACTGAATCCATCGTCGCTGCACTCTTCTCCACACGCTTACCTTTCTCAACTCTACAGGTAGTACAAATGGTTCTTATCTTTGATCCAGCAGAGAATGACATTTCTCGGTAGTTACGAATTTTGCGCTACAGTTCGAGAAAGTGCGTGACGTTGTCGCTAAGAAGGAACGTTTCAAGTCGATCGATGCCAATTATTTGAACTAGTAGCCGTTCAACGAGTAGTGATTCGCTTCAATTAGATATCACTAGTGAAGCCCATATCCCCCTTGAACCGTCCAGATAGGCGGTCCACCCAAATAGAATCCTGCTGATTCACGATACATCTTTCGCTCATAGCGACGCTTTCGCAGGCAATGGCAATCACCGAACTCCATTTCCAACCGACGACTGTCAAGCGTTGCGCGCTATTGCACTCCCACAGGACAGACAAAATTGAAAGGTAAATGAAAACGGCGCCCGATACTTGACCAACATTTATCCACATTAGAGAATCATGATTAGAAAGATCTAGTGTCCCTAGATTGGCGAAGAGGCATATAAACCGAGGTGCACGTAATCAGAGCACAGATGCGAATCATGGGCTACGGAATCCGAAAACGTCGAACCGGCCGATATGGCACTGGCTAAATGGATTGAATCCAAACTTCTCAGTTGATTGGGCATAAGGTCTGAAGCAACATTCAGGATATCACTTGAGACAGGGATAGTGGAGATCCAGGAGAGTAACGATTTTGCGAACGGAGTCGAGGAGTCATCAAGACGTTTGCAGACTCGAATCAGCTCAACGCGCGCTAAGTCACTTGTTACCTTCGGTGGTTAGGATTTTAGGGAAAGCCACTCAGAAAGAGTGACACGTTCCTGTTCTTCAACAATCAACTTGACTAGCACGGACGTATCGACACTCATCATTCGAATCGTTCTTCACGTAAGTCACTAAGTACCTCCGCAGAAGCCACTTCTGAATCAGCCGTACGTCGATTCTGAGGGATATGAAATTGAGCTTTGGGTGCAATGAGCTGTCCGCGAGCGACCATGTACTCAAACTCCATGACCTCTTTACTTGGTGAGGTGATCACTGCTATTAGAGTTCCACGCTCCGTTACCTCAACCGTCTCACCACGTTTAACTTGATCTAAATACTTGCTTACATTCTGTCGCAGCTCTTTGACACCGATCCTTACCACATCTATAAAGTAGCACATATGTACTATCTTGAATACATACAAATTAGCAATAGATTCAAGTCACGCAAATCGAGATACGCACGAAAATCATCGCGGAGGGCGCCGAAGGCTGAAGTTGATGGTCTTTCGCAGAAGCCGTATACCCTAGAGGACCAAGTTTCTCAAGTGTTTCTTTTTTGAGGAGGCCCTATCGACAACAGCCAAAATGCTCGCTATTTAGAGTTAACATATCAATCAATTTGGGGTCAATTCACGACTTCGGCAAATCATGATGTGGTTCCACAGTTTTGAACCTGACGATTTAGCTGGCGGGGATAATAGCCGTGCCGGAGGCGCCGAAAGTTTGTTAGCGATACGTAAAAAAATCCCACAATCCAAAAGACGAATCTCAAAAATAGGCAAGGGCCTTCCAAAAATAAATCCCTCTACAGCCCAATTTTATGCGATTGCGGGCATCTCCCCGTTTTCGAGGTTACGGACGAGTTATTTACGCAGCCATGGCCCGATTGCGTAAAGTGGTATGTTCACCAAATCCTCCTGAAGACGGTAGTTCGACAACGAAAAACGAACGGCTTCAGAAGGACTGAAGCGATCGATGTAGCTGCGTAGGCTTTTAGATCTTAGATTTTCAGATGCCTTCACCTCGATAGGAACTAATCCAGAGGGCCTTTCAATTGCAAAGTCAACTTCAGCTGTAGGCTTCTCAGGGGTCCAGTACATTGGAACTTCATTCCTAGCTGCAACTATCTGCTGAAGGACATATTGCTCCGTAAGAGCTCCGTGGAATTCAACAAACGCCCTCGAGCGATTTATCAAGACTTCAGGATCCAGTCCAGAAAGCGCTCCTAGTATTCCAACGTCGTGTACAAAAAGCTTGAAAATTTTCGGATCCTCGTAGCTCCGAGCCGGATGGGCAGGTTTTGTAAAACGAGTTACCTTGTGGACCAGACCAGCTCCCTGTAACCAGCTGATCGCATCCTCGAAATCCCGAGATCTAGCACCCTCGCGCACATGGCCAAAGACAAACCGCCTGTTTTCACGGGCTAGTTGGGTAGGCATAGAAGCCCAAACTTGGGCAATTTGACGACTTATTGAGGGTGTCGCATATTTGGCAAAATCATTCTCGTAACCCCAGACAATCTCTTGTTGAACTTGGCGTGTATCCGAAACCGATCTCCCCTCTCGATATGTAGCTACCACCTCTGGCATTCCACCGACGAAGAGATATTCGCCCAATAGCTCTATCAATCGATTATGAAAAGTAGAGATGAGGTCGAAGTCTTGTTCGACCAAGAGGTCGGCCAGTTGACCCTCTCCTACTCCGCGAAGAAATTCTTCAAAGTCCAGCGGGTGAAGATCTACAATATTTACCTTGCCCACAGGGAACGAGCTGTCTTTATGAAGCGCGACACCTAGAAGAGAACCAGCGGTAGCAAGGTGGATATCCGGACGTTGCTCTTGAAAATACTTCAGAGAGGTAAGTGCCCTTGGAACATCTTGAATCTCATCAACTACGACAAGTGTTGTAGCGGGATCAATTGAATCCTTGGCAATAATCTGAAAGCCTTGCAGCAATCTGTTGGGGTCAAGGTCTCCTTCGAAGAGTCGCCCTAGATCCGGGTTACTTTGGCAGTTGAGGTAGACCACCTTTTCGTAGTTGCGCTTACCAAATTCTTGAATCAGCCAAGTTTTCCCGACTTGACGTGGCCCAAGAACGACAAGTGGCTTTCGCGACCTACTGCACTTCCAGCCCTCTAACACCCTAAAACTGCGCCGCTCCACAAAACAATTCTATGTATCTTTGCAAAATTCCATGGAACTTTTGCCAAAATTAACACATTATTCCAAGGAAAAGTGCAAGCAGCCATTGCTCGGCAGCAGATCCTGTGGTCTGTCATGGAGAACGCCTAGTTCTCAACCGATCCCAACGTGGCAAAAACACGACTGCTGAACGACCGTCTGATAATGCGCTCCGCCTCCGTTATCCCCGGTCATCGGTCCTCTTGCCTCGACAATGCCGACGCAACAACTACTTAATCGATGAAATCGAAAAGCTATGAACAGAACGAATTAACTTCCCTTCCTCCCCCCAAGCACGCAGCAGTTCTTCTGGAGCAAATTAAGGAGTCGTACCTGAATGAGGCGAGAGTCCATTACGGCTAACGGCAAAATGTGGCATATTCGCATTGGCGCTAGGAACCTGAACGGTTGCAGCGGCCAGTGCACTTAGATCACCATGACTGAATACTTCAGTTTCAAGCCACTTTATTGAACCAGAAAAGGTGATCACTCGGGCTATCGGATCCCGATCAGCTTCGATGATGTCGATTTCCGGCACATTAGAACGGGTCCAATAACCTCCTACAGTTTCACCAGTCAGCCCTTTGAAGGGTAGAAGCCTGGATAGACCTTCCCTCACGATTAGCTCGATTGCCCGTCCTCTCCAGCTGGACGATCCAACTTTAATAGTTTCGAGACCCGATCAGCGGATCCCCATTCAATTTCTGCCAGGTGAGGACCTATGAAGGTAAGCCAAAGGCTCAAATAAGGGTCGGCCAAGCGATACCGAGCCTCTTTAGAAGCCTTAGTTGAAAGCGGAGTTTCTCGGGTTACGATTCGCTTGGTGATTAGAATCTCGAGCGCACGGGAGACGCTAGCCGAATTGATGCAACCGGCGGCGCGAGCAATATTGGTGTATTTCGCCTCCCCTGACCCGATCTTGCCTAAAACCTCACGCGCCAAGGCTTCGCTAGGAAACTCAGCAGCCAAAGTTCTCTCCGCACTTACAAATAGCGCGGAAGTTCAATCAGCAATTGCCTCTGCCATGTAGCCCAAAATGAGATCCCTGCTGGCCACTGATCACAAATGAGAGGAAGGCCCGCGTAGTAAGAAAGGCGTTGAAGACCGCTGCGGCGTCAGGAGATCCAACTATCGACGCCGTCTCAACCGGTGAAAGAGGAGGTACTACCATCTCGGATCCACCCTGATAGAAAGCCATGTCGCGGGCGTCTAGAGCTTCCATCATTGATATATCCGAACCGACCAAGATCAATAAGACCGGATTATGGCATAGTAGGCGATCCCACTGTTTTTAAAATGTCGCCTCGATACTTCGATCTTGTTCCTCGAGAAGGGAAATTCATCAATAATTACGGTACTTGGAACACCATCTGGCAAGACAGTACTGAGTAG
>VFSW01003596.1_pt1 | contig 23221 bp, 20 predicted proteins | sample 5358111 | NCBI WGS metagenome assembly VFSW01 (sample SAMN11554181, study PRJNA540505) | mine drainage metagenome | isolation source: sediment from site ElyBrook_90M | place: USA: Ely Copper Mine, Vershire, VT | collected 2017
CAGTCATCGCTTTTCTGTTGAGCATCATCCCGGGTCTCGGTCATGTTTACCAAGGCGCGCCGATGCGCGGCGTGATGTGGTTTTTCGGCGTGGCCATCGCATATGGGGCCGGACCGATCGGCTATCTGCTACATTTGATCTGCGCGGCGAGCGCGGCCTCGTATGGATCACATTCATACGAGGAGCGCCGACGACGGCGCCGCGGCCGGAGGATCGATCGCGTCTCGGCGCACCTTTGAGCCTGAGCGAACCGACTAGATGATCGAGGCCAACTCCATAATCGGCGGACGTTATCGCGTCACCAAACCACTCGGCGGCGGGGGCATGAAGATGGTCTACCTTGCAGAGGATATGCGCCTCGCCTCGCGGCCCTGCGCGCTCGCCGAGATGGTCGACAGCTTCACCGATCCCTCGATGCAGCAGCAGGCGGTCGCCGCATTTCAGCGCGAGGCCGACATGCTCGCGCAGCTCAGCAACGAGCATATCCCGCGCGTGTTCGATCGCTTCAGCGACCAGAATCACCATTATCTGGTGATGGAGTTCATCGACGGCATCACGCTCGAAGACGAACTCAAGTCCAATCGCGGCAAACTCGATGCGCCGCGCGTCATCGACATCGCGCTGCAGGTCCTCGATACGCTGCAGTACCTGCACAATCTCGAACCACCGGTCGTATATCGCGATCTGAAGCCGTCGAACGTGATGCTCGGGCGTAACGGGCAGGTCAAACTGATCGATTTCGGCATCGCGAGATTTTTCCTGCCGCAGAGCAACGCCACCATGATTGGCACCCAGGGTTATGCGCCGCCCGAGCAGTATCGCGGACGCGCCGAGTCACGCTCCGATTTGTATGCGCTCGGCGCCACGATGCATCATGCGCTGTCGGGCCGCGATCCTGCCGCGGAGCCGCCGTTCAGTTTTCCGAAGCTCAAGACGCTGTGCCCCGATATCAATCCCGCGCTCGCCGAGTTGGTCGACCAGGCCCTGGAATATGACGTGGTGCATCGGATGGCCGACGCGGCGGAGTTCAAGGAGCGCCTCCTCGCGATTAAGTCCGGGGCTGCGACCGCCAGGATCAACGGTCAAACTGCCTCGCCGCGGCTGTCGGGCAAACCGCAAATGCGGTTGCCGCTCGGAGGCGGCCCGGCGCCGACGAGATCCGCGCCTGAAGATGCCACCGTCATCTTGCGGACGGACGATTTGCGCTGTCCGTCGTGCCGCAGACCGATCCCCAGCGATTCGCGATTCTGTTCATTTTGCGGCGCGGGCGTGACACCGACACTGGCCACCAATAGTGGCCGCAGCGGCGCGGATTCGGCGACCACTGTGCTGTCCGAGCGGCCTGGCCCGGCCGCGCCACCGGATTACTCGCGCAGCGTTGACAGTCATCCGAACTGGCGTCCGGCCAGGCGCGATCCTCGACCAGTTCGGTTCGTCGTTGCGCTACTGGCAGGATTGGTCGTCGTCGCGTTCGCGGCAACCGGCATCGTGAATTACCTCCAGCAGGCGGCGCATCAACAAGAGCAGCCCGCATCCGAGGCAGCGATTCCTCCGGATGATTCGGTTCCTCCCAGGTATGAAAATCCCGGCCCCAACGTGCCCGATCCGCCGCATCGAAGCGCGGAAGAGATAATGCTGCGCCAACTGTTCAATATGGAAGGTCTCCAATCGGTGCACTTCATGATGTCCGGCGGTACTGTCGTTCTATGGGGCACGGTGCCGAGCGAATTCGCGCGCGAAGAAGTGCGCGGACAAGCGATGGCTTTCGGCAACCAGATGATAGACCACCTGATAATCCAATCTGACATGTCCGGCGGAACAGAATGATCGTCGATATTCACGTCCATACAAATCTTTCCGATGACTCCAAAACCACGCCGGAGAACTATGTCGAGGCGGCAATCAAAAGCGGCGCGGGTCTGGGCGCGATCTGCTTTACCGAGCATCGCAAGTTCCCACGCGATCCCGAGCTCGATCGCATCTACTCCGAGCTGTCCGACAACCACGGGATTCTGATCATCAAGGGCGTCGAAGCTGACACCGATCTCGGCCACCTTCTGCTCTTCGGACTCAATGACGAGGTGCTGCGGCGCTTCGATCCTGGCCAGCGAATGCTCAAGAGCGCGCATCTCATCGATGTGATCTACAAGGAAGGCGGCCTCGCGATACCGGCGCATCCGTTTCGCGATTCAGGCTATGGCGCGCGTCTCGATGATCTGGTGGCGAAGCACGGCAGCGCGCTTTCCGCCGTCGAAGCCATCAATGGGCAGAACTCCCCCGCCGAGAATGAGCGCGCGGTGATGGAGGCGGAAAAGCTCGGCTTGACGGCGCTCGGCGGGAGCGACGCGCATTTCCCGACGCCGCACTGGTTCCTGACTTGCGCGACCGAACTGGAGCGCCCGATCAAGAACGTCGCGGAGCTATGCGTGGAGCTTCGCGCCGGCCGCGCCCGCCCCTACCGGTTTCCTCGCGCCGCCTGAATCCTATGCAGTCGCCGGTTTTCCGTTCGCGGGTTTCGCGGGCAATTCTTCCAACGACCGCGCGAAGCGGCGCAGATCCGATGCGCGGCCCGCGATCACCAGAAGATCCTCGGTCTTCAGCGGACGGTCCGGCGAAACCGGAACGAAGCCCGAGCCTGGATCGTCAAAGTCGCGAATTGCGAGCACGGTAACCCCAAACCTCGCGCGCGGATCGAGTCCGCGAATCGTCTGTCCCACCGATGGGGCCGGCACTGCAACCCGCGTCACGCGATAACCCGTCGCCCAGTAGATATTCGAATCGCCGCGCGCGATCGACGTGAGCGAAAGCGCGACGCGATTGAGCGCCTGCGCCAGATGGCGCCGCGTCACGAGGCCGAGAAATTGTCCATCGTGCGGGCGATCGGCAACCGGGATTTCCTCCAAGCCATCGACGCCCATCAGTTCGCTGGCGGCATCGAGGGTGGCGTCGGGCAGCACCAGCGGCGGATTGCGTTCGCACAAATCATACGCATTTACCAGCGGTGACAAGTCATTGTCGCGCACCAGCATCGAGAGCAAATCACGCGTGATGATGAGGCCGACAAAATTGCCGGTGCTGTTCACCACCGGCAGCGTCGATTGCGAGGTCTCGCCGGCGATCCGCAGGACTTCGTCGAACGAAGTATTGTCCGCCACTGTTACAACGTCCTTGTCCATCACCGCGCTGACCGGAATCTGCCCCAGCGCGAGACGCTCCTGCGCGATGTGGAGCGTCTTGCCTTCGCGCGCGAGGCGATAGGTATCGATCGATTCGGTCTCGATCATTCGCGCGACCACCAGGGCGGCGATGGTCGCGATCATCGCAGGCAGCGCAACCGTGTAGTTTTGCGTCATCTCGAAGAGCAGAAAAAGCGCCGTCAGAGGCGCGTGCGTGGTGCCGGCGAGGAACGCTCCCAGTCCGACCAGTGCGTACGACCCGCGCGGTCCGGCCAGATTCGGGATGAGATGCGCGAGCGCGCGTTGAAAAGTACCGCCTGCCATCGTGCCGATGAAAAAGATCGGACCGAACACCCCGCCTGGAGCGCCCGAACCGAGCGACACGCTGCTGGTGAACATTTTCGCGACGGTTAGGGCAGCCAGCATCGCGAATTCATATTTTCCGGCCATCGCATCGTTGATGGTGGGATAGCCGTCAGACAAATTCTGCGGAAGAAAAATCGCCACTGCGCCGACGATCCCGGCTCCGATCGCCAGCTTCTGCCAGTCGGGAATGGCGAGCCGGCGAAACCGGTCGGCAGTCGCATGGAAGAAATGGATGTAGCTGGCCGCCAGCACGCCGAAAATCCCGCCCATTGCGCCGTAGGTCAGCATCTCCCAGTAGCTCTTGAGGACGAATTGCGGAACCTGAAAGACCGCATCGTTGCCGATCACGGTGCGCGAGGTGACCACCGCCGTCACCGTCGCCACGATGAGCAGGGTGAGGTTCGCGAGCTCGGTATGGCCGAGCAGGACGATCTCCTGCGCGAACATCAGACCACCCATCGGCGCGTTGAAGGTCGTCGCGATGCCGGCGCCGGCGCCTGCCGCAACCAGCACCTTGGCGCGTTCGGGTCCCATTTTTCGGAGCTGTGCGACCGCCGATCCGATCGCTCCGCCGACCTGCGCGATGGGACCTTCACGCCCGACTGACCATCCAGAACCGAGCGATAATGCGGCGCCCGCGGCCTTGATGAAAATCCATCCGCGCTTGATGCGCGCGTTGCCGAGATTCACCTGTTCGAGAAAATTCGGAAACCCATAGCCCAGCACGTCACCGCGAAAAATGCGGTCGAGCAGCAGCATGCCGACCGCTCCGGCCGCGAGCACCAACGGAATCGAGATGCGAAAGATGCCACCGCGTGAAATTTGCAGCACCTCAAGCCCGAGATAAAGAAACGCCCCCTGTGACCAATGGATCAGTTGGCGAAAGCCCAGATTTCCCAACGCCGCGAGCATGCCAACCATCGCGGCGAGCAGAATCATCTGGACATAGTTGTACTGGTCGCTGCGAAGCCCGAGGTTCGCCTTGACAGGATTAATCTTGGATCCAGGCACTCGGACACCCAATCTCGCGGAGTTCAGATTTTCAGGAAGCGCTTGATGGTCTTCAATGACTCGTCGAGCTGGTCATGATGGACCCAATGGCCCGCTTTCTCGATGGTAACGATCTCTGCACTTTTGAAAGCTTTGGTGCGGCCGTCTTTCTCCCAGTCGCCAGTCCATGACTCGCCACCACGAATCAGCAGCGTTGGGCATTCGATGTGCGACCAGATTTCCTCTGCATCCTTGAGGTTGAACTGGTACGGCGTCGTCGCGCGAACATAGTTGTCGAACTTCCACGAATAAGTGCCGTTCTCGTTGCGCTCGATGCCGTGAATCGTCAAATGGCGCGCCTGCTCAACGCTCAGATGCGGATTCTCCGAACGCATCCTGGCCAGCGCCTCCTCGATGCTCGCGTATTCGCGAACTTTCCGTTGCGCCAGCGATTGCATCTCGCGGACCCAATTCTTCATGCGCTCGCTCGCAGGGGTGTCCTTGATCATCGCGGGCGGCGGTCCCAGGCCCTCGATCGACACCACCTTCTTCACCATCTTCGGAAACACGCCGGTGTATTGCAGGACGATTCCGCCGCCGAGCGAATGCCCGATCAGCGTCAACGGCTTGTTGCCGAGCGCATTGATGAGCTGCGCGAGGTCGACCACGTAATCGATCATCGCATAAGGACTGCCGATAGCGTGAGCTGAATCACCATGACCTCGGAGGTCGGGCGCAATGACATGATAGTTCTTGCGCAGCTCCAGCGCGGTCCAGTCCCAATTGCGGCAATGGTCGCGGCCGCCGTGTACGAGGATCATCAGCGGCGCATCGTGATTGCCCCAATCAACATAGTGAAGTTTGAGCCGCTGCGAAAAAAAATAGTGCGAGGTCGGTCCGATGATGCTTTCGGGCATTGCCGCTTTTTGCTCCACTGCCTATTAAGGCAGATTTGGTTTCACATCATCGAGCGCGGCGCGTGCCGTGTTCACGATGAAATCGATGTCGTTGTCGTTGACGATGAAGGGCGGCGTGATCATGATAGTGTCGCCACCCGCCGGACCCGCCATCCCGGTCGAGGGATAGACGAACAGCCCGCGCTTGACCGCCGCGCCCAGCACCTTGTTGGCGGTTTTCAGCTCCGGTGCATACGGAATGCGACGTTCGCGATCGCGGACCAATTCCACGCCCCAGAAGAATCCCGAGCCGCGGATGTCGCCCACCATCGGATGTCCCGAGAGCTCTTCTTTCAATTGCGCGCCAAGGCGAGCGCCGACTTTTTCGGCGCGCTCGACCAGTTGCTCGCGCTCCATGATGGCGAGGACGCCGTCGCCCATCGCACATGCCAGCGGATGGCAACTGTAAGTGAAAAACATAAAATCACGGCTGGCTTCTTCGCATACCGCGACGATGTTCTCATCGACGGCGATCATGCCCATCGGCATGTAGCCTCCGGTCAGCCCTTTGCCGCCGATGAGGATGTCGGGCTTCACATTCCAATGATCGACGGCGAAGCGCCGCCCGGTGCGGCCGAAGCCGGTCATCACTTCATCAGCGATGAGAAGGATGTCGTTTCGATTGCAAATCTCGCGCAGCTTCGGCCAGTACTCCTTGACCGGAGGCACCGCGCCGCCAGCTGCACCCATCATCGGCTCGGCCATAAACGCCGCGATGTTGTCGGCGCCCTGCTTCTTGATTTCATCCTCGAGCGCGTTGGCGCAATCGATATCGCACGACGGATAAGTCTTGCCCCATGGGCATCGATAGCAAAACGATGGCGGAATCTTCGGCCAATCGAAGAGCACGTGCTCGTAATCGGCGCGACGCAGGCTGCTGCCCGCCGACAGCGCGCCAAGCGTGTTGCCATGATACGAGAACTGGCGCGAGATGATTTTTTTCTTGGATGGCTTGCCCTTGACCTTCTGGTAGAGCATCGCGAACTTGATCGCCATCTCGACGGCTTCCGAACCACCGCTGGTGAAGAAGAAGCGATTGACTCCGGGCGGGGTCCATCCGGCGAGGCGATTAACGAGCTTCTCGCGCTCATCGGAAACCCATACCGGCACGATGTAGTTGAGCTTGCGGATGGTGTCGGCGGCGATCTTCGCGAGTTCCTCGCGGCCCTGGCCGACATTGACGACCACCGCCCCGCTGCCCGCATCGAGGAGTTTGCGGCCGTCTTTGGTATACAGATACGCGCCCTCGGCCCGCTCGATGTGCAGCGGCGTCCAGGGGCTTTTCATGAACAGAACTTCTTGTTCCGGCATAGCGCAATCTTAGGCGCGTGGAGCCGACGCGGCAATTGTCGCGCGCGCGATGTTGCGATGGGTTGAAGTGACCGCCATCGACCGATAGCCTGTTAACATACGGGGTGCGCGCCCCACCAGGAGTGACACATGTACGCGCTAATCATCCTGCGGCATTGCAAGCCGCCCGAACTACTCACCATTTTCCGGGATCGTAACGAATTCATCGCCGCGGTCGGACAGCGGAAAAGCCCCGAGCCGTGGCGCGCCGCCACCAAGGCTTTTCGCGCCGTCTATGAGGTTCACGACGACGCCGAATTCGCCACTTCACTGGAAGCGATCCGCCTCGAACATCCTGATCAGTACGATGCCTGTCACGTGCTGCTGCGAAAGTTTCAGATTCCCAACGGCCTCGCGCCGTAAGCGCGGTACCCGGCTCAGTGCGGAATCACTGCGACGCCTTTGCGAACGCGCACCGAAAGCTCCGGATGTTTCGGGGTGTCGATGCGCAAGCTCCGATAGCCGGGCCGGCCGGGATCGGGCGATAAATACGCGACGGTGTACTGTTGCGTGAGTTCGTTGCTGATGGCTTCGCAATCGCGCGCCAGTTCGGCGCCGTCTCCCGCCGTAGGCAGGTTGAAGGCCCGCGCGCCGGTTTCCTCCGAGAGCGCCTTCAGCGTTGGCATATCCACTTCGTTGTAGTCGGAGCCGAGGAAACCCGGTCCGTCTACGCCGATGCCAATGGCGTAGATGAGCACCTTCATCGCGCGCGCCGCCTCGATCACCTGCCAGCGACCAATATTACTCACGTTGTCCATCCCATCGGTGATGACGATCAGCGCGCGCTTGTCGCGGCGGGCGTGCCGCATCTCGAAGAGCCCCATGTAGATCGCATCGAACAACGCGGTCTGCGCCTGCGGATGAAGAAAACCCAGATGATCGACAATCTGCGAGTGGACTGGGGTGAAGGGCTCGAGGAGTTCCGCATGGTTGGAGAACGCCTCGAGGAAAATTTCGTCGCGCGAGTCGAGCGCCTCGACCATGCGTTTGAGCGCGTTCCGTGCCTGCCACATCTTGCTGTCCATCGATTGCGAACAATCCACGATGATACCGATCGAAACCGGGATGTTCTTATCGACCCGAAAAAAACCGATCGGACGCTGCTGGCCATCCTCGACCACGCGGAAATCGTCATCCTTCAAGCCCGTGACATATCTCCCCGACGAATCCGTGACGGTTACAGTGACCTGCTCGTAGCCGGGCTGACTGCGAAGCTTGAGCGACGGCACCTCGAGCGAGGTCTCCGGCTGTTGAGCGGGCGCCTTTACCGAGGGAAGCGCGCTCGGCTGCTGCTGGACCGGTATTGAGAGCGTGTTTTGCGGAGGTACGCCCTGGAGCGCGAGGGCTGACGAATTCGCCACCAGAACCATCAGAGCGAACACGGTTCCGATGCGAAGGTATCGGCGCTGCTTCCTTGTCATTGCTCTGGGTCAAGCCGAGCGCAGACTTCCTCTCGGGTCAACATTTGTTACTCGAGTCAGTGTAAATGGGGAATTAAATGTTGAATAGTGAAAAGAATCGCCAGCACAATCAGCATCGCGCCTGCGACCCGTTGCGCCTCATGTTCATAGCGCTCGCCGATACGCTGCCCGAATGCCAATCCCACAAACGTAAAAATGCTGGTGGTGATCGAAACCGTGATCAACAACGGCAGCAGCGGAATGCCGATGGCGGGAAGCGCGAATCCAACTCCGAGCGAATCGAGGCTGATCGACAAGGATGTGATCAACAGCCCCACCCCACGGGTCAGGTCGAAGGACGTCTCGGAGGAATGATCGAACGACTCATGAATCATGAACGCGCCGACCACCGCCAGCAAGCCGAGGCCTAACCATTCGGCGATCTCGCCAAAGAGCCTCCCGGCGCCGGTGCCGAGCTCGTAACCGATGACTTGCATCGTGATCTCGGCGGTGGCGAAGGCGGCGCCGAGGCGGATTCGAGTCGACCATTCGGCCTTGGTGATTCCCACTCCGACAGAGATCGCGAAAACGTCCAGGCCGATCGCAATCGCGATGGCGAGAATCTTTAGCAATGTGACGTGTTCAGGATGCATCAGACGCGGCAGGTTATCAGACGCAAAGGTCTGCGCAACGAGGAGCGGCGGCGAGCTCCCGGCGGCAGACAGACGATGGCGTCCGTGGGTAACGACGGACGCCATCGCGCGGCACAACTGATTTGCCTATCCAAGGAGACGGGGACTACGAATTCTTTCGGCCGTCACCGGTAGAGCAGTAAACGGGCCATCCGCCACGACTCTTCTAAACACATCAAAACTCGGCAAACCGGATCTCCCTACCGGCCAGCCGGTCGCAAACAAGACAGCCTGTCTACAACTCGTAGCACGAGGGAAACACGGCTCGAGGGCTTCGAATGGTTTTTCGCCGGGCCCTGGCACCCGCGACATGGCAAAGCCGGAGGCTGGAAACTCGTATAACGGCAATATGTTTGCCATACGCTGCTATGTCGCTGGGCGAGAGCCACAGTTATGCTGAGATATGCTCGGGCCGAGAGATAAGTGAGGATTTCAATCCGTCGCAAAATACTCGCGATCGCCGCCCTTAGCGCGATTGTGAACTGGGGCTGGGCGGATGAGGCCGCGTGCCAGAGCGCATTCGATCTGTCCGCGACCAACGTCACTATCTTCGCTCCGGACAACCAGCAGGTCATCGGCGATGGCCACTATAATCTCGCGCATATTGACGGGCTCGATGTGGTCGAAGGCGAGAACAAATACCTCGATGGCGAATACGACCGCGAGGAACAGCGCCTGCGGCCGAGCGTCGGCGGCCTGCCCCCGGTCCTCGTCGACTATCAGCATCGGTACTTCAATGCCGATGGCACACCGCAGTACGAGGAGTCGCTCGACGCCCGCAGTGGCGAAGCCGCATGCAAATTCTATAACTCCTCGGTTCCCGATATTCGCGAGACTGCAGTCAACGTCCCGGCCGATACTTACGCCGGCGCGACCCAGTTGATGCTGCTGGTTGGGCGCCTGCGCGAGGCCGCCCCCAGCATTACCTTTCATTCGTTCAATTGCATCCCGGATCCACGAATCATCGCGGTCAAGGCCACCCCGATGAGCGGGCCGGCCACCTGGCCGATGTATCCCGGCAACCTGGTGAAAATGGAGATGAAACCCGACCTCGGATGGCTTAACGTCGTCGTCGCGCCGTTCGTACCGAAGGTCTTTGCGTGGTTCGATCCGGCCAACGGCTTTAACTACGTGGGCGGCCAGTTCGATCGCTACTTCAAGGGACGCCATGTCCTGATGGTGCGCGCGCACGATCCCAATCCGGTGGCGCAGAGTTCGCCCTCGGAACCACCTGCGCAGTAATTCCGCGCCTGCAAAAACGACTTTCTGTCCGAAAGGTTTCGACCCGAGAACGTGAGGTAAATCCCCGCCACACGCGGTCGACTGCGTTTTTTGCGCGCGCCGACGCGGCTATGCTCTGCCGCATGGATGTGGAAATTGATTGCGGCGACCGCCCTGATTTTCGCCATCAGCGTGCCTTGCCTGACGACTGACGATGGTAGCGCTTGCGGCTCATGGCGCCGATGTATTCGACCTTAGCAACACCGATGTCACGATTCTCAATCCTGATACCCGGCAAGTCCTTGGGCATGGCCACTACAAGGTTGTGCACCAGGGTAGCGAGATGCAGTTCGACGGGGAAAATCGCTTCCTCGATGGCGAATACGATCACGAGGTGCAACGCCTCGACCTCAGCACCGGCAGTGCGCCGCCGATCCTGGTCGACTACCAGCATTCGTTTTTCAATGCCGATGGCTCGCCGGAATCGATCGACGCCGTCGACGCGAAAACCGGCGACCTCGTATGCACGCATTTTCACGGCGCCGAGGCTCCCGACGTCCGCCGCTCGAAGGCCACCATCCCGCGCGACACCTACGTCGGGTCGTCGCAATTGGCTTGAGATGGAACGTGCGAAAGGCCACGAAGGCCCAGCAGATCGAAAATCGAGGGGCCGCCAGCGAAGCACCATAGTGCAATCACCGGATCGCAGATCGCGCATCCCAGCGACGAGGTAGGTTGAAAGGGAATGATGGGATTTCCGTAGAGGTGATGCATCACGTCCCATCCAGTATGCAGCAGCCATCCGACACCGATGAAGCGATACGACCTGAGCCCCTGGTAGGCCAGGTAGGTCAGAATCGCGTTGAAAACGAATTCCCACAGACCAAAGCCTCCCCTGAGATAGGCCGCGCCGGCGCCCGCGATCATGATCGCATTGAAATGGCGTCGGTTGGGTTCTCTGAACAACGAGCACGCGGTGATGTAAACCAGCGCAACCATAATCGGAGCAATAACATCGATCAGGTGAACTTCAGGAGTGAGACGGACCAGCATAGGGACTTCCTCCGCCAATCCAAATAGCACGACCGATCGTGCTCCGACAATCCCCGTGGTGTCGGGCGTGACTTCGCTTTCCCGTTGTCAGATGCTGAGCTGCCTGAAGACGGCACTGCGCGTCCTCTGACGAAGCGCTGTGAGTCCGTTCCGGTCCGTTCAGTATTTCTGCTTGAGCTCGCGGAAGCGCGTGGAATCCTGAACCAGGTTGAGTTTGAGCGGCAACTTCGGGAGCAACTCCTCGAGGTCCTGGATCCTTTTGCTATCGGAGGGATGGGCCAGATCAGCCCCGTGACTCCGCTTGCGCAGATCCAGCATCGCTTGCGGATCCCATCCGGCGTCGTACATCAGTCTTGCACCTTCGAGATCCGCGACAGTTTCGTTGTGACGGGAGTCCGCAATCTCATTGACAGAATGCCAGTTCACCTGTTTGCGCTTGTAGTCCGACCAGAGAGTAATGAAATCATTGTTCAGTTCGTGCTCGGTCTCGTGCGCCAGGACCGCAACCATCTGAGCCTCCGTGTCAGTTTGATCGAACATTCTTTCATCTACTACGATCTGACCTCCAGGCAAACTTTGCGCATTGATCTTTGGAACGCTGGAGAAGTGCACCTCGATGGGATACGGCGGAGACCGATGACTCGTGACCACGAGCTTCGCGACGATCGCGTTCAGATACTCGACCATCTCGCCATTCGAGTCGAAACTCGACTCGTCACTCTTGAAAATTGCGATCTGATGGTTTCCGGCTTCGATCTGCTGCTGAACAGTCGGATCGTCGGGAAGACTGTCGAGGTCGTAGCCCAGAATCAGGAATCCGACGCGAGTGATCTGTTGCGCTCGGGCCACGCTCGAGGCGACGAGGCTCACGAGACTGAGCGCAGCTATTATCCAAAGAGCACGTTTTCCAACGCCGCAGTGCAACGTCCCCATTCTCAATAGCTCCTGGCTTTGCCGGAATCCGATTCTAACATCGGCGACCGGTTTGCTTGTAGAGTGCAGCGTGGAGGTCAAGCATGGCGCGCCTAATCAAAGGCATCGAGAGCAAGCTAATTCATGGCGGCGAGCCGGAACCGCTCATCGAGGGCGCGGTGACGACCCCGATTTTTCAGTCCTCGACCTTCGAGTCGGCCGGCGCCAAAAGCTACCACGACCTTCGATATATCCGGCTCAACAACACCCCGAACCACGTCGTGCTGCATCGCAAGCTGGCGGCGCTGGAGAATGCCGAGGCCGCGCTGGTGACTGGCAGTGGAATGGCGGCGATTTCCGCGACTCTGCTGACGGTGCTGGGAGCCCGGGGTCATCTGCTCGCGCAGAATTGCCTGTACGGCGGTACCTACGATCTTCTCACCAACGATTTTCGCGAGCTCGGTTACGAAGTCGACTTCATCAACGCCGACGAACCGGTCTCATGGCGTGAGATGGTACGCCAGGACACGCGCGCGATTTATGTCGAAACGATTTCAAATCCGCTCCTGCAGGTTCCCGATCTTGAGGCGGCGGTCGACTTCGCGCGGCGCAACGGCCTCGTATCGATCATCGACAACACCTTCGCGAGCCCCATTAACTTCAGGCCCGCCGAGCTCGGCTTCGATTTATCGATTCATAGCGCGACCAAATATCTAAATGGCCACACCGATATTGTTGCAGGCGCGGTTATCGGACGCGCGGAATTGATCGAGCGCATCACGCGCAAGCTGAATCACCTTGGAGGATCGCTCGATCCGCACGCATGCTTTCTGCTCAGCCGCGGGATGAAGACGCTCGCGGTGCGGCTCCGCTACCAAAATGAAAGCGCACTCAAAATCGCGCGCTTTTTGGAGCAACATCCTGCGGTCGCGAAGGTCAACTATCCCGGGCTCGAGGGCCACATCAATCACCTCCGCGCGTGCGACCTGTTCGATGGTTTCGGCGGCGTCCTCAGCCTCGAGCTCGCCGGCGGCGTCGAGGCCGCGGAGAACTTTATCGCCCACGCCACGATACCGATCTCGGCGCCGAGCCTTGGCGGAATCGAAACCTTGATGACGCGCCCCGCGACCACGTCACATGCCGGGATGTCGGCTGCTGATCGCGCGGCGGCGGGCATCGGCGACGGCCTGATTAGGCTATCGATAGGTCTCGAAACGACCGACGATCTGATCGAGGATTTTGAGCGCGCTCTCTAAAGATGCTCGATAGCCAGGCCTCCGTCTGGGCGGGCGTGCGACGACTTTCGTTGCTGCTATCGCAAGGGCTATTCATAGCATCTATAAGAGCCTTATAAGCACTTTCCAGTTGCACCGGGGTGACATTCCAAGCGGCACCTCAATTGCTCATTCGTCTGAGTATCGATCGGCTGCTTTGAGGGGAAGTTGGCCGCAGCACCGAAATTTACCGAACGAACCCACAATCCGCCTTCTTCGGGCGCGGGCGACGGCCGGAATTCAGGCCCACCTGAAACCGATGCCCCAACGGCGCGCGACACTCTAGCGATCGCCAAGGAGGCTCCCGGCACGCGCATCCTACTCCGCGCAGGTGCCGTCCTGATCGTCATTTTTCAACTGGGGTACCTCGCGGAAGACTTCGCCTCCGCACCCGCTACCTTCGCCGCGACGCGTGACCTCCACATCCTCAATGTGCTGATTGGCGTGCTTGCATTTGGCGCGACCTTCACCATGTTGGTGCGACGCCATTGGCGCGGGGTCTGCGTGACAATATGCGTCGCCTTGATAGTCTCGACCACGAGGATCGGCATCGAGTCCCGCACCTTCGCACCGCTGTTCATTTCGATCGTGGTGCTCCTGATCGGGGTCGGAACCCTCGCCCCGTGGGAGGGCGGATGGCAGGCCACCATCGGATGGGTCGGGCTGGTTTGTTTTTACATCCTCGAATCCAGCGTGCCCGGGCGAGACCCGCATGCCTTCACGTACTGGATCGGGCTGCTCATGGTCGTCGCGGTCGCGCAAGTCAATAGTCGGCTGCAAAAGGGCTATCGGCGGCAAATCGCGGACAAAATCGCGGCGCTCGAGGCGCATCACCGTGAGCTGCGCAATCAAATGGAGATCAGCGACCGCCTCGCCAAAGAGCGCGAGGCGGCGTCGCAGCGGCTCGCCGAACGCGAGTCGACGCTGCGCGAGATCTTCGATTCATCCTTGGACGTGATCGTGGCTACTCGCTTTTCCGATGGCGTCTATGTCCGGGTCAATCAGCAGTTCACAAAAGTTACTGGGTATGCGCCGGAAGAAGCCCTTGGCTTCCCAAGCTCGCATATCGGACTGTGGACCAATCTCGCCGAGCGCGCCGAGTTCCTCCGCCAGATCGAGCGTAACGGATGCGTGAGAAACCTGGAGCAGAGCTTTCGCCTGAAAGACGGAACTATCGTGCCGTTCCTGCTCAACGCGGTGCCAATTGAGATCGACGGTGAACGATGCATCCTGACCACCTCGCGTGATATCCACGACCTCAAGGAATCGCAACGCCAACTGAGCGAAAGTGAAGCCACCTTGCGTCAAATCTTCGACGCGAGCCTGGACTGGATCAATGTCATCGATCCGGAAGCCGATAAATTTGTCACCGTCAACGCGGCATTCGCCGAGGCCTTCGGCGTAACCAAAGAGCAGCTGCTCGCGATTCGCCCCTCGGAGACCGGAAAATGGGACGATCCGGCCAGGCTCGAAGAATTCAGACATCAGCTAAGCACCTACGGCTCGGTGCGGAATTTCGAGAGCTCGCATACCGCACCGGCCGGGCGCCGTCGCTACATTCTGATTTCTTCCACCATCATCACGGTTAACTCGAGGCCCCACATCCTCTCGTTTGTCCGCGACATTTCGGAAATCAAGCAAACCGAACGCCGGCTGCGCGAGAGCGAAGAAAAGTTCCGGCAGATTTTCGAGAAGAGCGCCGACATAGTAGTGGTGGGCAATCTTGATACCGGCATCATCCTCGAGGTCAACGACCAGTTCGTGAAACGCAGCGGCTTGACGCGCGAGCAGGTTATCGGCCGAAGGGAGCAGGACTTTGGGTTTTTTCCCGAACGCGACACGCACGACGAATTCGTAAGGAAACTCCTGACCGAGGGACACGTCCAAAGCCACGAAGCGCAGCTGAAGGGCGCGGAAGCTCCGGTGCCCGTGCTGGTTTCCGGGGTGCGAGTCCAATTAAACGGCCAGAATTGCGGCATCGCGGTGGTGCGCAACATCGCCGATATCAAACTGGCGGAACGCAAGCTGCGCGAGAGCGAAGCGACGCTGCGCAAAATCCTCGAATCCAGCCCCGATGCGGTATGCATTCACGACAAACGCGGACGTTATGTTCACGTCAACCGCGAATTCGAGCGCCTGATCGGTCACCGCCGCGAGCAGTGTATCGGCAAGACCTTCTGGGAACTGGATATCTGGCCCGACCGTAAAAGCGCCGATTATTTCACTTCCAATGTGCTCAAAAACGGCGAGGTGCGGAACGTTCAAGCGGTTTTCCGCACCGCCGACGGCAAAATGGTGCCCTGCCTGATTTCGGGGGTGATGGTCGATCTCGAGGGCCGGGAATGCTGCATAACCATCACTCGCGACATTTCCGATTTGAAATCCGCCGAGGTCAAACTGCAGGAGAGCGAAGCCACACTGCGCCGGATTTTCGAATCCGGGCTCGATCCAATGGCGATCGTCGACATGTCCGACGGCACCTGGATCGATGTGAACCAGGAGTTTTGCCGTTTCCACGGAATCGCCAAAGAGGACATCATCGGGTGCACTGATCGCGAGACTGGCGTATGGGCAGATCTCGCTGAACGGAGGGAATTCGTCCGCCGCTTGCGTGACGGCGCGGTCCGCAACATGGGAGTGACGCTGCTGTCCACCGACGGCCGCAAAATTCCCTGTCTTATCTCCGCGATGGTGATCGACCTCGGCGGTCGCCCCTGCTGCATTTCCACCGTCCGCGACATTTCTGAGCGCCTCGACGCGGAACGCTCGCTGCGCGAAAGCCAGGCCGCGCTGCGCAAGATTGTCGATTCAGTCGCCGATCCGTTGACCGTGACCGATATGTCGGGAATCTATCTCGATGTTAACGATGCCTTCGTCGCGACCACCGGCTATTCGCGCGAGGAGGTTATCGGCAAGCGGATTTGGGAGATCCCACTGACCGACTGGAGCAAGGCGGACCTCAACGGCATCGTTGAACTGCTGGAGAAAGGAGTGGTTCGCAATTCCGAATCGGTGATGCGAACCAAAAGCGGAAAAGAGATTCCGGTCCTGACTTCTGTCGTCATGATGGAACTCAATGGCAAGCGATGCGGTTTGACCATCGCGCGCGACATCTCGGAGCGCAAGCAACAAGAGCTTAAACTTAAACAGAGCGAAGAATATTTCCGCACCTTGATCGAATCGTCATCTGACGTGGTCCTGGTAATCGACACTGCCGGAGAGATCCGATTCGTCGGCGGCGCCGGGCGGAGAGAGCTCGGCTATACCGGCGAGGAGGTTATCGGAACCACCGGCTTCCATTTGGTTCACCCTGACAACCTGACCGAGCAAGCCGAACTTACCCGGTGGGCGTTTCAGAATCCGGGAACGGTGGTCAGGTCCGAAGCTCGTATCCTTTCGGCGAGCGGTTCGTTTGTCGAATGCGAATTCATGGGCCGCGCAACCACGGATCCTGATGGCGATCCAATCCTGATCACCACGATGCGCAATATCACCGAGCGCAAACGTACCGAGCAGGAACTGGCCAAAGCACGAGACCAGGCGCTGGCCGCCTCCAAGGCCAAATCGGAATTTCTCTCCAGTATGTCGCACGAGATCCGCACTCCAATGAACGCCATCCTGGGCATGTCGGATCTTCTCGCTGAAACCGAACTCACGCCCGAGCAACGACGATGCCTCGATACCGTCATCAGCAACGGCACGGCGTTGCTGGAGCTGATCAACAGCATCCTCGATCTGGCGAAAGTCGAAAGCGGCCGGCTCAGCCTGGAGAAGGTTGAATTCGATATCGTCGAGCTGACCGAGAAAGTCGCGGATACGCTGGCGGTGCGCGCGCATGGAAAAAATCTTGAACTGGCTCTGCGCTTCGCGCCTAATCTGCCGCGCATTGTTATCGGCGATCCGCTTCGCATCCGCCAGGTGCTCATCAATCTCATCGGCAATGCAATCAAGTTCACCGAGGTGGGACAGGTGCTGATCGAGGTCGAATCCAATCCCGTATTGCGGACACCAGGAAGCCTTAAGTTCTCGGTGCGTGACAGCGGGATCGGCATTCCTGCAGAGCAACTGACGACGATCTTCTCGCCCTTCACGCAAGCCGATTCTTCCACCACGCGCCGCTATGGTGGTAGCGGCTTAGGCCTCGCAATTGTGCAGCGGCTCGTGACCTTGATGGGCGGCCAGGTGCGCGCCGAGAGCACTCCGCGCCAGGGCAGCGTTTTCTTTTTCACGGTGGAGTTGGAAGTTCCCGATGTTCCCCATTTGATCCACCGATCGATTGAGACCGGGGACCTGGCCGGCCGGCGCCTCCTGGTTATCGACGACAACGCAACCAGCCGCGCCATCGCGAGCGAGATGCTCCGCCGCAAGGGCGCACAAGTATCGGAAGCCGATGCGGGGGCCTCAGGCATAAGAACTTTCGCAGAGGTGTTTCACACGAAACAGCCATTCGACCTGCTGCTGGTCGATTCGATGATGCCGGAAATGGACGGGATCGAAATGCTCCAACAGCTCGGACGAAAACACCCGAGCCAGACCCCGGTCATCATGATGATGAACTCCACCAGCCTGACCAGCAGACTCACCGCATTCGAGGGACTTGGAACGATGAACTATACATTAAAGCCGCTGAAAGAGCGCGAATTGTTATCCAAGGTAAGCGAGGCACTCTCGCATGAACTCGCGCCTGCCATGCCGGCAACACCGCAGCATGGTAGTTCGCCCGCACCGTGCGATGCCGGCATCATGTCCCGCCCCCTGCATGTCTTGCTTGCCGACGATTCACCTGATAACAGAATGTTAATCCGAGCATACCTCAAAAAAACACCTTACTCGCTCGATGAGGCTGAAAACGGAAAGGTCGCCCTCGCGCGTTTCATTGCGGGCAAATACGACGTGGTTCTGATGGACATCCAGATGCCGATTCTCGACGGTTACAGCGCGGTGCGGATGATTCGCGATTGGGAAAGGGACCATCAGTGCAAACGGACACCAATCATCGCGCTTACCGCATCGGCGCTGGATGACGCGGTGCGGCGGGCCAAAGACGCCGGCTGCGATATGCACGTCAGCAAGCCGGTCAAGAAGACGACCCTCCTTGAGGCGATCGCAAATTCTATCGAGGCGGCCGAAACATTAGTGAGTTAAGTATGGATGCCGACTGGAAGACCATGCAGCGCGTGACGGTCGAAGTCGAACCTGACTTGATCGAATTGATTCCTGCCTTCCTGACTCGCAAAAATGCCGATCTTCAGACACTGAAGGATTCGCTTCAAAGTGGTGACCTCACCACCATCGGCGCTCTCGGACATCGGATCAAGGGCGAAGGCGGTAGCTTTGGCTTCGATGCGATGAGCGAAATCGGCGCCGCCCTCGAAGCGGCGGGAAAGAAAGGCGATGGCGAGTCGGCCCGCCAACTGATCGCCGATCTTGGCGAATACCTTGACAAAATCGATGTCGTCGAAGGCCCGGAGAGCTAAGCGGCGGCAGTTCCCGCCCTATCCTTTCATAGGTTTTCAGAAGATATCCGTCGGGGCCGTAGAGCTCGCGGGCGAGGCCGCCCTGCGGTGGATATAGAAAAGATAGTGAAATCCCGCATCATCTGTTGAGCGCGATTACGCATTCGTTCTCGAACTCAATCTCGAAGCCGAAATGCTGCACATACCAGTCGCGCGTAACCTTCGGATGCTGACCGGCAGTCTCACATGATCGAACTTTACCATCGACCATCTTCGCAGGAGTGCGCGCTAGAACTTCTCCTTGAAGGGACGCACCTCCAGCTCCATCGTCCATGCGCTGCGATGCTGATGCGCGAGATGCCAGTACGTCTCGGCGATCGCATCGGGATCGAGCATGTCTTCGCTCGTAAAGTTACCTACCTTGCGTCCGGGAATGTCGATGGAACCGTCCACGTTGATCCAAGCGACGTGAATACCCTTGGGACCGAGGTCGCGCGCGAGTGACTGCGCGAGCCCGCGCATCGCAAACTTGGCCGGCCCGAAGGATACCGATTTGGCTCCCGCCTTAACTCCCGCAGTGGCACCAGTGAACAGGATGACGCCGCGCTTATGCGCAATCATATCGGGCGCAACTTCCTTCGCCGCCACGAACGCACCTAGCGCGTTCACGCGCCAGTCGTTTTCATACTGCGCGGGTGTGATGTCGACGATAGTGCCCCATGAGCCGCTGCCCGCGTTGTAGAGCAGCACTTCCGGCGGACCGAGGCGCTCACGTATCGTTTTGAACATGGCCGACACCTGCGCGCTGTCGCCGACGTCAGCCGGGACTTCGAGGACTTGGCCTCCCGCGGCACGAATCTCCTTCGCAACCGAACCGATGAAATCCGTCTTGCGCGCATTGATAGCGACCGCGTAGCCCTTCGCAAACCGTCGCGCCAATGCGGCGCCGAGTCCGGGGCCGACGCCGGTGACTACCGCGACCGGAAGTTTATTTTCAGCCATAGAGCTACCTCGGCGCTGCTACTTTACGTAGAGAAAAATGCCTTCATAGGTGAGCGCCGGACGATCGTTGCCGACGACATGCACACTCGTCTCCTGCGTCACCTGGGTGCCCTGCGGCCGCGCCTCGACCGCAACGATCCTCGTGTGGGCATGGACACTCGCCCCTGCCGGGACGGGAGAAATGAACCGGAGCTTGTTCCCTCCATAATTCACCACGTTACGATATCCGATGACGTTCCAATCCGTCTTGGTCTGGAACGCCGGCAACAGACTCAATGTCAAGAAGCCATGTGCCACCGGGCCACCGAAGGGACTCTCCTTCTTGCAGCGCTCGATGTCGAGGTGAATCCATTGATGATCCCCGGTTACATCCGCGAAATCATTGATCTTTTTCTGACTCACCTCGATGGGCTCGCTCCACGGCCCATACTCCTTGCTCACTTTCGTCTTCAGCTTCTCGAGGTCATCGAAGCGTATGCTCTCCATAATCTCTCCTTATTCCTAGATGATGCCGGGATTAGATTCCGTCGTCGCAGCTTATTTGATGGATTTTTCCGATTATTTCACAAACTCGTCCAGCGCCGCCTTAAGCTTGTGACTTTCCTTCTCCACGCCCAATTTAATGAGAGCGTAACGTTCGTCGTCGTCGAGGCTCGCCCAGACCGCCTGGGTCAGCGCCACGCCGCTTTTTTGCGCGCTCGCGACCAGCTGCGGCGGCACCATCTTTGGAGGATTCACGCCCTGGCGCTTCTCCGGCGGCAGCTCTTTCGGCCCGGCGCCGCACTTCGCGAGCATCACGTCATTCACGAACAGCCGCAGCGCCTCGGTTTCGTCCTCCGACGCGATCGGCGCATGACAAATCATCAGCCGCTCGCCCCGCGAAAGCTGCTGCCATTGATCGAATCCGATCTTTAGGCCGAGCTGATCGAGTTTCCGCCGCGCCGCCATCGGCAGGCATGACAGCGAGTTGTAAATTTCGTCCTCGAATTTGAACTTCCGAATCATGAAGCCACTCCTGGTCTAAAACTCCGACCTAAGCTTCCGCGAAAAACGCCAGCAGCTGCTCACTAAGGTACTCGGGCCGCTCCTCAGGAATCCAATGCCCGCATTTCTCGACCACGCCGCCGCGCACATTCTCCGCCAGCTGCTCCATCGAGCGTTTCGCGATGGCGCCGAATCCGCGCTCGCCGCCGAGCGCCAGCACCGGCATCTTGAGCTTGTTCTCCGACCCATCCTTATTATGCTCCGCGTCGGCGAACACCGCACGATAGTATTCGAAGCCCGCCCGCAGCGCGCCCGGCGCCGAGTAGCACCGCACGTACTCGTCGATGTCCTCTTCGGTAATCGCGCCAGGATTATACGCGGTGCGGTAGAACCAGGTCAGGTAGATGCGCTCGCGCCCGGTCACCAGCGCCTCCGGCAGGTCGCGCACGTTGTGGAACTGCATATGCCACACGCCGCCGGGACGAAACGGAAACGCGCGCTCGGTGCTCTTGCCCGGAATCCCGACATCGAGGACCGCCAGCTTGCGCACGTCCGCCGGATGCGCGACCGCATAGGCATACGCAGTCGGGCCGCCCCAGTCGTGGCCGACCAGGAAAATCTTCTCATGCCCAAGTTTCCTGACCAGCTTATAGATGTCGTCGGCGACGGTGCGCTTGTCGTATCCGCTGACCGGCTTGGAGGAATCGCCGATCCCGCGCATATCGGGCGCGATGACGGTGTAGCGCGCGGCCAGCGCGGGGATAATCTTGCGCCATTCGTACCAGGTCTGCGGCCATCCGTGCAGCAGCACGACCGGCTCGCCCTGCCCCGCGGTGACGTAATGGAGCATCACGTCATTGACTCGCGCGGTATGATGTTCGAAGGCCACGTCAGCCATCTTGAATATCCTCATCAATGCGGATGCGGTCGCTAAGGATTTCGTAGCATCCCCCTGGATGTCGCGAAACCGCCGATCGACCCGGCTTCACTCCGATCACAGATAGTCCATTCTCTTGATGAACTCAATAGTTCGCTTGATGAACTATCGGGCATTCGATCTTTTCCGATGACTGTCCCTTCTCTCGCTTTCATTTGCGAGAGCGCGAAGCCGCTGATGCGGAACGCCAGTGAAGTCGAAGCGCATCCAAAAGGTGGCTGGCGCGTCCGCGTGCCACGAACTCCGATGCCCCGTCGGCATGGAATGCCGCGTGACGGACGGATGAAAGCCGGCGGGCGTCTGTGCCCGCCGGCGGTGGAGTGCCAGGACCTTCCTTTGGTTTCGCATCAGAGGGTCAAGACGGTTCAGACCGCCGTTATCCGAATGTGGAAACTGACTCGATGATAGACCCATCCAGCGCCGGCAATCGGACGTGCGGTGGTTATGAAACCGTCCTTTATCGAGCGTCAATTAAAGGCCTACGAATCATGTACTCGGTTTGAAACTTCACAAAATCCATTGAGGGCTTCTCGATTATTACAGATTCGAAGTCCGGCCTGAGTTCCTGTAGTGAATGAATCTGGCAGATTTTAGCGAGGTGCCGACGCGCCGTCGGACGAGAAACCCTGCGCTCTCAGGAAATTAGCTCGAATAGATACAAATTGATTTGAACAAGCGGACTGAAGGGAATATCCGGCCCAGCAGGTTGGTTGATGTGCAGGAAACCAACACCACAACTTTCAGGCTCAAGGATTTCCGGTAGACCTCTGGCGCGTTGCTCCGCGGTTGTTAGAGACGGCGAGATAAGCCCAAGAAGTAAATTCGTCCGGAGTGGAGGACGTGACTCTAAACCCAATATGTACGGCACAAACATTTCCGCCTGATATGGGGCTGATCTGGTTCGATCATCGTTGTAGGTAGTCTTCAGCAGCCACCTCAGCAGCTGATCGAATTCGTATCGCAATTTTATCGGACGACTGAAATCAACAATCTTTATGAAGTACTCTCGGTCGAGTCGGGACGCATAGTTGTCCAAAGCGCTCAGTTTGACTCCGTTGCACTCCTCACAAACATCTCTCACGGCAGTCACAAGTCCGCGCCTCACGACGCTCCGTCCGTGATCGAGGACAGTTCTGTAGAAAGGCCTGTTGCGGCTGAGGAAGAGCGGCATAACTTCTTGCTTGGTCGATTTTCCTTCAGCTTTGCAATACGCGCAAGCACTCATTCGAATCGCGAAGAAGACATCCTATCATTACCAAGAATAGCAGAATGAACGATCAGACATTGCGCGCCGGGTAGCGGATGCGTGGTGCTCCACCGCCGCGCACGCAGCGTGCGCGGCTCTCATCCGTCTGGCACGCTGGGGGCAAATTGCCAAAAGCGGCCCGCGGGGCCCCCCCCTAAACCCGGAGAAAATAGGGGGCGAAGGGTCGTGTGGTAAAATCCAGGTAT
>VFSW01003597.1_pt1 | contig 23219 bp, 17 predicted proteins | sample 5358111 | NCBI WGS metagenome assembly VFSW01 (sample SAMN11554181, study PRJNA540505) | mine drainage metagenome | isolation source: sediment from site ElyBrook_90M | place: USA: Ely Copper Mine, Vershire, VT | collected 2017
ACAACGGCTTGCGCGACTGGCAGCGCGATCATCGGCCGCTGGTGCTGATCGGGTGCGGAGTGTTTTCGGTCGCTTCGCTGGGACTCGCCGGCATGGTGGGCAGGGACTTCTTTCCGACGGTCGATTCCGGCCAGATGCGGCTCCATGTCCGGCCGCCGTCGGGAACGCGGCTCGAGCAGGCCGAGGTCGATTTCGCGGCGGTGGAGAACCAGATCCGGCAGGTGATCCCACCCGGCGAGATCGACACCATCATCGACAATATCGGCTTGCCGAACGGAGGATTCAATCTCGCCTTCGGCGACACGGCCACGATCACCAACGGCGACGGCGACATTCTGATTTCGCTGAACCCGGAAAAACATGGGCCGATCGCCGACTATACGGTTGCGTTGCGCAAAAGGCTGAACGAGCAGTTTCCCGGCTTCACGTTTTTCTTCGAGGCCGCCAATATCACCAATCAGATCCTGAATTTCGGCCTCCCGGCGCCGATTGATCTTCAGGTGGTGGGCCGTGACGCCGACCTCAATTACAAGATCGCCCGCCAGCTCCTGGACCGGATCAAGCGAGTGCCCGGTGCTGCCGACGTACACATTCAACAGGTGGTCGACTATCCGGAGTTCCGGCTCAATGTGGATCGAAGCCGGGCCGAAGAGCTGGGGCTCACGCAGCGCGACGTTACCAGCAGCATGCTGATCTCGCTCAGCTCGAGCGGGCAGGTGGCGCCGAACCAATGGTTGAACTGGGCCAACGGCGTGAACTACTTTGTGGCCGTGCAGACGCCCCAGTATAAGATCGATTCGCTCGACAAGCTGCTGCGGACGCCGATCGGACCTTCCGGAACGGCGGTGATGAGCAACACGCCGGGCTCGATGGCGGGCGTCGGAAATATGACGAACTCGTCGATTGGCACGGCTCCGAGCGCGAGCACGAACGCGTACGCCAACCCCGGGTCGACACCTGCCAAGACGCAGTTGCTGTCCAATCTGGTGACGGTCAAACGCGGCTACGCGCCGGCGGTGGTCAGCCACTACAACGTACAACCGGTATTTGACATTTACGCCAATGTGGACCGCCGCGATCTGGGTGGGGTGGGCTCGGACGTGGAGAAGATCGTCCGCGATGCGACGCCCCATCTGCCTCGCGGCGTGACGCTGAGCCTGCGGGGCCAGATGTCCACCATGGAACAGTCGTTCTTCCGGCTCGGCCTCGGCATGCTGTTCGCGGTGGTTCTGGTGTACCTTTTGATGGCCGTCAACTTCCAGTCCTGGGTGGATCCGTTCATCATCCTCACCGCGCTGCCGGGTGCGCTGGCCGGGATTCTCTGGATGCTGTTTCTGACCCAGACCACGCTGAGCGTACCGTCGCTCATGGGGGCAATCATGTGTATCGGCGTGGCGACGGCAAACAGTATTCTGATGGTCGTCTTCGCCAACGACGAACGGGCCGAGGGCAAGAACGCCCGCGAGGCCGCTCTGTCGGCGGGTTATACGCGCGTGCGTCCGGTCCTGATGACGGCGACCGCGATGCTGCTGGGCATGCTGCCCATGTCGCTGGGGCTGGGCGAGGGCGGCGAGCAGAACGCGCCGCTGGGGAGGGCGGTGATCGGCGGGCTGATGCTGGCAACCGTCACTACACTGTTCGTCGTACCGATCATTTACAGCTATTTCCGCACCAAGCCACCGATCGATCATGAACGCCAGATCGAGGAAGAAGAGCGCGAGGGCATGCCCGAGTCAGAGATTAATTTCGCCTAACCGACCAATATGCGGCACACCGAATCCAATCAACCTGAATCCGAAGAAATGATCCTGGTGGAGACGAACGAAGGCCGGCTTCTCAAAGAGATTGAGGATCTGAAGCGGCAGTTGACCGAACAGCAGAAACTCCCGCCGGCCCAGCACACGGCCCACGGAGCGGCCAAGCCGCCTCATCCGTCGCGGGTGGCGCTGTGGTTGATCGCCGTGTTGGGAACGCTGGCAGTGGCCGCCGCCTTCGTCGCCGGATATCTGCCGCGCCGCGGACGGCAGGCCCAAATCGAGTCCGAGGCAATGGCCCGCCAGCAAGCGGTTCCGGCAGTGAGTGTCGTGACCGCCGTGCCGTCTGCGGCAAAAAGCGAACTGGTGCTGCCGGGAAACATTCAGGCGTTGACGGAGGCACCGGTTCTGGCGCGGGCGGACGGCTACATCAAGCGCCGCTACGTCGACATCGGCGACCGGGTTGTGGCGGGCCAGATACTGGCCGACATTGACGCGCCGGACCTTGACCAGCAGGTGCGGCAAGCCTCGGCGACGCTGCAGCAGGCGCTGGCGGCGCTGGAACAGGCAAATTCGAACTATTCGCAGGGCAAGGCCAACGAGGCGCTGGCTGAGGTCACGGCCCGGCGGTGGTCCCATCTGGTGGCCAAGGGTGCGGTGTCGCTGCAGGAGAACGACCAGTATCAGGCGCAGTACCAGGCGCAGGTAGCCAACCTTCAGGCTCTCGAAAAGGCTATCGCGGCGGCCAAGGCTAACGCGGCCGCGGCCCAAGCCAACCTGGGCCGGCTGCAGGAGCTGCAGGGTTTTGAAAAGGTACGCGCGCCCTTCTCCGGGGTCATCACGGTGAGGAACGTCGACGTGGGGGCGCTGATCAGCACCGGTTCGACACTGCTATTCCGGATCGCTCAGACCAATATTCTCCGCACGTATGTCAGCGTTCCGCAGGGCAACGCGCCGGACATCCGCGCCGGCCAGCCGGCAATGCTCACCATCGCGGACCTGCAGGGACGCAAGGTTCCGGCGAAAGTGACCCGCGTGGCCAGCGCGCTCGATCCGTCGAGCCGCACGATGCTCACCGAGGTTCAGGCGATGAATCCCGACGGTTCTCTGTTGCCCGGCATGTACGCCCTGGTCGATCTCAACAGTATCCGTAAGGATCCCCCGTTGCTGATTCCAGGAGACGCGATGGTGGTACGCGCCGACGGAACGCAGGCGGCCGTGGTCGGCCCCGACCACATTGTTCGTTATCAGAAGATCGACGTCGGCCGCGATTTCGGCGACCGGGTCGAGGTGCTGAGCGGCCTGCAGAACGGCGACATGGTGGTGGTGAATCCGAGCGACGATGTTCGCAATGGCGCGCGGGTGCGCCCGGTGCCCCTGGCCGCCAAAGAAACTCCCAAAGCACCGAGGAAGTAGTTTAGCCAAGAGCGCGATGATGACCAAACGAATACTTGCCGTGTGTCTTTCCGCCGCGCTGGCGGCCGGGCCCGCCGCCGCAGGTCAGGATACCCAGATGCCTGCCGTCTCGGTGGAGACCCCGTCGCCGGGCTGGCTGCTGGGACCATACTCGACCCGTTCGGTGTCCCCCGCCCAGTTCGTGAATTCGTCCCGGCTCCACGGCCTGCTCCGCGCCGGCAATCTCTACCTGTCGGTGACCGATGCCGTGGCGCTGGCCATCGAGAACAACCTGGATATCGAACTCGACCGCTATGCCTATCCGCTCGCGGACACGGAACTGCTGCGCACCAAAGGGGGTGGCCTTTTGCGGGGGATCAACTATACGATCGCCGAGCCGCCGGCCGGAACGGGCGGGCCGTCGAGTCCACTGATCATCAATACCGCGACGGCGGCGACACCGGGCACGTCGGTGGCCTCGAGCGCGCTCGAACTGGCGGCCCTGGGCGAGCCCCAGAGCAACCTCTCGGTGCTCGGTTCTCTGCCCCTGTCCAACGGGCCCGCTCTGCCTATCTACGACCCTACGGTTACGGCCAATTACAACTGGCTGCATCAGTCCACGCCGGAGATTAATAACTTTGTCGCCGGCGTTCCGGTGCTGGCGGGCGACATCCAGAACGGCAACGCGGGCTACACGCAGGGCTTCGGGACCGGCACGCAGGTGAACCTGGCCTTCGACAACACCAGCCAGGTTTACAACTCGCTCCACAATCTTTACAACCCCTATATCACCTCGAACCTGGGTTTGACAGTCACGCAGCCGTTGCTGCGCGGCTTCGGGCCGGCGGTGAATCGCCGGTTCATCCGGATTGCCAAGAACGAGAAGCGAATCACCGATCTGCTTTTCCAGCAGCAATTAATCGAGACAGTGTACGGAGTGATCCGCCTGTACACGGACCTGGTAACGCTCACCGAGGACACCAAGGTGAAGGAGGACACGCTGGCCTTCGCGCATAAGCTTTACGACGACACCCAGGCGGAGGTAAACGAGGGGACGCTGGCGCCGGTGGAGCTGACCCGCGCCGAAGCCGAGGTGTCGGCGGCCGAGCAGGACCTGATCAACTCTCGCGGCGTTCTGGAAGAGCAGGAGGCGATTCTCAAGAACTCGTTGACCAAACGAGGCAATGAAGACCCGGAAGTGCGCTCGGCCCACATCATCCCGACCGACACGCTGGACGTACCGGAGACCGACCAGACCGCTGCCATCGAACAGCTTCTGGCTCAAGCCTACCGCCAGCGGCCGGACCTTGCGCAGGCCGGCCTGCAGGTGAACAACTCCGAGCTCAGCCTTCAGGGCTCCAACAACAATCTGCGGCCCGAGGTGGACCTTGTCGGAGTCGCCGAGAACAACGGACTGGCGGGCACGCCGTTTCCGGCGGCCGGCATTCCCAATCCGGCCCAGATCGGCGGCTACGGAACCGTACTGGATCAGATCGCCACCCGGCACAACCCAACTTACGGAATCGGGATCAACCTCACTCTGCCGCTGCGGAACCGCGTCGCGCAGGCCGACGCCGTCCGCGACCAGATTCAGCTCCGGCAGTCCCAGGTTCGGGAGCGGCAGCTCAGGAATCAGGTGCAGCTCGAGGTGGAGGACGCCATCATCGCCATGCGCCGTTCACGCGCTTCCTATCAGGCGGCGGTAAAGACCAGGAAGCTTCAGGAACAGTCGCTCGAGATCGAGCAGCTCAAGTTCTCCGAAGGCGCCTCGACGTCATTTTTCGTCATCCAGTATGAGAGCTACGTGGCTCAGGCCCGGTCGACCGAAGTGGCGGCGAAGGGGGCCTACGCCAAGGCCAAAGCGGCACTTGAGCGGGCCACCGGGTCCATTCTCGATGACAACGGCGTCACCCTCCCGGCGGCCCGGAACGGCAAGATGTAGACGGCGTCGCGGATCCGGCGAAGATCGGTGAAACCGGCGGTGGTGCCGGGAGGGTCTAATGGAGAAACCTCGCTGACTTCACATAATGAGAACATCCGCACTGTTCGTGATGCTGTCTACGGCGCTTGCCCTGCGTGCGGCCGAGCCCTCGGTTCGGCCGGCCACGGTCTGTGAGATCGCGGCCGCGCTAAAGACGTACGAAGGGCAGGCGGTGGCCGTGGTCGGGCGCTATTCGTTCCGGACCACGGGCCGATCGATTGAGGAAGACAATTGCGACTACGCCCACCAGACGGTTCCGGCGGTGCTGAAACTGGTGCTCGATCACACCAATGCTCCCCGGCTGCCGGCGGCGTTCGCGGTGGAAGCGCCTTCGCTGGCCGAAAAGATTCAACTGGCCCGCCAGCACACCCGGCTGCGCGCATATCCGTTCGGCACACCCGACTACGACCGCTGGGCGGTTGTCTACGGGAAGGTTGAGAGCAGCGATGCGGGAAAGCGGTTGCTGGTGCTGCACTACGCCGGCGACGGCTACGTCATTTACCTGAAATAGCCAGCCGGGCGCATCAATAAGGCCGCTGGCCGATGACGTTGCCGGGCGGGTTATATTCACAAACCCAGACTTCGTCTCTGTGGCCGCGCCCCACGCCCCAGCCCACTTCCTCGGTTTGACGCCAGCCGATCTGAGTGTAGTGGCCGCAAACACGCCGGCAGGAGTTGGTCGAATAGTCGTAGTCGCGGGCCTCGGAAGCCCAGTCGGAAACCACCTGGGACGGGGTTGCCGAGGGCTGATCGCCGCTGATCATGAAAAGGTTTTCGCCGTAGCGCGAATGCGAATGGTGCTCCAGCTTTCCCGACGCCGCCAACTTCACCGCCCATTGCTGAGCATAGGAGGCGAGGCTGTCGGACCAGCGGAGCGCGGGCACGCCAACGCGCGTGCGGATGGCATTGTGAGCGGCCAGCATTTGGGAGGCCGCCGAGGGCGCAGTCGGCGCGGCCGGGGAGTCGCCGAAATGCCGCCACTGCGCCTGCCCTACAGCGCCCCATACGAGCACCGCCGCGATGCCGATCGAACGCCGCATAACGCTTTCCACCCGCCCCAACCAGAGCCGCCTCAGGCGCTCGGCTTAAAGAAGTGGGCGACTTTCTTGCCGGCTTCTTCCGTATAGTAAACGGTGACCTTGGCCGCCTTGTCGGTCCCTTCGCCGATATCTTTCGCCGTATCCGCCGCTGCCCGGCCCGTCAGGCGGAACGTCTGTTCGGTGCCATCGGCGGCGGCGATGGTCAGTGTTTTTGTTCCCCGGTCTATGTGCTTGAATGTGCCTTCGCTGACCTTCAGCCCGTCCTTACCAAGGTGGTCGATCTCGTCCGCCGTATCGACGGCGCCCCGCGTGGTGTAGTGTACGGCGACGTGCGTGCCCTCGCTCAGGCCGTGCAGCGTTTCTTTGCCGGCGGCGGCCATCGCCTTCCCGCCATGGACCGCGGTTCGATCCAGAAAGTGAAAGGTGTGGTCGGCTCCGTCGGCGGTTTTCACCACGATGGTTTTAGCGCCCGAGTCGATTTTGTCCACTGTGCCCTCGATAACAGACAGCGCGCCCCGGGCGGCAAAACCGGGCATCGCGAACAGCGCCAAAGTGAATGAGAGAAATAGAGATATTCGCATTTTAAAGTGTTCCCGCACCATTCGCATTGTCGCGCAAACCGGCGCTGAAGGAAAGCTTCACAACCGCCCGTACGGCGCGTGACGCATCCGGTGACGGACCTCGTCCCGCCAAGGACTGAGGACCGGGCGGGGCCTCAGGGCAAGCGCTTGCGGAAGTACGAAACGCCGTTCCGCGATTCGACAAAGTCTACGCTGTCGCCAATGCTGACCCGCTCTCCCAGAATCCGCACCGTAACGCGGCCGCCTTCTGGAAGGTTCAGGATGGCGAGTTGATAGGGCGCCTCAGCCGAGTACTGCTCAGGTGGGGAATAAACAACCGTTTCGGTATAGATGGTTGCCGTGGTCGGTATTGTCGCCGGATTCATGCCGCCCCCAGTATAGTCACTACGCAGGTGGCGCCGGAGCCACCGAGGTTCTGCGCCAGTCCGATCTGGCTGCGCTTCACCTGGCGCTCGCCGGCCTCGCCGCGAATCTGCTGGACCAGGTCGCAGATTTGCCCTACGCCGGTAGCGCCCACCGGATGTCCCTTAGACTTCAGCCCTCCGCTGGCGTTCACCGGCAAAGTACCGTGGACACAGGTGTTACCGGCCAGGGAGAATGGTCCGCCTTCCCCTTTCGAAACGAAGCCAAGATCTTCGATTGCGATAATTTCCGCGATGGTGAAACAATCGTGCACCTCGGCGAACCCGATGTCGGAGGGTTTGAGCCCGGCCATACGGTACGCCTTTTCCCCGGCGGAGCGGACTGCGCGAAACGTCGTGATGTCGTCCTTTTCGTCGAGCGCCACCACGTCGGAGGTCTGCGCCAGACCCAGTACGCGAATCGGTTTCGCCGCGAACTCGACCGCACGCTCCAGGGGCGCGATCAAGACCGCGGCGGCCCCGTCGCTGACCAGCGAACAGTCGTAGACCGTCAGAGGCTCGGAGACCGGCTTCCCGGCCAGCGCCTGTTCCATGGTGATGACTTTGCGCATGTGAGCGGCCGGGTTCTTGGCCCCGTTGGCGTGGTTTTTCACGGCGACGGCGGCCAAATGCTCGCGTGTGGTGCCGTATTCGTGCATGTGGCGGCGGGCAATCATGGCAAACAGCGCCGGAAAGGTCGCCCCGGCCTTTACCTCGCCGCTCAAATCACCCGCTCCGGCGAGGATCTCGGTGACTTTCGGAGTAGTCTGGCAGGTCATTTTTTCGACTCCCTCGGCCAGAACGACGTCATAAAGTCCCGAGGCAACGGCCGAGACAGCGTGAAAAAAGGCGGAACCGCTGGAGGCACAGGCGGCTTCGAAACGGGTTGCCGGAACCCCATGCAGGCCAAGGGCGGAGGCGATCAAGGGCGCCAGATGGTTTTGGCCGGTGAAGGAGGGTCCGGCGAAGTTGCCGAGAAAGAAGGCCTCGACCTGAGCGGGGCGTGCGGCGGCGTTTTCCAGTGCCTTGGCGCCGGCCTCCACGGCCAGGGAACGCAGATCCCGGTCGGGAAAGGCTCCGAACGCCGTCTTTCCAATGCCTATGATGGCGACGGGTCTCATATACAATCAGGATAGCGCCCGGCAACGGGGTGTCCAACCGGCCTGCACGTTTTGGGGCCGCTCGCGTCAATGAGTTGTAGTGATGGCGTGGGTGGCTCAATCCGTAAAGGAACCGACGGCGGCTGGCGCCGGGCTACTGGGCTTTGACGAGAGCACGATGAGCGAGTCCGCCAGAGGATCTTCCTGCGACGCCGCCGCCGGGGCTGAAGAACAGCAGGCTCGGTTTGTCACGGAGAACCTGCGCCGGATTTTTCTTCTGATTTACCGCATCGTGGGCAATGTGGCGGACGCGCAAGACCTTACCCAAGAAGCATTTATCAAGGCCTTGCAGCGCCGGGACCAGCTCAAGGACCCCGAGCGGGCCGCGCACTGGCTCTCCCGAATCGCCAGCAACACGGCGATCGATTTTTTGCGCCGCCACGGCAAAGTCAATTTCTGCGAGATCGACTCGCTGCCCGACGGGCGGTCGGAGCGGCTGATGGAGCGCGGGGCCAATGTTTCCGGCGAGAGTCCGGAGGAGACGCTGCTGCGGAACGAACGGCGCCGGCACCTGGAGCGCGGGCTGGCGGTTTTGACCGAGCGCGAGCGGACGGCCCTGCTGCTGCGCGACGTGGAGGGCCTGCCAGCCGAGGAGGTTGCCGAGAGGCTGAACTGCTCCAAGGCCACCGTTCGCTCCCACATCGCCAACGCGCGCATCAAGTTCCGGCGCTATCTGGAGAGGAAGCCGGCATGAGGCACTCGACGGAAGCGGAATTGGCGCTGCTGGCAGGCGGCGAACTGGGATTCTTCCGGCGGGCTCTGCTGCGGGCTCATGCGCGCAACTGCGCGGTTTGCCGGGCGGGCCTGGACGCCTTCATCCACAGCCGCGAGCGAACTTTACAGGAAGCCGGGGACTTGCCTCCGGGCGTGAATTGGGAGTTGCTCTCGTCGGAGATGACGGCGAATATTCGCGTTGGACTGGAGGCGGGCGAGTGCGTGGGGCCGGTGAGGCCCTTGGCGCGGCACTGGAGGTTTCACTGGAACCTGGGTACAGCGCTCGTGGCGGCGGCGCTGCTGTTGGCGGCAGGTTTGGCGTTGAATTTTCCCCGCGACGAGGCGACCCGGCTAGGCGGCACTTTGGCGGCGCTCGTCCATGGCCGGGGACAAAGCATGGGTGGGACGATTGCCGCTTCTTCGGAAGGCGTGGTGCTCGAGGCCTCGCCGTCGGGTCCGTCGGTGAACGAGAACGGCGCGGCGTTGAAGCTGCTGGCTCCGGTGGGTCCGGGCGCGGTCACGGTCTCGGTGAGTTTGCAGGATTCGGTGGGCGCCCGATACGTCGATGCCGACTCGGGCCAGGTCACGATCAACAAGGTCTACTATGAGCAGTAAGTCGGCGCGGCTTGTCGGGATGTTTTTTTGGGCGGCCGGAGTGCCGTGGGCGGCAACGCTGCCGCTGCCGAAGATCGATTTTCCGGCCGATTCACCGGTGGCGCTGCTGGCGTCCGACTACACCGGCTCGACCGAAACGACTCGCGGCAGCGCTCTTGTAGTCGATTTGCATGCCGCCCTGACGCTCAGGAACCTGACGCCTCGGTTCATTCACGGCCTGACGCTCCTGGTGGAAGCCCAGGAAGTTACACCCGGCGGGAAGGCCTCGGTAACGTTGCCCAGCCTTGCCGTGTCGCCCGGGGAGTCATTTCCGGTGCGGATCGATCTGCGATTGCTGCGGCCGGTTCAAGCGGCGGGTGCCGGGGCGGTGAGCGTTCGGCTGGACGGAGTGCTGTTTGACGATTTGAGCTTTTTTGGCCCCAACCGGCTGAACTCGCGGCGTTCGCTTTTGGTTTACGAAATGGAGGCGCGGCGCGACCGGAAGTACTTCAAGGCGCAGCTCGACGAAGGGCCGGCGAAGCTTCAGCAGGCGGTGCTGGCAAGTTTGGCGCGGCAGGGCGGCCAGGCGCCGCTCGACGTGCAAGTGCTGCACGGGGGCCGGACTACGAACGTTGAGCCGGGCCGCGAGCTGGCATTTGCCTTCGTCGACCTGCCCGGCGCGCCGGTGCAGCCGCGCGACGGCGTGGCGATGGTGGCGGGCAACGAAGCCCGGGCGCCGAAGCTCGAGGTGCTCAACCGGTCCTCTCGAACCGTCCGGTCGGTGGAGCTTGGCTGGATCCTGCGCGATCCCGGCGGACGCGAGCTGTCGGCGGGTTCGATTCCCTCGGATGTATTCCTGGCGCCCGGAGAACAGCGGGACATCCTGAAGGACGTGACGCTGAGGCTTCCCAGCCGCCAGGGGACTCCGGTGGCCATCGCGGCGATGACCGGATACATCAGCAACGTGGAATTCGCCGACGGCAAGGTTTGGGTGCCCGAGAGGCCCGCCCTGTCCGATCCGCGGTTGCAGGGTGCCGTTTCCCCATCGCCCGAAGAACAGCGCCTGATGCAGATTTACCTCAAGCGCGGCCTGCCGGCGTTGGAAGCGGAGTTGCAAAAATACTAGCCGGTCCCGCCGGACCATCGCCGGAGACGACGGCGATTGCTCCACCCCTTGCGTTCATGGTTCAATAAGGATTGTCCCCCTCCGAGACATTCCAACCACTGCATACCCGGGAGGTCCATTCCCGTTGAATACTGCGCTGCTGGCCCTGGAAGACGGCACCGTCTTCGAGGGCATTGCCTTTGGTGCGCCCCGCGACAGTGCCGGCGAGGTTGTCTTCAACACTTCGATCACCGGTTATCAGGAAATCTTCACCGATCCTTCGTACGCCGGGCAGATTGTGGTGCTGACTAATCCCCAGATCGGTAACTATGGCGCCAATCCGGACGATGAGGAGTCAGCGCGGCCGTTCATCGAGGGGCTGGTGGTGCGGGACTTTTCACCCGTGGCGAGCAACTGGAGGTCGGCCGAATCCGCCAATCGCTATCTCGCCGGGCGCGGCATCGCCGTGGCCTCCAATATCGATACGCGGGCACTCGTCCGGCACCTGCGTACCCGGGGCGTGATGCGCGGAGTTCTTTCTGTTACCGGACGCCGGCCGGCCGAGTTAGTGGAGCGCGCCCGCGCTTTGCCGCCCATGGCGGGCTTGGACCTCGCGACGAGGGTAAGTACGGCGGCAGCCTACCATTGGGACCAGCCGGTGGCCGCCGTATCGGCCTCCGATCACTCCGCCTCCGCGGTGCCTCCGCGCTTTCATGTGGTGGCGATGGATTACGGAATCAAGCGCAACATCCTGCGGCGGCTGGTACAGATCGGGGCGCGGGTGACCGTCATGCCGGCGCTCAGCACGGCGACCGATATTCTGGCGCTGAAGCCCGACGGAGTATTTCTGTCAAACGGCCCGGGCGACCCGGAGCCGCTGCGATTCCAGGCCGACCAGGTGCGCCTCCTCCTGGGCCGTACGCCGGTGTTCGGCATCTGCCTCGGACACCAGATTCTTGGGCTGGCACTCGGCGCCAGGACGTACAAACTGAAATTCGGTCATCGTGGCGCCAACCATCCGGTGTTGAACCAGGTGACCAACAAGGTCGAGATCACGTCTCATAACCATGGCTTCGCAGTCGATCCGGAATCCCTCGATCTGAATAACGCCGAGATCACCCATATCAATCTGAACGACCAGACGCTCGAAGGCTTCCGCCACCGCAGCTACCCGGCTTTCTGCGTGCAATATCATCCTGAGGCCGCGCCCGGCCCGCATGATTCGCATTACCTGTTTGACGACTTCGCAAAAATGATTGAAGAGTACAAGAAAGCCTAATGCCTCGCCGTCATGACCTTCACCGAATTCTCGTCGTAGGCTCCGGTCCGATCGTCATCGGGCAGGCCTGCGAGTTCGACTATTCCGGCGCCCAGGCCTGCAAGGCGCTGCGCTCCGACGGCTACGAAACCATTCTCATTAACTCCAATCCGGCGACCATCATGACCGATCCGGAGCTCGCCGACCGGACCTATGTAGAGCCGTTGAGCGTCGAGTTTGCCGCCGAAGTCATCCGGCGCGAGCGGCCGGACGCGCTATTGTCCACCGTCGGCGGCCAGACGGGACTGAATCTGGCCGTCGCATTGGCCGAAGCCGGCGTATTGGACAAATATCGCGTGGAACTGATCGGCGCCAAGATCGAGTCGATCAAGAAGGCTGAGGACCGGCTTCTCTTCAAAGACGCGATGAAGAAGATCGGCCTCGACATGACGCAGTCCCAACTGGTGAACAATGTCGAAAGCGGCATCGCGTTTGCTTCCCGCATTGGCTATCCGATAATTCTCCGTCCCAGTTTCACCCTCGGCGGCACCGGGGGCGGCATTGCCTACAATCGCGAGGACCTGGCCAATATCCTGGAGCGGGGCATCGATCTGTCGCCGGTTCACGAGGTCCTGGTGGAGGAAAGCGTCATCGGATGGAAGGAGTTCGAGCTGGAGGTGATGCGCGACTTGGCCGACAACGCCATCATCGTCTGCTCGATTGAAAACTTCGATCCGATGGGAGTTCATACCGGCGACTCGATCACCGTTGCGCCGGCCCAGACGCTGACCGACCGCGAGTATCAGATGATGCGAGACGCGGCACTGCGTTGCCTGCGTGAAATCGGGGTCGATACAGGCGGGTCGAACGTGCAGTTCGCCATCAACCCGGAAGACGGGCGCATGGTGATTGTCGAGATGAATCCGCGCGTTTCACGCAGCTCGGCGCTGGCCTCCAAGGCAACCGGATTCCCAATCGCCAAGATCGCCGCCAAGCTCGCCGTCGGATACCGGCTCGACGAGTTAAAGAATGACATCACCAAAGTGACTCCGGCCTGCTTCGAGCCGACGCTGGATTACGTGGTGGTGAAGATTCCCCGCTGGCAGTTCGAGAAGTTCCCGGGCGCCGAACCTGTGCTTGGGACGCAGATGAAGTCGGTCGGGGAAGTAATGGCGATCGGCCGGACTTTCAAACAGGCCATGGCGAAGGGCATTCGCGGGCTGGAGACGGGTAAGGCGCCCGCCGCGCGCCGGCTGGATGAGAACCTCATCTCCAACCGCCTGATCACGCCGAACCCGGAACGCCTCGATTATTTATGGTTCGCGCTCGAGCGCGGCTGGCCGGTGGAGGAGATCCACAGCATCACCGGAATCGACCCGTGGTTTCTGCGCCAGATCGAGGAAGCGGTCATGTTCGAGAAGGAACTGGCGGGCGAAACCTTGATAGGAGCTTCCCGCGAGACTTTACTTCGGGCCAAGCGCGAAGGCGTGTCCGATTCCCGTCTGGGGCGGCTGTGGAATGCCGCCCCGCTTGAAGTGCGCGAGCGCCGCCGGGGGCTTGGCGTGACCGCTGTCTTCAATCGGGTGGACACCTGCGCGGCCGAGTTCGAGAGCTTCACGCCATACCTGTACTCCTCCTACGAAAGCGAGGATGAAGCCAACCCCAGCTCCCGGCCGAAGGTGATGATTCTCGGCAGCGGCCCGAACCGGATCGGACAGGGGATCGAGTTCGACTACTGCTGCTGCCACGCCTCGTTCGCGTTGCAGGAGTTCGGCCGGGAGTCGATCATGGTGAACTGCAATCCCGAGACCGTGTCCACCGATTACGACACCAGCGACCGGTTGTACTTCGAGCCCCTTACACTCGAAGAGGTGTTGAACATCGCCGACGTCGAGAAGCCGGACGGCGTAATTGTTCAGTTTGGAGGGCAGACGCCGCTCAACCTGGCGCTCTCACTCAAACAAGCCGGGCTGCCCATCATCGGCACCGACCCTGCGAACATCGACTTGGCCGAGGACCGCAAGCTGTTTGGCCGCCTGTTGGACCAACTGGGAATTCCGTCGCCGGCCAACGGCACTGCCACCAGCGTGGAGGAGGCCTGCGACCTAGGGCGGCGGCTCGGCTTCCCCGTGCTCGTCCGGCCGAGCTATGTGCTCGGCGGGCGAGCCATGGTCATCGCCTACGACGAGGAGACCGTCCGCCAGTACATGCGCGAGGCGGTGAACTACTCTCAGGACCGGCCCGTCCTGATCGACCGTTTTCTCGAGGATGCGACGGAGGTGGATGTCGACGCCCTCTGCGACGGCGAGGATGTGCTCATCGCCGGAATCATGGAGCACATTGAGGAGGCCGGCGTTCACTCGGGCGATAGCTCATGCGTGCTGCCACCGCATTCCCTTTCCCCGCAGACGCAGGAGACGATCCGCAATTACACGACGCGCCTGGCCAGAGCCCTGAACGTGATCGGGCTGATGAACGTCCAGTACGCCATCCAAAACGGGGCGGTGTACGTGCTCGAGGTCAATCCCCGCGCCTCGCGAACCGTGCCGTACGTCAGCAAGGCGACCGGCGTTCCGCTGCCCAAGATTGCCGTTGGCCTCATGCTGGGGATGAAGCTGGCCGATTTTCGGCATCTCGTCGGAAGCGCGGTGGACGGAGTTCTGCGCACCAGGAAGTATTTCGTCAAGTCGCCGGTCTTTCCGTTCAACAAATTTCCTGGCGTCGATCCGGCCCTTGGCCCCGAAATGCGTTCGACGGGTGAAGTAATGGGCGTCGGCGAGAATTTCGGCGAGGCGTTCGGAAAGGCTCAATTGGCCGCCGGAGCGCCATTGCCGGATACGGGAGCCGTGTTTCTGAGTGTGAACGATCGCGACAAAGCAGCGGCGGCCGAAGTTGCCAGGCGCTTTGCCGAGTTTGGCTTCACCCTTTACGCGACCCGCGGCACGGCGGCTGTTCTGAAATCGGCCGGCCTGGCCTGCAAGGTCGTATTCAAGGTCAACGAGGGCCGGCCCAACGCGGTGGACCTGCTGAAGGCCGGCACCGTGCAGTTGGTCATCTATACGACGACAGGCGGCCGCAGCTTTCCCGACGAGCAGGCCATCCGGCGCGCCGCCGTCGCCAGCCGTATCCCTTGCATCACCACAATGAGCGGTGCCCGTGCGGCCGGCGAAGCGGTGGCCAGCCGGCGCCGCGATCCGATTCGCGTCTGGAGCCTGCAGGAAATCCATGCCGAACCCTGGACGTTGAGCGCTCCCTAACCGCCGTGCTCGGCGCCGTTCGTGCTCCGGACTTGCCTGCGACCGGCAGTCCGTTTTGCCCGGCCACACGCCAAAATTCTACACTGGAGGTTCGTGGAAGAAGAAGTTCTCGGCAAAGCCTACGACGGCCGCCTCATGCGGCGTCTGCTCACCTACATGCGCCCATACCGGCGGACGGTCGGCATCTCGCTGCTGTTCCTGCTGGCGAATTCCGTCCTCCAGACCGCTGGGCCGCTGCTGACGAAACTCGCCGTCGATCGCTACCTCGATCCGGCGCCACGGCGGTTCTCTACTCCCTTAGACGGCTTGCTGTCCGCCAATCCCTGGACCGGACTCGCTCAGATCACCCTTATCTATCTTCTGGCGGTCGCCGGGGCCCTCGCCTGTGACTTCGCCGAAAGCTTTCTAATGCAGTGGACCGGGCAAAAGGCGATGTTCGACCTCCGGCGCCAGATCATGGAGCGACTCCAGGCGCTCGACATCTCCTATTACGATCACAACCCCGTGGGCCGCCTGGTTACCCGTGTTACTACCGATGTCGATACGCTCAACGATCTTTTCTCCTCAGGCCTGGTCACGATTCTCGGCGATCTGATGATGCTCGGTTTCATTATCGCCGTGATGCTTCGCTTGAGTCCCGGCCTCACCGGGCTTCTGCTCGCGGTGATGCCGGCAGTGATCTTCGTGACGATGATTTTCCGGCGAACCGTACAAGCCAGCTACCGGCGCATTCGGGTGGCGATCGCACGAATCAACTCCTACCTCCAGGAACACGTCAACGGCATGGCCGTTTTGCAGTTGTTCAACCGCGAGGAACGCAGCCGCGCGCAATTTGACGATATTAACCGCGCACACATGGACGCCTACAAAGACGCCATAACGGCGTACGGATGGTTCTACCCGGTGGTCGAATTTTTGTCCATGCTGGCGCTGGCCATGCTCCTGGTCTACGGAGGGTTCCGGATCTCCCAGGGAGCGCTTTCGCTCGGCATTCTGATCGCGTTCTTCCAGTATGGTCTACGCTTTTTCCGGCCCATTCAGGATCTCAGCGAGAAATACAACATCCTGCAGGGCGCCATGGCCGCCGCCGAGCGGATTTTCAAACTCATCGACACCCCGGCGTCGATCGTCTCGCCGGAGAACGCCGAGGCTTTCGGCGGCGATCCGGGTAAGCCGGCCGTTGAGTTCGACCATGTGTGGTTCGCCTATAAGGACGACGACTGGGTGCTGCGCGACGTGTCCTTTCAGATCCGCCGCGGCGAGACGGTTGCCGTGGTGGGACACACGGGTGCGGGCAAGACCACTCTGATCAGTCTCCTTCTTCGTTTTTACGACGTGCGCCAGGGCGAGGTCCGCATCGACGGAGTCGGCGTTCGCTCGGTCACTCTGAACCAGCTTCGCCGGCGCTTCGGCGTCGTGCTGCAGGACCCCTATCTTTTTACCGGCACTGTGGCCTCAAACATCCGCCTCGGCACAAGCGGCATCTCTGACGAAGCCATCGCCGCCGCGGCGGAGCGCGTGAACCTGCTCGACTACGTGATGCGGTTGCCCGATCAGTTCAATCACCCGGTCCGCGAGCGAGGCAGTGGCTTTTCTACCGGCCAGAAGCAACTGATCAGCTTCGCGCGGGCGCTCGCTCACGATCCCTCGATCTTGATCCTGGACGAAGCAACATCCAGCGTCGACACCGAGACCGAAATGCGCGTGCGCGAGGCCCTGGACCGGCTGGTGGTAGGCAGAACCTCGATCATCATCGCGCACCGCCTTTCGACGATTCAACGTGCCGACCGCATTCTTGTGATGCACAAGGGACAGCTTCGCGAGCAGGGATCCCATCAGGAACTGCTGGCCAAACGCGGCATTTATTGGAAACTCTATCAATTGCAATACAAGGACCAGGACGGGCCCCGTGTGGAATCGCCGGCTTCCGTGCCCGGCGCATAGGGCCGGCCGGCGAAAACTTCCGCCTCGCCGGACGGCTCCCTCAGCCGGCCGGCCCCGCGATTACAATAGAGGCGATCTAAAGCAGTTCCCCATGATACGTACCGGCAATCCGCACCCCCCGGCCGCCGCACCGGCCACCTCCCACGGAATGAGGACGATGGTCCGTCGTTTCGGCGACCTCAAGGTCAGGCTCAAGCTGATCGTACTGCACAACCTCTTCTTTATCGCGTTGTCGGTCGCGATCTATTTTGCCCTCATCCCGATGCTCGAGCGCCAGGCAGCCCTTGCCGAACAAAGGCACCTGATCATGCTTGCTCAACGCCCTGTCTCGGTCCAGGGCAGCCGGTCCGCCTCGGTGTCCGTCTACCTGGACCTCGTGCGGCGGGCGAAACTGAATCTCTTCATCGTCCTGGCTTCGACATACCTCGTCGCCGTTGTGTTGCTCGAAACCTTCATCATGCCTTTGTATGTGTATCAGCCCCTCCGGCTGATGCTGGCGGCGGATCGGGCCAGCCGCCAGGGATACCGTTCCGACGAGCTGATCGACGATTGGCTAATTCCGCAGGATGAGATCGGGCAGATCATGCAATCCCGGAACGCCACCGTACGTGAGCTTCGAAATCGCGAAAATGAACTCGAGCACGCACTCGAACGCGTTGAGGAGATCGCCGCCGACCTCCGGCACAAGAACGACCTTCTTGAATCACAGGACCGTCTCGTCAGTCTTGGCCTCCTCAGCGCCAGCGTGGCCCACGAGTTGAACACGCCGTTGACGGTCCTGCAAGGCTCTATCGAAAAGCTCTCCGAAACCACCTCCGACGCCCACACTCTCGAACGGCTGGCGCGCATGCTGAGGGTGACACAACGGCTGAGAACAATCAGCGAAGGCCTGGTTGGATTCGCGCGCGTGCGGAAAGATCAGATGGAGCCGGTGCCGCTTCGAGCGCTCGTGGATGAAGCCTGGAATCTGGTCGCCATCGACGAACGCGCCTCCCAGGCGAACTTTCAGAACTGCCTGGAAGCGGGCGACATCATCACGGCCAACAGCGACCGGCTGATCCAGGTATTTGTAAACCTGCTCCGCAACGCGCTTCACGCCATTCCGCCGAACGGACACATTGTGGTGGCCTCGCGCCGGACCTTCCGAAACGGAAGGCCCCATATCGCCGTGGCCGTAGAGGACGACGGACCCGGCATTCCTTCAGAAGTCCTTCCGGACATTTTCGAGGCTTTTGTTTCCACCCGCCTGGACGCACGCGGCACCGGACTCGGCCTGACAGTGGCGGAAGGTATCGTGCATCAGCACGGCGGCACCATCGGAGCCACAAATCGCGAAGGAGGCGGGGCGCGCCTCGAAGTCGTGCTGCCGGTGAGCAGGCCACAGGAGACTTCGGGCGCCGGATACCGGCAATAAGTCCGGCCAGCGCCGGGAGAATAAGTAACTAGATCAACGGTAAAAACCAACGACATGAATCCGGAAACACCGATGGCAACGCGACTTGTGGACGTCGCAATACTCGACGACGACCCCGACTTTCGCACTTATCTCGAAGATACCCTGAAAGACGAGGGGCAATATTCGGTTCGAACCTTCGCCCTCCCGGAGGATCTGTTCAGCGGAATTGAGCAGCGCCGGCCCGATATTGTCCTGCTCGACATGAAAATGGGCGAGTTCCGGGGCGACAAAGTCCTCGAACAACTTCTCAGTTCCCACCCCGGCCTTTGCGTCATTATTGTCACCGGCTATCCGTCGCTTGAGGATATGCGGGCAACGTTTCAAATGAAGGTATTCGACTACATGCAGAAACCCTTCTCGCTTGCCCAACTCAGACAGGTGTTGCAGAACGCGGTCGAAAAATTCGGCTTCGGCCGCAGTGATCAGGACCGATTGCGCGAACGACTGGGACACAAAGTCAAAATGTTGAGAACCGAGCGAGAATGGCCGCTCAAGGATCTCGCCGCGGCCACGCGCCTGAGCGTGTCGCAGATCAGTTCGATCGAGCGCGGCGCCAACCTGCCGAGCATTGAGAGCCTGCTGTCCATCTGCCGGGCCTTCGATAAGCGGCCCTCCGAGCTTCTTTCCTCGATCGGATTCTAGACGCCGCTTCGCCGGTTTTACGCTGTCACCGGCGGGGCGGCGGGCGGCCGCTCGATGCGGACCTTCGCTATCCGATTGCGGTTCATCTCGACAATCGTGAAGCGATGGCCGCCCCACTGCACCACTTCCCCGCCCTTTGGGATGAAGCCGAGCTGAACCAGCAAGAATCCCGCCAACGTTTCGAATCCCGCGTCGCTCGGAAGTTCGATCCCGTAAAGATTATCCAGATCGCGAATCAGTGTTGTGCCCTCCACCTCAACTTCGCTCTCCCGTTGTGGAGCCGGAATCGCCCGCGGATCGTACTCATCACCGATCTCGCCAAAGATCTGTTCCAGAACGTCCTCGAATGTGACGATGCCCGCGATCGTGCCGAATTCGTCCACAACCACGGCCAGGTGCGTGTGCGAGGAGCGGAAAGCATCGATCAACTCGTTCAGCGGCTTGGTTTCGGGCACCACCAGAAGCTTTCGCAGCAGCGATTGAAGACGAAACGGACGCACGGGTCTCCGCTTCTCGTTCGCGATTCTCCGCTCCTGCCAAACGCGCAGCAGATCCTTCGAATGCAGGTAACCGATGATGTGCTCGGGATCGCGTTCGAAAACCGGGAGCCTCGTATGTTTATGGGCGCGAAGCAATGTCAAAACGCTATCGAGACTTGAATCGGCCGCCAGCGAGACAATCGAATTTCGCGGCACCATGATTTCGCGCGCGGAAACGTTCTGCAACTCCAGTAGCCCTTGAATGGCGTCCTCCTCGAAATGGCGCAGGTGTCCTTCGTGGCGGCTGAGACTGATGATGAATTTCAACTCTTCGGCCGAATGTCCGCAGCTGGGGGTCCCGCCCAATCCCCGCCAGCGCGAAATCGCCGCCGCCGCGCGTTCCAGCACCAGCACGAACGGCGCCGAGATGCGCTGAAATACAAGCAGCGGAGGCGCCACGAGCAGCGCCAGGCGTTCCGCTTTGGCGATAGCCAGGTTCTTCGGCACCACTTCGCCCAACACTACGTGCGCATAGCTGATCGCCAGAAACGCCATGCCGAATGCCGCTCCGTGCCAGTACATCGCGGTCTGCGGGCTCACTATCGGCCGCGCCAATTGGGAAAGTAGCGCGAACATGGTATCCTCGCCGGCCCAACCCAGCCCGAGGCTGGCAATTGTGACGCCCACCTGGGTCGCCGAGAGCAGTCGTGCCGGGTGCGCCAGCAGTGTTTGGGCGGCCGTCGCGGCCACGTTGCCCCGGTCAGCGAGCGTCCGCAGCCTCGACTTTCGGGCCGAGATTAACGCCCCTTCGGCGGCGGCGAAGAACGCGTTCACCGCCAGGATCAGCAGCAGGATGAGAAATCTCAGAGTCATTCGGAAGCCTGGTGTGACGCTCTCATGGCCGCGCATCCGCTAGCTTCCATCCGCTAGCCGGATGTGGCGGCACACCAACCTCGATTCGGCATTTGGATAGAATCGTCCCAGTGCGCAACGGAAGTTTAGTGAAAGTCCTCAATGCCAGCATAGCCATTTTCGTGCTGCTGATACTGCTGGCGGTGTATCACTACGCCTATCGGCCCCTGCCGCGAACCTCAGGCAGCATCGTCGCGCCCGTGTCCGCAACCGCGCGCGTCATTCACGACGAGCGCGGCGTGCCGCACATCGAAGCGGCTACGTGGCAGGATGCCATATTCCTCCAGGGGTACGTCACCGCCCAGGACCGTCTCTGGCAAATGGACGCTCTCCGCAGACTGGCCGCCGGTGAGCTGTCCGAGATCATCGGTCCGGCAACGCTCCAGCTCGACCGGCAATCCCGAAGTCTCCGCCTGCGGCGCCTGGCCGCCGAGCATTACAAGAATCTCCCGCCAGCAGACAAGCAGGCGCTGGACATTTACGCCCGCGGTGTCAATTTCTATATCCAGCGGCGACGCGATCGCCTTCCGCTGGAATTCCACCTCCTCGGCTACCAGCCGCGGCCCTGGGCTCCTGCCGACTCGGTCCTCTGCTCGCTGCAGATGTTCGTCACCCTCACGACAACCTGGCGCGATGAACTGCAAAAGCAATCCATGATGGCGGCCGGTGATCCCGCCAAAGTCAACCAACTCTTCCCCGTCCGCACCGGACGCGAGTATCAGCCTGGTTCCAATGCCTGGGTAGTCTCCGGCGCTCACTCTGTAACCGGGAAACCCATTCTGGCAAACGATCCCCACTTGGACTACTCGATTCCAGCGACATGGTACCAGGTTCACTTAAAGGCCGCCGGCCTCGATGTTATTGGCGTCTCTTTACCCGGAATCCCGGCTGTGATCATCGGACACAACCGCCACATCGCCTGGGGAGTGACGAATCTTGGCTACGACGTTCAGGATCTCTACGCCGAAAAAATTGACCCAAAGACCGGCCGCTACGAATTCGAAGGCCGCCAGGAACAGGCAATCCTCGAACGCGAGTTGATTCCCGTGCGCGGCGCCAAGCCGGTAATCTTCCAGCAATGGATAACGCGTCACGGGCCCTTGTTTCTTCACGACGGCAAACGCTACGTCTCGTTGCGATGGACTGCTGCAGAATCCAATCTGTTTCAATTCCCGTTCCTCGACATCGACCGCGCATCGAACTGGACCGAGTTTACGGCCGCTCTTGAACGATTTCCCGGTCCCGCGCAAAATTTCGTTTACGCCGATACTGACGGCAACATTGGCTATCACGCCACCGGAAAGTTGCCGGTCCGCCCCAACTTTGATGGCGACCTGATTCTCGATGGCAGCTCCGGTAAGTTCGAATGGCAGGGCTATATTCCCTTCTCCCAGTTGCCTTCCTTCTATAACCCTTCAGGCGGCATCATCGTAACCGCGAACCAGAATCCTTTCCCCGCCACGTACCCATTCCGGGTGGGTGGAGAATTCTCACCGCCTTACCGCTCAAATCAGATCCGCGATTTGTTGACTTCAATCCCACGCTGGAAACCGGAGCACATGCTCACGGTGCAGAAGGACGTATATTCACCGTTTTGCGCCTTCATAGCTCATCAGCTCGTCGCCGCCTACGACGCGCGGCATCCTTCGGCCGCCGGCCTGGCCGAGGCGATTGATGTGCTGCGGCACTGGAACGGACAGATGGAGATCGGAATGGCCGCGCCGATAATTACAACCCTGGTTTTTCAGCGCCTTCGCTACATGCTCGCCGAGATCGCGTCACCGCGTAGTGGCCGGTTCTACGATTACGAAATGGCCCCGGCCGTAGTCGAAAACATTCTCGCCTCGGGCGCCCGGGGATGGTTTCCGGATAAGAATAAGGCCCTGCTCGATGCCCTTTCGGCCGCGCTCGCCGACGGACGGAACCTCCAGGGCGCCGATCCGAGCCGGTGGGATTATGGACAGTTCCACAGACTGGTGATCACGCAACCGGTGGCTGGACAGATCCCGCTGCTGGGGCGATACTTCAACATTGGTCCCGTACCCATGAGCGGCTCCTCGACAACGGTTAAGCAGGTGAGCGGAAAGCTTGGACCATCGATGCGCTTCGTCGCGGATCTCTCCGATTGGGATCACTCTCTCAACAATCTGACGGTCGGCGAGTCGGGCCATGTCTTATCTCCGCATTATAAGGATCAATGGAACTCATACTATCTGGGGACGAGCTATCCGATGGAGTACGATCGCATCACCAATGAGAAGGTCCTTGAGATTCAACCGCTCCACTGACTTGAGTGGGAATCGGCCTGAGTGCGAAGTAACCCGCGCCGCTCGCCGGCCCCGCGCGGAATCTCGCCGGCGCGCTTCAGTTATTTCGCCATCTGCGCGAGTTCGCCGGAAAGCGGAGTCGACAGCGTTTTTGGTGGATTCGAAAACCGGAGCGCCCGATTGCTGACCGGGCTCCATTTCAAGCTCATGGTGTCGCGGATATAGTTCTGATAAACACGCCATGGCGCTTTCGACCCCTGCTTGGGCCAGCTTTCCAAG
>VFSW01003598.1_pt1 | contig 23219 bp, 29 predicted proteins | sample 5358111 | NCBI WGS metagenome assembly VFSW01 (sample SAMN11554181, study PRJNA540505) | mine drainage metagenome | isolation source: sediment from site ElyBrook_90M | place: USA: Ely Copper Mine, Vershire, VT | collected 2017
AACCAAAAACGAAACCGCGAGATAGAGGATGGTCCACAACGCGAGGTCTATCGCCGGCGCCAGTCCGCGCACAAGTGGCTCCTTGTGACGTGTTTTGGATACCTGGGATACAAGAATGCCCGCTTTGGCCGCATCGAAGCGCACGAGGCGGTGACGGCATACGGGCGCGAGTGTCTGTTGCAGGCTAAAGAGATTGCTGAGAGGCGCGGCTTTCGAGTCCTGCATGCAAATGTGGATTCGGTATGGGTGCAGAAACAGGGTACAACAAAAAATCGCCCTGAGCCGAATCGAAAGGAAGACTACGACGCGCTGCTTGATGAGATTACGCGGACGACCCAGATTCCGATTGCACTCGAAGGAATCTACCGCTGGGTCGCATTCCTGCCGTCACGGCAAGATGCACAAATGAGTGTGGCGAATCGCTACATTGGTATCTTCGAGGATGGGGAAATCAAAGTGCGAGGAATCGAAGCACGTCGGCGGGACACACCGCCGTTTATTGTCGCCGCGCAGATGGAGATGCTCAAAGTTCTTGCCTCGGCGCAATCGCGCCAAGAGTTGTCTTCACTTGTCGAGCAGGTGATTCAAGTCGCGTGTGGGTATGCCGATGCACTGAGATCGGGACAAGTGCCGTATCAGGATTTGGTCATCACCAAGCGGCTTTCGAGAGACCCAATGGCGTACTCGAAAGATACGTTGCTTGCGATTGCGGCGAAGGAACTGGCGGGGAATGGAATTGAATTGAGTCCTGGGGAGTCTATTCAGTATATCATCACTGAAGAACATGCGGATGCCAAATGTGATCGCGCGCGACCTTTCGTGCATTATCGCGGGCAAGAGCCGTACGATGCAGAGAAATATATCGAGCTTTTGTTACGCGCGGTTGAAACCGTGCTGACGCCGCTCGGTATCGTGTATTCACAGATCGAAGAGTGGGTGAAGGGAGGAACAGGAGAGACCGAACGAGCGCAACTCTATTTGCCGAAGAAGAAGGTTGAATACTGGGGACCGCTGTTTGAATTTGCAAAACAGACGGATGTTGCCCGTACACCTAGGCGCTGACTGACTTTCCTTTGGTCGATATGGATACAGCAGCGAACGCCGGGGACAATAGTTCTCAAATCAGTCCCGCTTTTCTACCCTGGCTCGGCATGAGAGGATAGTACGTACTAATAGTTCTTTTTCCCTATCCCATTTTCAGAACAACCGGGCATGCCTCAATGGAAGAGATCCAAATCGATGGAACCAGAATCCGCACGCTGCGCAACCAGCGGCGGTGGACACAAAAGCAATTGGCGATGAGATCCGGGTTGGACCAGAGCCTCATCTCGAGCTTGGAAAACAAAGCCAGGCCCGGCGTGCGCATCGTGACGCTAGTCGCACTCGGGCGTGCGCTCGGCGTCGCCACGAATGATCTCTTTGTGTCGGCGAATCCCCTCCCCGTCAAGCCCACCGATCCGCAGCTCGACTTGATAAGGCGGCTCGTCGAAGCTATGACACCCGAAGAGCGGCAGTCCGCGACGATGTTCCTGCATTTCGTCCTCACCCAGCACAAAAGAGAAGAGTCCGCCAAGCCCGAATAAGTCCTCGGCCGGCTCGATTCCGGGACTGTTCAATTTGAGGGATACTGCTGGCAAATTCGCGCGGGTGTACTTGTGGATTTCCTTCGAGGATAGACATACAGGACTGTGTTTACGAATTCTTCATTGACGTGCGTTCCTCTTTTGCTGCCTTTGTCGTAAATCTTGAAACTGCCGTTCTCCTCTTGGGCAATCCTGGCACGCAATCGTGAACACTACAATTTAGAGTCGGGCAATAAAAAGAAAAAAACGGGGCTGGTTAGCGGGACTTGTGCATTGGTTATTTGCCGTAGTGACCGTGCGCGGCACAAATAACCCGCGGCAACTCCCAATGCGGTTACCCAGCCTAAAAACGCAATCAGTGCACCCCCCCATTGAACCCCAATCTGTCGCCGCGCTATCTCTTCTTGCCTACCTTCTTTGCCGGTTTCTTTTTCGTCGCCTTCTTGGCGACTTTCTTCGCTGCGCGCTTTTTCGGAGCGGGTAGCAGTTCCATCTTCACGATGGGCACGGCAACCTCAGCGCGCAGGTCTTCGCCTGGCTTGCTGAGATAGGTTTCCATTAGCGCACCCGAGTCACGATAACCCTGCGCGTGCAGCCAGTCGTACACCTCATTGTACGCGTGCTCAATGTTCTGCTCGCCCTGGTAAACAATGGTCACAACCTGCGAGTCGCCAATGTTCTTGATCTGGACGTCTCCTGATCCTTGCACGTCGTCCGCGACTGGCACACAGAGATCGCTCCGCAGCTTATCGGCTGGAACCTTGGCGGGATCGTCGTAGAAAATTCCGATCGACGCACCCAGCGGCTGGACGTTATGCGCGCCGACCCAAGCAAAGAGCTTGTCGAATCCGCGCTTGACGGCTTCGCTCATCGGTCCCATTTCGGAAACGTACGCGACGCGCGTTCCTGGAAAGTGTTTGATCTCTGGCATGGTCTCCTCCTTGTGATATTGTCACAGACGCACGTTCGACCTTATTCTCCGACCATCCGCACAAATTGTCAATCCTTCAAATGCAGCAAACACAATGCGACAACGGCTGCCCCAGCCAAGACCTTGAATTCACCAGCTGAGCGCGGCTTCGACATCCGCGCGGCTTAGATGAAGCAACTGTTGCTCCTCTAGAACATCCGCGTTCGGCTGTTGCGCCCGGCGCGCGCCGGGCGCAAGAAATAGATGGGCGGCGCGCGTGTACAACCAATAGAATGGTTCTGGATCACCTCGGCCTTTGAGCTCGTCTGGGTATTGTTTCAGGCAATGGCGTCGCTTCGTTGTTGGACTTGACCACACATCGGGGCCACTCGCGCGCACTGATTATAGCAGTCCCTTCTTCATCGTGCAAAATCACCTTTGCGGTTTGACCCTGTTGTTCCAGAATCGCTCGCGATCATCTCCTCAACTCGCGTACAACAAAAAAAGAATCCTCATTCAAACCAGGTGTGCTATCGGGCATTAGGAAAATCCTTTTGCCCGATAGCACCCAGCATCAAAATCCCAATCCACGCTCCTTCATGCTCACCCACTGGCGAGCACTTCCGATGACTATGTGATCCATGAGATCGATGTCCAGGAGTTTCCCTGATTGCGCAATTTCATGCGTGACTGCCACATCTTCGGGGCTCGGGGACGGATCTGAACTAGGATGATTGTGTGCAATTATCACAGCCGCGGCGTTATTCCGTACTGCTTCACGAAACAACTCTCCTACCCGAATGACCGTGGTGTGCAGAGAACCTTGATACACCATTGGGATTCCCAGGACACGGTTTTTAGTATTCAGCAGGACGACCCGCATTTGTTCTTGCTCCAGTCCTGCCATTTCGGGAATCAACAATTCGGCTGCATCTGCCGGTGAGCGCACGAGGGGACGATCCTGAAGTGGTTCCGTTAGCATACGTCGTCCCAGTTCGAATGCGGAACGTAGACGTGCGAGACGCAATCGCGATACTCCTTCGACATTCATCAGATCGGCTGGATTCGCGTGCGCCAGTTCGCTCAATGTGCTCCAGCGATTGAGTAGTCGAAGTGGGAGCAACGGGTCGCTGCGACTATCCAGGAAAACCTGCAAGAGTTCAGCAATGGACAGGACACTTGGTCCGCATCGCTCCAATCGTGCGAGCGCCTGTTCATTCACTGGCGTTTCGCGCAAAAGTCGTATCGCACCATCTTCAGGCGCAGGGATCAAATACGAAAGCTGGGTATGCTCTTGCGATGGCATGTGATTCGGCTCATATTGTGCACGCGGGTATAGTCGTAGTTGACCGCCGACACCGCGCCTTCCGCTTAGCGCGATAGCGTGGTCCGTAGAGGTTCCCCTCGCGATGACATTTCATACAGTAACCGCGATAGCCGCCGAACTGGCGCGTGAGGGTCATTCCGTGTGGTCCGCGTTCGACGCGCTGACCTCTCAACTCATCGGCACGAGGAAAACCGAAACCGGAAATCACGTACAATTCGGCTTCGACCGCAATCTGTCCGCCACATTTCTTGTGGCGCAAAGCACCTTGCTGGTCAATCGAGTAATCACCCACTCTTTAGCCATCCCTCGGCTTGTTTCAATCCAAGCCAACCCGCATAGTCGGTTTGTAGGCGAACGAGGATCGCTGTCTCGATGTCAGGAGACTGATCGGCTGTCATATTGAAGACTGTATCCTCTCCCACTAGAATCTTGTCGAGCAACGCGTTGCCTTGTTCCTCCATATAATCTCGCGGGCCGCAGAGGATCCCATCTTCCAGGGTGAAACGTCCTATCACTTTCAAAGTCATAGTTTCACGCTCCTATGGCGAAATCTGATGGTATGAGCGCGAGGCTTTGGGTCTCGCGCCCATACCCAATAGTTGTTATTTTTCGCGAGTGCTAGAACAGCGCCATCTGCCGCGTGCTTGCTGAAGTTGCCAACCCACGCGATTCCGACAACGCGGCAGCGACACCCGCTGCAATCTCGGACGCCTCGGTCGTCAGTGCGGGGAGCGCTGATCCGATGAACTCACTGCTGGCATGTCCATTCCCCCCACCGAGCGATACCTGGCGGAACAGTTGATTGAGATCGGTCACCTCGGCCCGTTCAATCACACTGCGCGCGAGATCGGCGAGAAAGCCATGTCCTGAATCCGACTGCTCGATCAATGCACCTTCGACCGAGTCGCCATACAGGAGCTGCGCGGCAGCGAGTTTTTGTCCGACCAAGCTCGCGGCGCGATGTTCCATCGTATCGCGATAGACGATGAAATGTACGTCCACATCGTTGACCTGCCCGATGCGCCATGTCCGGCTGGAGGCTTGAATCATCGTGTATACGGAATAATCGATTTCGAACCACACCGTGGTTTGGAAATCAATTAAGTCGAGCCCCGTTTCCACAATTTTCGGATTCGTGATCAACACGTCGAGCATTCCCTTGCCGACGCGACGGCGTAGCCATTCCTCGCGCACTTGCGTGCCGACGCTCGCTTTAAGCACATCGGTGCGCAAGCCCGCCTGACCCAGGATGTTCGCAAGACGCGCCGTGATGTCGCGCGTCCCAGTTTGGCGACAAAACACGAGCACCCGCCGACCCCGGGCTTGTTCCTCTTTGGCCAGATTGACGAGCCACTCTTCTTTCGGAAACAACCGATCCTTGCTTCCATTTGATGCATCGACTAGCGCGGGCGCGCTCGCAACGAATGCACCGGTTGAATCCGTGACAACTTCGACGCGAAAACAACTATTGGGATACGCGAGCAGCGACTGCAAGTACGCCGCGAGGAGCGAGTGGTCGCCTTGTTCGATACGCGATTTCAGTTCATCCACCAGTTGTTCTTCAAGTGATTCATACGCCTCGCGCTGATCCTGCGCCATCGGAATCGTGTGCGGATGCTCGCGATAGCTCGGCAGCTGAAAGCCCAGGTCAGAGAGATTCACGAAGGCAGAGCAGTCGAGCAAGAGGGTAGCCAGTTCTGGCGATGCGCCCGGCAGTTCGCGCACGTAGGTTTGGCGGCGGCGTTTGCCGGAGTACGTGCCATAGCCGCTGTCCCCTTCGGTGCGCTTGGTCACTTTTTCCAATATGCCGTAGCGTTCTGCCCATTTTTGACCATCGCTCCATTTGAACTGGGTACGCACCTGGGGTGACAAACGATGCAGGAGGAAGAACAGCGACGTCGCCCGTCCTCCGTAAATCGTCCCGGTCAACGCGAGCGTCTTGCTGCACGCCCGCACGAGTGCACCGAGCGCATACCCTTGATCCGTTGACTGACCTTTCATCTGGTGGACTTCATCGGCGATGAGGAGTTTGAAGAAACCGCGATAACGCCGCGCGATGAACTCGGCAATCGGATAGCGTTGCGCGGTGGGTTTCGTTTCGGTCTCTACCAACATGCGGCCAGGGTGACCATTTCCGTTTCCATTGTTTCCGGGTGACGATCGCGCATCGGTCTTCTTTGCGCCATGGAGATGGACCATCTGATAGAGCGGTTCGTGGCATTCGAAGCAGAACCGCTTGCGGTCTTCAAAGTACCCGACGTTTCGTGCGAGGACGATCTCTTGTCCACCCTCGACTTCGTAGATGGGATGACCGCAGTGCGGGCAAGCAAAGAACGTCTCCGTCTCCACTTCCGTCTGCCCGTTGTCCGTTTCGACGCGCATATGTTTCTTGCGCACCATATACGCGGGTCGCCAACCACTTCCCAGTTTCGCCATCTCACGAGAGAGCACAGCATACGCCGGTGTCCCAGGGGCAAGTCGTTTGACCTGGCGGATGAATTGGCTCACGTCGCTCAAGCGATTGAGTGGCATCGCGAATGCCATCGGGACGATTTGCTGAATCTCGCGCACCCATTTCGGAACCAAGTGCGGCGGGCACAAAATGAGCGTGGGGCGATGATCGCCGTCGCACTCGCGCATGAGTTCAGAGACAGCAGTAGCGATCGTCGTCTTACCAATGCCCGGCTCTCCCACACAAATCGCGCTGTTGGCATTCTTCAAGCGTTTCCACAGCGCGACCGCGACGTGCTTCTGCGCCGGGAACAGGCCGGTCTCTTTTCGTCCTGGCACGTGACGATGCTTGCTGAGACGATTGAGCGTTGCGAGAACATGTTGCCCTTCCGCTTCGAGATCGAACTGATAGAGCGGAACGAATGCCTCCATGACCTTGTTGGTCAGCACATCCCGCCACTTTTCGACGAACTGGGCCAGCACCGTGGGCTCAACGATGCGTTCGTGGTCGCCGCTCTTCAGATCGAGCGCGACGATCTCGGTGACGAAGCGATCACGCACGACCTCTGCATCTTCATCGGCAGACGGAACTTCGTCCTGCACTTTGTAGGTACGTCCTTTGACGAGGAGTTTCTCTGGTCCGTCCTTCGACTCTCCCTTCGACGGTCGCTCCGGGTTGCTCCGCTCAGGACTCGATTCGAGTCGCAGATTCTGCATCAACCCGGCGGCAATGAGCATGGCGAGATGTCCCTTCTTCAAAGGCATCAAGGGACGAAATGCGGCGAGGTCGGTCTTCGGCGTCAACCACTCTTGCCACTCGGGTGTCTTCCACGCGCCCTCGGCGATCGCTTCCGCCAGTGCTTCGTTTGGGTTGATTTCGGTTCCGCGGAAGTAGAATCCTTTGCCCTCAACTTCGCTGGATTCTGGCAAGCGATACTTGGTTGCATCGTCGAATCCTTCAGGCAGGACCGGCAGCGAATCGCGGCATTGTTGGATCAGCGCCAGTGCGGTTTTCTCGCCGCGGCTGGGTTCCTTCTTCGCCATTCCGAAGATGACGGCCTGGCGAAACCGTGCGTACTCGGGATCGGGAAACCGATAGGCGTGAAGGGAGTCGTACGCCGTGGCAAGGAATCCTGCCATGCGAGCATCCACGCGATATTGGGGAACGAGGTAGACGAGCAGTCCGCCCGGCTGCAACCACTTGGTCGTGTCGCGCAGGAACTGATATTCGGTACGCTTTCCTTCTCCTTCCGCATAGTCGTACGGCGGATTTAGGAAAAGCACCTGAAAGCTGTAGTGCGGTGTGCGCACCGATGTATAGTCCATGTGCAAAACACGATGGAGGCGCTCCGATGCTTCGAGCGCGCGTTCCGCATCAATCTCGATGCCATACGCTTCCAGATTCCATGCGCGCGAGACGAATTGCGCGGCAATTCCTTCGCCGCAGCACGGATCAAGCAGTTTGCCGCCCGAAACCGCAGGAGCAACATACTGCGCGATCCACTCGGTCACCCGCTCTGGGGTAGGATAAAATCCCGCTTTCGCGGTTGAAGCCAGTCGAGTCATTCGATCCTCTCCGAGTCCATCAACGCTCCGCGTCGTATTCCCTTTTCAATCAACGCGAGCCAAAGTTCGGAGTCTGCGCTCACGCGCCAACCCTCGACGCCGCGCGTATCGGATAGTGGCTCGATCAGTTTGTTCTTGAGACCTTTCTTCCAGAGTTCCGCACCCCAGGTTTTGAGTAGCGGTACCGCCGTCGCGCGGTCGAGCATTCCGATGAATCGCTCAACGGGTGGAGTATTTGTGTCATTGAGAACGTAGAACGGCTGCCCTGCTTCTAGCTGTGGAATTGCGGCTTGATGATGCAAGAGCACCATGTGATCGAGCCCGCTTTCTGGCAGTTGAACCGTGCGCGAGAGATACGTGCCCTCGACGCGGCGCAGAACTTGGTTCGACATTTCAATCGCGCGATTGTCCATCAGCGCAGCCCATACGCCGCGCACGGCGGTACGGTAACCAACAAGCGACAGGTAGATCGCACCTTCGGTATCAGGATCAACGGCGTAACCGAGTCCATAGGCACGCAATCCGCCAAACGAAACTGAACCAATCAGTTCGGGTGAGACACCCACAAGATCGGGCATAGAAATACCTCCAAACGTTGCCTTTGATTTGGACAAGCAAAGAGAGCGATGCGCGATAGGGTGCGCATCGCTCTCTCAATCATCCTGTCATCAAGAATCGTACACTTCTTGAATCGTGATGCCGAGGACAGCCAGCATCAGTTTCTTCTTGATGCGATAGGCGTATGTGACGGTCGGCTGTGATTTCACATCCTCGACGACGAGTTTGCCATCGCGGCGGTAAGTGAAGTCGGACTCGTAGTCGCAGATGTGAATACCATTCACCACCAACCGAAACGGTTTGTGCACTTCCAGGTTGGCGATGATTCCCGCCCTCTCCTCGATCTTCAGTTCACCGTACCGCCTCGCCTCACTCAGGCTGTCGAATGAATAGCCATCAACCCCAGTTCTGACATTGTGCATCTTGCTTGGACTGGGAGATACATCTTCGACCGCCGGGTTGGATTGAGCATTAGTGGGGCGCTGCGATTTCAGGGCAATGCGGATTTGACGCCGCGCGTCGGCGCCGAGTCGGTTGAGCTTGTTTATCCTCACTCGCGCCATTGATCGACCCTCTTTGTGGAACCAATGGCATGGTTGGCTAGTGCCGGTCGTACTGCTTGCGGATTTCCGAGAGCGCCATGGGTTTGAAATACAGGTCGCGCTCGACATGCAAGCCAAGTGGCCCCGTGGTTTCCTGTAGTTCGGACAAGGAAAAGTATCCCAGCTCGAACTCGATGCCCGAGACAGCACCGAAGAAGGTGTCTTTTTCTCCGAACTCGAACGGGAACCAAGTCCAACTCCCATCGGGAGTGAAAAACTTGCAGATAGCCACTGGATCGTTCTGGTTCTCAGTCGCGCCGAGGGCGGGAAGTTGCTTGCGCAGTTCTTTCGTCAACAGTTGCATCACTCATCTCCTTCTTTAGAATCCTGGCGGGTCGTTTCTTTTTGCTTTCGCGTCCGCCACATCTCACGGCAGGTCACGCGGGAAACTGCCTACGATCATCTCGACACGTTGGCGCTTGGGATTCCAGCGCGTGAGAACGGATCGTGCTGCATCAATTTCAGGGTGCTTGAGGTCCTTTTTGAATCGTGCAATCGCACGTTTGGTGAGCGGACGATGTAATCCACCAATCTCGGAGACACCGTTACGTCGCTTGAGCATGTAGGCTCCCTGACCTGGTCGTTTGGTCGTGCGATAAATTGGCTCACCCACTTTTGTTTTGCGTTGCTTCATCGGGCGCGTGTCCTCTTGGTATCCGCAGCGAGGACAAAAGACACTCGTGGCGAGCGTGCGCGTTTGGAATTCGTAGAACGCACGCCAGTCGCATTGCGGGCAATCCACAATATCGAGAACGGCTGTCATTTCTCGTTGACTCCTATTCGTGAAAGCAAGCGAGGTGCAGAGAGTATTCTCTGTGCACCTCGACTCAACGGAATTCGCTCTATGTGTTTACGAGGCGTCTTCGCTCAAGACCTCGGCCGGTGGTTCGCCAATCTCTTTGAGCAAATCAGCAATTTCCCGGCGCGCCGGCGAGCCATACTTTCTCCGCGACCTGGGATTCGAAACGGTGCAGGCGCTCGAGTTCGGCATAGACGGGCTTGAGTTCCTTCATCCCGCGCAAGATTGCGTTAAGGCTGTTCTGCACTTTGGATTGTTGGCTGAGCACGTTGTCATCGCGCAGCCAGACGGTCGAACGCCAATCGGGTTCGCCGAAGAACGTGATCAATTCTTCAAGCACCGTGCGATATTTAGCCAGCTTATCGGCGAGCTTGTTTTGCTCCAGGTACCGCTTCAAGGCTTTCACGCGATGCGCTTTGATCTTGGCTTCCTGACCGGCGATACACTGGCGCACACGCGCTTGCAGAATCGATTCATACTTTTCGCGCGCCACTGGTCCAAGGCCGTTATTCTTGGCATTCACCACGTTCGCTTGCTTTTCATTTCGCTTTGCCATTCCATCTTCTCCTTGTTTTCATTTACTCACCCGGCTTGGCGTCGGGTTTTTCTTTGGTGATTTCCACGAGCGACGCGAGCTCTTCTGCGTGCTCGCGCAGAATACGAGAGGCTTGTTTCATGCTCGCCATCCCGCCGGGTTTCCATCCTGCAATCGTCAGGATGCGGGCGGCGGTATCACGGAATCGGATAATCTGTCCGTTCTTGATCCGCACGCCTTCGTCAAAGACATCGCGTGCGATGCCCTGATACTTCTGACGCAGGTGCCACTCTTCCGCCGACGCGACTGACGTGCCGACATAACTCACCTGCTGTTTCGCGAGCATCTCATCGAGGTCGATGTAGACCCAGCCGCGATGAAAATGGTCGTGGTCGATTGGGGGATCGATCACAACAATAATCGGGAGCGTTCCTCCCGCTTCACCCTGGCTTTCCAGGTAAACTGCTCCAGGCTTGGGATAACCGCAGCCCCGCCGCATCACCGGACGCGTTTCAACTTGATTCATAGAATCACTCATCCTTCTCTCCTCAACGATTGTTTACGCGCGTATAAACTTGGCAATGTCAATACGTCAGTCCCAGTTTTGCACGCGCGTATAATCTGTTGCATCGTCCAGCTATGCCTCACCCGTCTCTTCACTATCGGTGGCGGGTTCTGCATCTGGCAGGATCAGCTCTCCTGTATCGGCAATCACTCCGCGCACGGCGAGCACTCCTTTCGCTGCCAGGTCTTCGGGTGCTTCGCTCTCGTCGGGTTTCAAGTAGTACGTCGCGCCGCTGTAGTAGCAGAAAGCGAAGATACCTGGCTTGAACGAGACACCGAGTCGCTCGAAGATTTCGCGCTTGGCATCGGATTCGGACATCTCTAGCCAACGCGAGGGACGATGCTCATACGAGCGTGCGAGCACTTCATCGATTTTGAGATCGTGTCCTTCAACCTGTGTTAGTGCTTCGAACGCGGCGCGCAGATCATCCTCCGTTCCGTTTTCAATTGTCATCACGGCTTTGATATGACCGAGCGCGATGCGCGAGAGACCCTTGACGAGGCCAGCCGGAATGTTGTTCTGCGGAATCCGCACCGAGAGCCCTTGGGCATGCACCTCGCGGATCACATCTTCGGGCGTCGGCCAATACTGAGCGCCACGAAAGATTAGAATGTCGCGTGCACCCGCTTGATTCGGAGCGGGATTTGTAGTCGTGGTGGAATCACTCATCGTTTCATTCCCTCCTCATTTCGTTGCATGCTTGTTATCGTTCTCGACGCAAACTGCCGATACTTCGTCAATCAATCGGACTGCATCGGAAAGTTTTTTCTGCAAATCCGCTTCTTCGTCGGCATAGGTTTCGGTTACGATGAATGTTGCGATTTTTGTGCAAATAGCATCCAGATGCTTTTTGCGAAGGTTGACTGCCATTGTTTCTCCTTTCGGCAACCTACAGTTGCATTTAAGCCACTCGCTTTTGCGAGTGGTAGTTGATTTGTCGGACTGACGTCCTCAAAGCAAGCGATCCTGTACGGCGCTTGCCGATTTCTTCTTGTTTGTTGCTTCGTCGAGTTTCATCTCTTGAAGCGCCTCAAGAATGCGACTGAGTCGGCGCGCCCACGCACGCACTTGGTCTTCGCCTTGCGCCGCCGACACCATCTCCGCGATAAGCGCATTGATTTGACCGAGCGGATGTAAGTCCGCACTGGGTTGAGCGTGAGACGACGTCGCGTCTTCGACTGCGAACAATGCGGCATAGTTCCCTTCGACGTGGCTCAAGGCAGGGTCTTGCAGTGAATCGTCGGTGAGTGTCCCTGCCTCACCCTGGGTTCCTGGGTCATCCGTTTGGCGAACCAGGCGCATCACGCGGCGCGCATCCACCCGCATCTTGACCTGCCGCGACGAGAGTGGCTTCGCTGACGCGCGGATTTCTTGAAGCACTGCCGCTTGGTCTGTATGCTCCAAAGGCACAAGCGCACGCGCGTCGGCGAAGGAAAGCGTGCGGGTGTGAAGGGCTTGTTGCACTTCGGGATGCAGGTCGAGGAGTTGCAGGTGTTGATACACGTGACCCGTCCCTTGCCCAACGAGGTCAGCGATCTCTTCTACGGTTGCGCCTTGTTCGATCAGCGCGTGGTACGACTTTGCGCGAGTCAAGGGATCGAGGTCCAACCGCTCGACGTTTTCGACCAGGCTGATCTCAATCGCCGCGCGTTCACTGGCGATCTCGCAAACGCGGACAGGAACGGTCATCAGCCCAGCGCGTCGTGCCGCTTCGAGTCGCCGTCGTCCTGCCAGCAAGCGTCCATCTGGAGCGACGATGAGCGGTTGAAGGAGACCGCGTGTACGAATCGAGGCGACCAGTCCGTCGAGGTCAGTGGCTTTCCCATCGCCGTTTGGACTGATCAGAATCGAACCGATCGGCATCTGCGTGACGGACGCATCGGTTAGTCCCCAGGATGTGGATTCGATGAGCGCAAAGGCAGCACCCGCGTCCACTTGCACATCTGGCGGACAGTCCGTTGGTAAAGCGATCACCGCGCTCATTGCTTTTTCTCGCTTACAGGGATCAGCGCCACGCGCGCGGTCGACCATCTGCCTGCGACTGGAACTGTGAGGTGCGTAATGGCATTGCATTGAGCCAGCGTCCACTGCGGCCAGCCCTCGGGTGCAGAATAGATGTCGAGTTCAGCGTCGTACGTTGAGTTAGGTCGCCAGTGGCGCGCAAACTCGCGGGCGAAGCGGGACGCGATTGGGTCGTCTTGCGCGAGCACGAATTCTTTGTGCTCGTAGCTGCTACAACCGTCCTGAATCTCAAGGACGAATTGGTAAAGAATCATTAACCAACCTCCTCCCTTCAAGTTAAGAAGGTTAAGAGCCAGGCCATGTGCATTACGCGACCTGGCTCTTTTCTCTCGACAAACCTGGGATGCAGTTCAGTTTTCTATGCCGCCGTTGCTGCATCCACGAGCGGCATCATCACGTGGACAAAATCGGTGTCGCCCACTGGTCGCAGGACCACGGGCATCGGCTGGCCACCGTTTTGCAGGAACTCGATAGCGATCTGCGGTGCCGTGACGTGCTCCAGCATCGTGAGCAGGTACGGCGCTTGCAGCGAGACCTTGAATGCGTCTCCTTCAATTGCCGCATCAATATCGCCTACCCCATCGCCGCGTTCGGCGTGCGCACCCATCACGATCACGCGACTGTTCGCGGCATCGGCTTCGAGACGAATCCCGTTCGCCTTGCTGTTCTTGTCCACGAACGCACTGACCATCTTTGTCGCGGTCAAGAGTTCACTGGCATTCACAACCGCGCGGCTCGTGTGGGTCTGCGGAATGATGCGCGAGACATCGGGGTACGCGCCGTCGATGAGTTGTGCGATGACCTCACTCGTCGAGAGGACAAAACGCACCTGGTTTCGGTCGGACGCGATGATCACTTTGACGGGTTCGATCTGTCCCGCGCACAAGCGACTCACTTCCTGCAAGGCTTTCACGGGAATCACGAGACCGAAGGGTTCTACGCGCGAGTCGTTTCCGATACCTGTGTGCTGCACCGACAAGCGGAAACCATCGGCAGCGGCAAGCGTCAGCCGACTGGCGTCGAACTTGGCAAGCACGCCGGCGAGCACGGGTCGTGATTCATCAGTGGCTGCGGCGAACACGACGCGGTCCAGTATGTCGCCCAGGGGTTTCGCTTCTAGCGTGATGGTCGCTTTCGGTTCTCCCGCTGCGGCGAGTTCAGGAAACTCTTTCGCGTCGATGCCTTTGATGTTCGCAACCATCCGACCACTGATCACGCGCAGCGCTTGCGTCTGCTCGTTCAGCGTCAGTTCGACTTGGCCCTGGGCAAGCGTGCTGACAAAATCAGTGATTAGCCGAGCGGGAACCGCGATTGCACCAGGCTCGACGATTTGTCCGGCAATCCAGCAATTGATGCCGACGGCGAGGTTCGTCGCGGCGAAGCGCACGCGGCCATCACTCGCGCGCGCATCGATCAGAATGTGCGTGAGGATAGGAAGGGTCGCGCGATTAGAGACCGCTGTTTTGACAGCGGCGAGTCCACGTGCCAGGTTTTCTTGCGAACAGGTTAGGTGCATGAGCCTCCTTTGGAAAAGGTCAGGCGAGGTTTCTCATCAGCGGAGATACCTCGCCTTTCAACTTTGTCGTATTGAGAATTCATATTCTCAGTCACGCTTGTGGGTCTTGAACATCTTGATGTTCTTTCCCAATGCTTGGGCGATGTTGTCTGGCGTAATGAATCGCGAGCGCGTGCTGAGCACGTTCATGTTGCAGTACGTCGCGAACATCGCGAGTCCTTTCGGATCGGCAAACAGTCGCCACAGGTACGTCGCCGCGATGTTCGCCACCATTGCATTGATGGACGGCGATTGATCGCCCATCAGCAGCATCTCCGCACAGGAAATGGTCTGTTCTTTTGCCGGCGGCGGAGTGTGGTCGGCTTGCGCTTCGAGCAGATCGGGGTGTTGCAAATCAGGTGCAGGGAGATTGACACAGAAACTCTGTTCGGGCCAGTACGGGAAGGCATATTGCAGTTGACGTGCATTCCGCGCCGCACCGAAGAGGACTTGCCCTGTGTCTGCGCCATTCCCAGCATCAAGCCACCATAATCGCGGTAATCCTTCTACATCATGCGATCGAGTTCCTTGATCGAGCGCCTCGGCAATCGTTCGTCGCGCTGCGGGGTTGTCTACACAACCGACGATCACTCCCAGGTCGCCGTATTCGAATTGCACCATCTCCTTAGCGAACTGGGTGGTGTGAACTTGAAGGCTTTGTCCCCAGGTTGCGGCATAGCGTAACGCGAGCAGCTCGGCTTTGTGACTGCCCACTTCAGCCTCGCCAAAGTTCTGGCGGAACACATTCTTCATTTCGGCGACATCGGGATCGATGAACGTGATGTGCACCTTCATCTGGCGCGTCTCGCGGAGAAATCGTGCGAGACGAACGAGATGCGGCGCAAGCCAGCTTCCTGTCCCGCCACAGCCGACGAGGTAGAGCTTGAGTGCGTGACCGAGGTCACCTTGGTGATGATGCTCAGGGAAGGCGATTTTGAGTGGCAACGCGTTCAGGTGCGAGAGGTCAGGATTACTGACGATATTGTCCCGTTTTTCTTTTCGCCTGCGTCCGGGTTGGGTTTTACGATTCTTCATCTCACCCTCTTCGGACTATGGGAAGGACAATCCCCTGACGATTTTTTGCATTTCCTTGATTTTGAAACGTTCCCGCGACGATGAATCGTAGAACGTGTTGACCGCAAATCCATCCGGGAAAACCAGATGCCACGTTTTTCCTTTTCCATCTCGGTGGCGTCTGGACACAAGGCGTGCTGGGAAGTTGTTGTGTCTGTAACGAGCCACAAGTTCTGTGGCGGGAATAGATTGGTTCATCGGCGTCACCCCATCATGTGGGACCCAAGAGTGTCCCTTCACCGGTCACCGCGTCGCCAATCTCCGACGGAAGATCGAAGACCCAGTGAGCGGGAATATCGTGGCGGTAGCCATACATCCCCACCCGCACACGAATCACGGGCGTTGTGGAGATACATCCCAAGACGGCATAGATTCTGAATCCCAGCTCGTCTTTGTCATCGATTGATGAGAAGCTCGCGTGCATATCGACGTGCGAATGAACCTCAATGCAGGCTCGCGCGTACGACGATGCGGGCGAATCATCGGTAGGTCTGGCACGCATGGGGGATTGCTTTTGATTCGGCACATGACATTGCCAAACACCTGCTTCATTGAATTCGAGGTGAAACACGATCTCGCACGGCTCCCCTTTTGCATCGCGGGCAGAGCGAGAGCACCGCAACATCTCCGCGACGATCTCACGCGATACGCGAGGACCGTTCATCTGAAGTGAGGGATCGAGTTCCTGCAATCCTCTCACAGCAAAAGGTGCGACGCAGAATTGGGTTTGGAATTCGCGGCGCGCGCCGCGGATGAAGATTCCATTGCCCGCCATCACATATTCGTAGAGTGATGCTTCAATGGGCGGTAGCAGAATCCCACTCTGAGCCGTGCAGCGTGTCGAAGGGAATGCAATTCGATATCCAACCAGGTTCGGAAGTGTGTCAGTCATCAGCTATTCGATTCCTCTCAGCGTCCAATCGATCACCATGTTCGCGGTGCGATTCAAACCCACTAGGTCATCGATTGGATAGCGACGTCGCCGGTGCTCGGCTAATTGCATCAATTGCTTGCGCACATCGTCGGGATGTTTTTGCGATTTGCCGTTGACCGAGTGATTCGTGAACGGACTCGCGAGAAAGATGCGCCACGCTTCTTCGATGGCTCTTGCCGACGCTTTCGGCACGACGTTGCTCCCGAAGCAGATCGCACCGTTTGCATCGACGTTCGGCAGAGGCGCAGCGAATAGATTGGTGTTTCCTTCCAGCTCGGCATCCTTGAATGCCCAGAGGTAGTAACGCTGATCGTAGCCGAAGAAAGCGAACGCCGGCATCGGTAATTCGACCGTCATCGTTTTTCTTTCGTCGTCAGCACTGACGAACGAGAAAGGATGCTTCTGGGGCGGAAAGGTGACGATAATCCATTCACCGCGTTTTCCGATGCCCCAGCGCCTCGCATTGCTCGGTAGCCAATTCGTATCGATGGTTTCTTCGGCGAAGGCAGCGCGGACCGCGGCGGAGGATACAAACTTGTATGCGATGCTCCCCTTCTTGGTGCGATAGCGGAAGAGATATTGATCGCCGCAGATGAAGAGCAGTGCTGCCGTTTCGTCTGCCGACATGGATGCGAGATGCGCCAAGTTCATCAGATCCATATATTCACCTCGCCATCGCTGGAACTTTGATCGCGCTGTTCCACAGTTTCACGAGTCGCTTGAGCCAGTAACGCGGTTGTTTGTCCATCTGATCGAGCAGCGGATTGAGTTGCGCAAAGATGCGTTGCGCCTTACGCCATTCCTTCTTCAGATATTCCATCGCCGTCTCTTCCCAGGGATATTCTTCCCAGGAACACTCCCAGGTTGTGTCGAGCCACATATTCCCCGTGTCAAGCCCGACGAGTCCGAGAAGCAGTGGGAAGCGTACGGCCAGTCCCTTCGCAGTGCGACACGATTCCGCAAAGCGTTCCCAATCGCGTTCACCTGATTCAGGACGCAGATGCTGCGGCAGCCAAGCTTCCCAGAGCATCGTGTCGTCATCCGAGACCAGCGCCATCGCCGCGCGAAGTGACAGACGCATGTTGTCTCGCTCGTCTTCCCAGTCCACCCCTTGCGGATAGATCGGGATGCTCGACAGACGTTCTTCATCAAACATCATCTCAGGAAGCGGGAACAGATGTTGATCGACCAGGGTGAAGAATTCAAGCTCCTGCTCTGAGTAGCCGTGTTCGTTATGGTGGATGGGCATCAAGGTGCTGGCGGTAGAGCGGGCAAACGACTGGGGAAAGTATCGACGGTAGAGGAGCAGGATACGGCTGGATTCCTGCCACACAGCGAGTTGTTCAACCGCTTCGCGAGCAGGAATAATTCTGAACGAGCGCAGCCGTTGAATCGCCGTCGCCGCTGAAACAACCTGGGGAAGAACTTGGGAAAGCGGCGATGCTGATGCAGTCCCTGAAGTCAGAACCCCAGTGGGATTCGCGTGGCTGGCGCTGGCGCACATTCGACAAGTCGCGTAAGGGCTTGATGCACGGAAGCAATCTCCTTGTCGCCCTCTTCAATCGCCGCGGTAATGGTGGGTTCGAGCGCGAGGATAGTTCCTGGGTCTTGAGCATCGATTTGCCCCTGCATTTGCATCCAGAGTGCAACTGCCGGATTCATTTCGTCAGAACTGGCGATGAGCGCGTCGACGACCGCGCTTCCGTTGCCTTTCCAATCTGCGCGCTTGATCACGCTCACGACCATCGCACCATCTTTCTCTTTACGATCAATCTGGGCGTTTGCGATCCAGGGCACAAAGGGCGCGAGTGCGGCTTTCAAGAGCTCGTCCTTGGCTGAAATATCAGCGGGTAAGTCAAACGATTGGCCATCGATCAAAATGGTGGTCATGTTTCAATCTCCTAGAATAATCCCATTTGTTGTTGGGGTGTAGCTGTGACCTGTACTTCAGGTCGGGGACGGTTGTCGTTTGCGGAGGCATTCGATGTGGGCGAGGTTGCCAGGGTTGCCGCTTTATTCTTCTTCCCGCGCGTTGTCGTTTTCGAGGCGGTGACAACTGCCTTACGATTCGCATTCTCCGCTTTCTTCTTCTCGAAGGCTTCACGTGCGGCCTGCTCGCGGGCTGGCAGTTCGGCTTTCAACGAGTCAAGGAGTTCGTTGACCAGCGGCGGCAATGATCCGAGTTCATTCAAGCGCACGAGGCGTAGGATCGGTGTATCCAGATGCGAGCGGACACCCACGACGACCATGCGTCCGTTCGCGTCGCTATCATCGGGCAGGAGTTGAATCGCGATTTGGACGGTACAGTGGTCGAAATCGTACGGCTGTCTCTCGATTTCGCACCGCTCGTCGGCGTCGGCGTCGACAGTTGATTGTGTCGGTGGAGTTGCGCTCGATGACGGTGCAGCATCTGCCAGGTCGTCTTGTGAAGGTGACTCGGTTTCTGTCGTTTCATCGCGTGTAGCGTCTTCCAAATCTCCTTCCTCTTCCGCCAACTCGTCTTCCACTTCCATCGCAGGTTCAGTGACCTGGGGTTCGTCTGAAATTTGCTCGCTTGCAGGATCAACCTGCATGGCGGGGTTCTGATCAGAGGCTTGAGGTTCCTCTGCAACAATCGGCCGGTTTGCATTGTCTTGGGTCATCGTTTCTCCTTTGTCATTTTTGATCGCTCAAATTTTGCGGGCGACACTCGGTTCGCCCTCGGAGCGAAATGCAAGGACGTCAGGATGCTGAGCGGCGTAGCGATCTAAGCCGCGCGCATCCCAGTTCACCCTGGGTTTGCTCCAGACGGCGTGCACATGCGCGCCCTTGACGGATGCGCCGTGTGCGAGCACGACTTGTTTGATCTCTTTCTCCAATGCCTCAATGTTCAAGGCGATGGCCGCATCGCGTAACGTGAACTCCGCTTCCATATCAGCGAGTGCCGCTCGAATATCTTCGGGAATCAACTTTGCACGTGCAGTTTCATAGCCGATTCGCGCCACGTCGCGTGCAGAGATTACCTCGCTCAGTTCATCAAGCCGCATCCGAATTTCCTCTTTCGTCATCGTGTGGTTCCTTGTTTGGTGGAAGGTTGAATCGTCTGCGCGCCGCGCATAAATCGGGTGAGTACTCCAATGGGTGCGGCGTCGCTGTTGTCGAGCAGACTCCCAACGGCTTGGTCAAAATAATCGGGCTGACGTTCAGCATGAAATTTGCCATCACCGCCGCACTCCGAACATAGCTCGCCTTCGCTGTGGCAATCCGGACATTTGACTTTCGCCACATAGACGATGCCATCCAACGATTCTTCGGGTTTCTCCTCGCGCAGGATTTCCACCTGATCGAGAAATCGCAAAGGATATGTCGGACTGTTGCTGTATCCAATGAACCATTGGTGAGAACGCGACTCGCTTGCGCTCGGGCATCGTTTGGCGAAAACATAACCACTGCCAAAGCAAGTGGGGCAGTTATTCTTCTCAATCTTCCCACCCTGGCATTTGGGGCAAATCGTTCCGAACCCACAAGATAGACAGCCCGCGCCCTCGAGAAATTTTTTCACTTCATCGAGCGTGAGGTCACCTTCACCTCTGGCATACGTGATCCCATAGGACTCGTACGGTTCACCACACTTCGGACAGATTAAATCGCCCATTGATCTGCTCCATTCATTCCAAATCATCTTGAGGCATATTGTCGCCGTCATCATCGGGCAGACGGACCGACTCGGGTGCATCACCGGGCAAGATGGTGTAGCAGAAGGCGTCGACGTTTGTTGCTCCTCGCCGCAGCCGATTCTGCTTCCCAAAGCACTGCCAGGTGTAGACCACCATATTGCGCTCGGTTGCGAAGGCTTGCGCCTCCGATGCCGAGTAGAACAGTGTCTGGTGCCAGCCGATGGCGAACATGACGGCTTCGCGCCAGTTGTGTTTCATGCTTTTGTGATTGGCAAACACGGCAATCTTCTTTCCCTGATTCTGCATCTCAATTCCATGTGTACCGTAAGAGACGAGACCGAGATGGTTGGAGATCACAGCATTGACGCACATCGTTACTCCTCCTCGGTGATAGTTTGGGTCGGCAAGGTCACGATTCGTTCGCCGTGTTCATGCCACAAGCGAACTAGTCCTTGAGCAAGCGCTTGCGGATCGTTCGGTGTGCTGTAGAGCGGCTCGGCGTCGAGCTTGCCATCAGGACGATGCGAACATCCCGTCAGCGTGCGCACGGCTTGACCCTGGGTCACGTAGGCGATCCAGATGCCTTCACCGTGATTGCACAGGATGCCGAGCAAGATGCCTTTGGCTGCGATGACAGTTTCGTAGAACTCTTGCACACCGTTGTCACCGTGGCAAAATCGGCGATCTTCGATTTGAATATCACGACCGAGCCAGCGTATTGGCGATTCGCCCATTCGTTTTTTCTCCTTTCTGCTTCTTCCCACATGGGAAATACAAACGACCAGATGCCTTTCATCTGGTCGCTCAAGATCGAGGGGTTGTCGGGACAAGTGAGTCCTGCATACCCTCATCGGCGGAGTTGCTCCACCCCTCAATTTAATACACCGGCATCTTATTATAACTTGGCGGTGTATTATTTGTTCCACCGAACCATTGTGGAGACAGTGAATGTCCTTATTTCTTCCTCAGCTTATCCACCTCGGCGTGCGCCGCGCGTTTGAGTTTTTGCCAAAGCGCCCAAGCCGACGCACTGATCGTGCGGATGTTGCGATCCGCATACGCTTCGTCGTAGTAGCGTCCCAAGCCTCTGGGATCGAGATAGAAATTAACGAGCATCTGTCCAATGTCCTGCTCGTGGCGAAGAGATGGGCTTTCATTCCACGCGAGCAGTTTCCCAATCATTACATCATCGGGACGAGCAACCCAAGCTTCGAGTCGCTCTCCGTTCAAATCCTCATACGGCAATCGTAAACGTCGCTGCATGGCCGCACGATTGTGGGCATTCATTCCAATCGGAATGAGGTCCACCTTGTCTCCCTCATTGGTGTCGATCAGGTTGAACATGATCTTCATCCGCATCGAGCTACGCATCATCTCAGGATCAGCATAGTAGCGCGGTAAGGGAAACTTGCGGACGAGCGCTTGAATGTGCTTTTCCTCAAGGGCCACGATCATGTCAATGTCGTGCGTGTTACGGGTTGAGCCGTAGATTCGGGCGGCAAAAGCGCCCAAGATGACATACGCGGCGTTGATCTCGTCGAGCGCACGCAACACCTGTCCATAGAATGAGAGTTCGGGCGTGATTCTAGTCATGCCGGCTCAACTCTTGGACGACTTTCAAACTAATGTCGCGCCGAGAGAGACGCGGGTACTCCTGTTCCAAGCGAGCGCGAATCATATTGCGCATGAGCATGTGTGTCCGGAGCGTCAGCTTAGAGCGCTTTTCGACGGGCAACGTCACCAAGCGCGCGACCTCGGCGACATCCGGAATCTCGACGCGTCGTCGGGTGGGTCGGTGGATGAACAAGCGCGTGTCTTTTATTTTGGGGCGGCCGCCGCGTCGATGATAGGGCTCGCGCAAGAGTTGTTGCGCCTGGGGCTGGGGAATGTACCATTTGCCATTTTGCTGTACGCCGACGAGGGTGCCACGGCGAATGCGGTCGTATAACGATTGGGGATGGCGCGGCTTGTGCGCACGGCGCAACAACGCAGCAACCTGCGGCAGCGAAAGCAATTCAGATGGATTCCATTCGTCGAGTAGCATGCCCCTGATCCTCGTGCGCCTATGTGTGGCGACGGGATCATTATAGCACGGACGAGCGAATAACTCAAGTGTTTTTTGCAAAGGTGGTTTTTCCTTTCAATTGGTCTGGCTATGGCGGTAATTCCCCGTCATTGGTCCCGTAGTGCTGGCGCCTGTTGCACTAATTGAGCAAACACCTGGCGTCCATCTACGCACATCGCAAGTTCATTCACATCTTTTGCTTTGGGCAAGGGGGGAACGATGTGCGCACGGTTTCCAAACGTCTCGGCAAGTCGTTTGGCGGATCGCCGTCCCGGTTCGTCCGAATCGGTAACAATGTAGATAGTCTTGGCGTTGGCGAGTTCATTCTCCAACTCCTGTTTCAGGTGCGAACCCAGGATTGCTACCGTGGGATAACCCCACTGCACAAGGGTGAGCCAATCCAGCGGCCCTTCGCAGATGAACACATCAGTAGACCCACGCACCGATTCGAGTCCATAGAGCGGCTTCGGTGCACCAGGAAGTCCCAGATACTTCGCCTTCTGATACACCTGTGTCGCGCGTCCAACCAAGTAGACTGCCTTGCCATCGCGCAGTTCTGGGATGACGATGCGCTGGCGAAAGTATTCACGCTTCGAAACGTCGATGAGTCCCAGGTCATTGGCGATTTCGGGATCCCAGCCGCGAAAGCGAAAGTATTTGGCGAGATCGTCGCCCGTGGCAAAGCCAATGCGATGACGGCGAACCATGTCGAGATCGATGCGTCGCTTGGCGAGGTACTCCAGCACCGCCGGTTGAGCAAAGATCGCCGCGTGATACACCTCTGTCGCCGCGGTAAGCAGCGTAAAGTGTTCTTCGGTCAGATTGATCCGTTCGCTTCTCTCAGGGCAAGATTGAGTTGGTTGTGACATTGGCGGTGTCGATCCACGCGCAATCTTGGCTGCAGAGATCGTTCCCGCTTTTAGCCTTTGCATCGCTTCGGCAAATGAGACATGCTCAATCAGCTGGATGAATTTGAACACGTCGCCGCCGTCGTCGCACCGGAAACAATACCAGCTC
>VFSW01003599.1_pt1 | contig 23207 bp, 26 predicted proteins | sample 5358111 | NCBI WGS metagenome assembly VFSW01 (sample SAMN11554181, study PRJNA540505) | mine drainage metagenome | isolation source: sediment from site ElyBrook_90M | place: USA: Ely Copper Mine, Vershire, VT | collected 2017
TTTTTTTGGTTATTATTTCCCCCCCGCCACCCCCATAATTTTCCCCGCCCATGCCACCCCTCTTTTTCGGGGGCCAGGCCCCCCCCCGGGGGCCCATCCAGGTGGGCGTAGAATTCGGCGCGGAAATGCGCCGTCTGGATGGCCGGGTCAAGCCCGGCCATGGAGAGAAAGAAATCACCTCCCCCTTGTGGGGAGGTAATGCGCCAGCGTTTCTCATCGCAAAATCACATCGCGTCCGGGCCGCGGGAAATGGCGGCGACGCCGGTGCGCGAGACTTCCACCAGACCCAGCGGCCGCATCAGCTCGATGAAGCTGTCGATCTTGGCGGGCGCGCCGGTGATCTCGAAGACGAAGCTGGTGTGGGTGGTGTCCACCGGCCGGGCGCGGAAGGAATCCGCCATGCGCAGCGCTTCCACCCGCTTCTCGCCGCTGCCGGCGACCTTGACCAGGGCCATCTCGCGCTCGATGCCGGGCTTGTCGATGGTCCAGTCGGTGACCTTGTGCACCGGCACGATGCGGGCGAGCTGGGCGCGGATCTGCTCCAGCACCGCGGGCGTTCCCGAGGTGACGATGGTGATGCGCGAGGTGTGCGCGGCGGGGTCGACCTCGGCCACCGTCAGGCTCTCGATGTTGTAGCCGCGGCCCGAGAACAGGCCGACGACGCGGGCGAGCACGCCCGCTTCGTTGTCGACCAGCACGGCGATGGTGTGGCGTTCGGTGTCGGGCGTGGTCATCTGCGCTTCAGCCATATTCTCTGGAATTCCTCCTGCGGAATCTCTTTCGGCTCGAAACCCGGCTGCGCCGCGATCTCGGCCAGCGGCGGCACCGGCATGATGCCCAGGCTGGTGCCGCCGGCGTCTTCCGTTTCGTCGGCGAAGCCCTTGCGGCCGTCCGCGTAGATTTCCACCTTGCGGCGCTCGTAGGCGTCGTCGCCCACCTCGCTGTACATGTGGAGCGGTTCGTTCGGGTTCTTGTGCAGGCACTTGACGTAAAGGTATCGCATCACACGAGCATCTTTCCGGCTTCGCTGACTTCCGTGGATTCCTCTTCGGCGTCGCAGAGGATCATTTCGTTATGCGCGGCGCCCGAGGGGATCATCGGGTAGCAGTTCTCGAAGCGGTCGACGCGGCAATCGAACAGCACCGGCTTGGGCACCTCGATCATCTGCAGGATCTTGGCGTCGAGCTCGTCGGGCGTCTCGGCCATGAAGCCGGCGGCGCCGAAGGATTCCGCCAGCTTGACGAAATCGGGCAGCGTCTCGGAATAGGAATGCGAATAGCGCGAGCCATGCAGCAATTGCTGCCACTGGCGCACCATGCCCATGTAGCGGTTGTTGAGGATGAAGATCTTGATCGGCAGCTTGTACTGCACCGCCGTGGCGATCTCCTGCATGGTCATCTGCACGCTGGCCTCGCCGGCGATGTCGACGACCAGGCTGTCGGGATGCGCCACCTGCACGCCGATGGCGGCCGGCAGGCCGTAACCCATGGTGCCCAGCCCGCCCGAGGTCATCCAGCGGTTGGGCGCCTCGAACTTGAAGCGCTGCGCCGCCCACATCTGATGCTGGCCGACTTCGGTGGTGATGTAGACGTCGCGGCCTTTCGTCAGTTCGTAGAGCCGGTCGATGGCGTATTGCGGCTTGATCAGCTTGGCCGACGGCTTGTAGTCGAGCGAGCGCTTCGCCCGCCAGCGCTCGATCTGCTCCCACCACTCCTTGAGAGCGGGCGCGTTGGCCTTGACTTTGCGGGCCTTCCAGACGCGCACCATCTCCAAGATCGCCTTGCCGGCGTCGGCGACGATGGGCAGGTCGACGCGGACGTTCTTGTTGATCTGCGAGGCGTCGATGTCGAGATGGATCTTCTTCGAGCCGGGCGAGAAGGCGTCGACGCGGCCGGTGACGCGGTCGTCGAAGCGCGCGCCCAGGCAGATCATCAGATCGCAATCGTGCATGGCGTTGTTGGCTTCGTAGGTGCCGTGCATGCCCAGCATGCCGAGCCAGTTCTGACCCGACGCCGGATAGGCGCCGAGCCCCATCAGCGTGGAGGTGATGGGAAAGCCGGTCAGCGCCACCAGTTCGCGCAGCGCGGTGCTGGCGGCGGGGCCGGCATTGATGATGCCGCCGCCGGTGTAGAAGACCGGCCGCTTGGCCTCGGCCATCAGCGCGACGGCCTGCTCGATGGCCTTCGCATCGGGCTCGATCTTCGGGCGATAGGTGCGATGGGCGATCTTGGCCGGGCCGACATAGGTCCCCTTCTTGAACTGGATGTCCTTCGGAATATCGACCACAACGGGACCGGGCCGGCCGGTGGTCGCGATCTGGAAGGCCTCGTGCAGCACGCGCGACAGATCGTTGACGTCCTTCACCAGCCAATTGTGCTTGGTGCAGGGCCGCGTGATGCCGACCGTGTCGCATTCCTGGAAGGCGTCGTTGCCGATCAGGTGGGTGGCGACCTGGCCCGTCAGCACCACCAGCGGGATGGAATCCATCAGCGCGTCGGTGAGGCCGGTCACGGCGTTGGTGGCGCCGGGACCGCTGGTCACCAGCACGACGCCCGGCTTGCCGGTGGAGCGCGCATAGCCTTCCGCGGCGTGGGTCGCGCCCTGCTCGTGGCGGACGAGGACGTGGATGATGTCGCTGGCGGCGAACAGCGCGTCATAGATCGGAAGGACCGCGCCGCCGGGATAGCCGAAAATATGGGTGACGCCCTGATCCTTCAGCGCGGCGATCACCATTTCCGCACCGGTCATTTCGCGGGCGTTCGTTTGCGGGGGGGCCGTTTCTTCCTTGTCCATCGGGACATCCTTCGATCTGCCAAAACCAGAAAAGCGAAAGGGGCGTCGCCGCCCCTTTGGTACCAAGCCGCCAGCGCCAGAAAACGGGTCAATCCCGTCCGGTCGGCGGCCTGCTAATCAGTACGAGCACGGTTTTCATGCGGTGGCCTTGTTTCGCGGTGCACAAACTACGGGCGGCGAAATACGCCGTCAAGAAATTTCATGAGAGATTTTGTCGCAGATTGGTAATAATATTGCTAACATCTGGAGGAGTAATCCGGCGCCAGTCGTCCATGCGGTGGCGGAACCACGTTTCCTGGCGCTTGGCGAACTGGCGGGTGGCGGTGACCGCGGCCGTGACCGCTTCCGCCTCGGTCATGGCACCATCGTCCAGCGCCCAGAGCGGCCGCAAACCGAGCAACTTCGCCGCCGGAAGCGTCGGATCAAGACCTTTCAGCGCGGCGGCTTCGGCGCGGGCGCCCGCGGCCAGCATGGCGCGGAACCGCGTTTCGATGTGCTCGCGCAGCAGAGGCCGCGGCAGTTCGAGGACGAATTTCGCCAGGGCGAGGCCGGCAAGAACCGGCGTCCCCGCCTCGCGCCGCCAGCTCGCCAGCGGCCGTCCGGTCGCCTCGAACACTTCATAGGCGCGCAGCACGCGCTGCGGATCGCTGGGGCGAAGCTGCGCCGCCGTCTCGGGATCGCGCCGCGCGAGCTCCGCATGCAGACCGGCAACGCCGAGCGCTTCGAGCCTGTCGCGCGCCTGCCGGCGGACGGCGGCGGGAACGGACGGAATATCCGCGAGGCCCTCGGTCAGCGCGGCGAAGTACAGCCCGGTGCCGCCGACGAAGATCGGCAGACGCTTCTGCGCGCGCGCTTCCGACAATGCGGCCATGGCGTCGCTTTGATAACGGCCGACGGAATAGCGCTCCGCCACACCGACATGGCCGTAGAGCAGATGCGGCGCACGCGCCAAGTCCTCTTCGGACGGGCGCGCCGAGAGAATGCGCACCTCGCGATAGACCTGCATGGAATCGGCGTTGACGATGACGCCCTGCAACGCGCCGGCCAGCGCCAGCGCGGCGGCCGACTTGCCGCTGGCGGTGGGCCCTGCGATAAGCACGGCATCGACGGTCACGGGTTTGCAGTCCTTGCAATACAGCAAAGACATCGCACGGTTCGAAGCGCTGGCGGAAGAGGCTTACAGCGCCATGTACGATGCACGCCACCCGAAGGACTTCGCAGAGGACGCCCTGATGAACATGCAGCGGGCCATCGACATCGCCCTGGAGATCGGCTTCCAGGATGAAGCCGACCGGCTGACCAAGCGCCGCGACCACATCAAGGCGGTCTACGACCACCAATTCCGATGGCTCAAGTGACATGACGCAATCCGTGTTGAATATCGTCGGCGAGATGGCGGACCTTCTGGCGCCGAAGATGCGCTGGATCGGCCCGGAGACCTGGCTCTCCAAGCGCCGCGCCTTCGATATCCCGATCGTCAGCGATCCGCGGACGACGCTGGACGAGGCGCGCGAAGCGGCCGGCGGCGCCACGATGGACTTCAACGTGGTTCCGGCCCAAAACCGCCGCAAGAAGCTGCTGATCGCCGACATGGATTCGACGATCATCGCCTGCGAATGCCTGGACGAGCTGGCCGACATGGCCGGGCTGAAGGCGAAAGTCTCCGCCATCACCGAACGCGCCATGCGCGGCGAGATCGAATTCGCCGGCGCACTGCGCGAGCGCGTGGCACTGCTCAAGGGTCTGCCGCTGGAGGCGCTGGAGCGGGTGTGGCGCGAGCGCGTGCGGCTCAATCCGGGTGCGAAAGAGCTGGTGGCGACGATGAAGGCGAGCGGCGCGAAGACGCTGCTGGTGTCGGGCGGCTTCACCTTCTTCAGTTCGCGCGTGGCCGAAGCGGCCGGCTTCGACGAGCATCAATCCAATGTGCTGATCGACGACGGCAAGGTGCTGACCGGCGAAGTGCGCGATCCGATCCTGGGCAAAGAGGCGAAGCTGGCGGCGCTGGAGCGCGCGCTGGAGCAATACGGATTGCAGGCGGACGACGTCCTGGCGGTGGGCGACGGCGCCAACGATCTGGCGATGATCCAGCGCGCGGGACTGGGCGTCGCCTATCACGCCAAGCCGGTGGTCGCCGCGGCGGCCGGCGCCAGCATCGCCCACAACGACCTCAAGGCGCTGCTCTATCTGCAGGGCTATCGCGACGACGAGATTGCACGGGGATAATGCCGACGGCTTTCGCCGTCAGGCCTCCAGCACGCCGGCCGCGCAATACTTGTCGATGAAATCCTGATGCGGCGGCATGGCGTCCGCACATTGTTTCGCCTTGGCGCGAATTTCGTCCAGCTTGGCCTCGATCTTCCGCGGGTCCAGACTGTCGGCCATCGGATCGTAGCTGCGCGGCACGATGTTCTGGCCGATCATCACCGACAACCAGCTCTGAACGGGAAAGAGCTCCGTATCCTCGCGCAGGATGCGGCCATGGCTGCGGAACAGTTCGATCTTCTCCTGCAGGCTGCCGGTGAGGGGAAGCTTGCGGCAATGGTCCCAGAACGCTCCGCCGCGCTCCGTGTGGATGTAGTGCATCAGGAGAAAATCGCGCACCCGTCCGAACTCGAACTCGAGAATCCTGTTGTAGCGCTCGGTATCGGCCTGCGCGAAATCGCGGTCGGGAAAGAATTTCAGCAGCATGGCGATGCCGCGCTGGATCAGGTGGATGCCGGTCGCCTCCAGCGGTTCGAGAAAGCCCGACGCAAGCCCCAGCGCGATGCAGTTCTTGTTCCAGGCCTTTCTGCGCCGCCCGGGCGTGAAGCGCAAAGACAGCGGATCGGTCAGCGGCCTGCCTTCCAGACTGGCCAGCAGCGTATCCATCGCCTTGTCGCCGTCGATAAAGCTGCTGCAATAGACGTGGCCGTTGCCGACGCGGTGCTGCAGCGGAATGCGCCATTGCCAGCCCGCATCCCGCGCCGTCACCAGCGTGTAGGGGGACGGCGCCGCCGCGTGCTCGCTGTGCACGACCAGCGCGCGGTCGCAAGGCAGCCAGCGGGACCAGTCTTCAAAACCGGTCTCGAGCGCCTGCTCGATCAAGACCCCGGCGAAGCCGCTGCAATCAATAAACAGATCGGCTTCGATCCTGTCGCCGTTTTCCAGAGAAACCGATTCGATGAAACCGTCCTCGGGCCGCAGCGAGACGTGCCGCACCTTGCCTTCGGTGCGCTCGACGCCGCGCGCCTCCGCGAATTGCCGCAGATAACGCGCGAACAGCAACGCATCGAAATGCAGCGCATAGGTGATCTTGTTCAACGGCGTGTTGGGTGCATGCACCGGCCGCACGAACTTGTCCTGCTCCGCGGCCACCGCCTGCACGGAATATTCTTCCAGCCGCGCCGCCTTGCCCTCCAGGAACATCTTCAGCCAGTAGGCGGGGAAGGACACCGACCCCATCCCGAAGCCCGTCGGCCCGAAAGGGTGGAAATAGAAATCACCGGGGCCGGTCCAATCGCGAAAGGCGATGCCGAGCTTGAAGGTGGCCTTGATCCGGCGGACGATGTCGTTCTCGTCGATGCCCAGCTGCCGGATGAAATCCATGATCGGCGGAATGGTGGCTTCGCCCACGCCCACCGTGCCGATCTGTTCGGACTCCACCAGCCGGACGCGGACATTCATGTTTTCCAGAAATCTGACCAGGCTCGCCGCGGCCATCCAGCCGGCGGTGCCGCCCCCGACAATCAGAACACTGCGGATTTTCCTATCCATCATGGAGCGATGCCTCTGGCCATCTATAATTATAGGAAAAACAGTAACTTAGTCATCACGCGCCGGTGTGCCGCCCCTTGCGGCAGCTTAGAATTGCATCAATTGCAAAGATAACGCTATACAGGGGCGCGCACGCGCGCTCGAGGGCCGCGGCGCATCAATCGGAAAATCCGTGGACGCAAGCGTACGCGCAACGAGGCGACGCATCGGTCCATTCATCGCGGGAACCGCGCTTGCCGCGCGGCAGGGGGCGTAAATGCACGAACTTTTCATGTTCGCGGACCGGCGGAGCACGCCCGCGTTCTGGATCGGCAGCCTGTTTGTGGTGGTCGGCGTTCTCCTGCATCTGCCGATGTTCCTGATGGCGCGCAGCATGCATTACATGATGGCCGGAATGCCGATGAGCGCCGGCATGCTGTGGGGCATGGCGTTCATCCTTGGCGGCATCGCCGCGGCGGCCTATGGGCTACAGCCCAAGGCGTCGAGTACGGATGTCATGGGCGCGCACGAGAGGATCGTGGCCCCCGAAGACGCGCCGCTCACCATCCGGCATCTGCTGGCCGGCGGCGCGCTTGCGATCGCCCTGGTCATCGACATCATGAAGCCGGCGGCTCTCGGTTTCGTGACCCCGGGCATGCGCGTCGAATATGCCCTCGGACCGGCGATGGTGGCGTTTCTGCCTTTCTCGGCGCTCCTGGGAACGGTCCTCGGCTCCTTCGTCTGGGGCGCGCTCGCCGACATCTACGGCCGCCGGGCCACGATCCTGCTTTCGGCCGTCATGTTCATCGGCACCTCCATCTGCGGCGCGATGCCGTCCTTCGACTGGAATCTGTTCATGTGCTTTCTGATGGGCGCGGCGGCGGGCGGCATGCTGCCCGTGGCCTACGCGCTGCTGGCGGAGATCATGCCGACGCGTCACCGCGGCTGGAGTCTGGTGGTGGTCGGGGGCGTCGGCGCGGTCGGCGGCTATCTCGCCGCGTCGGGCTTTTCGGCGCTGCTGCAGCCCACATTCGGGTGGCGCATCATGTGGTTCCTGAACCTTCCCTCCGGTCTTATCCTGATTGCTCTCAGCCCCCTTATCCCGGAATCGGCGCGCTTCCTGATGCATATCGGCCGCCCCGACGAAGCGCGCGCCATCCTGCAACAATTCGGCTCGGTGGTCGTCACCGAAACCGAGGATTGGGACGAAGAGGCCGCGCTCGATCATTCGCACCTGCCGCCGGTGGACAAGCGCTATCTCGGCCCCACCGTCGCGTTGACGCTGGTGGGACTGGTCTGGGGCTTCGTCAATTTCGGCTTGCTGCTCTGGCTGCCGGGCGAGCTGATGGCCGAAGGACGCGACATGGCGGTCGCCGCCACGATCATCGCGCGCTCCTCCCTGATCGCGGTGCCGGTGGTGGCGGTCGCGGCCTATCTTTATGCCGCCTGGAGCACCAAGCGCGCGCTTCTCGCCATGATCGCGGTGACCGCACTCGGCCTTTTCTCCCTGATGCTGCGCCAGACCGGCTTGCCGATCCTGGCCGATCCGACCTTGCCGGTGGCGCTTCTGATCATCGGTTCGACCGGGGTCATTTCGATTCTGCTGCCCTATGCGGCCGAGAATTATCCCCTGCGCATCCGCGGACGGGCAACGGGATGGGTGGCGGGATGCAGCAAGTCGGGCGGTCTCATCTGCCAGACCATGAGCGTGCTCGCCGCCGTGCCCGGCATCGGCATGGCGGCGCTGGCGATCGCCGTCCCCACGCTGATGGGGTTTGCGCTGGTCGCCGCCTACGGCCGCGAGACGCGCGGACGCGATTTGCGGGAACTGGAACGCTAAAGACCCGGCAGCCTCAGCAGCCGCCGGCGGTCGCGTTCCTCTACGGCGATCCTGGCCCGCACGCGCAGCAGATCGCGCCGGGCGACCAGGCCGACCAGCTTGCCGGTGACGCGATCCAGGATCGGCACGCGGCCTATATCCGCGGCGGCCATGCGGTCCGCCAGATGGCCGACCAGATCGTCGGCATAGCCGACGAACAATTCCTGCCCACGCTGTTGCTCGCCGAGCGTCGCGCTTTGCGCCCAGCCTTCGCGCGTCCAGCGCAGCACGTCGGAGCGCGAGACCACGGCGACCACGGCGCCGCCGTCGTCGACCACCGGATAGCTCTTGTGCCGCTTCGACTCGTCGACGGAGGTGAAAAAGGAGATCGCCTCGGCGACCGGTATCAAGGCTGCGAGCGTGTCGACCGGGCTGGTCATGATCTGGGCGACGCGCATCTGGAGGAACGGATCGACGGTGTATTCGCGTGCGATGTGCTGGCCACGGCGGGCGATGCGTTCGGTCAGGATCGAACGGCGCATCAGCAGCACGGTGACGGCGTAGGCGGCGACGGAGGCGACGAGCAGCGGCGCCAGCACGTGGATATTGCCGGTCAGCTCCATGGCGAACAGCGTGCCGGTCAAGGGCGCGCGCATGGTGCCGCCGAGGATCGCCGCCATGCTGAGCAGCGCCCAGAACCCCGGATCGCCGAATGGCAGAACATGCGCCTCGAGCGCGCCGAGCGCGCCACCCATGATCAGCAGCGGCGCCAGCACGCCGCCCGAGGTGCCGGAGGCCAGCGCCGCGATCCACACGCCGGTCTTGCCGACCAGAAGCGCGGCGGATGCCTGCATGGACAGTTCGCCGTTCAGCAGATGGCGGATGTTGTCGTAACCGACGCCGAGGACGGCCGGATCGAAATAGCCGCCGATGCCGACAACCACGCCGCCGAGCGCCGGCCACCACATCCAATGGATCGGCAGTCTGCGGAACAGGTCTTCCACGCCGTAGAGGCAGACGGTCATCAGCGCCGACTGAAGTCCGGCGATCACGCCCACCCCCGCGCACAACGCGAGTCCCCACCACGGGATCAGCGGCACGCCGGCGTAGGGAAACAGCGGCCCGACTCCGATCAACCATGGGCGCAAGGCCTGGGCCATGATCGCGGCGGCGGCGACGGGAATGAAACTGCGCGGCTTCCATTCGAACAGCAGCAGTTCGACAGCCAGCAGCACCGAGGCGATGGGCGTGCCGAAGACGCCCGTCATGCCCGCGGCGGCCCCGGCGACGAGCAGCGTCTTGCGCTCGGCCGAGGTGAGATCGAAGAACTGCGCGAACAGCGAGCCCAGCGCGCCGCCGGTCATGATGATCGGACCTTCGGCGCCGAACGGACCGCCGGTGCCGATCGACAGGGCGGACGACAGCGGCTTGAGCAGCGCCACCTTCGGCTCGATGCGGCTCTCGCCGATCAGGATGGCCTCGATGGCCTCCGGGATGCCGTGGCCGCGGATCTTCTCCGAGCCGTAACGCGCCATCAGGCCGATGATCACGCTGCCGATCACCGGGATGGCGATGGTCCAGACCGACAGATGCGCGCCCGACAGATAGACGGTGTCGGTCGACAGGCGCTGGAAATAGGCGAGATTGGTGAGCACGGCGATCAGCTTGAGCAGCGCCCAGGCGGCGCCCGCGCCCATGGCGCCGGTCACCAGCGCCATGGCGGTGAGGATCAGCAGGCGATGGTCGGCGGTGAAATCCCGCAGGCGGTCCTTATAGGGCGCGGAGGCTTCGGGATCGGCGGAGATAGAATTGTTCGACACGCGCGCTACAAGGGTGAGAGATTGCGGAGGGCGGCTATTATATCGTTATACGATATAATGCAACGCGCCACGGCGGAGGCAAAGGCATGGCTGCGAGGAAGAAGAGCGCCCCGGCGGGCCGCGAGTTGACCCAGGCCGATTATCGCCTGCTGGCGGAGTTCCGCCGGTTGCTGCGCCAGTTCCTGGCGTTCAGCGAGGCGGAGGCGCTGGATGCCGGCCTGTCGCCGCAGCAGCATCAGGCGCTGCTGGCGATCAAAGGTTTCGACGCCGAGGGCACACCCACGGTCGGCGATCTGGCTGAGCGCCTTTCCATTCGCCACAACAGCGCCGTCGGATTGGTCGACCGGCTGGAGAAGATGCGGCTGCTGACCCGTCAGGCCGATCCGGCGGACGGAAGACGGGTAACGCTGGCGCTGACCGACGATGCCGAAAAGCTGCTGGCCGGATTGACGGCCGCGCATCGCGACGAGTTGCGGCGCCTGACGCCGCTGTTGAAGCCGCTGCTGACGAAGCTGGAGCGCTAGCCCAGCCTGAGCGCCACGAAGGTCAAGGCGCCGCCGCGGTTGACCAGCAGGATTTCGACCTTGCGGCCCGCCCGGGCGTCGGCGTCGACGCGCCGCAGGAATTCGGCGGGCGTGCGCACGGGCTGGTCCTGCACCGAGACGATGACGTCGCCGGCCTGGAAGTTGTTCACCGCCGCCAGACTGTCGGGAATCACATCGGTTACCACGACGCCCTGCACGCCGCCCGGCAGCTTGAACTCGGCGCGCGAGTCGGCGTCGAGCGGCGACAGCGTCAGGCCGAGCTGGGAATAGTTCGACTTCACCTTGTTCGGATTCGGCGGGCGCTTCGGCGGCGGACCCGCACGGCCCTCGTTCAGGCGTTCCACGGTGAGCCGCGTCGTGATCCATTTGTGCTTGCGCCAGATCACGACCGCCACGGTCTTGCCGATCGGCGTATCGGCGGCGATGCGCGACAGGGCGCGCGAATCCGTCACCTTCCTGCCGTCGAAGGCGGTGATGACGTCGCCGTTGCGGATACCGGCCCTGGCGGCGGGGCCGTTCGCCGTCACGTCGGCCACCAGCGCGCCCGCGGTGGACGGCAGGCCCATGCCTTCGGCGATGTCGCCGGTGATGGACTGGATGCGCACGCCGACCCAGCCGCGGCGCACGGTGCCGTACTGGCGCAGCTGGCCGATGATGTCGCGCACCAGATTGGACGGGATGGCGAAACCGATGCCGACCGAGCCGCCCGTCGGCGAGAAGATCGCGGAGTTCACCCCGATGACGTTGCCGTCGGTGTCGAACAGCGGACCGCCGGAATTGCCCTTGTTGATCGGCGCGTCGGTCTGGATGAAGTCGTCATAGGGTCCGGCTTCGATGTCGCGGTTGCGCGCCGAGATGATGCCGGCGGTGACGGTCGAGCCCAGCCCGAACGGATTGCCGATGGCGATCACCCAGTCGCCGATGCGCGCCTTGTCGGAGTCGCCGAAATGCGCGGCGGGCAGCGGCTTGCGGTAATGGATGCGCAACAGCGCCAGATCGGTCTTCTCGTCGCGGCCGACCAGCTTGGCGGGCAGCGTGGTGCCGTCGTCCAGCGTCACCGCGATCTGTTCGGCATCTTCCACGACGTGGTTGTTGGTGACGATCAGCCCGCTGGGATCGACGATGAAGCCGGTGCCGAGCGAGGTGACGTGGCGCGGCAGGTTATGGCCGGGGCCGAGGAAGTTCTTGAACAGGTCCTGCAACGGCGAGCCGGGCGGCAGATCGGGCAACGGCGATTTCTGGTTGGCCCTCAGCGTCTGCGTGGTGGCGATATTGACCACCGTCGGCAACAGCTTGGCGGACAGGTCGGCGAAGGAATCGGGCACGCCGCGCGCCAAGGCCGGCGCGACAAGCGCCAGGCCAACACACACGACGGCCGACAAGCCAAAAAAACGCATGCCCATCAACGTTTCCGAAGCAAAACGGGAATCCGGCGCAGCATAGGCGATTGCCTTGCGAAACAAAGAGGGCGGCGAAATTAATTACGCAGCGTTGCCTATTTCGCATCGAGCTGGGCGAGGACGATCCGTACACGCTGCCGCAGGCCGCGGACCCGCGCCCACCAGGCGCGCATCTCGGCGGTGTGCATTCCGGTCTTGAGGGCGTTGCGGTTGCCCTTCGGCGCCCCGCCCCGGTTCTTGATCCGTAATATCGGCCTTTTTGCTAAGCTGCTCATTTCATTGCCTGATTGCCTTGAGGTTGTTTTCCGGTTTTGGAGGTATCACCCCGGGGGGAGGGGTGGGGCCGTCCACCGGCCTCACGCCGAAGCACAGGACGAAGCCCATTATACGGCCGTTCCGGACGGCTTGGATAAGTTCGGTCAACGTGCTGATGCGGCGCGGAGAACGACCGGGATAAGTCCGCCCCGCTCGCAGACTCTCGCTCCACCCAGACGGAAGGGCCGCGGGGGCCTTCGGGATGCAATTGCCGAGGCGTCTCAACCTGTCGCACCTGTGGTTGGCCCCGTGACGGAGCGTTCGCCTGGACGCCGGACCGCGGCGACAAGGGCGTGGCTGAAGGCGATATTTCTCCCAATTACCGGATGATTAACTCCCAATCACCGGTAAATTGACTCCCAATCACCGATAATGATAATACCAATTGACGGACAGAGAAATCGTCCATGTATCGACGCCTCATCGAGCCGCGCGTGCGCGAAGCGCTGTCGGACACGCAGGTCGTGCTCGTCGTCGGTCCTCGTCGAGCCGGAAAGACAACGCTCGTCCGCATCGCAGGCGGCGAGGACCGCGTCTATCTGACCCTCGACGACCAGACAACGCTTGCCGCCGCCCGCACCGACCCTGTGGCTTTCGTCCGCGGACTGGACCGCGTGACCATTGACGAGGTCCAGCGCGCGCCCGACTTGCTGCTCGCGATCAAGAAAACCGTAGACGAAGATCCACGTCCGGGGCGTTTCCTTCTCACGGGCTCGGCCAATGTGCTCACCTTGGCGAAGGTCGCTGACAGTCTTGCCGGCCGTATGGAAGTCGTTCGGCTGCTGCCGCTATCGCGAGCCGAGGTGCTAGGGCGAACACCTGCTTTCTTGGAAACGGTCTTTGCCGCGAAGCTGCCAAAGCCCAAGAATGTCATCCTGGGGGACGCGCTGACCGAGACCGTGCTGACGGGCGGCTTTCCGGAAGCTCTAAGCCGCGCCGGCGAACGACGCCGGCAAGATTGGGCGCGATCATACCTGAATTCCGTGTTGACACGCGATCTGCGCGACATCGCCGACGTCGAGAAGCTGACAGAACTTCCAAAATTCGTGCGGCTCCTTGCGGAACATGCAGGCCAGCTCGTCAACTATTCCGAATTCGGAAGCGGCATCCACGTGACCCATAAAACCGCCCAGCGCTATATCGCGCTCTTGGAGCAGATATTTCTCGTCGCCGCACTTGAGCCCTGGTACACGAACAGAATCAAGCGGATCATCAAAACACCCAAGCTGCATTTCTTGGATTCCGGTCTTCTCGCCGCAAGCCGCGGGCTGACCGTCGATCGGATCAAACAGCATCGCAAGATGCTCGGCGCCGCTATCGAGAGCTTCGTATTTGCGGAGATCATGAAGCTTGCGAGCGCGTCCGATCTGCGTCTCTCTCCCTATCACTTCCGCGATCAAGACATGCACGAGGTCGATATCGTCCTCGAAAAGGACGACGGCATGATCGTCGGCGTCGAGATCAAAGCGAGTGCGACGGTGTCCGCCGACGATTTCGCCGGGCTTCGCAAGCTTGCCGACGCCAGCAAAAGCAAGTTTGCGTTCGGCGTCGTCCTCCACGACGGCGACACCGTTGTGCCTTTTGGCCACAACCTCGCCGCAGCACCGATCTCCTGCCTATGGAGCTGACAACCCTGGAAGCAGGCGTTCGATCTTACTTGTGGCCGTTCGCGCCACCCGGGCCCTTGCCGAAATATTTGAGGAAGTCGCTGTTGGGCGAGAGCACGACGGTGGTGTTGCTGCCCTGCAGGGCGGTCTTGTAGGCCTGCATGGAGCGGTAGAAAGCGAAGAAATCCGGGTCCTGGCCGTAGGCCTGCGCCAGGATCTTGGTCTTCTCCGCGTCGCCTTCGCCGCGCAGGATTTCCGACTCGCGCGTGGCTTCGGCCTTGATCACCGTCACTTCGCGCTCCGCACGGGCGCGAATGCGCTGGGCCGTCTCGTCGCCCTCGGCGCGGAATTCGGCGGCCGCGCGCTGACGTTCCTTCTGCATGCGGTGATAGATCGCGACGCTGTTCTCCGGCGGCAGATCGGCGCGGCTGATCCGCACATCGACGATGACGATGCCGTAGCCCTTCACGTCCTGGTTCATGTTGTCGCGGATGTCGCGCATCAGCTCGGAGCGCCGCGCCGACAGCATGGCGGCGAAGTTCTGCGACCCGAGCACCCGGCGGATGTTGGAGGACAGGATCGGCGTCAGCCGCACGATCGCCGTGTCCTGGTTGACCAGCGTCTGGTAGAACAGCAGCGGATCGACGATGCGCCAGCGCGCGAAGGCATCGACCTGGATGCGCTTCGAGTCCTGGGAGATCACTTCCTCGCTCTTGGCGTCGAGATTGAGCAGCCGCTTGTCGAAGAAATAGGCCTGCTGCCAGGGCAGCTTGAAATGCAGTCCAGGATCGCTGGCGATCCCCTGCGGCGCACCGAACTGGACGATCAGCGCCAGCTGCGTCTGATTGACCGTGAAGACGCAGGAGAACAGGACGCCCAGCAGGAACAGGACGGCGACGGCGACGGCGATGCCGAGATGGCGGTTCATTGGCCGCCTCCCTGGTCGGCGGGCGTCACGGCCGGCGGCGTGGGCGTCGGCGCCGAGGACTGATCGCCCGGCCGGCGTTGCGGCGCGGACGGCGCCGACACGGCCTTCGACATCGGCAGCTGGAAGTACGGCACCACGCCCTTGGCGGAATCGTCGACGATCACCTTGTTCATCGGCGCCAGCACCTGGCTCATGGTCTCCAGATAGATGCGTCGGCGCGTCACTTCCGGCGCCTTCTTGTATTCCTGGTCGATCAGCAGGAAGCGCTTGGCGTCGCCCGTGGCCTCGGCGACGGCCTGCTGCCTGTAACCTTCGGCATCCTGAATGATCTGGGCGGCCTCGCCGCGCGCCTGGGGAATGATCTGGTTGGCGTAGGCTTCCGCCTCGTTGCGCTTGCGGTCCTGATCGGCGAGCGCGGCCTGCACGTCGAGATAGGCGGCGCGCACCTCGTCCGGCGGCTCGGCCTTCTGCATCTGCACATCGGTCACCAGGATGCCGGCGCGATAGGAATCGAGCGTCCTCTGCATCAGCTTCTGGACCTTGACCTGAATCTTCTCGCGGTCGGAGGTCAGGATCAGATCCATGTGGTCCTGCCCCACCGCCTCGCGCATCGCGCTTTCGGCGACGGCCTTGATCGTCGCTTCGGGATTCTCGACGTTGAACAGATAGGCGTTGGCGTCCTTGATCTGCCAGAACACCGTGAAGTTGATGTCGACGATGTTCTCGTCGCCGGTCAGCATCAGGCTTTCGTCGGGGATATCTTCGGTCTGCGACTGATTGCCGTTATCGGAGGTGACGCGGTAGCCGATATTGATCTGCTTCTGGCGCGTCACTTCCGGCGTGTAGGCGGTCTCGATCGGCCAGGGCAGGTGATAATTGACGCCGGGCTCGGTGTGGCGAATGAACTTGCCGAAACGCAGCACCACGCCCTGTTCGTAGGGGCTCACGATATAGAAGCCGCTGAGCAGCCAGAGGATCACGACCGCGAGGCCCGCAACGGCCCAGCCGCCCTTTCCCAGCCCGCCTGCGGGCAAATAGCGCTTCAGATTTTCCTGCAGGCGGCGCAGAAGCCCTTCGAAATCGGGGGGGCGCATGCCGTTGTTGCCGGACGGCCCCAAGCCCCAAGGCCCCTTGGGACCCTGGCCACTCGAACCGCTACCGCCGCTTTGGTTGCTCCAGGGCATCCCGTGTTTCTTGTTTTCCGCCTCGCCGCCGTTATATGTGCATCCGCACAAAGGCGCAAACCATGCCGCAGGCCACGCGAGACGATGTATTGAAGGCGCTCGACGGCGTCATCGATCCGCACAGCGGCCGCAGCGTCGTGCACGAAGACCTGGTTCAGGGCCTGGTGCTCAAGGACGGCCATGTCGGCTTCGCGCTGGAAGTCGATCCCGCGCGCGGGCGCGAGGCCGAGCCTTTGCGCAAGGCCTGCGAGGATGCGGTCCATGCGCTGCCCGGCGTGTTGTCGGTGACAGCGGTGCTGACCGCGCACAGCGAAACGCGCGCGCCACAGCCGCACGGCCATCGCGCGCATCAGCACGCATCGCCGCCGCAGGCGGGCATTCCGGGCGTCGACGCCATCATCGCGGTGGCGAGCGGCAAAGGCGGCGTGGGCAAATCGACGGTGGCGGTGAATCTGGCGCTGGGCCTGAAAGCGCTGGGACTGAAGGTCGGACTGCTCGACGCCGACATCTATGGGCCGAGCGTGCCGCGCCTTCTCGCCATCACCGAGAAACCGGAAGCGGAAGGCAACAAGCTGGCGCCCATCGTGCGCTACGGCATCAAGGCGATGTCGATCGGCTTCCTGGTCAACGAAGACACGCCGATGATCTGGCGCGGACCGATGGTGCAGAACGCCCTGACGCAGATGATGAACGACGTGGCCTGGGCGCCGCTCGACGTGCTGGTGATCGACATGCCGCCGGGAACGGGAGACGCCCAGCTCACCATCGCGCAACGCGTGCCGCTGAAGGGCGCGGTGATCGTTTCGACGCCGCAGGACATCGCGCTGATCGACGCGCGCAAGGGGCTGGCGATGTTCCGCAAGACCCAGGTGCCGGTGTTCGGCATCATCGAAAACATGAGCACCTTCGTCTGTCCGCATTGCGGGCATGAGAGCCATATCTTCGGCCATGGCGGCGCGCGCGAGACGGCGAAGGCGCTGAACGCGCCCTTTCTGGGCGAAATTCCCCTGGTTCCCGCTATTCGCGAGACCTCGGACGCCGGTACGCCAATCGTCGCAACGGCTCCGGAAAGCGCTGAAGCCAAGGCTTTCCTCTTGATCGCCGAGCAGGTGGCGGCGAAAATCGCGACGTCGCAGCGCGCAGCGCCGAAAATCGTGATTGAATAAGCAGCATTCGACAGTCCGGAACCCATGGTCGCCCCCAAACCGCAAATCCGCAGCATGTTCGCAACGCCGGTGTGCATCCACTTCCTGCCCGTGGCGCAGGAGGCCAATGTGGAGTTGCGGCCGCTGATCCTCGAAAAGGCGCAGGCCGACGGCGGCAACAACCACCTCGGAGAAGGCTGGCGGTCGACGCCGGACTTCGAGGTCTGGGGCGGGCTGCAGGCGCAGACGCTGTTCCGCGTGCTGCGCGATCTGGCCGACAGCCTGACGGCGACGCGCAACGGCACGCGCCTGACGCTCGACTGGAAGATCACCGCCGCCGCCGCGATCCGCCACAAAGGCGAATATCGCGAGCGCGTGGCGCATCCGGGCGCCTTCTGGTCGGGCGTCTATTACGTCGATGACGGCTATCAGAAATCCGACGACGAAGCGCTGGGCGGGGAATGCGAACTCGCCGATCCGCGCGGCGTCCTGCCGGCGATGATCGCGCCGCAACTCGGTTTTCGCGTGCCGAACGGGCTGACCGCCGGACAGACGGAAGCCATCCGCCCGCAGTCCGGGATGATCATCCTGCATCCGTCATGGCAGCCGCGCGGCGAACGCCGCTACGAAGGCAACGCGCAGCGCATCGTCGTCGAGTTCGACCTGACGGCGCCGTAAGCGTTATTTCTGGATGCCCTGCACCAGTTCGAAGTCGCGGCCGCTTTCCGTCCACTTGTCGCCGACCTTGTGCGCCGTGATCACGTCGCATTCGGGGTTGGAATAGCGCAGGGAATAGAGCGCCGGGTGCTTGTCGGCATACAGGCACATCTTGCCGTTCTCGATTTTCCAATGGCCGCTGACGTCGCCGAGCCAGCTCGCCGCCGTGTAGGTGTGATCCTTGTTGTAATAGACCCGCGACGTGCCGAACGCGTCGTGGATGACCAGGGTGTTGCCGTAGCGCGAAGCCATGATGTCGTCGTCACCGGCATAAGCCGCGGCGGACAATGCGAGAAGCGATACCGCCATAAAAATCGAACGCATGATGCCCCCTTTCATGGTTGTGATGTCTTGCACGCGAGTTTCACTATCGCCGTGCGGTTCCTGCGAGCGTTTCCGTGCCGTTCACTTTATCAGGAGTCCGAGCACGCGTCATCGCGCCGCAAACTTGACGCAGAGGCGCCGCCAAACGTGCCGCAACGCTAATACTGGATGCCTTTGACCAGCGTCGTGCGGCGGCCGTTGTCGACCCATTTTTCGCCGATCTGGCGAAGCTCGGCGGTCCGGCACTCGCTGTTGCCCAGTCCCGGACGCTTGAACTGATAGGTCAGGCAAAGCTTGCCGGCTTCGAGCGACCAGGTGCCGTCCGAACTCCAGTCATAGCCGTGCTTGGCGGTGAAGGTGTGATTGGCGCGGTAATAATGCTTGGTGGTGCTGCCGTCGCGGTCGGTGGAGATCATGGTGTTGCCGAAGCGCGAAGCCATGACGTCTTCCTTGGCGAGGGCCGCGCCCGAGGCGAAAACGACAAGCAATGCGGCAATATAGAGCGAATGCATGGCGGGACCTCGGGATTGGTCCGGCACTGTACGCCCCTTTCCGTGCCGGCGTGCGCTTTTCCGGCATGGCGGCGACAGACAGGGCGGTAAAGGCCGTTTTCCGCCCTTTATCTCCTAACAATGCAGGGGACGTCAGCGCCCAGCGGTGAGCGAGATCGTGATGGTCTGTCCATCCGGCGTCATTTCGGTCCAGGTATCGCCGACATTGTGCGTGCCCTTGATCTCGCTGCAACTCGTCGCCTGGGCCGGATCGGCGGGCGTCGGATCGTTCACCGTGAAGCAGGCATGGGTGGCATCCTCCCACGCATAGGTGCCCTTCAGCGTCTTGTCGCCGATGTGCCGCTCCCACGTCATGTCGGGATTGATGTAGGTGATCATCTTGGTGCCGTCGGGCAGGACCTGCGTGACGGTGTTGCCGTAGGCATTGGCGAAAGGATCGGCGGCTTCGGCCGCGGTGGCGACGAAAGCAACCGCGACGACGGCCAGCAAGATGCGCTTCATCTGGTCTCCCCTTTATGTGCCTCAGGCGTTGTACGCGAGTCGCAGGCCCGGCGCGCGCCATTCCATCGCCGCGAGCCTGCCGGTGGCGGACAGGGTGACGAAGGCGGTCTTCCGCTCGCGGCCGCCCCAACAGATGTTGGTGACGACGAGATCGGGCAGCGCCGTGTGCTCGAACCTGTCGGTGCCGGGCCAGAAGGTGGAGATGCCGCCGGCCAGGATGGTGGCGACGCAGACGCCGCCGTCCTCCTGCACGCCGAGGGAATCGAAATAGGCCAACCCCGGAAAGGCGCCGATGCAGTTTGCCGGCACGAAGCCCGGCGGCATGGCGCTGACGCCCGGCGCCGCCAGCGGCAGCTCCCACAGCCGCGCCGTCAGGGTCTCGGCGTAGTAGACGTGCCTTCCGTCGGGCGACAGGCCGACGCCGTTGGGCGACGTCAACTGGTGCAGCACACGGGCGATTTTCGAGCCGTCGGCGCGGGCGTAATAGAGCGCACCGTGCAGACGATGCCTGTCGGTGGTGCTGCCGTGATCGGTGAACCAGAAACCGCCGGCGGCATCGAACACCAGATCGTTGGGCGCGATCAGCCGCTCGCCGCCGCAGTCCGCATACAGCGTTTCGACCTTGCCGGTGGCGATGTCGACGCGCTCGATGCGGCCGCCCTTGTGCTCCGGCGGCGTGTGGCCGGGGATCAGCATGCCGTTCTGTTCGCGCATGGTGAAATTGCCGCCGTTGTTGCAGACATAGAGCGCGCCGTCGGGACCGACAGCCAGCCCGTTCGGACCGCCGCCCGGCGTGGCGACGATCTGCGTCCTGCCGTCCGGCCTGACGCGCGTGATGCGGCCTTCGGCCATCTCCACCACGACAACCGAGCCGTCGGCCATCGCGACGGGACCTTCGGGAAACCGCAAACCACTCGCCAGTTCACGGATTTGCATGGGCGCCACCTCGCTGCGCGAAGGCTAATCGAGGCGCAGGCGGGCGCAAGTGTCCGTTAGGGCAAGATGCGCTGCAGCGTGACATAGCTGTAGGCGAGACCGTCCGGCGTGCGGCGATCTTCGCGCGCGGTTTCCCGCCAGATATTCTCGCCGAAGGCGGACATGCGCGCGTCGCCGTCGAAGACGGCGTGGATTTCCGTCAGATGGACGCGGGCGGCTTGCGGCAGCGCGGCAGCGTAAATATCGGCTCCGCCGATGACCATGATCTCCGACGGATTTTCTTTGCGTGCGATCACAAGCGCCGTGTCGAACGACTGCGCGACGACGGCGCCCTCGGCCGCGAACGCAGCGTTGCGCGTGACGACGATGTTGGTGCGGCCGGGCAAGGGCTTCCTCGGCAGGCTGTCCCAAGTCTTGCGACCCATGATACAGGGCTTGCCCATGGTCAGCGCCTTGAAGCGGCGCATGTCGTCGGGCAGGCGCCAGGGCAGCGCGCCCTTGTCGCCGATGACGCCGTTGTCGGCGCGCGCGAGGATGAGGGAGATCAAGACTGCACCATTTTCCGGAACGCCTCGCCGGCGAGGCGGTAGAGCGGTACGCCGGTCACCGGCTCGGCGCCGATGCGCAGGTAGAAGTCGATCGAGGGCTGGTTCCAATCGAGCACCGCCCAGTCGACGCGCACCGCGCCAACCTCGGCCGCCTTCTTCGCCAGATGGCGCATCAGCGCCTTGCCGTAGCCGCGGCCGCGGAATTGCGGCGAGACGAAGAGGTCTTCGATATAGAGGCCGCGCGCCGCAGCGAAGCCGGCATAGGTCCAGAACCAGGTGGCGCCGCCGACATGGCGGTCGTCCTCGAAGGCAAGCTCGCAATGGATCAGCGGATGGTCGCAGAAATAATCGCGGGCGATATTCTCGCGCGTGACGAAAAAGCGGTGGAGCAGCTTTTCGTAATCGGCGAGGCCGTAGAGCGTCGCATAGACGAAGTCCTCGTCACCGGGCTGCGCGGCGCGGATGGAAAGCGCGGTCATGCCTTCGCCAGCCTTTCCAGGGCGTCGCCGGTGACGCGGAACACGCTCCAATCCGACATCGCCACCGCGCCGAGCGATTTGTAGAAGTCGATCGCGGGCGCGTTCCAGTCGAGTACCCACCATTCGAGCCGCCCGCAACCCTCGGCCACCGCATGGCGGGCCAGATGCACGAGCAGAGCCTTGCCGACGCCTTTGCCTCTGAATTGCGGCCGCACGAAGAGGTCTTCGAGATAAAGGCCGTGCCTGCCGAGGAAGGTGGAGAAATTGAAGAACCACACGGCGAAGCCCGCCGGCTCGCCGTCCGCTTCGGCAATGTTGCAGAAGACGCGCGGGTTGGCGCCGAACAGCTTGGCGTGGACGTCGGCTTCGGTGGCCGCCACCTCGTGCGAAAGCTTTTCGTATGCCGCCAGATCGCGGATGAAGGAGAGGATCAGCGCGGCGTCGGCGGGAACGGCGGGACGAATTGAGATATTTGCCAGAAAAAGTCCCCCTTCGGCCCCAACGCGGCCCCATACCCAGCCAAAGCGGGGGCAGAAATAAGACCGCCACGGCCGCCTTGATGTGCGGGTGCGCCTGGGAGTTTTACAGTTTGAAGTCTTCGTATTTGAAGCCGAAAATGTCGGTCACCGCCGGATCGATGCGCATTGCCGGCAGCGGATAAGGCGTGCGCGACAGCTGCTCGCGCGCCTGATCGAGATGATTGAGATAGAGGTGCGCGTCGCCGAAGGTGTGCACGAACTCGCCGGGCTTCAGGCCCGTCACCTGCGCCATCATCACCGTGAGCAGCGCATAAGAAGCGACGTTGAACGGCACGCCGAGGAAGATGTCGGCGGAGCGCTGGTAGAGCTGGCAGCTGAGCCGCCCTTCGGCCACGTAGAACTGGAACAGGCAGTGGCAGGGCGGCAGCGCCATCTTCGGCACGTCGGCCGGATTCCAGGCGGTGACCATCAGGCGGCGCGAATCCGGATTGCGCTTGATGGCGTCGACCACTTCGGCGATCTGGTCGATGGTGCCGGAATGATCGCGCGGCCAGGAGCGCCACTGGTGGCCGTAGACGGGACCGAGCTCGCCGTTGGCGTCCGCCCATTCGTCCCAGATGGTGACACCGTGCTGCTGCAGCCAGCGCACATTGGTCTCGCCGCGCAGGAACCAGAGCAATTCGTAGACGATGGCCTTGGTGAAGACCTTCTTGGTGGTGACCAGCGGGAAGCCTTCCGACAGATCGAAGCGCATCTGATGGCCGAACACCGACAGCGTGCCGGTGCCGGTGCGGTCGTGCTTCTCCACGCCGGTTTTCAGCACGCGGTCCATCAGATCGAGATATTGGCGCATCCGTTATCGCAAGCTTGCCGATTCCATGCGCAGCTTAACGCACTGCGTCCGCCTATCCCACCCGCGCCTTGCGCAGCACATCGTTGATGCGGCCCTGCCAGCCACGGCCCGTGGCGCGGAAGCGTTCCACCACGTCGCGGTCGAGCCTGAGCGTCACCTGCTGCTTGGTGGGGGATTTCTGCGGGCCGCGCTCGCCGCGCTTGCGTACGAGTTCGGCGAGTTCCGGAAAGTCGCTCAGCGGACGCATGTGCCGAAAGTCCTCGGCCGTCAGTTCACGGACTTCGCCGTTCTTATCGGTCAGCGGTTTTCTCTTTTTCATATCTGCTCACCTAACGGCAGTCCGCGCTCGCGCGCGTTCTTCTCGCTTTTGGCTCAGTCGAATTCGATCTTCATTTAATTGTAGTTACAAAAAAATAAACCGTCAAGGCCTAGGAGTCTCGGCCCGCGACGCCTATATTACGTCCGTTCGAGCTTGCTCGGACTATGGCGATAAACGACTGCGTAATAAGCGGCCCGGACCCGGGGGCGGTACCCGGCGCCTCCACCATTCTCCCTCTAGAAGCGGGAGCA
>VFSW01003600.1_pt1 | contig 23207 bp, 35 predicted proteins | sample 5358111 | NCBI WGS metagenome assembly VFSW01 (sample SAMN11554181, study PRJNA540505) | mine drainage metagenome | isolation source: sediment from site ElyBrook_90M | place: USA: Ely Copper Mine, Vershire, VT | collected 2017
TGCTTCGCCTTCACTGGCTTGCCATTTTCATCTAGGGGCGGCGTGCTGGTTTGACTGGCGGTTGCATCTGTTGCCACTGCTTCTGTGCCTGTATCGACTGGTGTATCAATTTCCACATTGTCGGTAGCGATGATCTCCTGACCTTGTTCTTTCGGGTCATCATCAGGCAACCTCACATTCCCTTGCTCATCGAGTAGCACATCCGCAAAAGCGGGTATCTGGTTCGCGGCCAATTGGCGCTTTTCAGTATCGTCCATAAACCCGGCGCTGTTTACAATGTCTGTCCAGACCTTCGCTATATTCGCCTGTTGTAAATCCTGCTGCCCATTTTGTGCCTTGTATTTCCATTCCAGACCGCGCGGTAAAAGCTTATTCCATTCACGCTCAAACAGGGTAAGCGCATAACCGGGGCCTTTAATTTCCGTCTTTGCTGCCAGTTCTTTCGACTGCATGGCACTGCCCATTGCAGCACTCGCCAGCGGCCAAATATCCTGCGGGTCTAAGCCCATTGTGAGTGCTAATAGGTTGACATGCTGGCTCATGTATTTGTCGTAACTGAAATCAGGCGGCAAGCTGGCGAGAGGGATGAATTGCACGGTTGCCGGATTGGACGGGTCAACACTGGACAGACGGACGGGCGCGCGATAGACCGATTGCCCGTCGCGCTTGCGGTCTGCTTCAAACTGATACATCAACCCGTCAACTTGTTCCGGGTTAATGTTCTGAAAGAGTACCAGACCGGGCGGAGGCTGGTCACTCAATAACTCATTCTGATGTCTGCCTAACAGGATTTGAGCATTGGCAACCGTGATAGCGTTATAGAGTTGTGACTTGCCTGTACCCATCATGCGTGTATCAGGCGAGGGTTGGTTAGCCTTATGAATGACACGGGTATGATGCAATCGGTGAGCAGTAGCCGTCCATTCACTGTAATAGATATAGGGGTATTCGCGGTTCGCCGTTGGCACAATCCGCAAAGCATCAAGTTGATTAATGCCGAGTATCTTTGCGCCCTCTTGCAGAGGCGTATCCGGGTCGCCATAACTAACTAACTCAAGGAATAAGCCTCTATTCAAAGTCAGGTAATCGGCTAAGGCTTTTTGCATCATGAAATCGTAGCCTTCGCCGAAGTCGCTATCAAAGAATATATCTTGCCACTGGTAAGTTTGATTGCGCCCGCCGCTGATTTCGTAAGGTGTAGATAGGAACTTCTCAATCCATATTTGTTTCGCGCCTGACCATAGGGCGTTATGCTGAGTAATGTCTATCAGGCGTAACCAGTAATCACAGGCGGGTGTACCCCAGGAGGGTATCAGGTCAACCTGCGAGGGCATGAAATAGCCAATACCGTCTCCGACTAATCCGCCCCAAACGTTGGGTGCGAACTGACGAACAGAATGCTTTTCACTGAGTTCAATAGCGGCGGTTTCTGCGGTCGTTTCTGGCATTTTTCCCTGCTACATTTGAAGTATCATGGCCCGGTCACAAGCCATTGAGAGGGCTATCACACTGTCGATTTTCCCCCCCTGTTCGCGCTTGTCTATGCGTAACTTATCCCCATCCTCATCCTTGCGGATGGCATTCAGAATATGCTGGCGCAATTCAGGTTCGCCCGCGTGTTCAATATGCCTATCTCGAATAATATCATAAAGGCGCTTGTCCGCGATAGCACGCGGCATTCCCTGCTTGAACTCGAACAACCATGCCAGTCCTTGCAAGCGTTGCACCATATGCACCATTTGCGATGGGTCATAGGCGATACACACGACGTTATACACCTTCATCAGGCGGCGTAATTCCGCTTCCGGTTCGGCAAAGTTGATCTGACCATTGGGGGGCGGCTTCCAGACCTTGCAGTAGCGCACTTGAACATGCTTAACACCTTCACGCATCAGAGTGCTAACGGCGACTATGGCAAAGCAATCGTTACTCACTGCCGCGTCAACTCCAACCACTACCGTATGCTTTTCGCGCATGGGTTCAAGTTCTCGAAAGCAGCTATCCCACCACTCAATCGGAACGAAGGTGTTAAAGCTAGCTGACCACTGATTACGATGCATACGATTGAACTCAGACGGTGTGAGCGCGATAGCCTCCTGAGTATAGTATTCCGGTGTTTGCCAGGAGCAACGCGGTTGGGTATTCCATAGGCATAAGAAACGGTTGTTTCGATACAACTCCAACTCGTCTATGCCCACGTCTACCGTCGCCCCCTGCTTTACGCCCTGCTCATAGAGCGGTTCGAGTATCGGACTTTCGCCCTTAATGCCCGCATAGCTTTCTGCAATGCGTAACGACTTACCGAACTTGAGAGGCGAGAGTGTCGTTTCGCTCCACATTTGTTGCGAGGCTTTATTCTTCATTGCCCACAGTTCAGTGAACACAGTTATGAGGTCGCCGCCGCCCGCCTCCCCTTTCGGGTCTACCGGAACGGCGCTAATCACCGTATGGTTCGGTAAGGTAATCTCATAATTCTTTATGGTGCATTGTTTCATCAGTAGCGGGTTCATACGGATAGCCCGCTCAATGTAAAAGAAGGTACGACTATCGGCTTGCTTCAAATCGTTGCCGACGATACGCACACTTTCCCACTCAGTATGCCATGCCAGATACAAGGCAATCGCGCCTGCAATAGTAGACTTAGCACTCTTTTTCAGGTCAGACCAGAGTATCAGTGAGTAACGAAATAGACCGTCATCTTTTGCCAGCGCCTCACGAACAACCGCCTGCTGATAGGGTTCAAGTCGAATAGGCGCATTGGTTTCAGGGATATAGAAGTGGGCTTGTATCCACTCGATAACATCAAGGGTGTTAGTTTCAACAGGGGCTTGACGCTGCTTATACCCCGCCCGCCTGAGACTATTCCTCGCTATTTCCGCTGCTGTCAACATGGGCAAACTCATTAATCATCGCTTCAAAGACCTGTCCTAAATCCACGCCCGCGCTATCGGCTTGATGTTTCAATTCCTTAAGCAGCTTGCCGTCTAACCCTAGTGCAATGAGCATATCCTTGCGTCCCCATGTGCTAGGGTCGGTGCGCTCTAAATACCACTTGGCATCCTCAGGATTACCAGACAGGGCGGATTTACGCACGATAGCCGCCGCGCCAATACGACCACTCACACGCGCGCGCATGGTGTCGTTCAAAAAAGCAGGTTTTGTCCTACACCACTGATGATAGGTCTCCAAACTAATCCCCACATAGGCACACACATCATGAATACTGACACCCGTAGAGAGTGTATCTACGATACTCTTATGCATATCGGGGTTATACATACTTTTACGTGGCATTATCTAACTCACTTCGTTTAATCAACTTCATCCCATAGTTATCTATGCCTTGCTTGACTTCCAATCCTTCTATAGGGATTAACCGATTAGCTTTAAAGCGGCGATAGTCTACCTGATGTTGCCAGCGTCCCCATTTTCGAGTAATTTTCACAACATCGGGGTGCTGCTCTTGTAAGGATTGCGCCATCTTCAAGCGTCCGTCACCTTGATAGAGTTCGTCTGTATTGCCACCTCTCATAATTAGAGTTTGCATTTTATCGGCTAGAAAAGCCACAAATAAAATAGTACACCAGCCATGCTTAAGAGCGCGAAGGGACAGATCGGTATCCTCATTATAGCGCCCGCGCCAGCGATAAGGCAGGCTATTCTCAATCAGGATGCAAGAATAAATGCGTGTATTGAGAATAAATGGAGAGTGATGATCTCTATCTGCTGCGAAGCCTTGATATTGAAAACCTGCTAATGCCACATTCGTAAAACGATCTACAAAGTCCTCAGCTATCTTAAAGCCAACGCCAGAAGTAAGCGATTCGCGCGTATTCTTATTTATACGCGCGAACCGCTTAATATTATCATCCAATATCCAATGTCTCTTCGCGCCCGCTGCGATAGCATGTTCCCATACCCAATTTCGTGCCGGAATAGATCCTTGCCCTAAGTTGCTAAACGGGAGCACGAGGATTTTATCAGGGTCAATAACCGCCGCGTATTGCTCAAACTCATATGGTTCGATAACAATGTGATAAGGAACGCGCATGACCTCTAATGCTTTGGAGGTTAAGCGACTTTCCCATCGTCCTTTTGAAATGATGTAGATGGGATATTCAGGATTCATCTTCTATATAAACGCCTATATCGCGCGACTCTTTTTTGGGATAGTAAAGCATGGTCGTTTTATCGGTGACGGTTTGTCCAACGAACTGAGCAAAGGATTTCATATCCGCTTCCGTTTCAAATACGATTTTGATTGAGTGGAACGCATTAATCGCGTTCTGCTCAAATTCCGGCATCCCCTGCCAAAGATCATAAGGATTTTGACCCGGCTCATATAAGCCCGCATTAGTCCCCACTTGCGCTAACATCTGCTGAATGGACGCTTCACCGCTATTCACATCCTGCAATAAGCTATCTAGCAGCGTCGCGTCATAGGTCGCTAAATTCGTGATGGGGTCAAACGTTGCCAGTACATAATCCTCTTCGTTTTCATCCACATCGACTACCACAAACGGGATTTGTGCGTTATTCTGCAACCCTTGCCAAATTCTTTCGTGACCGTCCAGCAGCACGCCGCTTTTGCTTTCGATGACAGGCGCTACGAACCCGACTTCAGTCAATGCCGCTTTCATCACATCTCGTTGAAACTGAGGATGCACGCGCGCATTCTTCGGATTCGCTAGAAACTGGTCAGCCGCTTTCACGCCATATTCAATGATACGATTACGAAACGTCATGGTATGGGGATAGCCTCAATTTGAATTTGTACCAGACCTTTATAGGTGGCAGTCGGGTTCACCGCATCAACCGTTACAACACACGTTACAACCCCCGACGCGAGTAGGGTAAAACGTCCTAAGCAAGCATCGTTGCTTTTGCCTTGCGCCGCGGCGTTATCGGAAGTCATCAGCGCTTGACTGGCGGCAACAAACGTTGCTAAGGACACATCCTGACTAGCCCACGCGATACTAGCGCCCGTGAGTGTTTGAGCGCTAAAGGATAGCAGATCACTCAGGAATGAGAACTGAACCGGGATAACCTCACCGACTAAGCGGTCAGCTATTTGCTGTACATTCATGCGCCCTCACTGTAAATCATTTGAACACGGCGGGTATCGGTTTTCATAGCCAGTGAACGTGTGTCATAAACCGTCGCAATCGCTCTATTACTATAACACATCTGGCTTTTGCGTGTATCGCTGGCGGGTTTTAGCAGTCTGTCATCATAAGCATTTGGTATGGTTCGCTGACTGTAGGCATTGTCCAGAACTCGTACATCAAAATGCACGGGCAAGGTGCGAACATCATAAATCGGTATGCCTTCAGTATCAGGTGTGGGCGGGGCGCTGGCGGTTGCGGATAGGCGGCCAATGATACCGCCTATCCATGATCTAAAGCCCGCGCTCACGGGTCTACCACCGTAATGGGTAAAGCCGCCGCGTCAGTCGTTAAAGCCGCCGTCCATGCGCTGGTAGCATCATCCTCTTTATAGACTGTCATCACCCCTGCTGCTACCGCCACCTTATTACGATTGAGGCGCAAGGCATTCCGAACGGTACGCCCGCCGCTATCCGCGCCCGTCGCCATATTTCGGTCTAACAGAGCATCAGCATTCTGGACTGCGGTGGGCAATACAGCCACCGCATTCCCTACTGCAATCACATTATTGTTAATCGTGGTTTCTCCACTGGCAAGAGAACTGAGTTGTGTGTCCAGATTAGCGCTTGCCAAACCAACAGCTGCCCGCACACCAGCCGCGTCAAGATCATTAAACCCGGTAACTCCCACGCCTTTAGCCAATACGATATTTGTACCAGCCGTGAGGAGTCGGGTTGCAGTTGACCAGACCGCATCCAAAGCGTTGGCCGCAAATGAGGCTGCCGTAATCACACCATTCACCACTGCCCCTATTGAACTATCCATACGCCCGCCTACCAGAGCGGCGGGGATGCGAGTTTGAATGTTATCGGTATCCGCCTGCACCCCGGCAATATCGGCGCTGATAGAAGCTCCGACTGGAGCGCCCAACCGGGCAAAAGCATCACCCGTCATAGCAGGAGCGACGGCAGACTTCCAATCAAGCACATTACTATCCACCTGATTAGCGACCGTAAAAACAAATTTATCGGTCTGAGTCTTAATCGAAGCCACGTTCGCGCCTGCAAAGCGGGTGGCATCGTTCAGAATGCTATCGCGTATTTGATCTGTAGCGTCCGTGCCTTCAATCTTGCTCACATCGGTACGCCCACTCCCATCAATAAGCAGCAATGAAAAATTAGTCGGTAGCGTGAAGGTCGCCATACGACTTGAAATAGCCGCATCTAGTCGCGATAAGCCTAGTGAAGTAGCATCTTGCGGGTCAAAATCAACTAATTGAATTTCGAGGTTGACCGGAGCCATGTTGGTAGCGCCCTTGAGCATCATGACCACGCCATCCGCGCCACTGGCTAAAGCCGCATCCGGGATGCCTAGCTGATACCAACCAGGCATGTTGGTTGCGTCCATTTCCTTAAAACCGCCCGATGCCCATGTGCCTAAAGTCATCGTCGCCAGCGTAACCGAGGACGCGCTGCCCGCCCCGTTGCGCCAGTAGTACCATGTCAGGGAGGCAGAATTGAATACCAATCCGGTCAAGCCCGCCCCGGTAGCCACTGAACTATTCTGGATAAAAACCTCAATCATCTTTGAGGTTTTGCCCTTTTTGACCAGTAATTTCATTCTAATGCCCCGCCGCGCATACTTGCGCCTAAACCGTCTAACGGGTCAGCATAAATCAATGGCAATGAACCGCCGCCAAAATCATCCATCGCCCCCACCCCATCTGAATAACCCAGGCCAATGGGCCCGACATTAGGATAGGTGCTATCTGTAGTTGTCAGCAGTACACTCCAGATTGAACCATTATAGTAATGCAATTCCAGATCATTACCACTTGCCTTGATAACTACCTTGTCTCCTACCGCAAATTCAGTAGAAGAACTTACAAGTGTAGTATTGACCGCATTATCCGTTCTCTGGATACGAATCGCATCCGTCCCGACATTGTTAATGAGATTAGCAATGTAAGCGTCCAAAGTCGCTATAGCGCCGGTATCCTTCATACGAATCGCTACCGTGAGAGTGGCAGTAGCAGCGGGCTTGATTGCCACCGTTGCATAGGCTTCGCAATTCGTACTGGCAGGCGTGGTGATGTACGCTACCGCGCCCGCTGCGTTGTTACCTAGTGCCTGATTACTGACAACCTTAACGTTGTTAAAAACACTTGTCCAGCCCGCTGCTGGATTCTCATCAGCCCGGTTGAAGGTATCTAAAATAGGCGTAACCGGGCCAGCCATCAGCTCACACTCGTTTCAACATCGTCCACATCAGGCTCGCAAGGCACAACATCCTCAGGCAAGGCACTGCGAATAACGGATAACGTATTCACATCGAAGGCCGGGAGCGTTTTGGTTCTACTCATAAATTTCAACATCTGCCGCAACGTCGCTTGCCCCAGGTTGGGAAACTCTGCGTCAATATCCGCCTGTGTATAGCCTTGATCTAACAACTCATTCTTAAGAGCATTACGCTGATTGACGGTTAGCGTTGATAGCGCATCATCCAAACGGTTAGTGGGCATTAGCTTCACACCGGGCAAGGCGGCTATCGCGTCTAATACGCCCTGCGACGCGCTGATTTTATAGATCAAACGATCACTGAGTTCAATACGCCGAAAGCGACCGCCATTGGCTAGCAGGGCAGGCTCGTCTAAAGCCGAGTTGCGCTCTGCCATACATGGCAGCGGGGTGAAAATAGCCTGAGCAAAAATCGTGATATTAAAACGGACAATAAACCATGCAACGGCCATAACCTTTTCCTCATGAATTAGGTTCAGTATGGCATTTTCGGAGGTGAGTAGTCAAACGAGGGAAAACAAAAACGACTGCTATCATTCAGTCGTTTTTGCCCGCCGGGGGTAAAGGCGATTCATAAAAGGAGCTTCTTACGCCTGAGTACAGTATAAGGCGTTTTTCAAGTTTGTCAAATGGACACCGTTCGTGTTCAAATCTTTTTGGGAAGGTTTACGGCGATATGCCACACGGACGGCGAATAGATTGAGTATATCCGCTACGGCGACGTTTCGCCAACCTGCTCTGCCAACACTAAGTCGGCTTTATACTCAGGACTGCGCTGCTCTTCTGCCCATTGAAACAGGGTCTTTTGCCCGGCCAATTGTTCAGCCTGTCTGACATACTTTATAGCCAGCTTATAGTAGTTCGGTTTCAATTCCATACCGATACCTACCCGGCCTAACTTGACCGCCTCGTAAACCGTTGAACCGATACCGACAAACGGGTCTAAGACCGTCTCACCCTCGTTGGTATACCAGTGAATAAGGCGACTAATCAGGTCAAGTTGGAGTGGGCAAATATGCCGTTGATCTTTGCTTTCCTTTGCCACCATATAATTCAGAACCTTCGTAACCGCAATGTCAGTCCAGATAGCCGGAATACTCACATCATCCCAAATCGGATTAGCATAACGCTGCCAGACCGGGAGCGCGGTATTGTACCGTCGTGTTTTACGACTGGGAATATCCATCATCATGGGCGGCACATCCTGCCCAAAATAGGTAGTATCGCGCGGATCGTGGGTAACAGGGACACAACCCTCTACAGGCCACTTGCGAAAGACCAGCACGTAATCTGGTAAGCCTACTCGGAGGATTTGTGCCATTTCACGAAAACTCTTGAACAGCAACCCGTGCGAATTGGTTTTCTGCATTTCCAAAACCGGGTCTTTGCCGATGGTGATACGACTTTGCAGTACAAAGCCTTTACTGCGAAATAATGCCAACACATCGTCACTGAAGGGGTCAATACCCATAACACTATCCCGATTGAGAAACAAGGGCAAGTCCTTAACATGTACTCCAATCGCCCGCCCTGGCATCATAACGCGGTGCAATTCATCCAGTAGGTAGCCATAATGCTCCATAAACTCCGCCCGCGTACCGGCGTTACCCATATCGGCCATTTTGTCACTATAGGTATACATCGCTTCTCCGAAGGGTGGCGAGTGGATACACAGATGTACACTGTTATCCTCAAGATGTTTGATGTTTTCTACGCTATCCCCCATATACAGTTTCCAGCCATTCCCCTCTTCCAGCTTATACTCAGTGTCATAGAACACGACATCCGGGTTCTCATCACGAAACAAGCCATTCTGTTGCATTGCGGTGTTCATAAGCTTTTGCATCTCCTGAAACTCTTTTTCCTTGTGATCGAATATGGTTTTGACACTACCCTCGCTCTCGGAATAAATCCAATGGATATTGACCTCGCGTTTTTGCCCGAAACGATAAATCCGTCCGATAGCCTGATAGGGGCGTTCAAACGAGAAACTAGAACCGATAAACACCATATTGGCGCAATGTTGGAAATTCATGCCGAACCCGGCAATTTCCGGTTTGGTTATCAGCATTCGATTTTGTCCGGTCGCAAAAGTAACTAAACCTTCTTCTTTCACCTTACTGCTATAACTGCCTCTAATCTCAATCGCCTGCGGGAAAGCCTGCATAAGCGCGTCCGACTCGAAGTCGGTATCACACCATAAAATAACGGGTTCGGTTTCAGGCAAAAGTGCGACAATCTCAATCGCCTTTTCAATCCGTTCCGGCATAGTTTCGCGCTTGACCTTCATAAAGCCGGTGGCGCTGACCGCCTCATCTGGTATCAGCAGTCCCTTTGCCCACGCTCTTTCAATCGTCATAGCATTAGCCGGCAAACGATGCTCATGTACATGCATAGGGGGAAGATCAAAACCTTCCATTTCGTATTCATCGCCTAAATCGCCCGGCCTGCTAATACACACAGACCAGGAGGTTAGCCACTTCCAAAAGTCTTTTTCCCCGTGCTTAGTCAACTGTGCTTCTCTGGCGATTTTTCCACTGCCAAAAAAGAAGCGGGCGAGCATATCGTGAAAATCCATCACGCCTAAAAAGGTGGAATGATTACCGATTTCAACAATATCGTTGGGCGACGGCGTAGCAGTACAACATAGGCGATAAGGGATTGTCTCACAAGCATGTACCAGTTCAAAGAAGGTTTTAGAGTAGTGCTTCAGGATACTCGATTCGTCCAGAATGATGGCTGCAAATACATCCGGGTCTAGCTGGTTCGCCTTATCCGTCACTTCAAGTTCTGCAATTTCGCCACCTTCTGTAACCGTATTCATTTCATAGTCGGTCAGGGTGTAGAACTTATGCACGCGGTCATAGTTGGTAATGACGATACTGGCCTCTCCTATGTCGCCAAACTCATCAACCCGCTTGACCGCAATCCCTAGCCTTTCGCCCTCTTTTATGGTCTGATGAGCAACCGCCAGCGGCGCAAGGATAAGCACCTTTTTGCCCGTATGCGCTGCCACATGTTTAGCCCATTCCAGTTGCATAAAGGTTTTACCCATACCCATTTTAGCGAAAATAGCTGCCCGGCCTAAGCTTAGACTCCAGCGAACAATATCACGCTGAAATGCAAACAGAATAGGATGAATATCCTCAATGGGAACATCAAATCCTACCCGCTTTACGTTCAGATGCTTGGTCTTTAGAAACTCCTGATAATCGCTCATTTACCCTTACTCTCCCCCATTTTGATTTCACGTTTGAAAAATTCACGAATGGCGATAACCAGCACTTGCGTTTTGGTCATACCCAGCGCTTTCGCCAGATTGTCGATTTGTGTATGAGTATCGCTAGGCAACCGCCAGCTTGCCGATTTTCGCCCCATCAGTTCACAACCTCAAATAATGGGAAAAACTGGCGACAATATTCCAGTCCGCGCGCGGTTAAACCAGTGAATTGTCCGAAGGTCGCAATCATGCCTCTTTTAGCCAGCGCTTTTTGGGCTTTACGGTTTTTCGGAGCGCTGCCTGATGCATAGGGTTGTCTACGGTTAAAGGACTGGTAAGCGAACTTAATTTCCTGATGCTGCATGGGGGGTAGTTTACTCATTTTGGCAGTCATGCTCTTACTCCTGTTTGCTTACGAACTAGCGGCACAAGCTTAAACCGAATGGGGTGAGAGTGGTATACATCCGATTACCACGAAAAGTAGTACGAATGATTTTCAGGCTGCGGAGTGCTTTCATCATTTCCAGTCGATTGAGACCTTTACCGTCAAGTGCTGAGTAACTTTCATTACTCTGATAGGCCAAATATGCCCGGTCTAGTTCAATCATCTGTAGGCCGGTTAGTTCGGTTTTGGCGTTCATTCTGCTACTCGTTTCCGTATATTCTTTACTATACCAATAGTATAGCAGGATGCTATTCCTCTGTCAAGCAGGAAAAACGAGAATTGCCACATATCCCCATTTATTAGGGGGTAGCAAGTTAGCGCCAAACAGAGAATTGATACTTAATCGCCATATCGAAAACACATTGCATCAATATACTACAGGGATTATTCCCCCTATCGCTATCCGGGCAACACTTATCGCCACAAATTCGCGCCCCCCTGCCCTCATATTCAATCCCACCTCTCTTGCATATCGGGCAATGGCAAAGCATATAGTCATAGTCATATCCTAGCAATCCATCCGATTGCGGTATATAAGCATTACTAGGATAGGTATAATCCCCAGGTACTTCTAATCCCTGAAACAAAATCACGCGATTCTGAGTTTGAAGCGCTAGAGCCTCACAAAGCCATTGCTCTTTTGCTGTAGCAGATGTGGGCTTTATTTCAACCCATGTCTTAATACTTGGTATCCAAAAATCTGGCAAATACCATGTTCCATTCAAATCAAACCCTTCATATTCATAACGATATTCCATGCTTAATGCATCAAAGATCATTGCCCATCGCGCTTCTAATCGACTGCGAAAAGTAATGCCATTAAATGCTGTGCTTATTGATTTAACCCGTTCCATTAGACCTCTCAGTTATTTTAGTTGTGTCATCTGTCATTGTGTCATAACCCTATATTTTTGTTGACATAAGTCTATATATAGATAGTTGTGTCAACAAAAACACTACTAATGACACAACTAAAAAATGACACAACTATACTTTAACATCATTTGTAACAATTCTATACTTCTTAGAAGGTCTACCCGTTGCGGGTTTAATCTCATATAATTCGATTAAACCTTCCTCACCCAAAGTAGTCAGATATTCCAGCGCTTTTGATTTCCCTTCTTTAATACCACAATCGCGCATGATTTCACGAATAGTTGCCCCTTCATGCCCGGCGCTCTTGAGATATGTCAAAACCCTATCCTCGCGTCTATCACCACTGGACGCTACATCGCGGTCTAATCGGTACAGTGATTCCCGCCAGCGCTCACAAATCTGCTGCGCGGCATAAGCATGTTCTATGTCAATTTTAATCCGTCCTTCTGTTGTATCCACGCCCGCTAACAGCATAGCGACCTTAAATGCCATAGTACCAAGCCGGGCATAGTTTGCGGCTTTATGTTCATCGACCTGACCAGACAATAGCATGTCATAGCCTAGCGCTTTGCGATAAGCATTTAGATGTGCGAGAGCATCAGGTGTGACGCTTACACTCATCACTGGTGGGGATACCACATTGCCAAAACCCTGCGGCGCACTAGGCTTACTGCCATTATGCCAGGGCAATATATCAGTAAAGAAGCGGCGTAATTGTGCAATCAGGGCGTTGGGTATTTCGACATTATCGGATGGATTGCGGTAGACCGGAACACAGTCCGGTGTAATCATGGCAAAGCGGGCGATAAATCCATTTTCCGATTCTTCGTTGCTCATGTATTTTGAGTACATAATTGGAGTGGTAGCACCTAAGAATGAGATACACATATCCTTTACAATAATCAGTCCTTTGGTTTTCAAGAGCTTTCGGAGTGTGCCTGTATCACCGTCATAACCTTGCAATAGCAATTCAGACAAGCCCGCGTTGTAATCCTTTTTCAGACTGGCAAGGATAGAACTGGCCTCGTCTTTAATGATAGATCGTTGCGCCGCAATCGCCCGGCCTAATAGCCAGTTCTGTTGTTCATCCTGTGGCAAGCTGTCAAAATTAATCGGCTTAATGCCCGCCAATTCATCAAACAGCGCCTCTGGTGTTACATCTATCGGCAGTAACAATGGTTCAAGCCGCGCCGCTTTTACCAGTTTGCGAAAGTTATTGAGGGCGGTCGATTTATGATATAGCGTGGTTTTGGCAATAATCATGATGTAGAGGTTCGGATAAATATCCTCCCCACCTATGCTTATTTTCATGCGCCGGGTTGCGACGGATGCTAATAACCATAAAGCCATTGATTCGTGAAATATCTCAGGAGCAAGCGGGCAACTATCAATAGCCCATTTCAGACAATCATCTAACCACTTGCGCCCCTCCTTTGCCTTAATGGATTGTGCGGGAGTTAATTCGATATGGGCGGGTAACTCAGGGCGTAACTGTGCTTTAGCGACGGGTTTTAATACTTCAATCGGTTTATCTTCAATCTTTATTTGTGCTTTCGGTATATCAATTTCAACTGCCTTAACGAATGGAATAGACCCATAGTTGCGAAGTTCTATACCGGATTTTGAACCCACCTCTTTCGCCAGATAGGTTTTACCACATCCCGAATGGCAGTATAAAATCGACTTATTATGATTCCATGTGGCGGACGGATGTTTATCATTATGGAATGGGCATTTGACATTACGCTTAGACCAGCCATCCGCATTGAAATAAGGATATACATCCAGAGAGCGCTCAACATCATAAACGAAGGCTTCAGGCAGGTCACTATCAAGATAATTCGATAGATCAAAAGCGGGTATATTGGCCGGTTTATATTCCGGCAACGGCCATGAAACCAATAATAGCACGCCATCCGTAAAGCGCTTCTTATCGAAAGCGCACAATTTCCAGTAATCATTTACATCCTTACCGTGTTTATCTTCTAACGGATAAGGCAATTCAAGAGTATCAAATTTAATTTTGGTAAGCTTCATTTCATCCCGTACATTTACAGCACATTCAAGCCCTGATTTGTCACGGTCTGGTATCATATTGAGGATTTTAACCCCCCATGATTCGAGGTCAGAAGCTAAAGAATGCGGGATGTTGGTATCCCCAAAAAATGAAATTACATTCTGTATACCCGCGTCAATCATGCTCATAGCAGCGACTTCCCCGCCGACTAGCCATAGCACGCCGTCATTATCAGCTATCGCTTTTGTTAGACTGAGTTTGGGCGGATAGAAGTATTTTGCATCAGGGGGTTTTTCAGGATACCATGCATATTTTTTCCAGCCTGCCCGTTCACTTTCAGGAGCTTGATCCTGTGTGCTATAAAACGACTTCCAACGGGTAGCAACCGCGCCATTCAATCGTTTGGTATCCCATAGCCAGCCATTGCCGTTCAAACGTGCATTAAAGAGGGTTAGAGTTTCAGGGGATAAGCCGCGCTCTTTTGCGAGGTCGTGGGTTGTAGCATCCGTTTCCATGTAATAACAACTCCTGTGCTTGTGGTGAGGGCGGTTCGGGCGCTAAAGCGTTTGGGGTATATTTACCCGAAACAGCACCCTCCACAAATACAGGAGTCGCTCTTAGCTTTAGCCTCTGGCGCGTACCCCTACGCGCTTTTTTCTTACAGGGTAATTATAGGTGTTTTGTGCCTGAATATCAAGTTAAAACTTGGTTAATCGCAAAGGTTAGTCACCTATTTTCGCGCCCGGTGACTATGGCGGTTACGGTTGCTCCATAACTTAGCCGGGTTGCGGCTGTACTTGCGTGTGATGCTGGCGGGGAAAACCGTTTTCGGGCGTTGACCGCTTCTGAAAGTACAGCGCCCTGAACCCCCGCCGTTAGAATTAGAGCATAGCAGGTTTTCCCCGCCCTGTCAGTTAATTTTCTATAACAATCGGTTAGAGTGTTGAAATGTTACAAGTTTGTAACATCGTCAGTTTCGGCTGACCATGACATATTGAGTTCTGCCATCCGGTCAAGATCAATAACCCATTCCTCAGTTTGAGTTATCGTTAGGTGTTTGAGTAGGTCTAAAAAAATACTTTCCGCCAGCGCCCGCGCCTCGTCAGGATTATCGTCTAAGTAAACGCAAAGCTTACGGAAGGCGGCGGCCTGTAAATTGCTCTTTATATTCATCCTTTTAACCTTTCCGCCAGCATACGCGCTTTCTTGCGCTGATAGCCGCGCCGTCTGGCTGTGCTTCGTTGACACTTCGGACTGCAATACTTAAAAGCGGTTGGCAAGCCATTCAAGAGGCGCTTACCGCAGTTGGGGCAATATTTGTCGATCATTCCCGCACCTCGCGTAAACTCACCACAGTACCCGGCAACCACTCGCAACCGTCGTTTAGCTGTATCACAACACGGTTGCCGTCAAAACCGCTGATTGTGCCTATTACAGCAGAAATACGGGTATTCCTGCCTAGGCGTTCTGTCAACTTATGACTGGCCTCATCTGCTGACCAGCCATTATCTGATATTTCCGCCAGCCAGAGCAGCGCCGCCTCTATATCCACGTTACGGGCCGCGTCTTTGAAGTAGGCATAGGTCAGGTTGGGGAAAGCTTCAAAGATTTCCGCCATACGGCGGTTTTTCGGATAGAAACGACTAACCCGGCGATAACTATCCACCGTAGTCTTATGCATCCCCACGTCTCTGGCAAAGTCCGCAATAGTTGCCAGTCCGTAGCGCTTTTCAATCCGTAGCGCATCGTCACCTAAGACCCAACGCCAATTGTCCAGATGCTCACGGGCGAGCCGAGCGTGGTCACAAATCGCCTCATAGCTATCGAGAAGATCGTCAATCGTAACCAGTTCATTCATTTCCCATCGTCCTCGAATAAGGTTGCATCATACAAGGCAGGATTGTTTTCCGTTTGCAATTCCTCAACTGCAACCCGGATGTACGGTTCAAATAGACATTCATGCTTCTCAACATACAGGCGCTTAATCTGCCTATCATTCTCGTATAGAACGCCTTGCATAGCATCTAAAGTCGCCTTAAGCCCGTTGTCAATGTCTAGTTTAATACCGTAAAGATAGACCGTTACTTCTATATCCCCTTGTAATAGCGGTCTGCCCACTTGTGCGACCGCCTCCCATCCTGCGGATTCTTTCCAGTGTGTACCCTCTTTCGTCATATAGCGCCCGCCAGCGCGGTAGCCATACAAGCGATTGACCGAAGGCGGCGGTGTGAGCGTGACCAGTATAGCCATTATTCCGGCTCAATCCGAACATTAGCGGTTAGAACTTGCAACACATCCCGTTCGTCTATCCACTTGGTTAGCTCAAACTTATATAGACGTACCTCGAATTGCAAGCCCGCTTCTTTCGTAAAGCGCCAATTTCGCACAATCCCGGCGTACTGGCGGTCATACATATGCGGATGTTCATAATGGCAAAGCACCTCAATATGGTTCGTTACTATATCATCGAGATTACGCAGCACAATCGGCACGGGCAGCTTGACATGGAATAAGCGAATAAGGTTGTAAGGCTTGCTCGGAAGGAAACTACGAACGGTTGCCAGTGCTGACATGTTGACCTCCTAAATTGCTACTTGACTTATTTTGATTATACGACTATTCTTAAATTAGTCAATAAGCAAATTATGCAAAGGATGACTATGCAGTTCAAAGGCTACGAGGTTTTAGCCACTAAGCTAGGCTATACAAAACAGAATGCTTTTGCGAAACGGGTAGATGTATTCCCATCGGAAATCAACGCCTATTGGCGACCGTCGTCAACTCGCCGCCCTTCCCTGCCGACACTAGAGCGGATGGCGGAACGGTTAGATATGTCCATTTTAGAACTGATTAGCGTGTTATATGGAGAGGCGACAACATGACATTCAATCCTAAAGATCATATGACGAACTTGAAGGGCAAAGACTATCTTGAAGTGAAATGGCGGCTGGTCTGGTTTCGCGAGGTGCATCCGATGGGGGGGATTGCGACTGAGGTTATCGGTTTTGAACCGCTACTGGTTAAAGCAACTGTAGTCACTGGCGTCGGCGTGGTACTGATTACCGGACATGCCAGCGCGGTAGCAAAAGCGGGCGCGGTCTGGTCAGGACGTGATATTGAAAAAGCAGAAACCGCAGCTATCGGACGCGCGCTGGGACATGCGGGATTCGGCACTCAATTTGAGGGCGATGAAAATGAGGGCGATTATCTGGCTGATAGCCCTGTAGAACGTAAACCTACCCAAAACGCGGCTATGCCCCCGCCAGACGTGAAAAACGGGCACTCTACAGAAGACCTACGGAACACCGTTCTCTTGAAAGACGCATTAGGTGTATTTTGGGGTATGGCGCGTCAATACTATGACAATGGGAATCACATGACAAACAGCGTCAACAAAATGCTTTCGGAAGGCATTCTTAACAAAGATACCATGACGGTACATGAGGCGATTGAGATTGTCAAAAATCGAAAGGTCACGACATGACCACTAAACCTTATTGGCTGGTACAGATTTGTATTGATGGTTGGGCGGTGCATTATCTCTATCGCGCTAAAAAGTTCGGGCGACAGTTTGTATTCACTCCCCATGAGGATGAGGCACGCCGCTATGCAAAGACTACCGCCCTCCGTCGCGCCCGTGAGTGTGGCGGTATTGCCGTGATGCGAGGTGGAGAATGAGTAAGCGACTTGACGCTATTAAGGCACGGTTGGATAACCAGCAGTTGATAACCTTACAGGAGGTGCAAGCGTTGCTAGCGGTTGCGAAGGCGGCCAGAGAGCTTATAAATGTCGTGAGAAGGTCACGCACCACAACCGATACGCTGATACCCATGAATGAATTGGCTTTTGCATTAGAGGCGCTAGACCAGGAGGTTGAGCATGAACTATAACGAGTTTCGCAAGGCTTATGAACTCTCACATAAGGCCAGCATACCGACTAAGCGGGTGGCTATGGAATATCCGGCACTCCTAACCTGGGCGGTTCTCGCCATGTTTCTGTGCGCCGCACTCCTGTCCGGTGTGCATACCGCACCGACAGCCTATGAAACGATTGAAGCGGGCAAAGTCTCGGAAGGGGTGAGACAAGCCGCAGCGCTGGCAACCTTTGGTTTTGTGGAGTTAGGAATACTGGTATCAAGCTATCTACTGTTCAAACGTAGCAGCAACGAATGGTTCGCACTCTCGGTTTTGGTAATGTGTTCATTTATTGCGATGGCAGCTAATTTATACAGTGTTTCCAAAGCGCTCAAATCCGATGACTTCGGTAGTGTAATTGTAGGGGTTGCCATCGGTATTGGAGCGCCACTCATTGCGGCTCTGACTGGTAAGGTGTTTGTTAATTTACATCACTCAAATGAACAGAGTAAATCACGTTCACAAGATAGCTATAACACTGCTATGCGAACATTCGAGGAAAGCATCTTGAACGCCTATGAGGAATACTGCTTAAAACAGGCTGAAACAGCGCGTTTTGAGCATGAGCAAAAACGGCTGGAAACAGAACGTGAACAGGCGCGTGAACAGAAGCGCATAGCCAATTCAGAACGGCGTGCCTTGCCAGCGGGCAAGCCTAAAACCGCGTCTAAAAAAAACACACAACCGATAGACAAAACACTGATTCTGGACTATCTGAAACTATCGGACAGTCAAGCCAAGTCAATCCGAGTGATAGCACAGGAGTTGAAAGTCAGTCCGACATTGGTTCACAATCTGAGGAAACAAATCCATAATGACCATGATTGATCTATCCACGATTACCGAAGTGATTAAGACCGATTGGACGGGCGACTTGTTTTGCAAGGTAGACCGTGAGATTGTCGCCCTGTTTTATGATAGTGAAGTCGATAGCGAAAACTATAGGCGGGTATCCGAACTCATTGAAACATGGAATTGTGACGATAGCCACTATGCAGACGAAAGTTATCTCGTGTTTACGAAACCAGAAGGGGAGTGAATAATGCCTGAAATGAAAGCAGATAAACGTGTCACCATTAACCTGAATAAAGAACAGCTTAAGCAGGTTAAATTGATCTTGAGTAAGTCTAGTTTCAAGAGTATGTCCGCTATGGCGAAGTGGGCACTCGAAGGCTACCTACGCGATAACGGCTATGAATGGCCTCGTGATGATGGAGGATGGGGAGGCGCTAGAACCCCTAAGAAATAGGGTTTCATGAGCAATTGATAAATTGCCTATTGACAAGTAATGCACTTGATGCTATACTGTAATCATAGTAAAGAACACAGAATGAACGGGAGCAAGAGCATGAACGCAACATTGAGCGGTAAAACGGTAGGGATTTCACGTCTGACAGATGATAAGGATGGCCTTTACGTTGCACTAGCGCGCGGTGGCAGTCTTGAATATGCCGCCTTAGTCTACGCAGTCGGGTTTGCTGCAAAGGCCAAACTTGGCGGACACATTTCCATAAACTACTACGGGCTAGACGGGTGGTTGCTTACCACTCAGGGCTTGAAGAATTACCACATTGTCCGCCAGCAGCTTATGCGCGGCGAAGAACCGAAGGCGCAATTTACGCCCGCTGGATACTAGGGTAGTCAGCACACACACAACCGCCCGCGAGGGCTAGCACAGGAGCAAGAGAACATGAATGCCCCACAAATCCGCAAGGTCTTTCAACTGAATAGCCCGAAAAGCAAGCATTCACAGACCAACTGGACGTTGGTCTTTCATGCGGACGTGATGGATAGCCACTACCGGATGGGCGGGGTAACGTTTCAGGTTCGCCAAACTGCCTACGGCATTATGTGGGCATTTCGCACCGGGCGCTTGACCACAGAAACCGACATGGCACTGCGCGCTATGAACGCTCACAAGTTCGCTCAACTGCTGGCAGAAGTGGCACAGAATTGCGCCACAATCAACGACATTCCGGCCTTTCTGAATAAATAACAGTATCGCAAGAGAAGAATTACCAGCACGCCTTAACACGTTATCAAGCGACTTAGCGGTAACAATCGACCGGGGAATGAAAAAGGGAGCGAAAGAACATGAATAAACTAAAACGTGACATTATCCGAGGCGAGTTAGTGGTGATAGATAAGGAATATCTCGTATCGTCACATCAGGATTTCTTGTCACGAGTGGTAATTGCTACGGATGGTTTTGGCTTACGCAATTTCACTAACGGACAGGCGCTTTATGTGACATGGCTGGTGGATTGTACAAACTCGCGAGTTGAGGGCAACATGCTCAACAAGCCAGAAACGGAAGCCTTGCGAGAACGCATTCTCAGCTTGCCTCTGAACGAACAATCCTATCGTGATTTGTTATCTGAGTTGTTATCGCCCGTTTGGTGTGAGGCGATTTTGAATGCTTATGACGAACTCTTCACTATGCCTGAAAGGATTGCATCATGACCACCGAACACACAACAACACTTTCACTATCCGGCACAGTCCACTTCATTGCCGTAGGCTTGCTCGGAGACTTGCCAGAGCAACAGGCGGCAAAAGAGCGCTACTTGAAAACGCTGGAAAACATTGGTCAAAACGAGGCTTTCAAAATAGACTTCGCTATCCAAGTGGCGCAAGCGGTAGAGCGTATGCGAGGAGGGCAGGGGAAATGATGTCACAATTGGTACTGGCAGCAGAACGACATACGCTGATTACGCGCTACGAAAACCGCTATAGCTGTGAGGCCCATGATTTAGATATGCGCTACCGATTACGGCAAGCCAATTTCTACGGCGCGATAGGGGCGGCGCATATGAAACATTTTAGTGAGTGTTGCCGAGCATGGTCAGAACTCACACTTGGCAAGTATGAGCGTTTCTATGACGGCGTAACCTACCAGCAGGTTGAAAGTGAATTAGACGACTGGCAGGTTGAGACTCGTTTACAAGAAATCATTGATGAGATTTATTGGCAGTTTGAGGCTCATGCCGTCAAGTGAAAGCATAGGAGTGAATCATGACTACCAAACATCGCAATCAACACGAATGGGTTTACATGGGACACAGCAAAGACTGGACAATCGAATACGGTTTCTGTGAATTGTGCAATCGGTGGAAAAAGAGTGACGAACCTAAGAAACTATTCAAGATGAAGCCCGGCGTATATAAAGAGATGCGGCGCACGGGCGAGATTGTAGGAGTGTGACCTATCATGAACTCGAACGATAAACCAGTGACGATTACAGCGCGGGAACTATTCCATGATTGGACGAATTGGCAAGCGCGAATAAAAGCTGGTGAGTGTGTAATATCTGACTTTACCGCGCCTATTAAGGAAATCTTGCAACGTGGCAATGGTAATTATGTACTCTGGTGGGTTGATGACCCTGACATACCAGAGGGGGAAAACTGGATATTCGCTCAGGATCAGGACATTTTCAACATCAAATGGCTCGACAAATCCAACCGTCCCACTACCATCCGCGCTGACGAATGGCCGAAGATCGCTGCCGACGTGCAAGCCGGAAGGTGTGTGGTCAGAGGCGGCATACCGGATATGCGAATTGATGATGTTTATTATCGTCTTGACCCCAACACTAACTTTTATCACCATGCTTATTGTTTGCATTTCCACAATGAAAATGATCTCTATGTAGCCAGCGATTATCGCCTGAATGTCGATTGGTTGGCTACCGCGCCGTCGCCCGAACCTGTGGCGCGTGCAATCCGCCCGTGCGTGAATTGCGGTAAACCAACAGATAGCACTTGGTACGATTCCCCGCTTTGTCCTGAATGCAAGGCAAAGGAACAACCGCCCGAACCTGTAGCCGCCACCGACGAGTCGGAACTGCGCGAGGAAATCCTTTGCGAATACAAAAACGGCCACACGCTTCGCGCCATTCGTCTGTACCGGAAGCTTTATCCAGATAGTCCTTTTGATGATGACTACATTGAAGGAATGCTAAAGGACATGAGAGAGCGCGCGATACACGATAATCAAGACGCCAAACTCGCCCGCCTAGAGTATGAGAATGCACGCTTGCAATACACTGATAACGTGCTGACGACTACCGTTAATGAGCAAGTTAAGGAACTTGCCCGCCTGCAAGCCGAACGTCAATCCATTATTGACGTAATCCCACAATTCACTGACATAAACACTGAAACACATGAGTTAGCAAACATTGTCGGTGTTTTGGGGGAAGCATCTCGAAACTATAAGGCAAGCACAGAAAGATTGCAAGACGAACTCACCCAGGCGCGCGGGCTAGAAAGCATGGCAAGGGAACACGCCACTGACCTGGAAGTGGCCGTACAAAATCTGCGTAAGCTGTGTAGCGAGGCGGCATTCTCATTAAGTGTATACCTAGAAGAGGATGATAATGATTTCCCGTTAATTCAACAACTGAATAAGGCAGCGAAGGAAGGCGAGGCGACATGACATTAGAGGAAATGAAGCAACAGGTTTCAGAAATTGCAAAAACCTTCTACAAAGGAAAGCCGCTAGCTTCTGATGCCATCGGAGATTTACTTGTCTACATTAATACGCTTGAGTATCAATCCGTTAGAGCAGAACGTGTATTCAACCAGCAGGTCGACGCTATCCGCGATCTGACCGAGACGCTGCATCACGTCGCTGTGAATATCCCTTTGTGGGAAACGTCTGAAAACAACCCACCAGGAGAAAATAGAGATTTGGTGAAGGAATTTCATCGAATCGGAGTTGCCGCCCGCGCTGCCCTGGAACGGGCGAAAGGGGAGGGGACGTGCTGACTGAAAAGCGGTTCGTTTTAGAGATTGTTAGAAATGATATTGTAATCGCCGATGGGCAAGCACACTGCGGTATGGATGCTGAAATGGCTGTAGACCAGCTCAACGCCCAGGCCGACGCGATCCGGGACCTGACCGAGGCGCTAGAGAAACTGCTTACACAATACCATACTTCCGATGATCGCAATTACAATACCGATGACGCCATTATCTCGCGCGTTAATGAACACGATTTAACAATTGGAGATCTGCGCAAAGCCCGCGCCGCACTGCAACGGGCGAAAGGGAAAACGACGTGAGAGGGCAACGCATGACCCTCACCCAACTGGACACCCTCATAAGTGAGCTTGAACAGGTCACGCGCCAGGCGCTCAATGATTACAGCGAAAGTCGCTATTTGATTCTTGACGCCCACCGTCCCGGTGAGGGGTGGAGGATATGTTGGGGATCTGAATATGACGATGAAGGCGTACCTCGATTTCACGCGATGTACTGGTGTGGCTGGGAGAAAGAGGAAGATGCGGAGTCAGCCATCCGCCAGAGGATCGCTGAGTTAAAGGAGG